>Ga0209656_10000512_pt1 | contig 25611 bp, 23 predicted proteins | sample BogFormECP12_OM2_FD_188239 | JGI IMG/M metagenome (GOLD analysis project Ga0209656, IMG submission 188239) | Bog forest soil microbial communities from Calvert Island, British Columbia, Canada - ECP12_OM2 (SPAdes) (version 2) | ecosystem: Environmental > Aquatic > Freshwater > Wetlands > Bog ...
CAGCGGCCCGAACGCCCGGTGCTGGCGCGCCGCGCGGTCCTCGGGGGCCATGTCCCTGACGGGCGAGTCGATGGCGACGGCGCCGGCGATCCGGGCCCCAGCCAGACTGGCCAGCCGCAGCGTGACCAGGCCGCCCATGCTGTGCCCGATGATGACGGTCGAGGCGGCGACCCCGGCGTCGGTCATGACGGCCATGACTTCGCGGGCCCACGTATCGAGGCTGTAGCGGTCCCGTCGGCCGCTGTCACCGTGACCGGACAGATCCAGGGCGACCACCTGCCAGCCGTTCGCCAGGAGCGGGGCGATGTGGTCCCACCAGTGCGAATGGGCGGCACCGCCGTGGACGAGCACGATGTTGCGGGCCGCCGGGTCGCCCCACACCCGGTAGGCGATGGAGGTTCCCGCGAACGTAGTCGTCCGCTCCCGCGCGGCGGCGGCCAGGGCGGCGGAGAACCAGGGCGGCGCCCCGGTGTCGACGGGTGATGTCATGATCAGAAGCGAACCAGATTATCTGTCAACCTGCGATCTCGGCCGCGAGCAGTGCGCCCAGCTCCCAGCAGGCCTCTAGGTCCTGCCTGGCGGGAGGCCCGGTGACGCAGACCGGCGGCCGGACCGGCCGCCACTGCAGGCCGGTGGCGATCGACTCTACCGCGCGCACCGCGCCGCCGGTGTCCATACCACCATGTACGTACAGGCCGTAGGGCCGCCGCCGGGTCGCCTCCAGGCACGGATAATAGATGCCATCAAAGAAGTGCTTGAGTGCACCGGACATATAACCGATGTTGGCGGGCGTGCCGAGCAAGTAACCATCCGCCTGGAGCACATCGGCCGCCGCGGCCGTGAGGGCCGGGCGGATGACCACCTCGACACCCTCGATCTCATCGGTCCGCGCTCCGCTGAGAGCCGCCTCGAACATCTCCTGCAACGCGGGCGAGGGCGTGTGATGAACGACCAGCAACACCGGCATGAGCGCTCAGCTTAGACGAAGTACTCCCTGCTGCAGGAGCGCGCCGTCATGACAGCGGTACCGTCGCAGCATGAACGATCAGCTGACGGATGTCGCGGAGGCCTACCGGGTGTTTGCCCGCCGGGAGGCGCGGGGCCGGTCGGCGGAGTACGAATGGCTGGCTGAGTCGGTCGCCGATGACCCGGCGGTCGTGGGTTTCATCGCGTCGCTGCCGCCGGATAAACGCCAGCCCAACTTCGTGTTCGCGGCAGCGCGATACCTGCTCGGTGTCCTGCCCGGCAGCCAGCAGCTACGTGACCTAGTCCGCCGGTCCCGGCCGGAACTGACCCACGTGATACTGACCCGGCGCATGCAGACCAACGAGCCCGCGCGCTGCGCCGTGCTGCTGCCGGCCCTGGCCCAGCTGCCGCAGCCACTCGCGCTGATCGAAGCCGGTGCCAGCGCGGGACTGACCCTGCTCTTTGACCGGTACTCCTATGACTACGCTGGGCACCGGCTGGCCGGCGGCGACCCTGACGCTCCCACCCTGCGATGCGAGCCCCGCGGACCAGTGCCGCTCCCGACGCGTATCCCCGTGATCACCTGGCGAGCCGGGCTCGACCTCAATCCGCTGGATGTCACCAGCGAGGACGACGTCCGCTGGCTATCCTGCCTGGTCTGGCCCGGAGAGGGCGACCGCGGGCCACGGCTGGAGGCCGCGATCGGCGCAGCCCGGCGGGACCCGCCCGCCGTGCACCGCGGTGACCTGCTCTCCGACCTGCCCGCGCTGGCAGCCCAAGCGCCAGCAGGCGCCACTTTGGTCATCTACCACTCCTCCACCCTGTACTACGTCGCCCCGGACCGGCGAGAGCAGTTCGCCCAAGCAGTCCGCAGCCTGGGCGCCGTCTGGCTATCCAGCGAAGCGCCCGGTATTCTCCCCGGAACAGCCGCGCCAGCCCCTGACGAACAGATGTCCGTAATCGCTCGTGATGGCCGCGCTATCGCCTTCGCCGACAGTCATGGGGCATGGCTGCAATGGCTATCCGCATTACCGGCACTCACGAGCAGGCGCCGGGCACCTAACCGCACGATGGGCGTGACTGGGCCTGACGAAAGTCACGAGAGTCAACGTCAAGCGCCGGACGGATCTGGCTCCGGCGGAGTCCGCTCATGGAGGCGGCGTACCTCCATGACCTGCACGCCGAATGCCTGGAACCTGGCCAGGAGCCCGTTCAGGGCGCCCGGATCCCGGAAGGGGCCGTGCAGGACCGTTTCGACCGGTTCCACCGAGGCTCTAAGCCGCTCGAAGTCGAGCAGGGCTTCGGGTGGCAGGAGCCCGGTCACCCGGATCTCGTAGTAGGACGATGTCAACGCAGCTCTCCCAGCGTGTCGCAGGGCCAATACTCCACGTTCCCGCGTCCTGGCCTGCGGCGCCCCATGCACTACGGGTGAATTCGTCACCCAAGTGAGTTTCCTGCTCACGCGATGCCGTAGCTGCGCATTGGCGGTGTGGTCGCCGCTTGGAGCCAGATCACCCGTCGCGGGTGGGGTGCGGCGCGGGCCGGCTTGTTGGACTGGGGCTGCCTTTTACTGGCATGACCGCGAAAGAAGATTCAATGGCCGACCTGATCGTGATCGGCGTGGGCTTCTCACCCTGGCTGGAGTTGGTGTTCCCGGGGGAAACTGGTAGCCCAGAAACCAGTGGCGACGGCCGGGAAGGCGCATACTGGAGGTGATGAAGCCTGCCCGCGCCGCGACCCGGCGCCATCTGCCCGCGAGTCCCTTCAACGCCAGGCCCCCCGAGCCCCCGATTGAGCAGTTTGCCGTGCAAGACCAGGTGACCCACGATAAGTACGGGCTTGGCCGGGTCATCCGCGTCGAGGACGACACCGCCCTGATTATCGAATTTGGTTCTCGTCAGGTACGGATCCTGTCGCCTTTCGCCAAGCTGACTAAGCTCTGACGGCCGGCCCGCACCGGTGCGCACTAGGCGCGTGGTGGCATTGAGAACTTTGCGTGCCCGTAGGAGGCGACCTGGCGACTCGCTGCCGTGATCTTGTCGCTGCCGGTCAGCACCGCATCGGGCCGCGCCGAGGCGAAGAACGAGCAGGCGCTCGGCCCGCGTGGTCCGGCCGAGCAGGCGAATGGCATCCCGAGTTCGGACAGCAGTTCCGCCCGCCGGTCATCGGGCTGGAGCCCGGAAAGCGCGCCGCGTGGGCCGTCGGGCGTGCTGGCGATGGCACCGGTTCTCCGTTAAGAAGTCAAGAAAGAAGTCAAGAAAGCTGTCTCCGAGCCGGCCAAGTTGCGCCGTGGTAGAGCTCATGCGGCGATGCCGGTCAGCTCGGTGAGCTCGTCCTCGGGAAGGGTCAGCGCAGCGCCGGTGACCGAGCCGGGTGAGGAGCACGGGCGAGGCCGGAGGACCGATGAATCCGGCGCCGGGCGGGCGTCTGGATATTGACCGGACGGACGCAGCGGGAGAGGAGAGCCATGTCGCGAGGGCTCACGAAGGACGGCATCGATGCGCTGGACAGCGCGCTGGCGCGGCACGTTGAGCGAGGCGACCTCCCGGGGCTGGTCGCTCTCGTGGCCCGGGGCGATGACGTCCACGTCGCGGCGATCGGGCACAAGGCCTTCGACGATGCCGAACCCATCGGGCGTGACGCCATCTTCCGCATCGCATCGATCACCAAGCCGATCGCTGGCGTGGCGGCGATGCTGCTCATCGAAGACGGAGCGATGGCCCTCGACGACCCGGTGCAGCGCTGGCTGCCCGAGCTCGCCGCACCTCGGGTCCTGCGCAGCCTGGAGTCCCCGCTGGACGACACGGTCCCGGCCGAGCGGCCGATCACGGTCGAGGACGTGCTGTCGTTCCACCTTGGCTTCGGCACCATCATGACTCCCGGCCCTTACCCGATCGAACGAGCCGAGAGCGAGCTACGGCTGGTGGGCGGCGCCGCCGAAGATGCCCTACGCTAGCGGCAGCCTGGTGTCGACGGTGGATGACCTGTGGGCGTTCGCGTCGATGCTGGCCGCGGACGGCGGCGGTCTGCTCTCCGCCGAGTCGGTCCGGCTGATGACCCTCGACCGCATGACCGCGGCAGAACGGGCCGAGAATGGGATGTTCGTGGGCGACCACAGCGGCTGGGGACTGATGATGCTGGTCCCGGCGGCGGACGGGTCGACCGGCATTCCCGGCGGGTACGGCTGGGAAGGCGGCTCGGGCAGCGCCTGGCGGACCGATACCGCGGCGGGCCTCACCGGGATCCTGCTGACCCAGCGGATGGTGACATCTCCGGAGCCCACTGAGCTCGTGACGGACTTCTGGGCCGCCGCGTACGCCGCCATCGACACCTGACGACCGCTCCGGACGAGCCGGCCCAGGCCTTGCCGCGGGACCGCGGACCTGGCTACTTTTAACGTGAGTTAACCCGTCTTGTGAGCACGCCGACACCTGACCGCGCCCCGGCGGAGGACCATGTACCCAGGCACGTACGCAGCCGAGGCGCCGGACCGGATCGCGGCGGTCATGACCGGGACGGGCGAGACGCTCAGCTACGGAGACCTCGAGCGGCGCTCGGTCCAGCTGGCCCACGTGCTGCACGAGGCGGGCCTGCGGCCGGGCGACGCGGTGGCGCTGCTCACCGAGAACAACCTGCGCGCCTTCGAGGTGTACTGGGCCGCACTGCGGTCCGGTTTGTACATCACCGCCGTCAACAACCGCCTCAAGCCGGACGAGGTCGCCTACATCGTCAGCGACAGCGGCGCGACCGCGCTGATCGTGTCGGCCGGGCAGGCCGCCACCGCCGAGGTGATCACCGGCTCGACCGCCGCCGTGAAGCTGCGACTCGCCTACGGCGGCCCGGTCACAGACCACGGCAGTTACGAGGAGACCATCGCCGCGGCGTCCGCGGTGCCGTTCGCCGACCAGCCGCTCGGCGCCACCATGCTGTATTCCTCGGGCACCACCGGTCGGCCCAAGGGAGTCCGGCCGCCGCTGCCCGACCGCCAGGTGTCCGAGCCCGGCGAGGCGCTGGTCACCCTGGCCGGCCAGTTCTTCGGCGTCAACCAGAACTCGGTCTACCTGTCGCCCGGCCCGATCTACCACGCGGCCCCGCTGCGCTGGTGCGGCGCCATCCAGGCCCTCGGCGGCACCGTGGTCATGACGAAGCGATTCGACGCCGAGCTGGCCCTGCAAGCCATCCAGGACCGGCGCGTCTCGCACGCGCAGTTCGTGCCGACCATGTTCGTCCGGATGCTGCAGCTACCGCAGGACATCCGCGACCGCTACGACATCTCGAGCCTGCGGGTCGCCATCCACGCCGCGGCGCCGTGCCCGGTCGAGGTCAAGCAGAAGATGATCGACTGGTGGGGCCCGGTCCTGGTGGAGTACTACGCCGGCACCGAGGGCAACGGCATGACGGCCATCGATAGCAGCACCTGGCTCGCCAAGCCGGGCACCGTCGGCCGGCCCATCTACGGCGCCGTAAGGATCTGCGCCGACGACGGGACCGAACTGCCCGCGGGTCAGGTCGGCGTCGTCTACTTCGAGCGCGACGAGGTCCCGTTCGCTTACCACAACGACCCGGACAAGACCCGGGCCGCCCAGCACCCGGCCCATCCGGCCTGGACCACTCTCGGCGACATCGGCTACCTCGACGAGGACGGCTTCCTGTTCCTCACCGACCGCAAGGCGTTCACGATCATCTCCGGTGGCGTCAACATCTACCCGCAGGAAACCGAGAACGTACTCGCGCTGCACCCCGCGGTCTACGACGTCGCGGTCATCGGCCTGCCCGACCCGGAGATGGGCGAGTCGGTGGCGGCGTTCGTCCAGCCCGCGCCTGATGCCGTGCCGGGCCCCGAACTCGAGCAGGAGATCATCGCGTTCGTGAAGTCGAAGATCGCCGGCTTCAAGGCGCCCAGGACCGTTCGCTTCGTCGACGACCTGCCGCGGAGCGAGGCGGGCAAGCTGATGAAATCGGAGCTCAGGGCGAGGTACCCGAGCGGCTGAGGCCACCCGCCAGCTACCGGAAAGGCCTGTACGGGGGCCTCCCCGCTCACCCGATCGGAAATACTGTAAGCATGAGCAGCCTGCAACACTCCGAGTCCATCGTGGTCGCCCGCTCGCCGGAAACGCTGTACGGCATGGTCTCCGACGTGACGCGGATGGGTGAGTGGAGCCCGGTCTGCAAGGCCTGCTGGTGGGACGACGGTGAAGGACCCCGGGTAGGGGCCTGGTTCACCGGCCGCAACGAGCTGCCCGAACGGACCTGGGAGACCCGCTCCCAGGTCGTGGCGGCGGACCGCGGCCGGGAGTTCGCCTTCGAGGTCAACAGCGGGTGGGTCCGGTGGGGCTACACGTTCACCGCCGTGGACTCCGGGACGCAGGTCACCGAGTCCTGGGAGTTCCTGCCCGCCGGCATCAGCGGGTTCCACGGCCGGTACGGCGACGACGCCCCAGCGCAGATCGCGAATCGCGCCGACGCCGCGCACCGTGGCATTCCGGTCACCCTCGCCGCGATCAAGAAAGCCGCGGAGGCGGACTGACCTCAGGCTAAGATCATCCGGTGCCTACATGGCTGGACCGGCGCGCCGGCGCGCTGGCGGGAAGAGCAGACATGACCTCGACGGATATCCCGGCCCTGCTGCGGCGTGGAGCCGTGGCCGTGGCGGCCGGGCGCGTGGCGCTGGGCCTGACCGCCCTGGCCTGGCCCTCGGTACCGGCTCGCCCGTGGGTTGGCGCGGCAGCGGATGACCTGGCCGCGCGGGTGTTCGGGCGGGCCCTGGGGGCGCGTGACGTCGCCCTGGGCCTGGGCGCGCTGACGGCCCTGCACAGCCCGGGCGCCGAGCCCGGATCCGCCAGCGCCTGGGTCGCCGCGGGCGCTCTGTCCGATGCCCTCGACGTGGCCGCCAGCCTGGCATCGTGGCGCGAGCTACCGCGACTGACCCGCTGGCTGGTCGCCGCGTCCGCCGGCGGGGCGGCGCTGACCGGCGCCGCCGCGGCGGTGACCTCGGCCACATCGCGCCCCCCGTCGACGTCGAGCTAGCCCTACGCTGGGAGTATGGCGGCAAGATCGCGCCGGGCCCGGCTCGCGGACGTGCATGAGCTGGCCATGCGCATGCCGCACGTCACGGTCGGGCACGGATCCGGCGGCAACCCGATCTACCAGGTCGGCGGCAAGTCCTTCGTGTTCTTCCGGAACCCGCGCCCCGATGCGGTCGATCCCGCCACCGGTGAGCGCTACCCGGACGTGATCGTGTTCTGGGTGGCGTCGGAGTCGGACAAGCAGGCACTGGTCCAAGATCGCGCCTCACCGTTCTTCACCACCGCGCACTTTGACGGCCACTCGTCGGTGCTGGTGCGGGGGAGCCAGATCGGCGAGCTCACCGTGCAGGAACTGGCTGAGGTCATCCAGGACGCCTGGCTCTCCCGTGCCTCACCCGCCAGGGCTACGGCCTGGCTCGACGCGCATCCCGGTCCTGTGTCGCCTCGGCCGGGAGTGTGATGGCTGAGCTCGTGGGTCGCACGGCTGAGCTGTCGCCAGCCCGATGGCCGATGCGCTCAAGGAGTTACCTCGTGGCTGGCCGCAGGCAGCCTGCGTCATCGCAGGTCGCCGGTGGCCTTGAGGTCGTCGAAGAGCAACCGGTCGACGGGAGGTACCCGGGGACGGTCGGCGTAGGAGAACCAGTCGAGCTCGTCGATCTCGCTGCTGGCGGCCAGCGTCCCGGTGTAGTCGCCGGTGTAGCAGCTCATCCGCACCACCGCGCCGTCCGGCTGGTCCGCCTCGTAGGTGCCGAGGTGCGTCACCGTCTCGGGCAGGAGCGTGACCGTCAGTTCTTCGGTGATCTCGCGCAGCAGGGTCTGCAGATCGCTTTCCGCGGCTTCGCGCTTTCCCCCGGGAATATAGAAGACGTCCTTCCCGCGTGGCCGCGCGCACAAGATCCTGCCGTTCTCCAGACGGACCCATGCCACCGTGTCGACGAACGTCGTCCTGGCGAGCTCTTCCGGGGCGCGCATCCGCCACGCGTCGGTCACCAGCTCGGCCAGGCGCTCGACGTCTACCTCAGCCAGCCGCAGCATCACCAGCGGCCAGCCGTCGTACCCGGGCGCGGTGAAGAAGGTGCCGGGCTCGCCGAGGAGCAGAGCCTGCTTCTCGGCCTCGTCGCCGACGAACAGCACCGCGATGTCGGTCCGGATCACCCGGGGCTTGCCTGGCCTGCGCTCCGGGTAGGACCAGACGAACCCCTTGCCGCCGACCCTGAAGTCGAAGCCGTCGCTGTCGATCTCCTCCACACCAGGCAGGGCCAGCGCGAGGCGGCGTACGTCGTCGGCATCAGCCATCGAGGTTCCTCCGGATCGCCCTCAGGGCTGGGGGAGCCACGGATACCGCGCAGTGTCCTTACTCGCGTAGTCGGGGTCCAGGTAGATGAAGCAGCGCTGAATCTTCCAGTCGCGGATCTCGAAGACATCGCACCAGCGGCCGGCACCCCACTCAGGGACCCCGGCCCGCCAGGGGCCATCACGGTGCTCACCGTGACTGGTGCCTTCACACGCCACGATGTCCGCTGCAAACACCCAGTTGAAGTGGGAGTAGTGGTGGAGTATCGAGGTGATCGTGCCGCCGACGTCGGCGAACAGCTGGCCGATGCTCTTCTTGCCTGTCGCCAGGCCCCACTTGGGGAAGTAGACCTGCGCATCCTCGGCGAACAGATCCAGGATGCTGCCGCCGGTCGAGGTGACACCGCCGTTGTCGAAGGCCTTCAGGTACTCAAGCGCCACTGACTTGCGCTGCTCATCGGTCATCGTCTGAGTGGTCAGTGCCATCGGGCTACCACCGTCCTGGAGAGTGGAACCAGTCCGCCATCGGGCCGGGCCTTGTCAGCACCCTAGCGAAAGCACCCTCGCGAAGCGATGGTGCGAGATCTTAGATGACATGAGCATTTGGGGTGCGCGATGACTGAGCTGCCGAACTACGCTGACCTGCCGCCCGCCCCGCGCGGTGGCCGCTCCGCCTGGGGCATGTTCGGCGCCGGGGACAATCTCGGCCTGGTCAACTTGATGACACCGGAGCGGATCGCCGCGGCCGCCCGGCTGGTCCGGCGGGGGCAAGTCTTCTGCCTGGACATGCCGATCGGCAGCATCTCCCCGGCGCTGGCGACGTTCCGCGGGCCGCCCCGCCATCGGGTGCTGCACGAGCCCGGCACCGCCGGCTTCGACGACGTTTACGACAACTTCTACCCTCAGGCCTCCAGTCAGTGGGACTCGCTGGCCCACATCGGCTACGCGCCGGACCAGATGTACAACGGCGTCACCGAGCAGGAGGTGCTGGCGGGCACGCGGAACACCATCGAGCACTGGGCCCGGCACGGCCTGGCCGGCCGCGCCGTCCTGCTGGACGTCGAGCGGGCGATGCGGGACGCCGGGCGACCCTACGATCCCGGCGGCGGCTCACCGATCGGCGTCGCCGACCTGGAACTGGCCCGGCGTCAGGCCGGCGTCGAATTCGCGGCCGGTGACATCATCTTGCTGCACACCGGCTTCGCCGCCTGGTATGTCCAGCAGCCCCGCCGCGTGAAGTACGGGCTGCACGGCAACGTCGTCGCGCCCGGCCTCGAGCACACCGAGGCGGTCTGCGAGTACCTGTGGAACAGCCACGCGGCGGCCATCGCCTCGGATACCTACGGCGTCGAGGTCTTCCCCGCCGACACCAGCTCGCAGGCGCACCCGTTCGGGTTTCTGCATAACATGCTCATCGGCCAGCTCGGGATGGCCCTGGGCGAGCTGTGGTGGCTCAGCGACCTGGCCGGCGACTGCGCCGCCGACGGCGTCTACGAGATGTTCGGAGTCAGCGCGCCGATGAACGCGCCCGGCGGGATCGGCTCGCCCGCCAACGCCGTCGCCATCAAATAAGGTCCCGTGGTGGCTGGGGCCCCGCCCGTTCCCCTGCGAGCCGCTTCAAAGCTGTACCATCACGGCCATGAATCCACTGTCGGGCGTTCTCGACGAAGCGTGGCGGATGTACAAGGCTCACGCCAGGCACCTGCTTGCGATCGCATTTGTCATCTACCTGGTCGCCGCGGTCATCGCCGCGCTGCTCGCGCTGGCCGGGGGCAGCATCGGCGCGCTGCTCGGTGCCCTGGTGGAAATCGTCGCGGCCTTCTTGCTGCAGGCCGCGCTGATCAAGGCCGTGCAGGACGTGCGCGACGGTCGTGTCGACATGTCCATAGGCGAGACCGTGTCCGCGGCCACTCCGTACATCGGGTCCGTTGCCCTGGCCTCCATCCTGGCCGGCATCGCGATCACGGTCGGGCTGATTCTGGTCATCGTGCCCGGCCTGTACCTGATGACGATCTGGGCCGTGATCGTGCCGGTCATCATCATCGAGGGATCCGGGGCGCTCGCGTCCTTCGGGCGCAGTTATCAGCTCGTGCGCGGCCGCGGCTGGCACGTGTTCGGCACGCTGGTCCTGGTGTTCGTGATCCTGCTGGTGGTGCAGTTCCTGCTCGGCCTCGTCTTCTTGGCGCTGCCGCACGTCTGGCGCAGCGGGCTGAGCTCGATCATCTCGGGCACCCTGGTCGCCCCGTTCATCGCCCTGGTCGTGACGCTCGTCTACTACCGGCTCGCCGGAGACGAACAGGTGCCGTCGCCCCCGGGCGAGGGCTACGGCGCGTCCCAGCAGATGCCGTTACGAGGCACCGTGGAAACGCGAGCGGCCTGCCTGATGATCCCGCACAGGCAGGCCGTCGCCGTTAACCGGCCCCCGGCGCCCCCGCAGGGCCGGGGGAGAAGGCATCCGGGCCGGACGAGGTAAGCGGCCGGTCACGCCCGGATCGCCGCGGCCGCGGCCCAGTGCTGCTCCAAGTGCGGCAGGAGATCCATGGGACGCTCCTCCGGGAAGAACAGCCGCGCGCCGTCGACGGTGACCACGCGGGTCGCGCCGGGGATGGTGTCCCGCAGCCAGTAGGCCCAGGAGACGTCGAAGAACGTGTCCCCGGTGCCCCACACCACCAAGGTGGGCACAGTGAGCTCCCTGAGCTGCGGCGTGACCGCTGTTAGGTCACCGGCGTCGAGCGCGGTCAGCAGCCTTTCGAACTGGCGGGCGCGCTCGATGGTCCCGAAACACGGTTCCAGGTAGGAGCGGATGACTGCGGGGTCTACCCGGTCCAGATGCTCGTAGGCGGAGCCGAAGGCGACCTGGGCGGCGTTGTCGAGGTCGCCGAACAGCGCGACGGCCGTTGGCGCGAGATTGCCTGCTGCCGCGAGCTCGATCATCGGCTTAAACGCCTCGGGCGGCAGGTTATCGCTGGCGTCGCAGTTGGTGAGGGTCAGCGTCGCCAGCCGCTGCGGGCGGCGGGCGGCGAAGATCTGGGCGATGCCCCCCCCGGTATCGTTGGCGACCAGATCGATGCCGGTGAGCCCGAGCGCGTCACAGAAGTCGTCCAGGCCGGCCGCGAGCGCGGCGATGGACAGGTCCTGCTCGGCGGTCACCGGGCTGTGGCCGTGCAGCGGGAGGTCAACGGCGATGCAGCGGCGCTGGTCGGCCAGTTCGCCGATGACGTTGCGCCACAGGTGGGCGTTGGTCGAGATGCCGTGCACGAACAGGGCCGTCGGCCCGGTTCCGATGTCGATATAGCTGATCTCCCCGGAGCGGGTCGTGACGGTGTGCCGGTGGGCGTCGAGTTCCTGAAGCTGCATTACGATCGCCTTCCTAGTAATACGTTAGTCTTGTTAGACCGACTGTCGGTTCATCAAATCAAACCGACAGTCGGTTTGTCAATGTTCAGAGTGCCGAACGAGGAGCCGCGATGGACCGACCGAACAAGAACGTCGCCCGCGGGGAGGCGACGCGGGGCCAGTTGATCGCGATCGCCAGGCGCATGTTCGCCGACCGCGGCTACGAGGACACCTCGATCGAGGCGGTACTGAAGGAGGCAGGGGTCAGCCGGGGCTCCCTCTATCACCACTTCGCCAGCAAGGAGGCCCTATTCGAGGCCGTGGCCGAGGATGTCGAGACCAGCGTCGGGGAGCAGACTCTCGCCGCCGCCGCCGGTTCCGACGGGCCGCTGGCCGCACTGCGCGCCGGTTTCCTCGCCTGGATCCGGCTGGCGGGCGATCCGGTGGTGCGGCGGATCCTGCTGATCGACGCTCCGTCGGTGCTCGGCTGGGAGCGGTGGCGGTCCATGGAGGAGGACCACGCCCTCGGCCTGATCAGGGCGGTGCTGCAGGTCATCGCCGACGAGGGGAAGCTGCGGCCGGAACTGGTCGGCACGCTCGCCCACGTGCTGCTCGCGTCGGTCAACGAGGTCGCGCTGCTGGTCGCCCGGTCGCAGGACCAGGAGGCGGCGATGAAGGCGGGTGCCGACGCCATCGACGAGCTGCTGCAGCGCCTGTTCACCTGACCGGTCAGGCGCCGGTCTCCCGGGCCGCGGCCCGGCCGGCCTGACGGCCGCTGAACAGGCAGCCGCCGAGGAAGGAGCCCTCCAGCGACCGGTAGCCGTGCATCCCCCCGCCGCCGAACCCGGCCACCTCGCCCGCCGCGAACAGTCCGGGCACCGGGCTGGCCCTACCGAGCACCCGGCCGGCCAGGTCCGTCTGCAGGCCGCCTAGCGTCTTGCGGGTCAAGATGTTGAGCCGCACGGCGATCAGCGGGCCCGCCTTGGGATCGAGGATCTTGTGCGGCACCGCAGTGCGGGCCAGCCGGTCACCCCGGAAGCGGCGGGCGTTGCGGATCGCCATGACCTGCAGGTCCTTGGTGAACGGATTGTCGATCTCGCGGTCGCGCGCGACGATCTGCCGCTCCAGGTCGGCCAGGTCAATGAGGGGCGACGCGGTCAGCTTGTTCATGCCCCCGACCAGCTCGGGCAGCGTGCTGGCCACGACGAAGTCGGCCCCGTGCTGTTTGAACGCCTCCACCGGCCCGGGAGCGCCCGGGCGGACCCGGGACAGCGTGAGCTTGATGTCCTTGCCGGTCAGGTCGGGGTTCTGCTCCGAGCCGGACAGCGCGAACTCCTTCTCGATGATCTTCTGGGTGAGTACGAACCACGAGTAGTCAAAGCCGGTGGCCAGGATGGCCGCCAGCGTGCCGAGGGTGTCGAAGCCGGGGAAGTGCGGCGGCGGGAACCGCTGGCCGCGCGCGTCGAACCACAACGAAGAGGGCCCAGGCAGGATCCTGATGCCGTGCCGGGCCCAGATCGGGTCCCAGTTCTGGATGCCCTCGGTGTAGTGCCACATCCGGTCGCGGTTGACCACCCGGCCGCCGGCCCGTTCGGCGATGGCCAGCATCCGTCCGTCGACGTGCTCGGGCACCCCGCAGATCATCCGTTCCGGCGCCGGGCCGAGCCGGTCCGGCCAGGTCTCGCGGACCAGGTCCAGGTTGCCGCCGATTCCGCCGGATGTCACGATTACCGCCGGCGCGTGCAGCTCGAACTCGCCGACCTCGGCGCGGGAACTGCGGGTCCCGCGTGCGGCCTGGCTGGGCTCGAGGATCGCCCCGCGCACCCCGTCGACCGTCCCGCCGGTAACGGTGAGCCCGTCTACCCGATGCCGGAACCTCAGCCCGACCAGACCCGTGTCTGCCGCGTCCCTGACCTGGTGCTCGAAGGGCGCCACCACGGCAGGCCCGGTGCCCCAGGTGACGTGGAAGCGGGGCACCGAGTTGCCGTGCCCGTCGGCCAGGTAGCCGCCCCGCTCGGCCCAGCCCACCAGCGGGAACCAGCGCACCCCCATTGCGTGCAGCCAGGATCGTTTCTCCCCGGCGGCGAAGTCGACGTAGGCCTGCGCCCACCGGTGCGCCCAGTAGTCCTCCCCCGCCGGGTCGTCGATGCCGCGGTCGAAGAACGCGCTGCCCAGCCAGTCCTGCCAGGCCAGCTCATGGGAGTCCCTGATCCCCATCCGACGCTGCTCCGGCGTGCCGACCAGGAAGAGGCCGCCGAACGACCAGAATGCTTGCCCGCCCATATTCGACTCGGGCTCCTGGTCGAGCAGCAGCACCCGCCGTCCGGCTCGCGCCAGCTCCGCCGTGGCGGCCAGTCCCGCCAGCCCCGCGCCTATCACGATCGCATCCGCGTCCATCTGGTCATCAAACCAGGTGATCGATCCGCATTCATCCGGCGCCCGGGGCCTCGGATACGATCGGCTGAGCCTTAGTGACCGATGGCCATCTGGGCGAGGCGGACGATGACCAGGACCATGGCGATGGCAAGGTAGCTGCGCAAGATGGTCAGGCCGATCTTGCGGGGGGCGGACATGACCGGCTTGGACAGCATGTTGAGCGGCGGCATCCGCCAGGTCTCGCGGTCACGGCGGTCCATCTCGACCGAGCTGTGTGCCCGGAACGACCGGATCAGGGTCCAGCCGCCGCCGGCCACCGCGACCGCCACGCAGCCCAGGACGATGTCCAGGATCTGCCGGTCGGTGATGCCGGGGTGGAGCACCGAGGCGGTCAGCACGACCGACAGCGCCACCAGCACGGTGATCACCGCCGAGGTGAAGATGTTGGTGCCGCGGTTGTTGACCCAGGGCCCGAGCACCGCGCGGTCGTTGCACAGCAGCAGCAGGAACACCGCGGCGGCCGGGAGCAGCACGCCGGCCAGCGCCTGGACGCCCTCGATGATCAGGCCGAGCGGGGCGTGAGGCATGAGCACGATGGCCGCGGCCACGGCGATCAGCCCGGCGTAGATCGCGTAGAAGCCCTTGGCCTGGCGGAATCCGCGGTGCAGCGAGTGCTTGAGGCCCAGCGTGTCGCCGACCGCGTACGCCGTTGACAGCGAGACCGCGAACGCCCCGATGATGGCCGCGTCGAGCAGGGCCACGGCGAACACCGCGCCCGCGATCCGGCCCGCGTGGGCCGCGATGCCGTGCGCCAGCCCGGCGGCGTCGGTGAAGTTACCCGCGCCCTTCGTCCCGGCGAAGGCGGCGGCGGTCACGCCCATCAGCGCGCCCGCGCCGAGCACGACGATCACGATGCCGATCCACAGGTCGACCTTCTCGTAGCGGATGAACCGCGGGGTGATCCGCTTGTCGACTACGTAGGACTGCTGAAAGAACAGCTGCCATGGCGCCACCGTGGTGCCGACGATGCCGATGATCAGCAGCATGACGGTGGCCATCTGGCCGGAGCCGCCGGGCAGGCTAGGGGTGGTGAAGCCGTGCGCCATCTGCGCGCCGGACGGGTGGCTGACCAGGTACAGCGGGATGAGCAGCAGCGACCCGGCGCAGAACGCCACCGCGATCCGCTCGAACCTGCGGAAGCTACCGGTGGACGCCGCGGCCAGGATCACGCCGGCGGCGAGGATCACCGCGACGAGCTTGGGCACGCCGAGGTACCCGGCGGCCAGGGTGATCCCGATGAACTCGGTGACCAGGGTGAGCGCGTTCAGGATGAACAGGTCGATGACCTCGAGCGCGCCCCAGAACTTCCCGAACCTCTCGATGATCAGCCGGGCGTGACCCACCCCGGTGACGGCGCCGAGCCGCAGCACCATCTCCTGGTTCACGTACAGCACCGGGACCAGCAGCAGCAGCGTCCACAGCAGGCGGGTGCCGTAGTTCTGCCCGGCCTGGCCGTAGGTGGAGAATGCACCGGCGTCGTTGTCGCCGCACATCACGATCAGCCCGGGGCCCACGATGGCCAGCAGCGTCTTGAGCTTGGCGGACAAGCCGACCCGCGGAGCGAAGTCATCGGCGGAGATCGTGCCGAGCGCGCCGCGGATGTCGCCGACGTGCGCCTCGTCCAATACGGCGGTACGAGTAATGGTGGCCATGGTGAACACCCCTTTCACGTCACGAAAACGGACGGAAACGGGGGCACACGCCGAACAGCCCCTGAGCAGGGGCGCAAGGCTAATAAAGTAAGTCCAGATTGGTGCTACCGGCGTGTGCCCGGAACAGAATGGGACAGCAGCGAGAGGGGCCAACTTCGGCCCGGACTATCAGAGTCCATCGCATGCCTCCCTTCCCGTCGCGACGCACGGGGGCGCCAAGTCGCACTCACCGCGTGACACCTGAGGAAACACACGCCAGGAGCTAGGAAATCCCTGGCTGGCACCTCTCTCGTAAGAGCTTTGGCACTCCACGGCGTATTGCGATCGCCGGCGCTTGACCGGTATCTCGACCGCCAGCCACTTGGCCTCACCCCTTAGGCCGGGGAGAGGTGTCCTGATCCGGAGCGTCTCTCGACGGTTGGGATCAGTGGCCTATGTCCGTGAAGACGCCTCACCGAACGAGGTGTCCCGTTTTTCAACTTCATTCAGCATGCCCGTAAGAAAGCTGACTGTCAATTCAGGATTGACCGTGGCGTCACGATGTGTCGAGAGTCACGGCGCTACGCCGAGGCCGGGCAGCACCTGAGCGGCCGGAAGCGCGGCGAGCAGGCGGCCGGGCAGCCTGAGCTTGGAGCCGCGGATGCCGGATCCGATCACCACCGACCCGGTCTTGGCCACGGCCTCGTCGACCAGGACCGGCCAGCCCTCGGGCAGGCCCACCGGCGTGATCCCGCCGTACTCCATGCCGGTGGCGGCGGTCACTGCCTCCACTGGCGCGAAGGACGCCTTCCGCGCGTCCAGGTGCCTGCGCACCAGGCCATTGACGTCCGCTCGGGTGCTCGCGGCCACCATGCAGGCCGCGTAGCTGGTCTGCCCGCCGCGCCTGGCCGCGATGACTACGCAGTTCGCCGACTCCGCGGGCGAGACGCCGTAGCGTTCGCAGAACGCCGCGGTGTCGGCCAGCGCCGGGTCGATCTCGGCTACCTCGACCTCCGGCAGGTCGCGCAGCGCCGCTGCCACCGGCGCGGCGAGCAGGTCCGGCCGGGACAGGGCGGGGGCGAAGGTGAGCTGAAGACTCATGCCCCCATCCAACCAGCCCACAGGTGGTCCTGGACCACCTGTCCCACCCGCCGCTCGGCCGTGAGGATCCAGCGCACCGCCACCCGCTTCTACGCGCTGGGCACCTAGGGCAATAATGGGCTCCCGGGGGCACTCACCATGGGCAACAGGAGGCTGCGATGCCGCTGTTCGGTAATCAGCAGAACCAGGCGACGGCAGTATGGGAGCCGAAGGCGGCCGACGGCCGGCTCGCTCAAACGGCCGGGGCCAACCCGGCCGGCGTCTTCACCTCCGACCTGTCGGTGTCGGAGTACGTACTGCTCGGCGAGGCTGGATTCGAGCCCCTCGGCTTCGTCGTCGGCTCCTCGATCTACCACGTCGGCCTGCAAGTCGGCCGGTGGAACCAGAACCAGGAGCTGGTGGTCCTCACGCAGGCCATGTACAACGCCAGGGAACTGGCCATGGCCAGGATGCGCGCCGAGGCCGACCACTTGGCCGCCGACGGCATCGTCGGCGTGCAGTTGCGGATGCAGATGTACGCCTGGGGCCAGAGCTGCCTGGAGTTCGTGGCGACCGGCACCGCGGTCCGCCACCTGGCCGGCCAGGGCGCGCACCGCGCGCCCGACGGCCGCGCGTTCACCTCTGACCTGTCGGCGCAGGACTTCTTCCGGCTGCTGGCGGCCGGCGCGGTGCCGGTCGCCTTCGTGCTCGGCACCTGCGTGTATCACATCGCGCACCAGGGCGTGATGCAGTCGCTGCGCCAGACCGGCCAGAACCAGGAGATGCTGCAGTTCACCCAGGGCGTCTACGAGGCCCGCGAGCTGGCGCTGGCGCGGATGCAGGCCGAGGCGGCGCAGGCCCAATCTTCCGGCATCGTGGGCGTCAGCGTGGAGGTGGCCAATCACGTCTGGGGGGAGCACGCGACCGAGTTCTTGGCCACCGGCACCGCGGTCCGGCGGCTCGCCGAGGAGCACCGGCTGTCGGAGACCTCCCCCAAGCCGACCTTCACGCTCGGCCTGGACCAGTAGGGCCTGAAGCGGTCGTGGACGTGACCGCCCGCCGTGCGCCATGGGCCTAGTGATACGAAAGCGCCCCGTGGTACTCCGATTCCGCAAAAGATCATGGAGGATCCGGGTTATGCGGAGTTTTTGGTACTGCCTGGGGTACTAAATCCTCCGCTAAAGCCGAATCCTCCACGATAAAACTAAGATCATCGTACTGGTGAGCGAATTATTGATGCTAGTGGGGTCGGCGAAACCTGTGAGGCAGTCGGGAACCCAGGTCGGCAGCTCCCGGCCATCGAGCTGGAAGGCTGCGGGCCGGAAATCTGTTATGCAGTGGGGGCAAATCTGATTTATTCTTCCCGCCGGTATGGAGTCGAGTTCTGTGAGGCCTTCGTCCGCCGGGTTCGCTGAGGCGCGGGCCCGGCGCTCTGGATCCCGCGGCGGGCGATCCGCGACGCAGTCGGAACGCGCGCAGGCGCTGGCCGCCGCGCGCGCCGCCCGCCGCGCGGCCATGCCGCCGATCTCGTATCCGCCTGAGCTGCCCGTCAGCCAGCGCAAGGACGAGATCCTGGCGGCCATCCGTGACCACCAGGTGGTGATCATCGCGGGGGAGACCGGCTCGGGCAAGACGACCCAGATCCCCAAGATCTGCCTCGAGCTGGGCCGCGGCGTCGACGGGCAGATCGGCCACACCCAGCCGCGCCGGCTGGCGGCCCGGACGGTCGCCGAGCGGATAGCCGAGGAGCTGGGCAGCCCGCTGGGCGAGACGGTCGGTTACAAGGTCCGGTTCACTGACGTGTCCGCCGACGACACGCTGGTCAAGCTGATGACCGACGGCATCTTGCTGAACGAGCTCGCCCGCGACCGGCAGCTGCGCCGGTACGACACGCTCATCATCGACGAGGCGCACGAGCGCAGCCTGAACATCGACTTCATCCTCGGCTACCTCAGGCAGCTGCTGCCCCAGCGCCCGGACCTGAAGGTGATCATCACCTCCGCGACCATCGACCCGGAGCGGTTCGCGGCGGCCTTCTCGGGCGCGCCGATCGTGGAGGTATCCGGCCGGACCTACCCCGTGGAAGTCCGGTACCGGCCGCTGCACGATAGCGGCGAGGAGGCGGATCTCGGCCAGGCCATCAGCGACGCGGTGGACGAGCTTTGCGCCGAAGGACCCGGCGACATCCTGGTGTTCCTCAGCGGCGAGCGCGAGATCCGGGACACCGCGGACCTGCTGGCCGGCCGGGAACGGCTCGAGGTGCTGCCTTTGTATGGCCGGCTGTCGGCCGCCGAGCAACACCGGGTCTTCGAGCGCCGTCCCGTGTCCAGCTACACCCGCCGGGTGGTGCTGGCGACCAACGTGGCCGAGACCTCGCTCACCGTGCCCGGCATCAAGTACGTCATCGACCCGGGCACCGCGCGCATCTCCCGGTACAGCTACCGGACCAAGGTGCAGCGGCTGCCGATCGAGCCGATCTCACAGGCGTCGGCGAACCAGCGCAAGGGCCGCAGCGGGCGCACCTCCGACGGCATCTGCATCCGGCTGTACTCCGAAGAGGACTTCGAGTCCCGCCCAGAGTTCACCGATCCGGAGATCCTGCGCACCAACCTGGCCTCGGTGATCTTGCAGATGGCGGCCATCGGCCTCGGTGACGTCCCCGCCTTCCCCTTCGTAGACCCGCCCGACGCCCGCAACATCGCCGACGGGCTGACCCTCCTCACCGAGTTGAACGCGTTCAAAGGTGGCCGTATCACCGGCCTCGGGCGCAAGCTGGCCCGGCTTCCGGTGGACCCGCGCATCGGCCGGATGATCCTCGAAGCCGAACCGAACGGCTGCGTCCGCGAGGTGCTGATCGTCGCGTCGGCGCTGTCCATCCAGGATCCGCGTGAGCGGCCCGCTGACGCGCAGCAGCAGGCCGACGACAAGCACCGCCGGTTCGCCGATCCGGACTCGGACTTCATCGCCTACCTGAACCTGTGGGAGTACCTGACCGAGCGGCAGCGCGAGCTCTCCTCCTCGGCCTTCCGCCGCATGTGCCGCGCCGACTTCCTGAACTACCTGCGCGTCCGTGAGTGGCAGGACCTCCAGGGGCAGCTGCAAAGGCTGGCCGGCGATCTCGGGGTTACGGTCAGTTCTTCTTCGGCCGAACGGTCCCGGGTGCATGTTTCCCTGCTGGCTGGATTGCTATCGCAGATCGGCATGAAGATTCTTGGGACCGAGCCAGCCCGGGCGACGGGCTCGGCGCCTTCCGGCTCTTTGGGGCGACGGCCGCGGGCCGAGTACCTCGGCGCGCGCAACGCGCGGTTCGCCATCTTCCCTGGATCCAGCTTGTCCAGGAAGGCGCCGGACTGGATCGTGGCGGCCGAGCTGGTGGAGACCTCCCGGCTGTGGGCGCGCACCGTGGCGCGCATCGAGCCCGAATGGGTGGAGCCGCTGGCCAGGCACCTGGTCAGGCACAGCTACAGCGAGCCGCACTGGGAGAAGAAGCGGGGCGAGGCGGTCGCGCTGGAGAAGGTGACCCTGTACGGGGTGCCGCTGGTGGTGGACCGCAAGGTCAGCTACGGGCGTATCGATCCGGTGGCGGCGCGGGAGTTGTTCATCAGGCATGCGCTGGCGGAGGGCGACTGGCAGACCAGCCACCGGTTCTTCGCCGAGAACAGGCGGCTGCTGGCCGAGGCCGAGGAGGTCGAGCACCGGGCCCGCCGCCGCGGCCTGGTAGCCGGCGAGGACGAGCTGTTCGCGTTCTACGACGCGCGGATCCCGGCGGACGTGGTCTCGGCCCAGCACTTCGATACCTGGTGGAAGCAGGCCCGCCGGGCCGACCCCGGGCTGCTCACGCATCTGCCCGGCGACCTGCTCCGAGACGCCGACGAGGTCAGCACCGATGCCTACCCCGACGTCTGGACCTCGGAGTCCGCCGGGATGCCGCCCGTGCCGCTTTCCTATGCCTTCGAGCCGGGCAGTGAGACGGACGGCGTGACCGTGGACATCCCGCTGAGCAGGCTTAACCAGGTGAACGCGGCCGAGTTCTCCTGGCAGGTGCCCGGGCTGCGGGCTGAGCTGGTCACCGAGATGATCCGGTCGCTGCCCAAGGCCCTGCGGCGTGACCTGGTGCCCGCGCCGGACGTGGCGCGCGAGGTCGTCGCCCGCCTCGGGGCGCCGTCCGGGGACCTGCGTGACGCCGTGGCCCAGCAGCTGCGATCGCTGCGCGGGGTGACCGTCCCGCGCGACGCCTGGGACCTGACCAAGCTGCCGGGGCACCTGCGGATCACCGTCCGGGTAACCGAGGGCGGCCGCGTCCTGGCCGAGGGCAAGGACGTCGCCGAGCTGCAGCGCGAGCTCAGGCCGCGGCTGCGGGCGGTGCTGTCCCAGGCCGCGGCGGGCATCACCCGCACGGGGCTGACGTCGTGGAACTTGGGCGCGCTGCCCCGGGTGTTCCGTGAGGGCACCGTGGTGGCCTACCCTGCCCTGTTCGATGCGGGGGACAAGGTCGACGTGCGCCTGTTCGAGACCGAGGACGCGGCGCGCACGGCGATGTGGGCCGGCACACGGCGGCTGATCCTGCTCGGCGCGCCGTCACCGGTCAAGTCGATCGCAGACGGCCTGTCCACCCGGGCCAAGCTGGCGCTCAGCCACAACCCGCACGGCGGCGTCGCGGCGATGTTCGCCGACTGCGTCAGCTGCGCCGCGGACTACCTGATGGCCGGGGCAGGCGGGCCGGCCTGGGACCGCGAGGGCTTCGAGCGGCTGTCCGCCGCGGTGCGATCCGGCCTGCACGAGGTGACCGCCGACGTGGTGACGCAGGTGGAGTCAGCCCTGCGCCTAGCGCACGCGGTCGGAGCCCGGCTCGACAGTGCCAGCCCGGGGGGACGACCCCCCGGAACCCCCCGCGACCGGGGGGACCCATCCCCCCGGACCCCCCTTGCCGGGCTGGCAACTGCCGACATGAGCGCGCAGCTGTCCGGGCTTATCTACCCCGGGTTCGTGACCGCCACCGGGTACCGCCGGCTGCCGCACCTGACCCGCTACCTGCGGGGGATCGAGCGGCGGCTGGACAAGCTGCCGGAAAACCCGGCCCGCGACGCGGCCAGCATGGCCGTCGCCCACCGGGTGGAACAGGCCTACCAGGAGGCGCTGGCCGGCCTGCCCGCCGCGCGCCGTAACGACCCCGACGTGACCGACGTGCGCTGGATGCTGGAGGAACTCAGGGTTAGCCTGTTCGCCCAGACCCTCGGGACCCAGGCCCCGGTCTCGGAGAACCGCATCCTCGGCGCTCTCGGCCGCCTGCTTCCCTAGCCCTGGCTCCACCCGCGCCGGGCGTGTCATTACCTTCTATGGACTACATCAGGTGCTACCTTCTTCAGCAAATACCCCTCAAGCTCGCTTACGCGGCGGAAGGCCGCGGAAAGGCAGGAACTGTGAGCGGAGAGCCCCCCGTGCGGCGCCGCCTCGTCGGAGGCGCGCTGCGCCGGTACCGGGACAACGCGGGATACACGCTCCAGGACGCGGCCCGCGTGCTGGAGTGCGACCGGTCGAAGATCAGCAGGATCGAGACCGGTCAGCGCGGCATCCGGCCCAAGGAACTGCGCGAGCTGCTGGCCGAGTACGGCGTGCCGGACGGCGAGCAGGCCGCCCTGATGGCCATCGCGAGCCGCGCTGGCCACCAGGGCGGCTGGTGGCACCGGTACGCGGGCGTCTTGCCCGGCGCGTACCTGGACTACGTCATCATGGAGTCCGCCGCGTCCGAGATCATGACCTACGAGGCGCAGGTCATGCCCGATCTGCTGCAAACCGACGACTACGCGCGCGCGATCGCCGCCGTCGAGCCCGGGTACGCGACGGATCAGCAGCTCCAGGACGTGGTGGCGGCCAAGGCCACGCGGCGCCAGGTCGTCCTGGACCCAAGATCCTCGGATCGGCGCCTGTCGGTGATACTCGGCGAGGGTGCCCTGCGCCAGGCCGTCGGAGGCCCCGGGGTGATGGCGGGGCAAATCAGCCACCTCGTTCGGCTGATCGATGACTTTCCCAGCCTCGTCGTCCAGGTGCTGCCGTTCTCGGCCGGCGCGCACGCCGCCGCGGGCAGCGCCTCGCTGGCCATCTTGAGGTTTCCCGACGCGCCCAGCCTGGGCGTCGTCTACCTGGAGGCCCTGTCGGGCGGCGTCTACCTGGAGAGCCAGGAGGACGTCGCCCGCTATATCCGGGCGTTCGCGCTGCTGCGCGCTGCCGCGCTCAGCGCGGCAGACAGCATGCGGCTGCTGAGTGGCCTCAGCGTCTAACTCAACAGCGTCTAACTCAACAGTGTCTAATTCGACAGTGTCTAATTCGACAGTGTCTAGTTCGACGGGCCGGTCATGCTCCCCGGGCGGCGCAACTGCTGGGTCACGGCCGCGAGCTTGTCGATGAGGTCCTGGATGTCCTGGAGGGGTTGCTGGGTTCCCGGCGATCGCGTCGGCTCGTCAGCGGCGGCACCCGAACCGTTGGCTTCATCCGGCCCTGATCGGGTGGCGTCCTGCACGCTGTCGCCGGGGTTCATGCTGTGGTGTCTCCTGGAGGACCTTGGGATCATGCCTGACTAGCGGAAAGGCGGACCGGCGGGATGGGCGGTAATTTCCTGTCGGGAGCCGCGCACGAAGCGCAGGGACTATGTTAAGGCGTTTTCGCCGGTATGTCACCCACCGGCGTCCGTCGCTTGGCGTGCTTATCTTTACGCGGCGCCCGATTGTTCCCGCTGGACCTCGGGCGGGTCGCCTAGCTGCGGTGACGCGGTGTCGTAGGCCAGCGTCGCGGTAAATCCCAGCGATGACGCAGAGGTACTGCTAACGATTGCACAAATTGATTCATTAACGCCTTGTACATGCACTTGCAAATGCAAATAGCATTGGCCCTCAACGGTGCCGCGGGGCAGCCTGCCGCATGCTCATCTCCATTTCCTCGGGCGTCATCGCGGCCACCGGAAGGGGGGTGACGCCCTCGCGGCCGGGGCGTAGGCCGTCGAGGATCAGGGTCAGGTACCGGCGCCAGATCCCGGGGCAGGCGCTTCGTGCCAGCTGGGTGGCCTCGGCCAGCAGGAAGACGATGAACGGGATGTCGGTCGGCCGGAGGTCGCTCCTGAGCTGCCCGGCCGCCTGGGCCCGCTCGACCAGTCGCTGCACCAGCGGCGCGTTCCGCTGCCGCGCGTAGGCCACCCGGTCCTGGCCGTAAGTGGCGAACATGAGCATCTGCCGCAGGCCGAGGTCGCCGGCCAGCATCTCCGCCATCTGCTCCATGAAGGACACCAGGCCCGACCAGGGGTCGGACGCCTCGAGGGCCTTCTCGGCGATGGCCGCGACCGAGTCGATGCGGTCCACGAACAGCGCCTCGACCAGTTCCTCCTTGGTCCGGAACCGCCGGTAGACGGTGCCGACCCCGACCCCGGCGTACCGCGCGATCTCGTCGAGGCTGACCTCGAGCCCGCGCTCGTTGAATACCTCCGAGGCCGCCTTCAGGATCCGCTGCCGGTTCCGCTCGGCATCCCGCCGCAGCGGCCGCATCTCGCAGACGCCGTCCCGCGGGCCTGGTCCTGCCGAGTTCTCGGGCACCTCGGATACCTCCCGAAAATGTGGAGACAACTTCTCCGCTTCATGCTACCGTGAATCTAAACGGAGAAGGTACCTCCAGATCGGTGAGGCTCATGTCTGATGTCAACCCCGTCAGCAGTGCCGAGGATCCGCGGCGCTGGCTCATCCTCGGCGTGATCGGCATCGCGCAGCTCATGGTGGTCCTGGACGTCACGGTGATGAACATCGCGCTGCCGTCCGCGCAGCGCGCGCTGGGCTTCACCACGGTGGACAGGCAGTGGGTGGTCACGGCATACACCCTGTCGTTTGGCAGCCTGCTCCTGCTCGGCGGGAGGCTGGGCGACCTGTTCGGCCGGAAGGTGATGTTCCTGACCGGCCTGCTCGGCTTCGCCGGCGTCTCGGCCATCGGCGGCGCCTCGGTCAATTTCGCCATGCTGGTGACCGCCCGGGCCTGCCAGGGCGCGTTCGCCGCGATCCTGGTGCCGTCGGCGCTGTCCCTGCTGACGACCACGTTCAGCGATCCGAAGGACCGCGGCAGGGCGTTCGGGGTCTACGGCGCGATCGCCGCGGCCGGCAGCGCCGTCGGCCTGCTGCTCGGTGGCGCGCTGACCGAGTACCTGTCGTGGCGGTGGACGCTCTACATCAACCTGGTCTTCGCGGGCGCAGCCTTCATCGGCGGAGCGGTGCTGCTGCAGCGGCACCCGTCCCGGGTCAAGCCAAAGCTGGACATCCCGGGCGTCGTCCTGGTGTCCGGTGCCTTGTTCTGCCTCGTCTACGGGTTCTCGAACGCGGCCACGCACAACTGGCATACGCCGTCCACGTACGGCTTCCTCATCGCAGGCGTGGCGCTGCTCATCGCATTCGCGTTCTGGCAGGGCCGGGCCGCCAATCCTCTGCTGCCGCCCCGCGTGGTGCTCGACCGCAACCGTGGCGGCGCGTACCTGTCGATGCTGATCGCCTTCGCGGGCATGTTCGGGGTTTTCCTGTTCCTGACCTATTACCTGCAGCAGACGCTGGGTTACTCGCCGGTCGTGACCGGCTTCGCGTTCCTGCCGATCGCCGGCGGCATCGCCGTCGCGGCCAATCTATCCACCATCGTGCTGATGCCGAGGGTGGGGCCCAAGCCGCTCGTCGCGGTCGGGATGCTGGCCGCGGCGGGTGCCATGACATGGCTGGCCCAGCTGGGGGTGCACACCGGCTATGTCGCGGGCGTGCTCGGCCCGCTCATCCTGGCCGGAGTCGGTGTCGGCATGGTGATTGCGCCGTCCATCAACACCGGCACGT
>Ga0209656_10000513_pt1 | contig 25511 bp, 20 predicted proteins | sample BogFormECP12_OM2_FD_188239 | JGI IMG/M metagenome (GOLD analysis project Ga0209656, IMG submission 188239) | Bog forest soil microbial communities from Calvert Island, British Columbia, Canada - ECP12_OM2 (SPAdes) (version 2) | ecosystem: Environmental > Aquatic > Freshwater > Wetlands > Bog ...
GGCAGCTGATCCTTGTTCGTTTCGCGGCGGCGGCGGTGGCGGCGCAACTGGTCGATTTCCGTGCGGAAGGCCTCGATGTCCTGAAAACTGCGGTACACCGAGGCGAAGCGCACGTAGCCCACCTCGTCCAGATGCCGCAGCTCCTCCATGACCATCTCGCCGACGCTGCGCGAGGCGATCTCGCGCTCGCCCAGACTGCGCAGCTTATGGCAGATTCTCGCCACCGCCGCTTCGATGTCGTCGCGGCCGACGGGGCGCTTTTCGAGCGCCTTCTGCATGCCGAGGATCAATTTGTTCTCATCGAAGGGCTCGCGGCTGCGATCGCCCTTCACCACGGTCGGCAGCAGCAGCTCCGCCGCTTCGAACGTCGTGAAGCGTTCCGTGCACGCCAGGCATTCGCGGCGCCGGCGTATTTGGCGCCCTTCGCCCGCGAGGCGGGAGTCGATGACCTTAGTCTCCGTGTGACCGCAAAAAGGACAGTGCATGGGGACTATTCAGGTCGGTCCGGCCGCGGACCGCTCCGCCGCTAGCCATACACGGGAAACCGGCGACATATTTTCACCACTTCGGCCCGCGCTCGCTCCACCACCGATTCATCGCCCATGGAATCGAGCACATCGGCAATCCAATTCGTCAGCTGCTGTACCTCGGGTTCCTTGAAACCGCGGGTCGTCACGGCCGGCGTGCCGATGCGCAGTCCGCTGCTGATGGAGGGAGGACGCGGATCGTTGGGCACCGCGTTCTTGTTGACCGTGATGTGCGCGCGGCCGAGCGCTGCATCCGCGTCCTTGCCGGTGATGTTTTTGTCGATCAGGTCGAGCAGGAACAGATGATTGTCCGTGCCGCCGGAGACGATTTTATAGCCGCGCTGCTGCAATACCTTGGTCATGACTTTCGCATTGGCGACCACCTGGGCGGAATAGACCTTGAATTCCGGCTGCAACGCCTCGAGAAACGCCACCGCCTTGGCGGCGATCACATGCATCAGCGGGCCGCCCTGAGTGCCCGGAAACACCATCGACGCGAGCTTCTTGTGCAGATCGGCGTGCGCGCGCGCCAGGATCAAACCGCCGCGCGGTCCGCGCAAGGTCTTGTGGGTGGTCGTGGTCACCACATCGGCGAAGGGCACCGGATTCGGATACACGCCCGCCGCCACGAGGCCGGCCACGTGCGCCATGTCGACGAACAAATAGGCGCCCACCGAATCAGCGATGGCGCGAAACCGCGCCCAGTCGATGACGCGTGAATATGCCGAAAATCCGGCGACCACCATTTTGGGCCGATGCTCTTTCGCCAGACTCGCCACTTGGTCGTAGTCGATCTCGCCGCTGTCGGGTTTGATGCCGTATTGAACGGCTTTGAACAACTTGCCCGAGAAATTGACCTTGGCGCCGTGCGTCAAGTGGCCGCCGTGATCCAGGCTCATGCCCAGAATCGTATCCCCGGGATTGAGCATGGCCAGATACACGGCGGCGTTCGCCTGGCTGCCGGAATGCGGTTGCACGTTGGCGTAGGCCGCTCCGAACAGCAGCTTGGCCCGGTCGATCGCCAAGCTTTCAGCGACATCGACGAATTCGCAGCCGCCGTAGTAGCGCTTGCCGGGATAGCCTTCGGCGTACTTGTTGGTGAGCACCGACCCTTGCGCTTCGAGCACGCGGGGACTCGTATAATTCTCCGACGCGATGAGTTCGATGTGATCTTCCTGGCGGTTGCGTTCGTCCGCAATCGCCTTCGCGAGTTCAGGGTCGAAGCCGGCGATCGTCATTTGGGCCGTGAACATGCATGGTCTCCCGGAAGATAGCCGATAATTATAGCCGATTCGACCAAGGTTCCCTAGCGAACAGGCCTTAAATCGGCGTCGCCGGCCGCGCGATGGCGTGACAAGCCTGCGGGAGTCGCGGATAATTCGCTCCGATCCCCCGCGCGTTCGAGCGATTAAATTCACGTAGGTAGCAGATGGCTCAGTTCATTTACACCATGAACCGGGTAGGCAAGGTCGTGCCGCCCAAGCGCATTATCTTGCGCGACATATCCTTGAGTTTTTTTCCGGGCGCCAAGATCGGCGTGCTCGGCCTGAACGGCTCGGGAAAATCGACCTTGCTGAAAATCATGTCCGGAGTCGACAAGGACATCGAGGGCGAGGCGCGGGCTCAGGCAGGCATCAAGGTAGGCTATCTGCCCCAAGAGCCCCTGCTCGACGACGCCAAGACGGTTCGCGAAGTCGTCGGCGAAGGGGTCGGCGATGTGCAGAGTTTGATCGACCGCTTCAACGCGATCAGCGATCGATTCGCCGAACCGATGTCCGACGATGAAATGAACAAGGCTCTGGAAGAGCAGGCGAAGATGCAGGATAAGATCGACGCGGTCGGCGGCTGGGAACTGGAGCGTAAGCTCGAAATTGCCGCCGATGCTCTGCGCCTGCCGCCCTGGGAGGCCGTCGTGGGCAAACTTTCCGGCGGCGAGAAGCGCCGTGTGGCGCTCTGCCGGCTGCTCTTGTCGAAGCCCGACATGCTGCTGCTCGACGAACCGACCAACCACCTGGATGCGGAATCCGTGGCGTGGCTCGAGCACTTCCTCGAGGAGTATCCGAGCACGGTGATCGCGGTCACCCACGACCGGTATTTTCTGGACAACGTGGCCGAATGGATTTTGGAGCTCGATCGCGGCCATGGAATTCCGTGGCAGGGCAATTATTCCTCCTGGCTCGAGCAGAAGGAGCAGCGCTTGGCGCAGGAAGAACGCCAGCAGGACGCCTTGGCCAAGACCTTGAAGCGCGAATTGGAATGGGTGCGCACCAATCCCAAGGCGCGTCAGGCGAAATCCAAGGCGCGCTTGCAGCGCTACGAGGAGCTGGCGTCGCAGGAATTCCAGAAACGCAACGAGACGAACGAGATTTACATCCCGCCCGGAGATCGCCTTGGGGATCTGGTCATCGAATGCAAGAACGTGCGCAAGGGGTACGGCGAGCGCCTGCTCATCGATTCCCTGAGTTTCAGCCTGCCGGCGGGCGGTATCGTCGGCATCATCGGACCGAACGGCGCCGGCAAGACCACGCTGTTTCGCATGCTGTCGGGCGTGGAGAAACCCGACGGCGGCGAAATCCGCCTGGGTCCCAGCGTGAAGCTCGCCTACGTCGATCAGTCGCGCCAGGCGCTCAACGACAAGAACACGGTGTGGCAGGAGATTTCCGGCGGCCTCGACCTGATCAAGGTGGGCAACTACGAGACCTCGTCGCGGGGCTACGTCGGACGCTTCAATTTCAAGGGCGTGCAGCAGCAGCAGGTGATCGGCGACCTGTCGGGCGGCGAACGCAATCGCGTGCACCTGGCGAAGGTGCTGAAGGCCGGCGGCAACGTGTTGCTGCTGGATGAGCCCACCAATGATCTTGACATCGAAACTCTGCGCGCCCTGGAAGATGCGCTGGTGGCGTTCCCCGGCTGCGCGGTGGTCATCTCGCACGATCGCTGGTTCCTCGATCGCATCGCGACCCACATCCTCGCCTTCGAGGGCGATTCTCAAGTTGTCTGGTTCGAGGGCAACTACCAGGAATACGTCGAGGATCACAAGAAACGCAAGGGCGAGGACGCCGCCCAGCCGCACCGGATTCGCTACAAGCCGCTCTCGGGTTGAGAGGTACCATGTACATCACGCCGCAAGACGAACTGCACGTCGAATACCAGGGCATCGCGCTGACCTGTCCGCATTGCCAGACGCTGACTCATCTCACCGTCGCGGCCGCGCCGAAGTTCGAGGATTTGAGCCGGCGCAAGCCGAAGCACGTCGGGATTGTGTTCCGCTGCGATGCCTGTTTGGAGCCGGTGTTCCTCAAATTCGTGGTCAAGGCCTACACCGCGCTGCGCGTCGATCTCGCCGCGAATTACACCGAAATCGAGCGCGCACGCGAGAATTTTCCGCTGACCTACCTGCCGGAGGAGGCCGAGGGCCTGTTCAAGGAGGCGCTCAATTGCTACGCCGCGAGCTGCTTCAACGCCTTCGGGGCCATGAGCCGGCGCACCGCGCAGTCGCTGTTCCGCGAGTTGGGCGAGCGCGGCAAGCTCGAGCTGTTCGATACGCTGCAGGAAATCCGCACCCTGGCGGAACTCGACGATGAGACTTTTTCGGCCGTGCGCGCCGTACTATTCGGCAGCGACAGCGACCCCTGGCCGCATCAGCCCGACTTCAATGCCGAGCGCGCCGGCATTCTGCTCGAGGTGATGCGCGATTTGCTGTATCAGACCTTCGTGCGCAAGGCGCGCCTGCTGCAGGCGATGACATTCCGCAAGTACGTCGTCCCTCATCAGGCCGAAGCGGGCTAGCCTTGGCGGCCAAAGCCTAGCTCACGAAAACTCGCGCGTTTCTAAACAGCCGCATCCAGCCGCCGTCCTCCGCCCACTGCTTGGGCGACCACGAGTTTTGCACCGTACGAAACACGCGCTCGGGATGCGGCATCACCGAGGTAACGCGGCCGTCGACGCTGCACAGTCCGGCGAGACCCTGGCTCGAGCCGTTCGGATTGAACGGATATTTCTCGGTTGGCCGGTCGCGATTGTCCACGTACTGAAGAGTCACCATGCCTTGGCGCATCAGACTGGCGGCACTCGACCCTGAATCGAACTCGGCCTGACCTTCGCCATGGGCGATCGCGATGGGCAGCACCGAGCCCTGCATGCCGGCCAGCAGCACCGACCGGGACTGCGGTACGCGCACCAACGTCAGGCGCGCTTCGTACTGCTCCGATCGATTGCGCACGAATCGGGGCCACTCCTCGGCCCCGGGAATCAACTCCTTGAGCGCCGACAGCATTTGACAGCCGTTGCATACGCCCAGCGTGAACGTCGCGCCGCGCTCGAAGAACGCCGCAAACTCCTCGCGCGCCACGTTGTTGAACAGGATCGACTTCGCCCAGCCCTCGCCCGCGCCCAAGACGTCGCCGTAAGAAAAGCCGCCGCAGGCAACCAGCCCGTGAAAGCGGCCCAAGCGCACCCGGCGCTCGAGAATATCGGTCATGTGCACGTCGTAGGCGTCGAACCCCGCGCGGGTGAATACAGCGGCCATCTCGGTCTGACTGTTGACGCCTTGTTCGCGCAGGATGGCGACCGCGGGACGCGCGCCGCTCGCGATGAATGGTGCCGCGACATCCTCGCCCGGATCGTAGCTCAAGGAGGCGTGCAAGCCGGGATCCGCTTCGTCCGCGAATCGCGAATATTCCTCGCGAGCGCAATCCGGATTGTCGCGCATCTCCTGGATGCGGAACGACACCTCGCTCCAGCGTTTGTGCAGATCGGGGCGCGAACCTGAGTAAAGCACGCCGCCGTTCGCGCGCAGCTGCACGTGGCCGGACCCAGACAGCGGTTCGCCGATATCGCGCGTCATGGCCCTAAGCCCGTGGCGCGACAGTATGGCGAGCGCATCGGCAACCTGGGCCGCGGACACCTGCAGCACCGCGCCCAATTCCTCCGCAAAGCACGCGGCGATGGGGTCTGCCGCTTCGCCCAGGTCGATGTCCAGTCCGCAATGGCTGGCGAACGCCATCTCCAGTACGGTGAGCAGCATGCCGCCGTCCGATCGATCATGATAGGCGCGCAGCAGTTCGCGGTCCTTCAATTCACGCAGCGCGGCGAACAGCGCGGTCAGCAGAGCGGGGCTGTCCAGGTCCGCCGGCTCGCCGCCGCTCAAGGTGTGTACCTGCGCCCACGAGCTGCCGCCCAGCCGATTCTTGCCCGCACCCAGGTCGATCAATAAGAGGCGTGAAGGCGCCGTGAGATTCAATTCGGGCGTCAGCGTCGAGCGTGCGTCCGCGACGGGTGCAAAGGCCGAAATGATCAGCGACACGGGCGCAATCACTGCATGCTCGCCGCCGGCATCGGCCCAGGCGGTTTTCATGGATAACGAGTCCTTGCCGACCGGGATGGTGATCCCCAGCGGCGCGCACAACTCGACGCCGACGGCGCGCACCGTGGCGTACAGGTCGGCATCCTCGCCCGGCTCGCCGCAGGCCGCCATCCAGTTCGCAGACAGGCGAATGTCGGTGAGCCTGCGGATATCCGCTGCAATGATATTGGTGATCGCCTCGCCCACGGCTAATCGCCCCGAGGCGGGCGCATTCAGCACCGCGACCGGCGTTCGTTCGCCCATCGCCATGGCTTCGCCGCCATAACCGTCGTAACTGTTCAAACTGACGGCGACGTCGGCAACGGGCACCTGCCACGGTCCCACCATCTGATCGCGGCTGATCATGCCGCCGACGGTACGGTCGCCGATGGTGATCAGAAACGACTTGTCCGCGATCGCCGGGAGGTTGAGCAGACGATCGAGAGACCCGGCAATCGTCGAGCCGGCGGTCGAGAGCCGCGCCGCCGGCTTGGGCTGGCTGCGCACGTCGCGGCTCATGCGCGGCGTCTTGCCCAGCAAGACCTCGATCGGCATGTCGACCGGCGTGGCCGAGAGCAGCGGGTCGATGACCAGCAGGCGGCCTTCGCCGGTGATTTCACCGACCACGGCGAAGGGGCAGCGCTCGCGCTCGCACAGGGCCGAGAACATGGGGACGGTTCCGGGCGCAAGGGCCAGCACATAGCGCTCTTGCGCTTCGTTGCACCAGATCTCCATCGGCGACAATTCGGATTCCGCGCTCGGAATCTTGCGCAGGTCGATGCGCCCGCCGCGGCGGCTGTGCGCGATCGCCTCGGGCAGCGCATTGGACAAGCCGCCGGCGCCGACATCATGAATCAGCAGGATTGGATTCGCCTCGCCCAGCGCCCAGCAGCGGTCGATGACTTCTTGAGCGCGGCGCTGGATCTCGGCGTTGCCGCGTTGCACCGAGGCGAAATCCAGATCGGAGGAGCTTTGTCCGCTGCCGACCGACGAGGCCGCTCCGCCCCCCAAACCGATCAGCATCGACGGCCCGCCGAGAACGATCAGCGGGGCGCCGACCACGACGTCCTTTTTTTCCACGTCGGGTCTGCGCACATTACCGAGACCGCCGGCAATCATGATGGGCTTGTGGTAGCCGCGAATCACCGTGCGGCCGCCTTCCAGCCCCGGCTGTTCGAAGGTGCGGAAATACCCGCAGGTATTGGGGCGGCCGAACTCATTATTGAAGGCGGCTGCGCCCAAGGGCGCCGCGATCATGATGTCGAGCGCCGAAGCGATTCGTTCCGGCTTGCCGAAATCGATTTCCCAGGCCTGCGGCATGCCGGGAATCCTCAAATTCGATACCGAGTAGCCGGTCAGGCCCGCTTTGGGTTTGGCGCCGATTCCCGTTGCGCCTTCGTCGCGAATCTCGCCGCCCGCTCCGGTGGCGGCGCCGGGAAAGGGAGAAATCGCAGTCGGATGGTTGTGCGTCTCGACCTTCATCAGTATGTCGACGGCCTCTTCTTTGCCGGAGTAGCGCTGCGTCAGCGGATCCGGGAAAAACCGCGTGGCTCGGCCGCCCTCGATGACCGCTGCGTTGTCGCGATATGCGGACAGCACGCCGTCGGAGTTGCTCGCATAGGTCGCGCGAATCATCGCAAACAGCGATTGAGGCTGACGTACGCCATCGACGATGAAATCGGCATTGAATATCTTGTGCCGGCAATGCTCCGAGTTCGCCTGGGCGAACATCATCAGCTCGACGTCCGTGGGGTCGCGCTCGAGGGCGCGGAACGCAGCAACCAGGTAGTCGATCTCGTCCTTGGACAGTGCCAGCCCCCAATCGCGATTGGCCTTGGCGAGCGCCGCGTGGCCATCCTCGCCCAAGGACACAGCGCGCAGCGGCCGCGGCGCGGCGGAGTGAAACAGACCCTTGGGGTCGAGCGAATCTATCCAAATCGACTCGGTCATCCGGTCGTGCAAGCACAGCGCCAGCCGGCGCAGCTCCTCGTGTTCGAGCGATTCGGCGGCCTCGATGAAGTACACCGTGCCGCGTTCCACGCGCTTGACCGCGTCGAGGCCGCAGACATGCACGATATCGGTGGCCTTGCTCGACCAAGGTGATTCCGTGCCGACGCGCGGCGTCACGAGTACCCGATGACCCTGTTCCTGGTGCACCGCGGCTCGTGCACCGTAGGTCAGCAGTTTTCCGAGCAGTTCGAGCTCGGAACCCTGCAGCGTGCGCGATTCGTCGATGAGATGCAGCCAGCGGGACCACAGCCCCGTGACGCGCTTATCCTGCGCCTGCAGCGCGCGCAAGCTGTGATCGAGACGAAATTGCGACAGCGCCGGTGCGCCGAACAGGCTAAACATGAGTCATTCCGGCGGGCGGACGGCTATTTGCGGGCGTTGGAATCTCCACCGGGCGTGTAAATGGGAACTGGAAATTGAGCCACATTCGAACCCTCGAGAGCCACGACCTTGCTGACACCCTGTTTCTTGACTTCGTCGATGCGCAGCACCGAATGCATGGGCAAATAGGTGCGCTTTACTTCATTGAATTCGGCCTTTATCTTCTCCTCGGCGGGGTCGACTACCACGCTCGAGCGCTCGCCGAAGACCAATTCTTCCACCTCGATGAAGCCAAACAGACTACCGTGACTGACTTTCCGGGCGTAGATCTCATAGACCTTGCCTTGATTCACGAACAGAACCTTGAAAATGTGACTCGCGGCCATTTAGTAGGCTCCAAGCATTGCTAGTATTTCACCATATTATACGGGCACTTAGCGCAAACCTGCCGACCCGTGGGAGGGACTGAATATGGCCTTGCGCTTACGCGTTGTCAGCGAACATGCAACCCGCCTTGGAGAGCAATCCACCAAGGTCTTCGGCGTGCACGGCGGCACCATCGGGCGTTCAACTGACAATGAGTGGATTCTACCCGACCCGGAGCGTTACCTCTCGGGCAAACACGTGCGAGTCGACTTCCGGGCCGGAACCTACGTCCTGGTCGACACCAGCTCGAACGGCACCTACATCAACGGCGCCCAGGTGCCCTTGGGCAAGTACCGCGATTACCAGCTGAAAGACGGCGATTACGTGCGGCTGGGCGAGTACGAATTGCTGGTCAGCATCGACAAGAGCAATGACTTCCCCCCCGAGGAAAGCGCCATTGTGGCCTACGACGGACAGTCGCCCTCTTCGGCGGCGAAGAAATCCACCGCGAATGACTTGGGCGCGGATCTGGACTTGAGCGAGTTGCTGGAGCCCAGCGACTTGGTGGCGGAGGATTCCGGCATCCGCCCGCGCGACGCCTATGGTCAAGCCGTGCTCAGCCGATCGGACTCATTGAACCTGCGGCGCGACCCTAAGGCCGATGCCGCCGGCACGCCCTGGCACATGATGACGCGGCCGCTCAAGGTGGAGGACAACCCCATCCCCGTGCCGGCGCCCGCGGCGCGCAGCCCAAACCCCCAAAACCCGGTACTGTACGATGGCGATTTCGACGTGGGGTTGAGCGCTTTTTGCCGCGGCGCCGGCATCGATCCGCGCAGCGTCACCACCGAGGCCCGCGGCGCGGCGCTGCAGCTTGCCGGTCAGCTGCTGCGCGAAGCAATCCTCGGATTGATGGATCTGAACCAGAGCCGCAACGAGTTTCGCAACCGCTTCCGCATCTCGGCGCCCCCCGCCGAGGGTCCGGAGTCGGCGTTGAATTTCTCGAAGGGGGTCGACGAGGCGTTGGTCCGCCTGTTGACGACCTTGTCGACGCGCGCCGGATCCGTCGAGGCGGTGCGCGACAACTTCCGCGAGCTCAAGGCGCAATCCACCGCGTCGCTGACCGCCACGCGCGCCGCCTTCGAGGAATTTCTGGGGCGCGTCAACCCGGCGGATCTGGAGGAACGATTTGACCGCGCGACCAAGCGCGGCGTCTTCGGCTCGCAGAACAAGGCCAAGTATTGGGATCTCTATACGGAGATGTTCGGCGGACTCGCGCAGCGCCCCGCGGACGGATTTCCGCATTTGTTCACCGAGACTTTCGCCAAGGCCTATGAGGCGAAAATGCGCGCATTGATTCCGCCGCGGCGCAGCAGCTTTGGGGCGGATCGCGGCGATGCGCCGGGTCCGAGCGATCAAGCCGTCGGCGAGCCCTAGGCTCAAGCGTGCATTGCGTGTGAGCTAACGTGTCTTCCGTCCCCGAGAGCGGTGCGTGCGGCTTCTAATCGTCGAAGACGATGACATCGTCGCCGATGCCATCGTGCGGGGTTTGAGCGCGGCCGATTATTCGGTACACCGGGTCGCCAGCGCGGAAGCCGCCCAGGCCGCGGTGCTCGACGAGGAATTCGCGATGGCCGTGATCGACGTGGGCCTTCCGGGCGCGGACGGCCTGACCCTGGTACGGCGCTTGCGCAGCGGCGGCAACGCACTGCCGACCCTGATTCTCACCGCCCGCTGCACCTTAAGCGACAAGGTCAAGGCCTTGGATCTCGGCGCCGACGATTTCTTGAGCAAGCCCTTTGAGGCCGCCGAGTTGGCGGCGCGCTGTCGAGCCTTGATGCGGCGCTCGAACGGCGTGTCGAGCGGCCTGATCCGACTCAATCGCATGAGCGTCGACCTGCTCGGCAAGCGGCTGCGCATCGACGAGGCCGAAGTCGAATTGACGGCGCGTGAATGGCTGGTGCTCGAGTGCCTGGTACGGCGCGTGGGCCTCATCGTCTCCAAGGAGCGGCTGCTGCAAGCGGTGGCCAATCCGGATCATGACATCACGCAGAACGCCGTCGAAGTCCACATCTCGCGTCTGCGGGCGAAGCTCGGCACCGCCGCCATCGTGCGCAGCCTGCGCGGGTTGGGTTACCGCCTCGAAGACGCGAAATCCGCGTGACTCCGTCCATCAGCCGTCAACTGATATTTTGGCTGGCCGTGCCTCTCATGTTGCTGGCGCTGTGCGGCGCGCTGGTGCATTATTTCAACAGCGTTGCGCCGGGCGTGATCAACAGCGATCGGCGCTTGAAACAAGCCGCCAATGCCATCATGGCGCATGTGCTGATCAAGGACGGTCAGCCCACCCTCGACGCGAGCGCCGGCACGGGCGGCAAGCCCGCGCTGCCGCCCGATTCAATCAAGTACGCCTTGCACGATTCGCGAGGCCGATTGCTGGCCGGCGACGCGCAACTGCCGCCCGTCGCCATGAACTCCGAGACCAGCCAACTCTTCGCCATGACGCAGGTTGACCACCGCAGCCTGCGCACGCTCACCACGCGATTCGACACGCGGGCCGGCGTCATCTTCATAACCGTCGCGGATGCGGGGCCGGCCATCGAACCGACGGCACGCTTTGGCTTCATGAGCACCCTGCTCTGGGATTTCGTGCAGCTGGACGTCACCCTCGTACTGGTGTGGGTCGGCATCCAGCTCGGCCTGCGCCCCGTCAGGAAACTGCGCGACGAAATCGCCGAGCGCTCGCCCAACGACCTGCGCCCCATCGTCGAATCCAGGGTGCCGCGTGAGATAGCCCCGGTGGTCGTGACGCTGAACCGCTTGTTCGCCATGCTGCGCGCCGCCGTGCAATCGCAGCAGCAGTTCATCGCCAACACCGCCCACCAACTGCGCACGCCGATGACGGGCATGCAGGCGCAGTTGGACGTCCTCATCGGCGAGCCGGCGGCGCAACCGATCAGGGACCGCCTCTTGACGCTGCAGGAAGGCGTGCGGCAGCTGACGCACTCCGCCAATCAGCTGCTCAGTCTGGCGCGGGCGGACCCCGCCGCGAACGTCGCGGCGAAGAATCAGCCCGTGGAGCTCGGCGCCATCGTCGGCGAAGTCGCCGCCAAGTTCTTCGACCGCGCGCTGCAATCCGGAATTGATCTGGGCGTCGACGCACAGCCGGCGTCCATCCTCGCCAATCCTTCCCTGCTCGAGGATCTGCTCTGCAATCTCGTCGACAATGCGCTCAAATACACCCCATCGGGCGGATCCGTCACCGTCAGCGCGGGACAACAGCGCGGCAAACCCTTCCTCGCGGTGGAGGACAACGGACCGGGCATTCCGGAACCCGAGCGCCAGCGGGTGCGCCAGAGATTTTATCGGCTGCCGAATTCCCCCGGTCATGGCAGCGGATTGGGACTGGCGATTGTCGAGGAGATAGCGCAGCTTTATGGCGCCGCGGTGACCATCGGCCCGGGGGCGGGCGGTTTGGGCACCAAGGTATCGCTGCAATTTCCTGCGTGACCGCCGGCACGAGGCGCCGCCAACCCTCACTCGGGGGGACCGTATGCGAACCACGTCTCATTCCGGGCATGGCGACCGGCCTCGTCAGGTTCGCGAAAGACTCGGCGACTAGGATGGCTGCGCTCAAGGAGAGTACGTTGAACAGAATGTCCGGCTACACAATGATGGAAATGCTCATCGTCATGGCGATAGTCGCTATCCTCGTGACGGTCGGCCTTCCGTCATTCCGCTACGTGACCAATTCGAATCGGATCGCCGGCGAAATCAACGGTCTGCTTGGTGATATGCAGTTCGCGCGCGGCGAAGCGATCAAAGAGGGGCGGCCGGTTACTGTCTGCACCTCGTCGAACGGAACGTCCTGCGCCGGCGTGACCACCTGGCAGAGCGGCTGGATCGTGTTTTCGGATGTGAACGGCAATGGCGCGGTGGATGCCGGAGAGGTGGTGTTGCGGGTGCAAACGCCGTTTTCGGGCAGCGACACCTTCGTCGCCACCAATACGGTGTCCGGCGTCACCTTCAATCGCCTGGGTTACGCCAATGGCATCGCCAACGGCACCCTGGTCGCGCTGCATGATGCTACGAACACCAGCAATTGGACCCGGTGCCTGTCCATCAACCTGGTGGGAAATATGACTTCGATGGTCTATGGCGTGACCGCGAACGGTGTCACATGCAATTGATTCGACGCAATCGCTCGAACGGCTTTTCGCTGGTTGAAGTCCTGGTGGCGCTGGTCGTCACCGCCATCGGCCTATTGGGCATTGCCAAGATACAGGCGCTGGCTTACGCCAGCACCGGTACCGCCAGCGCGCGCGCGCTGGTGGCGATTCAAGCGGCGGGCCTGGCCTCGGCCATGCACGCCAATCGCAACTATTGGTCGCTCGGATTGGCGCCGTCGCCGCTGACGATCACGGGCACCGCCATTTCCGATAACACTCTTAACGTTACCGCGACCGGGAAAACCGATTGCTGGTTGGGCGGCGCCGGTCCGGCGCCGTGCGTCCCGGCCACGCTGGCCGCTTTTGATTTGCACACCTGGGCCAACGCATTGAGCGCCATGATGCCGAACGGAAATCCCGTCACCGTCATCACGTGCCCGCCCGGCGCCCAGCCGCTCAACTGCACCATCGTGATCACGTGGAATGAAAAGGCCGTGGCCCTGAATACCCAAGCGGCCGCCAACACCACTGCGGCGACCTTCTCGCCGTCGTACACCTTGTACGTGGAGCCCTAAGCTCATGCGCGCCGCTCAACGGGGATTCACGCTGATCGAAATCATGATCGCGTTGGGCATCGCGTTCTTCCTGCTCTTTGCGCTGCTCACCGTCGTTCAGACCAACAAGACGGCCTTCGCCAATCAGAGCCAACTCGCGCAGCTGCAGGACAGTCAGAGAATGGCCATGACGCTCATGGCCGATGTCATCCAGACGGCCGGCTATTTTCCCGACCCGACCACCAATACCGCGGGCAGCACATTGATCCCCAGCGGCGCCTTCGCGAGCGCGCAGACGATCACCGGCCTGTACAGCGCCGCCGCACCGGGGGATGCGATCTCGGTGCGCTACATGACCAAGGGCGGCGACGGCATCTTGAATTGCAGCGGAAACTCGAATCCCGTCGGCGGCGCCAATACGCTTTACGTCAATCAATTTACCGTCGTGCCCGGCACCTCCGGCGGTCAGCTCGTCTGCACCATGAACGGCACGGCCTACACCCTGGTGAACGGGGTTTCGAACCTGAGCGTGTTGTACGGGGTGAAAACCAATTTGGCCACCGCCGGCAACAACGTCGACACCTATCTCAACGCCAGCCAGATGACCGCCGCCAACTGGAGCAACGTCATCACGGTCGTGATCTCGCTGACCTTCGACAATCCCCTGTACAAGGCAGCCGGGCAGGGTCAGGCGCAGTTCATCACCATCCAGCGGGTCGTCGATCTGATGAATCAGTCGGGCCCAGTCACATGATCGGAAGAGACCACATGATTGCACGAGGATATGGGATGCCTGCCGCCCAACGCGGCGTCGTCTTGGTGGCGAGCCTGCTGTTGCTGCTGGTCGTCACCATCATGGCGCTCAGCATGTTCCGCAGCTTCGGCATACAGGAGAAAGTGGCCGGCAGCATGCGGGAAAAGCAGCGTGCCCTGCAGGCGGCCGAGAGCGCGCAGGAATTCGCCGAGCAATGGCTCATCGTCAACGGCAATTCCGCCAATACGCCGGTGGTGTGCAACAGTGTGCTGAACGGCAATCTCGGCCAGGGGCAGATTTGCTCCAACAAGTTGTGGCTGAGTGTTCCCAACAACGACGTCACGACCGTGCCGTGGCAGATCGGCGGAGCCAGTGTCGGCGTGACCTACATCCCGCCCGGCATGAACGTGAGCGCGGCGAGCGCCTCGAATCCCAATGCTTTTTTCAGCGCTCCGGTTTTTTACATTACCGATGCCGGCGCGTCGGCCGACGCCAACGTGCCCGGCGAGGTTTTTCAAGTCGATGCCGTCGGCTACGGCGGCAACGGCAATACCGCGACCGTGGTGGAAAGCACCTACGCGGTGTATTCGAGCTCCAGCAACAAGGGCGGACCCTAACGCGACGCACAGCGTCGCTTTCAAAGGCAGGATTTTATGATGCACACGAAACATGTTATCGCGGGATTGACCCTCCTGTTCGCACTGCTGGATTCGCGGCCAAGCGGCGCGCAAACCCCCTTCTCGGAGGACTTCACCGGCGCGACCACGACCAACACCTGGTACTTCGTCAACGGCGCCTGCCTCACGGCGGGAACCAGCACCACGCTCGTGAGCCCTGCTTCGGTTCCGGCGTGCACCAGTGTGCTGTCGAGCTACTATGCGTTGGCACACGACTCGGACACCAGCCTGGTCGGCGGAGACAGTGGCTACCTGGGGTCGAGCACCGCGCCGGCGAGCATAGCCGCGCAGGCGCCTGATACCGTCGGCGCCGGCGCGCTGCGATTCACCAACGGCAGACCCTTCGGGCACAATGAGAGCGGCGCCATCATTTCCCAAAGCACCTTCGACACCAGCCAAGGAATTCAGGTCACATTCAAGACGGTCACCTACCGCGGCGACTCCGGCGGCGCGGGTAAGGACGGCGCGGACGGCATGAGCTTTTTCTTGCTCGACGGCAGTGTCAATCCGGGCATCGGCGCGTTCGGCGGAAGCTTGGCCTATTCCTGCTCGAACTCGAACTTTCCCTTCAATGGAATTATCGGCGGCTATATCGGACTCGGCATCGACGAATTCGGCAATTTCTTGAACGGCACCTCGCTCATGGCGGGATACACCGGCAGCAACACCGCGACGGGGGATAACACCGCGCTCGGCTATGGCTACAAGCCCGGCCGCATCGGCATGCGCGGCGCCGGCAGCATCGCCTGGAATGCGCTCACGGCGGCCTACGGAACCAATCCCAACGACACGACCAAGCCTTATTATCCGGCCACTCTGGCCACCACCTGCAGCAATGGCGGCCTCTACACGGCGAGCACGGACAGCTGCGGACCGGTGTGTACCACCGGCACGTACAACTCCGGCGCGAACACCTGCGATATCTGCGCCACCGGCACATTCTACTCGGCCACCAACAAGTGCAATTCCTGCAACAGCGCCGCCACTTACAACTCCGCCACGGGCACGTGCAGCCCGGTGGCGACCTGCGCCTCCGGCACCTATGACGTGCCGAGCAATTCCTGCTTGCCGCAGTGCGCAACCGGTTCCTACGACAGCGCCTCGAACAAATGCGATGTCTGCCCCGCCGGCGACACGTTTGACACCACCCATTCAACCAACGCCAGCACCAAGCCCTGTGCGAAGTGCACCCTCTCGGGCGTCTACAATTCAACCAACGGCACCTGCTCCCTTGGCGTGCTGAGCTGGGTCGCCCCGAGCACCTCGACGAGTCCGGCTCCGGCGCCCGTCGCGACACTGGTGGCCACCAACCCCACGACGGCCAGTCCCGTGACCGGCGCGCCCTATTACCATAGTGCGGTGCAAAAGACCTGCAAGACAGGCGAGCTGTACAACTATGCCTCCGCGGGTAGTCCGATCGACGTCGGATCGGCCACCATCGCGAACACCGTCAACACCGCCAAGATCCTGGACTACGCACCGATTCCCAATGCGTACAAGGAGCTCTCCGGAGTTCAAATCGCCAATGAAAGTGCGGTGGTGCGCACCGATGGCACGCCGATCTTCTATAACCTGAAGATCACCAAGTTTGGTCTGCTGAGTCTTTCCTACAGCATCAGCGGCGGCGCCTATCTGCCGGTCATCAGCAATCAGGACATCACCGCGGCCAACGGCACCTTGCCCGCCACGTTCCGCTTTGGGTTTGCCGGCTCCACCGGCGGCGACACCAATGTCCACGAGATCATGTGTTTCAAGGCCGCCTCGGCCAACACGTCGGGTAGCTCCGCGACCGTCAACGAGAAGGAATCGGCCAAGGTCGAAACCACGACACAGGCATTTTTCGCCTTCTACAACCCCAACGATTGGACCGGCACGGTAACGGCGAATACGCTCATCGACAACGCGGGTGTGGTCTCGGTGAGCGGCACGGCTAATTGGGATGCGCAGTGCCTCCTCACCGGCACGAGCACCGGACTTCCGTCCGCCGGCGGCGGGTGCATATCGACCAATGCCGCGGGCCCGACCACGGCCTCGCCGACACCAACCAGCCGCGTCATGCTCACCTGGGACTACACCGCCGCTGTCGGCGTCCCCTTCGAGTGGACCGGCGGCATCAACACGGGCGAACAGAATACGCTGGACGCACTCGATGCGTCGCAGACCGCCAATCGGCTGAATTACCTGCGCGGCGACCGCAGCAACGAAATCACCACCGCCGGGTCGGGTCTATACCGCGCGCGCGATGGCGTGCTGGGCGATATTGTGGATTCCAGTCCGACCTGGGTGGGACCGCCCATACTGCCCTACACGGCCACGTGGACCGATCGCCTGCAGTCGGCCGATGTGATGGTCGAGAATTCAGGCACTCAGAACTACCTGCAATACGTGTCCGCGGAGACACAGCGCCTCAACGTCGTCTACGTGGGTGCCAACGACGGCTTCCTGCACGGATTCGAGGCCGGAGCGCTCGATTCCAATGGAGTGTTGATCAACAACAGCACGACCCCCAACGACGGCAAAGAGGTCCTGGCCTACATGCCCGGATCCGTGCTGGCGAGTGCGGCGAAATCGAACGGCACCACTCCCTGCTCGGTCAACGATCAGACCCAGTCGGTGGTGCAGAATATTCATGGCGTGACACCGGCCACCGGCGCGTATGCGCTGTGCGTCACCGGGGACCTGGACTATTCCAATTTCCAATACGGCCACAACTTCTTTGTGGATGCCACGCCGGGGACGGGCGACCTGTTTTATGGCGGCACTTGGCATACCTGGCTGGTCGGGGGTCTGGGTGCGGGCGGCGCCGCGATCTACGCGCTCGACATCACGAATCCCGGCAATTTCAATGAAAACAATGCATCGAGCCTGGTCTTGGGCGAGTGGAACAGCGCAACGCCGGCCTGCGCCCCTTGTGCATCGAACCTCGGCAATACCTTCGGCACCCCGCAGATCCGCCGTCTGCACAACGGCCAGTGGGGCGTCATCTTCGGCAACGGCATCGGCAGCGCGTCGGGCGACGCGGGCATCTTCGTGATGGTGATCAACGATCAGGGCGCCGGCAACCTGCCGACCGAGACCTTCTATTACCTCAGCACCGGGCATGCGGGCAGCAACGGCATCACGTACGTCACGGCCGCCGACTTGGACGGCGACCATATCACCGACTACGTGTATGCCGGCGACTTGCAAGGCAATGTGTGGCGATTCGATCTGACCAACTCGGATCCCACACAATGGGCGGCCAGCTCCGCGCCCCTGTTCACGACCCCGGGTCAACCCATCACCAGCCAGCTGCTGGTGATCGCAACCAACGTGACCGGCGGCCCGCAGCGGCTCATGATCGAGTTCGCCACCGGGCAGAGAGTTCAGCTCACCAACACGGCGGCGGTGAGCTATGCGGCCGGCACCCAGGCCATTTACGGGATCTGGGACTGGAACATGGGCGCTTGGGACAGCATGTCCGGCACGCAGTATGCCAGTCTGGCACCGGCGGCGACCGGGTTGTCTTCGCCGTACACGATTCCCTCATCGGGCACTCCCATCAGCGGCCTCGCGCAGCAAACGTTCACCATCAATACCTCGGCCGGGGTGCTCGGCGGCATACGCGAAGGAACCAACGTGGCGGTTTGCTGGATGGGGAGCACCACTTGCACCTCGGGGAACACTCAATTCGGGTGGTATGCAAACTTGCCGGGTACTTCCGAGCAAGTCATTTACAACCCCGTGTTCTTCCAGGGCGCGATCCTCGTGGACTCCACGGTGCCCGCGAATAACATTCCGACCGGGTGTACCACCAATTTGGACACCGGATTCACGTACGCCATCTCCGTGGCCAACGGCGGCGTATTCACGAGCGCGTTCCCGACCTATCGGAAAAATGGCACGCTGGCGCCCGATCCTCTGGCCGCAGGCGTCGAGACGGATGCCACGGGCAGCGTTTATGTGGTGACCACCGTGCAAAGAACGTCCAACATCATTTACCAAACCGTCTCCGGCACGCCGTCGTCGCAGGAGGTCAACATTCCCCCGAATACCAAATCCAAGCGGCTGACCTGGGTTGAACGCCGGTAACCGTCGGAGCACCATCAAATGTCAAAGCTATCAGGCTCGAGAAAACGCCACGCCATGGGGTTCACGCTGATCGAACTCATGGTGACGGTCGCGATACTCGCCATCCTGACGACCATCGCCGTGACGTCCTACTCGAGCTCAGTGCTCAAGTCGCGCCGCACGGAAGCCAAGTCGGCGCTGCTTGATCTGGCCGGAAGGGAAGAGAAGCTCTTCAGCACCACGAACGCGTACTCCAACCTCGAGGCATTCGTGGGTTACGCCGCGGCCGGGGCCACTACGGTGATGACCAACATGGCATTCGGCAATAACTACTACACGCTGACCGCCCAAGTGCCCGATCCCAACCAGGCGGGCAATGCCGCGAGCTACTTGCTCACGGCGACGCCTGTCGGGAATCAAGCCAACGACAGCTTGTGCGGGTCCTTTTCCGTGAATCAGCTCGGCGTGCAGACAGTCACCGGAACCGCCACGGCGGCAACCTGTTGGGGCGATTAGCCGCTGGCGCCCGTCGCGCCGGCCAGCGCCTGTCGCGCGGTTAGCGCTCACCGCTACCGCGCGCTGTATCCCCGTCCCTCGACACAGGCCGTCATCGCGCGCTGATAGTCCGATCCGTTCTGCGCCACCTGGCCCGCCTGCTGCGCCGCCCATTGCTGGCACTCGGCTTTGTCGGTCGCCTGCTGCTCGGGGCTCTGGCCGTTCTTCGGATACATGAAAATCTGACCCGCGATCGCCCCGCCATCACCCGGCGCGGGGCCGGCCGAAGCCGCCGGACCGGCGGAGGACGGTGGCGCTGCGGCGCCGCCCTCCGCAGGCGCGCTCGAATCCGACACCGGGGGCGGATCGGTGGCCACATAGCCCTGATAGTCGGGATTGTAGGTGTAGTACACGTCATTGGCGTAGTAATACGGAACTCCGCCATACCAATAAGTCGCATAGGCCAGCGGCAGAATCGGCAGGAACCAGGAGAACCCGACTCCGTAGTAGCAGCGCGGCCAGAAACCGCCGTGCCAGTACCCTCCCCGCCAGTAGGCCCCGGTGGAGTACCCGTGCCCATAGTAGACGCCGGTATGGCCGTAGGAGCCTCCCGGATGACCGTAGGCGGCTCCATGGAACCCGGTCGCATAACTGTGTCCGTAGCCGGTACCAGCACCATAATGGGCCACGCCCGCGTAATGCGCGCCGGCATAGCCGCCGCCGTAATGGCCGCCGGTGAACCCGTGCGCCCCACCGCCGGGATGACCGCCGGAGGAGGAGTGCCCACCGCCCGAGGAATGCCCGCCGCCGCCATGCGACTGTGCCAATGCGGGCGCGGCGCCCGCCAGGACCGTCAACACGCTGGCCGCCAGAATCAATCCTCTGCCCTTGGTACTCATGTCTGTCACCTTCTTGAACCTATCTACCCTTAAGACCTACCCTGTACAACGCAGTTCAGGCTGTTTGGTGTACATAAACCAGGCTTAATCCCGCGGTATCGCAGTCGCCATGGTAAGCGATCCGCCCTGCCGCCGCTGCCATCCCGGCAACCGCAGTGTGACGCGGGTAGCAGATCGATCGCTTCAGCGGTCCTCGATCTTGCCGTTACCTTCGATGTGGGCAAAATCGTGCAAGGGTCTTGGGCGCTCCGCGGCTCGTTGAGCGCCGCTGTAGTGTTATTGCCGTTGCTGGCTGCAGCGGACTCGCATCCCGCGACCGGCACGGCCGGCGCCGCGCTGAGTGCCACGGCCCATTTGAACTTCCGGATCATCATTCCGAAAGTTCTGTCCCTGGACGCGCCTGGCCCGAGTGGCGTCGCGGGTGCCAATACTGTGGCCATCATGAGCAATAACCGCAATGTGTCCCTCACGGTGACCGCCGCCGCGCCCCCGGCAAACGCCGCCGCGCCGCCGGCGAAGGCCGCCCACGGCGACATCATATTGAGCGCCGCGGCCAGAAAGGTCATCGTGCAGGACGCCGCGTGCGCGGCCTCCTCAGGCGCTGCCCCGGTCATCTGCACGGCCTCGATGCCCTAAGGCGCCTGGAGACAGGCTCCCAGCCGCGAGCGTCACCCGAGGGTGACCATTGCGCACACTCCCTGATCTGACTCGAACCCGCGCACCGGCCGAATGGACGCGTGGGCTTGCGAACCAGCGCACAAAACCTGAGGAATATCGGCAACCGCGAGCGGAACTTGAGCCCTCTGCGGCCGAACTGCGACCTGGTTCAACGTGCCATTAGGGCTATTCCCTAGTATCGGCATTGCAGAGTCGTTACACAGCACAGGAAGCAGATAATGAACATCTCGATTGCCTTGAAAACCTTGTTGGGCACCGCGGCATTGACGCTTCCGCTCGTGGCCTCCGCGGCGTCGACCTATACAACGGGCGGCGCCGGCCTGACGGCGTCGGCGACAGTGAATTTCACTGTGGTCATTCCGAAGGTTCTGTACTTGCGCGTGGGCACCGGTTCCGCCTACACCACCGGCACCTATGCAACCAACGCCACCACTGATCTGGTGACATTTACGCTTGCCGCGGGTACGTCGGGTAATGGCACTGCAGTGGCCGGCACGGGTGGCGATCTTAGCAACGGTGTCGAGACCGCGGCTGTCGTCGGCAACGGCGGCAACGTCACTCTGACCGCCACAGCCGCCGCAGCCGGTCTCTCCGACGGCAACGGCGATTTCATCCCGTTCTCGCAAATCACCACGGCGGCGAGCGCGCTCACCGGCACTTACACATTGCTGCCGGCGCCCGTGCTTACGAACGGCACCAGCGCCAGCGTTCTGCTCACCGCATCGGCGGCCAAGGTCGTACAGGCGGACGCGAAGTGGACCTTCGCCTTTGCGAACACCGCGGCCTACGCCAGCGGCACGTACGGTGGCGTCGGCGTCAACAACAGCCTCGTGACTTACACGGCGACGATGCCGTAAGCGCGTTCGAACGCGATGTCCCGATGCGCTCCAACCCGCTATCGACCCGGCCGCACCCGCCCGGAATGATGCCGGAAGCCCGGACCGTGCGGTGCGGCCACGGTTGGCCGCACCGGACATTGTTCGGCGCAGTGTTGCTGGCGGCCGCGGGTTCTGTTCAGGGCTATACAGCCACATTGACTCCGGCTTCGCCGAAGGCGGTTTACCTGCAAGTCGGTAACGGCACCTTTGCCGGCCCGACCAACTGCATGGGTTCCGGCAGCGATTGCTACTCCTCCGGCGGCACGCCGGTGAACAACGCCACCGTCAACACGGTATCCGTGACCGTGGCAACGGCAGTGGTGGGCAATGGCACCGCGCAGGCCATGACCACCAACAGCACGCAGGCCGACAGCTTCTGGGACGGCTATGGGTTTTGCACCGTTCCGGCTCAGTTGTACATCGGCGGCTTCTATCGCACCACCGGCGCCGCCACCGCCGCCGCGCAGGTCACGGCCACGGTACCGGCGGCGTTGACCAATGGCAGCGGCGGCACCATCAAGTTTTCACAAATTTCGTGGGCGTCGAGCGGCAACGGCGATACCGCTGCCAACGGCTTCCTCCCGGAAATATTTCCTGGAGGCACCTTCGTCAACGGTGGCACGCAGACTGTGGGCTCCATGGCCAGCAACACCTGGAACGAGAGCTGCTGGAACTTTTCCTATTTGAACACCGCCGTGCCGGGGGCTGGTACCTACACCGGTTCGGTGCTCTACACGATGACTTCGCCATGAGCACGGTTCGGCGTTCAACTTTTTTTTTAAGCGCCGCATTTGGCATAATCTGGGCCGCCCCGGCGCACCCAAAATCGTTCACCGTCGATGATTCGGGCTCGGTGGCCATCGAGCCGGCAGTGCTCATGCGCTGGAAGACCGCTGTGCCGACGCGCACGGCCGCGGGCAAGTTGATGCTTGGCACGACGACGATCCGGGTGCGCATCAATGTCATCCCCTGGCTCAAGCATTCGGGACGAATTTATCTGGCATTGCCGGCGCAGCAGCCCGGCCCCATCAGCCTGTCGTGGACCACGCAGGGGCGATTTCTACCGGGACAGCTCGTCTCCGGCAATCGTGTGCTGGTCTATGCCGGTCCCATCACAACGCCATTCATGGAGGACACATTGACGTTTCAGTTCAGCGTGGACGGGACTTTGATGAAGCGTGCCGTGCCGGTGACTTATCACTTCGAGATCGATGAGGAATGATCATGCCGCGCAAGCTCCCGGTTCTGCTCTGTCTTCTCGGGCTCGTGCCCGCTGCCCGCGTGCAGGCGCAGGGATTTGCCGCTCTGGTGTCGCCGCCGCGCTTCGAGCTCGCAACCAAGCCGGGCAAGACATTGCGCGGCGTGATCGAGATCAGCAATCGATCGACGACGCCGGGCCGATACGTCATACATACGGCGGACTGGAACTTGTCGCGGGATTTCAGCGTCAGCTTCCAAGACGATCTGCAGCCCGGCAGTTGCCGCCCCTGGGTCGCACTCGAGCGGCCCAATGTCGAGATACTCGGTGGCGGAACCATGCGTTACCGCTTCGACGTGGCCGTGCCTGCGGACGCTCCGGCCGGTGAATGCCGTTTTGCGGTGATGATCGAAGGAGCCGACCCCTCGGTCGCGTCGAGCCAGGGCTTAAGCATGCCCGTCACCGGACGCATCGGCGTCATCGTCTACGTGAATGTCGGCGACGGCGCACCCGAGATCGAAATTCTCGGACCGAAAATTGCGACGCTCAATGGCCAGCGGGTCCCGACACTGCGCATACACAACGGCGGCACCGCGCACGGCCGCGTGAGCGGCTTTCTGACCGGCACGGACGCAAAGGGAAACTCCTACGACTTTACGCCCGCGGATTTTCCCATCCTGCCGCACGAAGAGCGCGAGCTGTTCTTGACTCCTTCGACACCCACGAACGATCACCCGACGCTCACCTTTCCAGTCACCGTCAAGGGCACTCTGGAGTGGGGAAAGCAAAAGACCGAGCTCAATCAGCAATTTGAATGAAGCCCCGCGCCAAACTCACCCCCCGACTCGCGTTCGGCCTGTGCGGGCTGGGCGGGATGGTATGGCTGGGCCCGGCGCAAGCGCAGTCGGCGATGCCTCCGCCGGTCACGCCGTCCTTGCCGGCCGCGTCCTGGAGCGCCGCCAATCTGCCTGGCGCCAATGTTTATCAGGATAAGTTCATCAACGGCGGTGCACTGGTCCCCGACATCTCCAAAGGCGATGAGTACTCCGGCAACGACCAGGGCTTGGCGCGATCGCTGCAGATCGATGGCGTGGTCAGTGCGCTCAGTTCGCGCAGCGGCGGCGCCTCGACGAATTTGGACGAGAATGGCTTTGTCGCCAAATCGCAGTGGGAAACGGCCAGCTACGGCGCCTGGTCGCTGCGGCTCCGCGCGCGCGGGCGGATCCAGCGGGCCCACCGGACAAGGTCAGGGTGGTTCGGTCGTGCTGAGGGAGCGCGCCATGCCCTTCGACGGCGGTTGGCAGGCCGACAATGCCGTTGGCGACCTCAACACCCCCGACATCGGCTTGGCGCGGCTTGAACCGCGCTTCATCTTGCCGACCAGCCTGATGCAGGGCCTCACCACGGAATGGCGCGGACCGGAGAGCCTGCAGTTGGTCGCAGGCGGCGGAGTACCCGGCCTTTACAATGGCATCGTGGTGCCCGATTTCCAAACTCTGGGCGGAACCACGGCGACCGCAGGGGCGCAGTGGTCGCCTGCCTCGCACTGGACGGTCGGCGGCCAGTTCATCGAAGCTCACGACACCAATTTGGCCATTGGCACTGCCTTCGATGGCGCCACGCGCTTTTCCTCGAACACGGAACTTCTCACGGCCGCCTGGAAGGATGGGGGCAAGCGCCTCGACCTGAATCTCGTGGATGGCGACATCAGCGGCAAAGCGAATGCCGTCGGCGGCTGGGTGGACGGCTCCATCGCCCAGGGCCGCTTTCAGCAAACCGCCGGGCTCTTTCGGATCGACCCGAATATGACCTGGGGCAATCAAGTGATCGCGAACGACATGGAAGGCGGCTACTACCGTCTCGACTATCAGGGCCGGCGCTGGATGACCGATGTCGGGATCGACGAAGTGCGTTCAGTGTCGGGCCTCGGCTCCGACACCACCTTCCTGACCGGCGACGCGCACTACCAATTGTCGCGTGACTGGGGTCTCGGCAGCATCGCGAATGTCAGCCGCGCCGACGGCGGCACCGCCTGGTCATTGGAAGGCTTTGTCGATCACCCCAATGTCTGGGGCGCCGGACGCGCGCAGGCGGACTTCGCAAAAACTCAAATGGGCCGGGATGTCCGGCTGACGCTGAATCAGGCGTGGGCCACGCCCGTCGGCATCCGCTTCAGTACGTCCGCATTCGTCGAACAAATCAACGGCGCGATGGAAAGCGGCGTGCAGCAGGACAGCACGGTCGTTGGGCTGGGCGCCGTCGGCGGCGGTCAGTTCACCGCCAAGTTGGGGCTGGAGGGCAATGTCAATTGGGCCGGCGTCGTGCAGGGCCGGGCCGCACCGGGGGTGTCGGCGAATGTCTCGTTGACCTATCGCCTGTCCCATACGTGGGAGATCCTCGCCACCTATTACGATAGCCGCACCGGCTCCTGGACGCCGCTGGAAGTGCTGTCGCCGTTGTCGCCGCCGGTGGCGCCCGCGGTCCCCGCGATTCAGGAACGCGGAATATTCCTGACGATTCGCTACAAACGTGCCGCCGGTCTGCACTTCGCGCCGCTGGGCGGCCCCCCCGGAGCCGGCTCTGGCGAACTT
>Ga0209656_10000514_pt1 | contig 25503 bp, 23 predicted proteins | sample BogFormECP12_OM2_FD_188239 | JGI IMG/M metagenome (GOLD analysis project Ga0209656, IMG submission 188239) | Bog forest soil microbial communities from Calvert Island, British Columbia, Canada - ECP12_OM2 (SPAdes) (version 2) | ecosystem: Environmental > Aquatic > Freshwater > Wetlands > Bog ...
CGTCCAGTGCCGTGCTCCCGTCCCATTATCCGACGCGGCGGCGGCGCGCGGATCGCCATGCGACGGCGGTTACAATCTGGAACCGAAGCAGTGGTATGACGTTGATTGACCTCGTATCATTACTGACTAGTTGCCCACACAACGGGCATCCACGTGCTAGCGGTATTACGTACAGGATTTCGGCAAGGAGGGACGAATGCCACTCTCCGATCATGAGCAGCGGATGCTCGACCAGATCGAGAGCGCTCTCTATGCCGAAGATCCTAAATTCGCCTCCAGTGTTCGTGGCGGAGGATTGCGCGCGCCGACCGCACGGCGACGGCTGCAGGGCGCGGCGCTGTTCGTGCTGGGTCTCGGAATGTTGGTCTCGGGCGTGGCATTTAAGGCCACCATGATCGGAACGTTTCCGATTCTTTCGGTCGTCGGCTTCATCGTGATGTTCGGTGGCGTGGTGTTTGCCATCACCGGCCCGCGGCTGTCCCGCCGTGGGGAGCGCCCCGGGCCCTCAGCGGGCGCGCGTCAGCGCCGGGGCAAGGGTTCCGGCGGTTCCTTCACCAGCCGGATGGAAGATCGGTTCCGCCGCCGCTTCGAGGAATAGCGTCACCAAGGACGGAAGGGCAGCAGTGGCTGCCCTTTTTGTTTGCGCGGGTCGAGCCGCAGCACGTTACGGTGACGCGGCGCCGCGCCTCCCGTTGACCCACTGCGCCCCACTTTGCCGATACCGCAGCTCAAGCGGCTTTGAGCTGGTGATTTTAGGGCGCCACGCCGGCATGGCCGAGCCGTTGAGTGGCCGAAAACCCGCTGAAACGACACCATTTGGTGATCTTCTTGCCGTTAAATGGGACGCAGTGGGGGATTGTGGGGTATGGTGGCGGAAGTCGAAGGGCGTGGAGGTGGCCAGATGTTTCTCGGCACCTACACACCCAAGCTCGACGACAAAGGGCGGCTAACACTGCCCGCCAAGTTCCGCGACGCGCTGGCAGGAGGGCTGATGGTCACCAAGAGCCAAGACCACAGCCTGGCTGTCTATCCCCGTGCGGAATTCGAGCAACTTGCCCGCCGGGCCAGCAAGGCATCCAGAAGCAACCCGGAGGCGAGAGCGTTCCTGCGCAACCTGGCCGCCGCCACTGACGAACAGCATCCCGACGCGCAAGGCCGAATCACGTTGTCGGCCGACCACCGCCGCTACGCGAACCTTTCGAAGGACTGCGTGGTCATCGGATCGGTCGACTACCTCGAGATTTGGGATGCGCAGGCTTGGCAGGAATACCAACAGACCCACGAAGAGAACTTCTCCGCAGCCAGCGATGAAGCACTCGGCGACATTATCTGAGGCGCGTGCCCGTGCACCGTGGCCTCTGCCCGAACCGACCCTGACGTACTTCCCCAACGCCAGGTTCGTGCTATCGGACAGGGACCTGGGTGCAGGGGCCCGTTGCGTCGTACGTCGGGAAGGTGTTGTCGTGCCTGACGCCACTGGTGGTTTCGGTCATGTGCCCGTGCTGCTCGACCGCTGCGTCGCACTGCTGCGCCCCGCGCTGACGCGTCACCGTCCAGACGGAACAGGGGCGGTGCTCGTCGACGCGACCCTCGGTGCCGGCGGGCACGCCGAACGGTTTCTGGCCGAGCTGCCCGGGCTGCGTCTGATCGGCATCGATCGGGACCCGACTGCACTCGACATTGCCCGCGACCGGCTGGCGCGTTTCGCCGACCGGCTGACGTTGGTCAAAAGCCGCTACGACGGGATCGACGCCGCCTTAGCCGAATCGGCTTATGCTGCAACGGAATCCGTGGACGGGATGTTGTTCGATCTGGGCGTCTCGTCGATGCAGCTCGATCGCAGCGACCGTGGCTTCTCCTACGCCAAGGACGCGCCGTTGGACATGCGGATGGACCCCACGTCAGCGCTGACCGCCGCCGAAATCGTCAACAGCTACGACGAGGCCGCGCTGACCGACATCCTGCGCCGGTACGGCGAGGAACGCTTCGCCCGCCGCATCGCCGCACACATCATCCGCCGCCGCGCGCGCACGCCGTTCACTTCGACCGGTGAGCTGGTAGAGCTTGTTTACCAAGCAGTTCCGGCACCGGCCCGGCGTACTGGCGGACACCCGGCCAAGCGGACGTTCCAGGCGCTGCGCATCGCGGTCAACGACGAGCTGGACGTGTTGCGCGACGCCCTGCCCGTCGCGCTGGACGCTTTGGCCGTCGACGGACGCATCGTGGTGCTGGCGTATCAGTCGCTGGAGGATCGCATCGTCAAACGGGTGTTCGCCGAGGCCACCGCCTCCAGCACGCCGCAGGATCTGCCGGTCGAACTCCCCGGACACGGACCACAATTCACCTCGTTGACGCGCGGCGCCGAACGCGCCGGCGACGCCGAGGTCCAGCAGAACCCGCGGAGTGCCGCGGTGCGACTGCGTGCTGTGCAACGCATGCAACCCGGGCATGCGACAACGAGGAGGGGAGGCTGATGAAAGCCAAGCGTGAAACGCCACCGCCTCGTGGCGGCGATCGTCGACGCGGGCAGAGCAACACCTCCCGAAGCACCGGCCGCCGACCGGCCGACCCGGCGCCCGCGCGTCGCCGCCCGCGGGCCGGGAAAGCGTCAGCGCCGGCCCGCGAGCCGCGAATCCCGCGATCCGGGCCGCAGACCACCCCGATCTCCCGGCCGGTCGAGCGGCCGGCCCGGCCGAAGAACGCCAGCCAAGCCAAGGCGCGAGCCAAGGCCCGGAAAGCCAAGGCGCCCAAGGTTGTTCGTCAGCCATTGCGGGACCGTCTGGTCAACCGATTGGCCTCCATAGACCTACGGCCGCGCACATTGGCGGCCAGGGTGCCGTTCGTGGTGCTGGTGATCGGTTCCCTCGGCGCCGGCTTGGGCCTCACGTTGTGGCTGTCCACCGACTCTGCCGAGCGCTCCTATCAGCTGAGCACCGCCCGGCAGCAGACCCGGCTGCTGCAGGAACAGAAGGAAGCCCTCGAGCGCGACGTGCTCGAGGCGCAGTCCGCGCCCGCGTTAGCCGAGGCGGCCCGCGGCCTGGGGATGATCCCGACCAGGGACACCGCGCACTTGATTCAGGATCCGACCGGCAACTGGGTCGTAGTGGGCAGCCCGAAGCCCGCTCAAGGCGTTCCGCCGCCGCCGCTCAACACCAAGCTGCCCGACGAAAAGCCGGCGCCGCCTCCGGGCGCGCGGGGGAATTCGGTCGAGGTGCCGATGCGGGTGTTGCCGGGCAACGGCGCTCCGGCCGTGCCGCTGGCGCCCGGGCCCGACATGATGGTCCGCACCCCCGACGGCGCCATCACGCTGGGCCCCGAGCACTTCCCGTCACCTCCCGGCATGCCTCAACTGCCGGCCGCCGGACCGGGACCCGTGCCGCAGGCCGTGCCGGGCGCGCCGCCCGCGCCGGGATTGCCGCCCGCGCTGCCTCCGGCTGCCGTCGTGCCCGTGCCCAACGTGCCCTTGGCCCCTGGGCCCGCGCCGCTGGGCGCACCCGCGGCCCCGGCGGCTCCGGTTGTACCCCCCGCGGCTGCGCCGCCCCCGGACGCCGCGCCTCCCGCGGGCGTACCCCACCTCGCCACGCCACCCGCAGCGCCGCTCATCGGCGAGCAGTTCGGCCCCTTGACCGTCACGACGCCCGGCGCGCCACGGTGAGCCGCGGAGGAGACCGGTCGGGCAGCCCAGCATCGCGGCCGGTGCAACGTCGAGGGCATACCCGGAAGACCACGCGCGCGACGGATCTCGACAGCGCTAAGTCAGGCAAGAAGGCCAAGAAATCCGCGAGCCCGGCCGTCCACTCCGCGCGCGACCGTCGTACCCGCCAGGCGGTGGAGTTCGGAACCCGCGGCGCGTCCTTCGTCTTTCGGCACAGGGCAGGCAACGCGGTGATCTTCCTGGCGCTGTTGGTGGCCGCCGTTCAGCTGTTCCTTCTGCAGGTGCCGCGCGCATCCGGGCTGCGCGCTGAGGCTGCCGGACAGCTCAAGGTCACCGATGTCCAAAAAGCATTGCGTGGCAGCATCATCGACCGCAACAACGATCAACTCGCGTTCACCATGGAGGCCCGCGCTCTGACCTTCCAGCCGCGCAGGATCCACAAGCAGCTGGCAGAGGCCAAACAGAAGAACGCGAACGCCCCAGACCCGCAACAGCGATTGACGGATATCGCCAAGGAGGTGGCGCTGCGACTGAACAACAAGCCGGACAAGGCCACCGTGCTAAAGAAGCTGCGCAGCGACGAGACTTTCGTTTACCTGGCTCGCGCCGTCGACCCCGCGATCGCCACCGCCATCACCACGAAATACCCGGAGGTCGGCACCGAACGCCAAGACCTGCGCCAGTATCCCGGCGGGTCGCTGGCGGCCAACATCGTCGGCGGAATCGACTGGGACGGCCACGGTCTGCTCGGGTTGGAGGATTCGATGGATGCCGAGCTCGCCGGCACCGACGGCTCCATCACCTACGACCGCGGCTCCGACGGCGTGGTGATCCCCGGTAGCTACCGCAATCAGCACAAGGCGGCCAACGGCTCGACCCTCCAACTCACCCTCGACGACGACATTCAGTTCTATGTCCAGCAGCAGGTCCAGCAGGCCAAAAACCTATCCGGGGCACGCAATGTCTCGGCGGTGGTGCTGGATGCCAAGACAGGCGAAGTGCTTGCCATGACAAACGACAACACCTTCGACCCGTCCCAGGACATCGGGCGTCAGGGCAACAAGCAGATGGGCAACCCGGCGGTCACCTCCCCGTTCGAGCCGGGGTCGGTGAACAAGGTCGTCACCGCCTCCTCGGTGATCGAGTACGGCCTGTCCAATCCCGACGAGGTGCTGCAAGTGCCGGGCTCGATCAACATGGGCGGGGTCACGGTGCACGATGCCTGGAATCACGGCGTGGCGCCCTACACCACCACCGGGGTGTTCGGGAAGTCGTCCAACGTGGGCACGCTGATGCTGGCCCAGCGGGTTGGCCCGGACCGCTACTACGACATGCTCCGCAAGTTCGGGCTGGGTCAGCGCACCAATGTCGGCCTGCCCGGTGAGAGCGCCGGCCTGGTGCCACCGCTCGACCAGTGGTCGGGCAGCACATTTTCCAACCTGCCTATTGGCCAAGGCCTTTCGATGACCTTGCTGCAGATGACTGGCATGTATCAGACGATCGCGAACGACGGGCTGCGGATGCCGCCGCGGATCATCAAGGCCACTATCGCAGCAGATGGCAATCGCACCGAAGAGCCGCGCCCAGAAGGGATTCGGGTGGTATCACCCGAAACCGCGCGGACGGTGCGCAACATGCTGCGCGCGGTCGTGCAGCATGATCCGAGGGGCATCCAGCAGGGCACCGGGCCGGCAGCCGCGGTCGAGGGCTACCAGATCTCCGGCAAAACCGGTACGGCGCAGCAGATTAACCCGGCGTGCGGCTGCTACTTCGACAACGTTTACTGGATCACATTCGCCGGTATGGCCACCTCCGACGATCCGCGCTATGTCATCGGCATCATGATGGACAACCCGCAGCACGCCGCCGACGGCTCACCCGGATCGTCGGCAGCCCCGTTGTTCCACAACATCGCCGGCTGGCTGCTGCAACGCGAAAACGTCCCGCTGTCACCCGATCCCGGGCCGCCGCTGACATTGCAGGCAATGTAGGCCGGAGGTGACTTGCGGCCGGTCGGCCGCTGCTGCTATCGGTGACTGGTCAGCTTTTGGCGGGGTGATGGCGGTGGCTGCTCAGGGAATGTTTCGGGTCGACCTCGAGGCGTTGGCGCGTTCGGTGGCGCAGGTGTCTGAACAGGGTGAGGATTTGGCCGGCGCTCACCTGTCGTCGGACAATCGGATAGCGGCCGCCCAGTTGGGTTGGGTCGGCGCCTCGGCGGCGGCGCTGCACGCCAGGACAGCGAACTGGCCGGAGACGTCGCGCACGCTGCTAACCCGGGTCGGCGGTCATGCGTTGGACCTGAACAACGACGGGATCGACTTTGTGGCGATGGAGCGCGACAGCGTTGAGCGGCTGCGTGCGGTCGGCGGCGACGGGCTAGCCCCGCAAAGCTGAGAACCCTCACGTCGGATTTCTCCGGATGGGTAGGGTCATGGCCGATCAAGACGGTGAAACGGCCTGGAGAATCGGCGGTAGAGGAAGGTGATATCGGTGCCCACTGCGCTGCGGCCCAGCGTCGGCTTGGGTGTGCCGCTATCGACGCTCGCCGCTCAAGTCGGCGCGGTACCGGCCGAGGGGAGCGCGGTCGCCGATCTGCGAATAACCGGTGTCACCTTGCGGGCGCAGGACGTGCAATCGGGTGACCTGTTCGCCGCACTTTCCGGCGCGACGACCCACGGCGCCCGTTATCTGGGCGACGCGATCGAACGCGGGGCCGTCGCGGTGCTTACCGACGCTGCCGGCGTCGCCCAAATCGCCGATCAGGGATCCTCCGCGGTGCCGGTGCTGGTTCATCCCCAACCCCGCAGCGTGCTGGGCGAACTCGCGGCCACCGTCTTCGGCCGTCCCTCCGAGCGCATCGCGGTCGTCGGCGTCACCGGAACGTCGGGCAAGACGACCACCACGTATCTGATCGAGGCCGGTCTGCGGGCGGCCGGGCGGACGGTCGGGCTGATCGGCACGATCGGGCTGCGGATCGACGGCGTCGACGTGCCCAGTGTGCTGACCACCCCCGAAGCGCCCGCGTTGCAGGCCCAGCTGGCGGCAATGGCCGAGCGCGGGGTCGACACCGTGGTGATGGAGGTGTCCAGTCACGCGCTGACCCTCGGCCGAGTCGACGGCGTGCACTTCGCCGTTGGCGGTTTCACCAACCTGTCTCGCGATCACCTCGACTTCCACCCGACCATGGAGGACTACTTCGAGGCCAAGGCACGGTTGTTCGACCCTTCGTCGCCGCTGCGTGCCGCCCGCACGGTGGTGTGCGTCGACGACGACGCCGGTCTTCTGATGGCCGACCGCGCCGACGCCGCGATCACCGTCAGCGCGCAGGGCCGGCCCGCGGACTGGCGCGCCGAAGACGTGACGGCCGACGCCGGCGAGCAGGAGTTCACGGCGGTCGACCCGGCCGGCGTGCACCACCGGGTCGGCGTCCCGCTGCCGGGCGACTACAACATCGCCAATTGTCTTGTGGCACTGGCTGTCATCGACGCGCTCGGGGTCTCACCGGAGCAGGCGTCAAGCGGGTTGCGGCATACCCGGGTTCCCGGCCGGCTCGAGCAGATCGACCGCGGCCAGGACTTTCTCGCGTTGGTCGACTACGCGCATAAGCCGGGCGCCTTGGGCGCGGTGCTGCAGTCTCTGCGCCGCCCGGACGGCCGGTTGGCCGTGGTGTTCGGGGCCGGTGGTGACCGCGACTCGGGGAAGCGTGCGCCGATGGGCCGGATCGCCGCCGAGCTGGCCGACCTGGTGATTGTGACCGACGACAACCCCCGCAGTGAGGATCCAGCGGCAATCCGCCGCGAAATCCTCGCCGGCGCAGCCGAAGCCGGCGCAGGCGCACAGGTGGTCGAGATCGGCGACCGGCGCACGGCGATCGACCGCGCCGTCGCGTGGGCGGCTCCCGGCGACGTGGTGCTGATCACCGGTAAAGGCCATGAAACCGGCCAGACCCGCGGCGGGCAGACCCACCCGTTCGACGACCGGGTCGAGCTCGCCGCCGCTCTCGAGGAGCGGCGGCAATGATTAGCCTCACCGTTGCGCAGATCGCCGAGATCGTCGGCGGCGAACTGGCCGACATCACGCCGCAGGCCGCCGCGGACCTGCACGTCACCGGGACCGTCGAGTTCGACTCCCGCAAAGTCACCCCCGGCGGGCTGTTCTTGGCGCTGCCCGGCGCCCGCGCCGACGGGCACGACCACGCGGCTTCGGCGGTGGCCGCCGGCGCGGTCGCGGTGCTGGCTGCCCGGCCGGTGGGTGTGGCGGCGATCGTGGTTCCGCCCGCAGCGCAGCGCGGCGGCGGACTGGCCGGTGTTCTCGAGTACGACGCCGACGGGTCGGGCGCGGCGGTGCTAGCCGCGCTGGCCAAACTCGCGGCGGCGGTGGCCGCGGAGCTGGTAGCGGGCGGGTTGACGATCGTCGGGATCACCGGCTCGTCGGGCAAGACGTCGACGAAAGACCTGCTGGCCGCGGTGCTCGAACCGCTCGGCGAGGTGGTGGCGCCGCCGGGTTCGTTCAACAACGAGCTGGGCCACCCGTGGACCGTACTGCGCGCGACCGCCAGTACCGACTATTTGATCTTGGAGCTCTCGGCGCGCCATCCGGGCAACATCGCCGAGCTGGCGGCGATCGCGCCGCCGGCCATCGGGGTGGTGCTTAACGTCGGGACCGCGCATTTGGGTGAGTTCGGCTCACGCGAGGCCATCGCGCAGACCAAATCTGAACTCCCACAAGCTGTTCCGCGATCCGGAGTGGTCGTCCTCAACGTCGACGACCCGGCGGTATCGGCGATGGCAGAGGTGACCGCGGCTCGGGTGGTGCGGGTGAGCCGGCATAGCCAGACCGATGCGGGACCCGCCGACGTATGGGCCGGTCCGATCGCACTCGACGAGCTGGCCAGGCCGCAGTTCACCTTGCACTCGGCCAACAGCGACGTCGACGTCCGGCTCGCCGTGCACGGCGACCATCAGGTCGGCAATGCGCTGTGCGCGGCCGCGGTAGCCCTGGAATGCGGCGCCACCACCGAGCAGGTCGCGAGCGCGTTGGCCGGCGCCGGCCCCGTGTCGCAGCACCGGATGCGGGTCAGCACCCGCGCCGACGGCGTCACCGTCATTGACGACGCCTACAACGCCAACCCCGATTCCATGCAGGCCGGGTTGCAGGCGCTTGCCTGGATCGCCCGCAGCGGAGGCGAGCCTGGCCCGCGCCGCAGCTGGGCGGTGTTGGGCGAGATGGCCGAGCTCGGTGACGACGCGATATCCGAACATGACCGCATCGGTCGGCTCGCGGTGCGATTAGATGTGTCTCGACTCGTTGTCGTGGGAATGGGAAGGTCTATGAGCGCCATGCACCACGGCGCGGTCATGGAGGGGGCACGGGGTTCAGAAGGTGAAAGAGAGGCCGCGATCGTCGCTGACGCTGACGCCGCCCTGGCCCTGCTGCGGGCCGAACTGCGGTCCGGGGATGTGGTGCTGGTCAAGGCTTCCAACGCCGCGGGACTTGGGGCACTGGCCGACTCGCTGATCGCCCAGGGCGATACCCGATGATCGACATCCTCATCGCCGTCGCCATCGCGGTGACGGTGTCGATCCTGTTGACCCCGATGCTGATCCGGCTGTTCAGCAGGCAGGGCTTCGGTCACGAGATCCGCGAGGACGGGCCGCCAAGCCACAAGACGAAGCGCGGGACGCCGTCGATGGGTGGGGTGGCGATTCTGGCCGGCATCTGGGCGGGCTACTTGGGCACGCACCTGGCCGGGCTGGCCTTCAACGGCGAGGGGCCGTCGGCGTCGGGGCTGCTGGTGCTGTTTTTGGCCACCACGCTGGGCGCGGTCGGTTTCGTCGACGACCTGATCAAGATCCGGCGCTCGCGCAACCTCGGGCTGAACAAGACGGCTAAGACCGTCGGGCAGATCACCGCCGCGGTGCTCGTCGGCGTGCTGGTCTTGCAATTCCGCAACGACGCCGGCCTGACGCCGGGCACCTCCGACCTGTCCTATGTCCGCGAAATCGCCACCGTAACACTGGCTCCCGCGCTTTTCGTGCTGTTCTGCGTGGTTGTCGTCAGCGCCTGGTCCAACGCGGTCAACTTCACCGACGGCCTGGACGGGCTGGCCGCCGGCAGCATGGCGATGGTCACCGCGGCCTACGTGCTGATCACCTTCTGGCAGTACCGCAACGCCTGCGCCGTCACGCCGGGTCCAGGGTGCTACAACGTGCGCGATCCGCTGGATCTCGCGATCATCGCGGCCGCGACGGCGGGCGCCTGCATCGGGTTTCTCTGGTGGAACGCCGCGCCGGCCAAGATTTTCATGGGAGACACCGGATCGCTGGCTCTGGGCGGCATCATCGCCGGGATCTCGGTCACCAGCCGCACCGAGATCCTCGCGGTGGTGCTCGGCTCGCTGTTCGTCGCCGAGATCGCCTCGGTGGTCGTGCAGATCCTGGCCTTCCGCACCACCGGTCGCCGAGTGTTTCGGATGGCGCCCTTCCACCACCACTTCGAGCTCGTCGGCTGGGCCGAAACCACGGTGATCATCCGGTTCTGGCTGCTCACCGCGATCAGCTGCGGCCTGGGGGTGGCGCTGTTCTACAGCGAGTGGCTGGCCGCCACCGGCGGCCGCTGACATGAGCCGCGCCGGCGACGATGCAGAGCGCAGCGATGCTGAGGAGCGGCGCCGATGAGCCGCGCCGGCGACGATGCAGAGCGCAGCGATGCTGAGGAGCGGCGCCGATGAGCCGCGGCGCCGCGCGCGGTTCGATATCCGACCTGAAGCCCGGCACGCCGGTGCTGGTCGCGGGCGGCGGTGTGACCGGTCGCTCGGTGCTGGCGGCGCTGGTACCGCTGGGTGTGACGGCAACGCTGTACGACGACGACCCGGCGACTCGGCAACAGTTCGCCGACGCCGGAACGGCGACGGTCGATTCGTCGACCGCTGCACAGCACATCAGCGACTACGCCCTGGTCGTGACCAGTCCCGGCTTCCCCCCGACCGCGCCCGTGCCGGCCGCGGCCGAGTCAGCCGGCGTACCGGTCTGGGGCGACGTCGAGCTGGCCTGGCGGCTCGACGCGGCCGGTCACTACGGGCCGCCGCGCCGCTGGCTCGCGGTCACCGGCACCAACGGCAAGACGACCACCACGTCGATGCTGCAGGCCATGCTCGTGGCCGCCGACCTGCGCAGCATGCTGTGCGGCAACATCGGCAGCCCGGTGCTGGATGTGCTGCGCGAGCCAGCCGATCTGCTGGCCGTCGAGCTGTCGAGCTTCCAGCTGCACTGGGCGCCGTCGGTGCGACCCGACGCCGGCGTGGTGCTCAACATCGCCGAAGACCATCTGGACTGGCATGGCAGCCTCGCCGACTACACCGCCGACAAGGCGCGGGTACTTAACGGCCGGGTGGCGGTGGTCGGGCTCGACGACCCGCGCGCCGCGGCGCTGCTGTCGGCTACCCACGCCCAGGTACGCATCGGCTTCCGGCAGGGCGAACCCGCCGTCGGGGAACTCGGGGTGCGCGACGGCCTGCTCGTCGATCGGGCTTTCTCCGACGACGTGACGCTGGCTGCGGTGTCGTCGATCCCGGTACCCGGGCCGGTAGGCGTGCTCGACGCGCTGGCGGCCGCCGCCATGGCGCGCAGCGTCGGGGTGCCCCCGGAGGCGGTGGCGGATGCGCTGGCCACGTTTCGGGTGGGCCGGCATCGCGCCGAGGTCGTCGCCGTCGTCGACCAGATCGGCTACGTCGATGATTCCAAGGCCACCAATCCGCACGCGGCCGAGGCATCCGTGCTGGCATACCCGCGGGTGGTGTGGATCGCCGGGGGTCTGCTGAAGGGCGCAGCGGTGCAGGAGACGGTGGCCAGGATCGCTCCGCGGCTGGTCGGGGCCGTGCTGATCGGGCGTGACCGGGCCGAGGTTGCCGAGGCGTTATCGCGACACGCGCCGGATGTCCCCGTCGTACAGGTTGTGACAGGCGAGGATGCTGGTATGCATGTGACTGCTGAGTCTCCTGTTACTTATGTGACAAAGGTGATTTCTTCGTCGGACGAGGCTCTCGGCATTCGCGTGATGAACGCCGCCGTCGCCGCCGCCCGAGAGCTGGCCCGGCCCGGCGACACGGTGCTGCTCGCGCCGGCCGGGGCCTCATTTGACCAGTTCACCGGCTACGCCGACCGCGGCGATGCGTTCGCGGCCGCCGTGCGTGCTGTGTCTTCTAAGTCCCGGTAGCTGTACGTGGACAACAGGTTGACCCGGTTGCTGCGCCGGGGAGCCAAGGACGGGCAGCCGGCGGGGAGCACGGAGAGCGCGCCCGACACGTCGGGGGAGGCGACCGCCGCGGAGCCCGACGAGAGCCCCGCGGTCACCGCCAAACCGGCCGCCGCCGCCGCGCCCGGGCCGCGCACCCGGTTCGGCGCCTGGCTGGGCCGGCCCATGACGTCGTTTCACCTGATCATCGCCGTGGCGGCGCTGCTGACCACGCTGGGTCTGATCATGGTGCTTTCCGCGTCCGGGGTGCGGTCCTATGACGACGACGGGTCGGCGTGGGTCATCTTCGGCCGCCAGGTGCTGTGGACCATCATCGGGCTGGTCGCGTGCTACCTGGCGTTGCGATTGCCGGTGCGGTTCATGCGGCGTATGGCGTTCTCCGGTTTCGCGCTCACCATCGTGATGCTGGTGTTGGTGCTGATTCCGGGAATCGGCAAAGAGGCCAACGGCTCCCGTGGGTGGTTCGTGGTCGCGGGCTTCTCGATGCAGCCCTCCGAGCTGACCAAGATCGCCTTGGCGATCTGGGGTGCCCACCTGCTGGCCGCGCGGCGCATGGAGCGGGCCTCGCTGCGGGAAATGCTGGTCCCGCTGGTGCCGGCGGCGGTAATTGCGCTGGCGCTCATCGTCGCGCAGCCCGACCTGGGGCAGACGGTGTCGCTGAGCATCATCCTGCTGGGCCTGTTCTGGTATGCCGGGCTGCCGCTGCGGGTGTTCCTGAGTTCGCTGTTCGCCGCGATCGTCGCGGCGGCCATCCTGGCGGTGTCCGCGGGTTACCGGTCCGACCGCGTGCGGTCCTGGCTGAACCCCGGCCAGGACCCGCAGGACTCCGGATATCAGGCCAGGCAGGCGAAGTTCGCGCTGGCCAACGGCGGTATCTTCGGCGACGGTCTGGGGCAGGGCACGGCCAAGTGGAACTATTTGCCCAACGCCCACAACGACTTCATCTTCGCGATCATCGGCGAGGAACTCGGCCTGGTCGGTGCCCTCGGCCTGCTGGCGCTGTTCGGGCTGTTCGCCTACACCGGCATGCGCATTGCGCGGCGGTCCGCCGATCCGTTCCTGCGGCTGCTCACCGCGACCACCACGATGTGGGTGATCGGCCAGTCGTTCATCAATGTCGGCTACGTGATCGGCCTGCTGCCGGTCACCGGTATCCAGCTGCCACTGATCTCTGCGGGTGGAACATCTTCGGCCACAACGCTTTTGATGATTGGCATGATGGCAAATGCGGCTCGCCACGAACCCGAGGCCGTCGCCGCGCTACGAGCCGGGCGCGACGACCGGATGAACCGGTTGCTGCGGTTGCCGCTGCCCGAACCCTATTCGCCGACCCGGGTCGAGGCCTTGCGCGACAGGCTGCGCAGCCGGCCGCAGCCGGCCAAGCCGCAGCGCAAGGCGTCCGCCGTTCGTGCCGCGCGGCCGAAAAGACCACCCGCGGCGGATCGGCGGAGTGTCCGCGCAGGGCATCATGGAGGCGCACAGCGGTACACCGGCCAGCGTGATGCACACGCCGGCCGTCGAGCACTGGAAGGTCAGCGCTACGGGTGAACGACTCGGTCAGAGAGCCAACCGGGGACTCCTCGTTGTCGGTGGTGCTCGCGGGCGGCGGCACCGCCGGTCACGTCGAACCCGCGATGGCCGTCGCCGACGCCTTGGTTGCCCTGGATCCGCAGGTCCGTATCACCGCGCTGGGCACCGCGCGCGGTCTGGAGACCAAGCTGGTGCCCGAGCGCGGCTACTCGCTTGAGCTGATCACCCCGGTGCCGTTGCCGCGCAAGCCCACCGGTGACCTGGCCCGCCTGCCGCTACGGGTGTTCCGCGCCGTCCGGCAGACCCGTGCCGTGCTGGACAAGGTCGACGCCGATGTGGTGATCGGCTTCGGCGGGTACGTGTCGCTACCTGCCTACCTCGCCGCCCGCGGCGCGGCCCGGCGGCGGCGGCGAGTGCCGGTGGTGATCCACGAGGCCAACGCCAGCGCCGGGTTGGCCAACCGGATCGGCGCCCGCAGCGCCAAGCGAGTGCTGTCGGCGGTCGCGGATCCGGGCCTCCCGCACGCCGAGGTGGTCGGTGTGCCGGTCCGGGCGGCCATCACCTCGCTGGACCGTGCGGCGCTGCGGTCGACGGCGCGCGCGCATTTCGGCTTCGCCGAGGACGCGCGGGTGTTGTTGGTGTTCGGCGGCTCGCAGGGAGCCGCCTCGATCAACCGGGCGGTCGCCGCGGCCGCCGCCGACCTGGCGGCCGCCGGTGTGGCGGTGCTACACGCCCACGGCGCCAAGAACACCATCGACCTGCGCACCCCGGAACCCGGCGACCCGCCGTATGTCGCGGTGCCCTATCTGAGCCGGATGGACCTGGCTTACGCCGTCGCCGATTTGGCGATCTGCCGGTCCGGTGCGATGACGGTCGCCGAGGTGACCGCCGTCGGGCTGCCCGCGATATATGTGCCGCTGCCGATCGGCAATGGTGAGCAGCGGCTCAACGCGCTGCCGGTGGTCAACGGCGGCGGCGGCCTGCTGGTCGCCGACGCCGAGCTGTCGCCTACCCTCGTAGCCGAGCAAGCCGGCACGCTGCTCAACGACGCGCCGCGGCTGGCCGCGATGACGAAGGCCGCCGCGCTGGTCGGTCACCCCGATGCGGCGCGGCAGGTGGCTTCCGTCGCGCTCGATGTCGCACGCGCAGCGCGGGACGAGCGCCCCGCCGGAGGAGTCCGACGGTGAACGTCCCACCGCTGCCCCCCGAGCTGCAGCGGGTCCACATGGTCGGCATCGGGGGAGCGGGCATGTCAGGTATTGCCCGCATCCTGCTGGACCGGGGCGGACTGGTGTCGGGGTCAGACGCCAAGGAGTCGCGCGGTGTGCGCGCGCTGCGCGCCCGCGGCGCGCTGATCCGGATCGGCCACGACGCGTCGTCGCTGGACCTACTGCCGGGCGGCGCCACCGCCGTCATCACCACCCACGCCGCGATACCCAAGACCAACCCCGAGCTCGTCGAGGCCCGGCGGCGCGGCATTCCGGTGGTGTTGCGGCCGGCGGTGCTGGCTCAGCTGATGGCCGGGCGCACCACGCTGATGGTGACCGGCACCCACGGCAAGACGACGACAACGTCGATGCTCATTGTGGCCCTGCAGCATTGCGGCCGTGACCCGTCCTTTGCGGTCGGGGGTGAGCTGGGCGAGGCCGGTACCAATGCCCATCACGGCAGCGGCGACTGCTTCGTCGCCGAGGCCGACGAGAGTGACGGCTCGCTGCTGGAGTACACCCCGAATGTCGCGGTGGTTACCAACATCGAATCCGACCATCTGGATTTCTTCGGTAGTGCCGATGCCTACACCGCGGTGTTCGACTCCTTTGTGGAGCGAATTGCCCCCGGCGGAGCGCTGGTGATCTGTACCGACGACCCGGGGGCGGCCGCCCTGGCGGAACGCACCGCGGCGCTGGGGATCCGGGTGCTGCGGTACGGCTCGTCCGACGGCCCGAGCGGAGAGCTGGCCGGCGCGCTGTTGTCCTGGGAACAGCAGGGGACCGGGGCGGTCGCGCAGGTCAAGCTGGACGGCGAAATTCATCCGTGGGTAATGCGGTTGTCGGTGCCCGGCCGGCACATGGCGCTCAATGCGTTGGGTGCTCTGCTGGCTGCGATCGAGATCGGCGCTCCCGCCGACTGTGTGCTCGACGGACTGGCTGGTTTCGAAGGGGTGCGTCGTCGCTTCGAGTTGGTGGGCACCGCGGCGTCGGTGCGGGTGTTCGACGACTACGCCCACCATCCGACGGAAATCAGCGCCACCTTGGACGCGGTCCGCACGCTGCTGGAGCAGAGCGGAACTGGCCGGTCGCTGGTGGTGTTTCAGCCGCATTTGTATTCGCGGACAAAGGCTTTCGCCGCCGAGTTCGGTCACGCGCTGGACGCCGCAGACCAAGTCTTCGTGCTCGACGTCTACGGGGCACGCGAACAACCCCTGGCCGGTGTGAGCGGCGCAACTATCGCCGAGCATGTCAGCGTGCCGGTGCAGTATCTGCCCGATTTCTCCTCGGTCGCTGCTGTGGTGGCCGAGGCCGCCGGGCCGGGTGATGTCGTTGTCACCATGGGCGCCGGCGACGTCACGATGCTCGCGCCGGAGATCGTGACCGCGCTGCGGGTGCGTGCCAACCGCAGCGCGCCGGGCCGGCCGGGGGTGTTGTCGTGACTGAGCAGCACGGCGAAGAAGGCGGAGCGCCGGGCGAGACGGGTGGCGACACCGTTGGGGACCCCGAAGGGGAAACTGCTGTCACCGAACCGATCGCTGCGGCCGGCGAGGCCGCAGAGCCCGATGTGGTGGAAGGTCCCCGTCGGCGGGCGAGGCGGGAACGCGCCGAGCGCCGCGCGGCGCAGGAGCGCGCGACGGCGATCGAGCAGGCCCGCCGGGAAGCCAAACGCCGGGCCCGCGGGCGCGGCGCGGACCAGGCCAAACCTGTTCCGCGTGGGGCCATCCGGGGCTTGAAGCTGGCGCTCGCGACGATAGGACTGACCGTGCTTACCGTGGCACTCGGGCTGGTCCTCTACTTCACACCGGTGATGTCGGCACGCAGCGTCATTGTCACCGGGATCGGCGCGGTGACGCGCGACGAGGTGCTGGGCGCCGCACAGGTTCGGCTCGGTACGCCGCTGCTACAGATCAACACCGACGGGGTCGCCGACCGGGTGGCGGCCATTCGTCGCGTGGCGAGTGCCCGGGTGCAACGCCAGTACCCGTCGGCGCTGCGGATCACCATCGTCGAGCGGGTTCCGATGGTGGTCAAGGACTTTCCCGACGGTCCGCATCTGTACGACCGCGACGGCGTCGACTTCGCGACCGCCCCGCCGCCTGCGCTGCCCTACATCGACGTCGACAATCCCGGGCCGAGCAATCCGGCGACCAAGGCCGCACTCGCGGTGCTGCTCGCGTTGCGTCCCGAAGTTGTCGCGCAGGTGAGCCGGATTGCCGCGCCGTCGGTCGCGTCGATCACGTTGACGCTCAACGATGGTCGCACCGTGATCTGGGGGACCAACGAGCGCACCGAGGAGAAGGCGCAGAAGCTGGCGGCTCTGTTGACCCAGCCCGGCCGGACCTATGACGTGTCCAGTCCCGACCTGCCCACGGTCAAGTAGCGCAGAAATTCGCTCGAAATTCGCCCGCCGGGCCTCGGCGCGCCTGCGTCGATCGCGCGCGCGGCGGCAATACCGTTCTGTTTGCGCGAAACAACTTGACATAACTCTAACCCTTTAGTTGAGGTTGAGGTTTGCCAGGTCGTTACGTAATAGACGAAGTCCCACCAGGGAGGAAGACAGAATGATGACCCCGCCGCACAACTATTTGGCCGTCATCAAAGTCGTGGGGATCGGCGGCGGCGGCGTCAACGCCGTCAACCGGATGATCGAGCAGGGACTCAAGGGTGTGGAGTTCATTGCCATCAACACCGACGCCCAGGCGCTGTTGATGAGCGACGCCGACGTCAAGCTCGACGTCGGGCGCGACTCGACCCGCGGGCTGGGCGCCGGTGCCGATCCCGAGGTCGGCCGCAGGGCCGCCGACGACGCCAAGGACGAGATCGAGGAGCTGCTCCGCGGCGCTGACATGGTGTTCGTGACCGCTGGTGAAGGAGGTGGCACCGGCACCGGTGGCGCGCCCGTCGTAGCCACCATCGCCCGCAAGCTGGGCGCGCTGACCGTCGGCGTGGTGACCCGGCCGTTCTCCTTCGAGGGCAAGCGGCGGGGCAACCAGGCCGAAACCGGCATTGCGGCGCTGCGGGAAAGCTGCGACACCCTGATCGTCATCCCCAATGACCGCTTGCTGCAGATGGGTGACGCGGCGGTATCGCTGATGGATGCCTTCCGCAGCGCCGACGAGGTGCTGCTCAACGGTGTGCAGGGCATCACCGATCTGATCACCACCCCGGGCCTGATCAACGTCGACTTCGCCGACGTCAAGGGGATCATGTCGGGTGCGGGCACGGCGTTGATGGGCATCGGTTCGGCCCGCGGCGACGGCCGCGCGCTCAAGGCGGCCGAGATCGCGATCAACTCGCCGCTGCTGGAAGCTTCCATGGAGGGCGCACAGGGTGTGCTGATGTCCATCGCCGGCGGCAGCGATCTGGGGTTGTTCGAGATCAACGAGGCAGCGTCGCTGGTGCAGGATGCCGCCCACCAGGATGCCAACATCATTTTCGGCACCGTGATCGACGACTCGCTGGGCGACGAGGTGCGCATTACGGTCATCGCGGCGGGCTTCGACGCGAGCGGGCCTGGCCGAAAGCCGATCTTCGGCACCGACCAGACCAGCGGCGGTGCCTCGACGACGATCGCTTCAGGAAAGCACGGCAAGGTCAGTTCGAGCTTGTTCGAGCCCGCCGACGCGATCAGCGTGTCGGTGCCGACCAACGGCGCAACGTTCGACATCGGCGGTGAGGACGACGACGTCGACGTGCCGCCTTTCATGCGGCGCTAGCCGCGCGACGATACGGGCCGCAAAGCGGCGTGGAGGGAGTGCGGCATGCCGTCGGGGCAAGTCGGCGCTGCGCGAGCCGGATACTGGATGTGTGAGCGTTCGCATCCGGCGTGTGACCACTACCCGCGCGGGCGGCGTCTCGGCGCCGCCGTTCGACACCTTCAACCTCGGTGACCATGTCGGCGACGATCCGGCCGCGGTGGCGGCCAACCGGACGCGGCTGGGCGCCGCCATCGGCCTCGGGGTTGACCGGGTGGTGTGGATGAACCAGGTTCACGGTGATCGGGTCGCGGTGGTCGACCGGCCACGCAAAACCCCGCTCGCGGACACCGACGCTTTGGTGACCAGCACGCCGCGGCTGGCCTTGGCGGTGGTGAGCGCCGATTGCGTGCCGGTGCTGCTGGCCGATGCGCGGGCGGGCGTCGTCGCCGCTGTGCACGCCGGTCGGGTCGGAGCGCGAGACGGCGTGGTGGCTCGAGCGGTCGAGGCGATGCTGTCCGCCGGCGCGCATGAACCGGACATCTCCGCGCTGTTGGGCCCCGCAGTCAGCGGCCGCAACTACGAAGTTCCGGCGGCCATGGCCGACGAGGTGGAGGCGGCGTTGCCGGGCAGTCGCACCACCACCTCGACCGGCACGCCCGGGCTGGACCTTCGCGCCGGAATCGCTTGTCAGCTAAAGGCTTTGGGCGTGAGCGCTGTCGATATCGACCCACGCTGCACGGTGGACGACGTCAACCTGTTCAGTCACCGCCGCGGCGCGCCGACCGGGCGGCTGGCATCGGTGGTGTGGATGGAATGAGACAGGACTGTCGAGTGGCGGTAAAACTTTCACCCCAACCGAAGCGAGAATCGGAATTGGCGGACGCTTTGTCGGCGTTACGTTCGCGGATCGCCGCGGCCGCCGAAGCGGTTGGCCGCAAAGTCGATGAAATTCAACTTCTGCCTATTACCAAATTCTTTCCAGCAACCGATGTGGCGATTTTGTCGAGTTTGGGATGCGCCGCCTTCGGTGAATCCCGCGAGCAGGAGGCGGCGGCGAAGGTGGACGAAGTCGCGAGGTTGCTAGCCGACGCCTCGTCCACAACGGCACGCCCGCACTGGCACATGGTGGGCCAGATCCAGCGCAACAAGGCCCGCTCACTGGCCAGCTGGGCGCACACCGCTCACTCTATCGGCAGTACCAGGGTGGTCCGCGCGCTGGACCGCGCCGTGGCGGCGGCACTCAGTGACGGCCGTCGGGCGGATCCGCTGCGGATCTACGTCCAGATCAGCCTCGACGGCGACGTTTCCCGAGGTGGTGTCGACGTCTCGAACTCCGGCGCGGTCGACGAGATATGTGCGCAGGTCGATACCGCCGAATCCCTGGAATTGGTTGGGCTGATGGGTATCCCGCCGCTGGACTGGGATCCCGATACCGCGTTCGCGCGCCTGGAGTCAGAGCACCGGCGCGTGCGCCGCGCGTATCCGCATGCCGCGGGATTGTCGGCCGGAATGTCGAACGACCTCGAAAGCGCGGTCAAACATGGTTCGACGTGTGTGCGTGTCGGTACCGCGTTACTGGGCAAGAGACCGCTACCGTCACCCTATTAGTCACTCCAGTCACATCTTCATCACAGACACCGCAACTCCCAGAGCCTAGAAGGGGTCACGCGATGAGCACACTGCACAAGGTCAAGGCCTACTTCGGTATGGCTCCGATGGAGGACTACGACGACGAGTACTACGACGACCACGCACCGACGACCCGCGGCGGGGGCTACCCCCGGCAGCGGTTCGCCGACGACGGGTACGGCCGCTACGACGGGCGCGATTACGACGACCCGCGCGGCGAGCCCGGCGACTTTGCGTCGGGCAGCTATCGCGGCGGCTACCCCGAAGAGCCCCGGTTCCGAGGGCACGAGTACGACCGCGGCGACCTGGCCCGGCCGCGCTTCGGGTCGCTGCGAGGCTCTACCCGCGGCGCACTGGCGATGGATCCGCGCCGGATGGCGATGCTGTTCGACGAGAGCAGCCCGTTGTCGAAGATCACCACGCTGCGGCCCAAGGACTACAGCGAGGCCCGCACCATCGGGGAGCGTTTCCGTGACGGCACCCCGGTGATCATGGACCTGGTCTCGATGGACAACGCCGACGCGAAACGGCTGGTCGACTTCGCGGCGGGGCTGGCGTTCGCGCTGCGCGGTTCGTTCGACAAGGTCGCGACCAAGGTGTTTTTGCTCTCACCCGCCGACATCGACGTCTCGCCCGAAGAGCGCCGACGCATCGCCGAGACCGGCTTCTACGCCTACCAGTAGCCGCTCGGCGGCGGGCTCGTTGCTGGGTGCCTGTGGATGGCCCGCTCGAGTAGGTAGGCTGACGTTGCCGTGCTGGCCGCAGCCGGGGCTGTCATCAAAGTCACATCGTCTTCATCGCTAAGGTCGGGCTCTCGTTGACGCTGTTTGTCCACTCCGTTGGTTTTGCGCTCTTCATCTTCTGGCTATTGCTGATCGCTCGGGTCGTCGTCGAGTTCATCCGATCGTTCAGCCGGGACTGGCACCCGCGGGGCGCCACCGTGGTCATCCTCGAGATCATTCTTTCGGTGACCGACCCGCCGGTGAAGCTGCTGCGTCGACTGATACCGCAGCTCACCGTCGGTGCCGTTCGGTTCGACCTGTCCATCATGGTGTTGCTGCTGCTGGCGTTCATCGGCATGACAATGGCCCTGGATTACCACGCCTGAATCCGCGAATCGTGGGGGTTGGCGGCAACGTGGTGCCGGGACCGTTTGCGGCGGGGGATTTCGATCGCTTAAGGCGTTGATTTGCCGCCTCTTAATCTTTGAAATTCGGTCTTATTTATCGGGCGAATCGGCTACCGGCGGGTCTGGTGTGACAGGATGGGCGGCAGTTGCAGTATGGCTACGACAACGTTCATGCCGACCTACACTTTCCTGGTCGGTTTGACTGTCCACACTCAAGGGGGCTAAGAATGCCGCTTACACCAGCCGACGTCCACAATGTGGCGTTCAGTAAGCCGCCGATCGGCAAGCGTGGTTACAACGAAGACGAGGTCGACGCCTTCCTCGATCTGGTGGAGAACGAGCTGACCCGGCTCATCGAGGAGAACTCCGACCTGCGCCAGCGGGTCAACGAGCTGGACCAGGAGCTGGCCAGCGCGCGGGCCGGCGGCGGTACCAGTACCCAAGCCACCCAAGCCATTCCGCTGTATGAGCCCGAGCCCGAGGCCGTCAAGCCGCCGCCGCAGCCCGCCCCGCAGCCCGCCCCCCAGCCTTCGGCCGGCGCCATCGGCGAGGAGCAGGCGATGAAGGCCGCCAGGGTGCTCAGCCTGGCCCAGGACACCGCCGACCGGCTGACCGACACCGCTAAGGCGGAGTCGGACAAGCTGATGGCCGACGCCCGTGCCAATGCCGACCAGATCGTCGGCGACGCACGTCGCGAGGCGGAGACCACGGTTGCCGAAGCCCGCCAGCGTGCCGACGCGATGCTGGCCGATGCGCAAACCCGCTCCGAGACCCAGCTGCGCCAGGCTCAGGAGAAGGCCGATGCGTTGCAGGCCGACGCCGAGCGCAAGCACTCCGAGATCATGGGCACGATCAACCAGCAACGAACTGTTCTCGAGGGTCGCCTCGAACAGCTGCGCACGTTCGAACGCGAGTACCGCACGAGGCTCAAGACGTACCTGGAGTCTCAGCTCGAAGAGCTTGGCCAGCGCGGATCGGCGGCACCGGTCGACTCCAGCGCCACTAATGAAGCCGCCGGGTTTAATCAGTTCAATCGAGGTAATAACTAACTCGGCGGACGGTGCCGGCAACGGCGGTAGGTATCGTGCTGTGTTGGCTGCCTTGCCCCGCCGGCTGGAGGTTTACCGATGCTGATTATCGCGCTGGTCTTAGCGGTGATAGGCCTTGCCGCGTTGGTGTTCGCTGTTGTCACCAGCAATGAGTTGGTCGCCTGGGTATGCATCGGCGCCAGCGTGCTGGGCGTGGCGCTGCTCATCGTCGACGCACTCCGGGAACGCCAGCGACGCGAGGCCGGCGTGGCCACCGACGAATCCGGCCCGACCGAGGATCATGACTCGCAGGCTGATGAAGCGGACTATCCCGCAGAACCGTTCAATGAGAGCAAAGAGGCAGCTAACCCTGCGGATTCGTCATCCGATGCGGACGCCGACCAGAGCGTGAGCGACGACCACAACACCCGTTAGTACTCGCCAGCACCCCCGGTCGGGGTGGCGAGTAGTTCACGGACCTCGTCGTCGGTGACCTGATGGAAGTCGACGAAAACCTGTCCCACCGCCTCGAAATCGCTGGGCATGGTCGCGCACACCACGTCGTCGGCCTCCCGTGCCAGCTCCTGGCACACTGACTGGGGCCCGACCGGCACCGCGACGACTATCGATTCCGGGTTACTGGCTCGCAGTGCGCGCACTCCCGCGAGCATGCTCGCGCCGGTGGCGATCCCGTCATCAACCAAAATCACGGTCTTGTCGCGCGGGTCGGCGACTGGCCGTCCGCCGCGATAGGCACGCTCGCGGCGTTCGAGTTCGACCGTTTCGCGGTCGATGACCGCGCGCACCTGATCGTCGCTGATGCGAAGGCTGGTGACCACGTTGTCGTTCATGACGACGCCGCCGCCGCTGGCCAGCGCTCCCATCGCCAGTTCCGTCCAGTGCGGCACGCCGAGCTTGCGCACCAGGAACACGTCCAGCTCCGCGTGCAGCGCCGCGGCGACTTCCCAGCCGACCGGAACGCCGCCGCGGGGCAGCCCAAGGACGAGCAGACGGTCCTTGTCGCGGTACGTCGCCAGCTCCTCGGCCAGCACGCGGCCGGCTTCCCGACGGTCGCGGAAGGTGCGTCGAGATGCTCGCCGCAGAAAGCCACCGGGTCGGTTCATGTGATACTCGCCGTTGTCTGTGCTACTTGCTAAGTCGCAGCTTACGACCGATTTCGCCGTGCCGAGCCAGCTTGGCAAGAGAGATACCGGTCGGTTGCGTCGTTCGTATCGTGGGTTTCCCCAGCGAGCGCGGGGGGAAACCCGATCCCGACCCACGCCGCCGCGGCCCTTCCTTGAATTATGGCATTAATAGTGCCATAATTCGTGGCATGACTACAACTGTTGACGAGTTGATCCAAGCCGCCACCGACGCCAGGCGCATCGCTCAAAAGGCCATCGAGCTGGCAGTGCGGGAAGCACGCGCCGCGGACTGGTCCTGGGATCAGATCTCTGCGGCGTTGGGCGGCAAGCCGAACGGGGAGACGCTTCGGCGCAACTTCGGCTCCGGCGGATAGCGGCCCGCGTTTCGAGTTGTCCCGCGTCGATTAGCTTGCCGCACTGGCGAGTTGGTCACGCTTCCACGGGATGCAGCCGCCCGCGAGTCGTGTCGCTGCCCTTGGCGCCGGCCTCAAACTCGCCGGATCCACTGCGAAGTCTCTTGTGCAGGCGGGTGATTCGCACCGTAGTGCCTTATCGAGCTTCTCGCGGTCACCGCGCCCAGGGTGCCACCCCCGGTCGGTCGACGTCGCCGCGAGCACCTCGCTGGATCATTTGGCGTCGAACTGCTTCGACTTTCCCGACCACAGTCGGTCTATAGAGCCGACCTCTCGCACAACGACATCGGACTCCGGACCGTCGTGCTTGCGCAGCACGTCGATCAGGTCGGTCTGTAGACGCTGGCGGTCGCACGAACCGTCGGTCACCACGGACACGTCGACACCACCTGGCTTCTTGCCAATGAAGAAGTTGGCGACGCCGGGGGTGGCAACGACAGTCTGCTCGAAGGCCGCACGGGGCACCAGAGCACCGTTTTCGTATTCGAACGCGCCGTTGATCCGACCGTTGACCGAGGTGATGCGCCGATGGGCACAACCGCACGGACATGGCTCGTCGGACATTGTCACCGCGTCTAAAACTGACGGACATCGTTGACAGTCCGGGTCTTCTAGCACTAGGAGACCTGCATGAGCGAACCGCAGCTGCCACGAGAAGTCCGTCGCCGGTTGGCGATCATCCAGCACGCCGAGGAAGTGACCGGCAACGTGGCCATGACGTGCCGCTACTACGGGATCAGCCGGCAGGTCTACTACCGATGGCTACGGCGATACCAGGAGCAGGGCATCGACGGGCTACGCGACCTGTCGCGACGACCGCACCATAGCCCCAACGCCACGCACGTCGACGTGGTCGGCAAGATCCTCTACCTGCGGCAGAACTATCACTTCGGTCCGGGCAAGATCGCGATGTACCTCAAGCGCTACCACGATGTGGAGGTGTCCCAGTCCGGCGTCTGGCGCATCCTCAAGCGCCTAGACCTCAACCGGCTTCCGGCCTCCCAGCGCTACAAACGACTCGACAGACGGTGGAAACGCTACGAAAAGCAGCTGCCCGGCCACCAAGTCCAAATCGACGTCAAATTCGTTGAGCCACTCAAGACCGCGGCCCGGCCCGCCGTCGGCCGGCGCACCAAGTACTACCAGTTCACCGCGATCGACGACTGCACCCGACTGCGGGTGCTGCGTATCTATCCACGCTGCGACCAGAAAACCGCGATCCAGTTCGTCGACTACGTCCTTGAGCGACTGCCCTTTCCGGTGCAGATCATCCAGACAGACAACGGTGCCGAATTTCAATCAGCCTTCCACTACCACGTCCTGGACAAGGGCGTCGGCCACCGCTACATCAAACCCCGGACCCCGCGGCTTAACGGCAAAGTGGAGCGATCCCACCGCATCGACGCCGAAGAGTTCTACGCCCTCCTCGACGGCCTGGTCATCGACGACGCCAAGATCTTCAACAACAAACTCAAAGAATGGGAGGACTACTACAACTACCATCGCCCACACGGCGGCCTCGCCGGCCAGACACCCTACGAACGACTACGCCAAATAACCGCGACCCCGGCCGTAACCGATGAACGGTGTCCGAGGGGGGACTTGCCCACTAACCCTACGCATCGATTTGAGCTCCTAGCAGCCACTTTACGGGTCCCAACCCACGATCCGGCGCTGCGAATGCATCGCCAGACGGCCACCCGCCTTGCGGGGTGGGCACCAACGGCTCGATCAGCTCCCACTGGGCGTCGGTCAAGTCGGAAGGATAGCCCTTGTTCTTGGCCACAAGTCCACACAGCGCAAAACGCGCTG
>Ga0209656_10000515_pt1 | contig 25490 bp, 23 predicted proteins | sample BogFormECP12_OM2_FD_188239 | JGI IMG/M metagenome (GOLD analysis project Ga0209656, IMG submission 188239) | Bog forest soil microbial communities from Calvert Island, British Columbia, Canada - ECP12_OM2 (SPAdes) (version 2) | ecosystem: Environmental > Aquatic > Freshwater > Wetlands > Bog ...
GGCGATCCGGTTTACTGGGATGAAAACAGCGGCCCATCGAGCGCTTCGGAGAGTGCGGTAGGCACGATTCCTTCGGAAGCTTTCACCATCAACGGCAGCAGCAGCCCCGGCACGCCTGAGCCCAGCAGCATCATGCTGTTCGGTTCCGGCATCCTGGGCCTGGCTGGCCTGCTGCGTCGCAAACTGTTCTAAGCGGCTCGAACCCTCCTTAGTCGCGGAAAGACTGGAAAGCCGGAGCACGAAGCTCCGGCTTTTTTGCGTCTGCGGAGGCCGGTGTTTTCTGGGTGAAGAAGGCTTAATCTCGGTTCTAGGTTGTTTTCCTGTTTCGCGCCAGCGTTACAAATAAATCCCGGCTGATGGGCTCGATGGTCGCCGTGGCCTCGGGAAACTTCGAGAAGATCTGCTTCAGCCGCTCTTCGCCATACAGGAACAAGTCGCAGCGCTTCTGGTAACGCAGCTTGCGCTGCCATCCCAGGACCCCGCCCTCGACAGGGAACGAAAAGAACGCCTTGTCCCTGGTCAGCGACAACACCTTGGCAACCACCTTCTCCGGATCGGGCATGTAGTCCATGAAGCCCATTACGATGACGTAGTCGAAAATTTCCTGCGGCGCGTAGGTGTAGAAGTCCGCCACCATGAACTTGCATCGGTCGCCAACACCCACCTCTTTCGCATGTTCGCTGGCGAGTTGCAGCATGCCGTCGGCAAAGTCGATGCCAATCACACGCCCGGCGCCGCGCTGGGCCAGGGTAATCGAGTAGTGGCCCGGGCCGCATCCTACATCGAGCACACTCTTGCCGTCGATGGGATCGCAGCCCTCAACCGACTTCTCAAAACGAAGCCGCATGCTCTTGCGGAAGAGGCGGTTGATGACGCTGTCGAAAAGCCCGTTTTGATTGCCGTATATGGCATCGAAGTCATTGGCGTACTGGTGGAAGAAGGTTTGTGTGCGATCAGGCGACATGCGTATCTACCATCTGGGGATAGTTGGCCAGAATGTTTTTGAAGCTCGTCACGGGAAAATCCTTGAGAATGCGGCGCAGCTTCCCTTCCGTTGTATCAAGGTTGACATAGCACTTGAACTGGCGCGCCCGGCTCATAGGCAGCCGGGGATGAGTAGGATCGATCTCCCGTGGATGAATATAGAACACCACTGGCCGTTTTTCGCTAAGCACCTGTAGCGCCATCCTGCGAATAAGCCAATAAGGAAATAGCCGGAGATAGCCACCGCCGAAGAAGCACAAAGGCTTGCCCATCAAGTCGGTCACCGTAATCGGGACCTCCAGAAGATGGGCGTCGCCGACACGGTAAGGCTCGCGCTGGCCGTGCGGCATGCCGCCGTGGCCGCGCGGTGCCGGGAACACCGAAGAGTCGTATTGGTAGCCTGCTTCAGCCAGGATGTCGAAGAACCACGGAGTATCGCCCGTCGTCGAAAATCCGGGCGCCCGGTAGCCCACGACTTCAACCCCGGAAATGTCCTCCAACAGCAAGCGTGCGCGCCGAACGTCCTGACAAAACTCCTCGCGACCCTGTTCGTACACCAGGCGATGTCCGTAGCCGTGTGACGCCACCTCGTGTCCCCGGCCGGTGGCTGCTTTCACCAAATGGGGGAAACGCTCAGCCACCCATCCCAGAAAGAAGCACGTCACTTGAGCATGGTTCTCGCTGAAGATATCCAACAGCTTGGAGAAGTTCCTCTCCACATGCGAAGGCAACCCGGCCCACTGATCGATTGTGGGCACACTGGGGTCGTCCAGGATATGGAACCAGTCTTCAACGTCAACCGAGAAAATGGAAGTCTGCATCGGGCTTGCGTGACCTAGATATATAACGTTTCCGTGTTCGGGCACAAGAGCCTGGCAGCTTCTACCCGAAAAACTCACCGGGAAGTAACACTGCTTTGGGCAACTATTTACCCTCACGCAAATTTGACTCTCCCCGAATCTCTCCGCTAGCCTCAACCTTACACTTCCGTCGCTCCGGGTTATTTCCCTTTTAGACTTGAGCCGACGGTTATCGGGACCTCCCGCCTGACCCTATGAAATCGTCGCGAAACTATCTGCTGCTGGTGCTTGCCATCGCGTTCTGTGCGCAGGCATTCGCCGGCAACGTCATGCATCCCACGCATGCGCCCAAGGCCATGGCGGCCACCGTGCATCCTGAGGCTTCAAAGGCGGGCGTTGCCATCATGCAGCAAGGCGGCAACGCCGTGGACGCGGCTGTGGCCATAGGCTTCGCACTGGAAGTGGTCTATCCCGAGGCGGGCAACATCGGCGGCGGCGGCTTCATGCTCTTTCGCCGCCCAGACGGCGAGGTGCACTTCCTTGACTACCGCGAGAAAGCTCCCTCGAAAGCCACCGCCAATATGTACCTCGACAGCCAGGGCAATGTTATTCCTAACCTGAGTACGATAGGTTACAAAGCGGTTGCGGTTCCCGGCTCGGTGGCTGGTCTGGCTTACGCCCAGCAGCACTGGGGCAAGCTCTCGCTGAAGCAGGTGATAGAGCCGGCAATCCGGCTGGCGCGCGATGGCTTTGTTCTCGAGTACGACCAGGCCCAGTCCTTCCGCGATCCCGACCTCGCCAAGTTCCCCGAGTCGCGTCGCATCTTCCAGCGCGACGGAAACTACTATCAGCCGGGTGAAGTATTCAAGCAGCCAGAGCTGGCCAAGACGCTGGAGCGCATCGCCCAGAATCCCGACGACTTCTATCACGGGGCGCTGGCGCGCGAGCTGGCCAACGCGATCCAAAAGGGCGGAGGCGTGGTCACGGCCGACGATCTTGCCCGCTATGAGGTGAAGGAACGTCCGCCTATTCGCGGCACCTATCGCGGGTACGACATCATCAGCGCTCCGCCACCTTCTTCCGGAGGCGTTGCCCTGATCGAGAGCCTTAACATTCTGGAAGGCTACGATCTGGCCAAACCGGGAGAAGACTCGGCGCAGGCCATTCATCTGACGGCAGAGGCTTACCAGCGAGCATTTTTCGATCGTGCCGAGTTCCTCGGCGATCCTGACTTCTCCAAAATCCCCGTTGCGCAACTAATCGACAAACGATATGGCAACGCCTGGCGCGACACCATCAATCTTCGCCGCGCCACACCCAGCAGCTCGCTGCGGCGTCCCGCAATCTTCTCCCAGTTGGACAGCTACGCCAGCTCGCATCCTCAGCCGAAATCCATTCACGAGCCGGAACACACCACGCACTATTCCGTGGTCGATCCCGAAGGTAACGCTGTCTCCGTCACTACCACGCTGAATGACAACTTTGGCTCACGCGTCACCGCCGAGGGACTTGGATTTCTGCTCAACAACGAGATGGACGACTTCGCGGCCAAACAGGGTGTGCCAAACCTCTACGGGCTGATCCAGGGCCCAGCCAACGCTATCGGCCCGGACAAGCGTCCACTCTCGACGATGACCCCGACCATGGTGCTGAAAAGCGGCAAGCTCTTCCTCGTGCTGGGTTCGCCGGGAGGGGCGACCATCATTACCACCGTAGCGAATGTCTTGCTGGGCGCTGTGGACTACGGGCTGAACATCCAGGAAGCGGTCAACGCGCCGCGCTTCCATGACCAGTGGATGCCCGATGAAATCAAGATGGAGAAGATTGGCTTCTCGCCGGACACCATTCACGCTCTCCAGCACATGGGACATAAAATGGATGTCAGCGAACGATTCTGGGGCGACGCCGAGTGCATCGCCATCGACGAGGCAACTGGCGAGCGCCTGGGGGCCAGCGACGGTCGTAACAACGGAAAGGCGGTCGGCTTCTGATGCTGCGGGCGATGTCAACTTTGGTTTACGCCAGACGTGAGCGGCTGCATCCCGGGCTGCTGGACCAGTTCGTCGCCGGAGGTGCGGAGGCGATCGAACTGTTCGCGGCGCGTGGCCACTTCAACTACGACGACAAGCAGCAGGTTCGCGAAATCGGTAACTGGTTTCGCAGCACCGGAGTTCGCTTCCACTCCCTACATTCTCCCATGCATCCGGATGAAGAATGGGGACGCAGCGGCACGCCACCCATCAATATCGCGTCGGTCGAGAAGCTGCATCGCGTCGCGGCCATGGATGAAATTAAGCGCGCAATTGAGGTCGCTGAACAATTGCCCTTCCAGTTTCTGGTGCAGCACGTTGGAGTGCCCCACGAAGAGGCGGACGAGCACAAGCAGGAAGCGGCTATCAGCTCGCTCGAGCATCTGCACGCGTTCGCTAAGCCGTTAGGCGTGCAATTGCTGATAGAGAATATTTCCAACGAGCTTTCCACGCCGGAGAAGCTCATGCAATTGCTGCACGCCGGGCGCTTCGAAGACATTGGCGTGTGCTTCGACGTCGGACACGCGCACATCATGTCGAGCGTGTCGCAGGCGTTCAAGGTATTGAAAGATCGCATCCGCTCGACCCACGTGCACGACAACAACAAAGACCGCGACTCGCACCTCTGGCCCGGCGATGGCAACATCGACTGGAAGGAGACGGTGGAGCTGTTCCGCACCGCGCCGCATGTGCCCGCGCTGCTGTTGGAGATTGAAGGCGTAGAGGGCGAGAAAGTTTCGGAGAGGATGGCGGCCGCGTTCGGGAAACTGGAGAGAGCGGGATAGGTCTAAGGAGTTCTGCGCACCATGCAGAATGCGGTTGATTTCAATTACATCCTCGCGAACACGGTAAACAGCCAAGAACGGCAGGCTGGCAAACACTAGTTCCCGCGTGTTGGGCTTACGGCCGGGACGGCCGCGGTGCGGAAATCGATTGAGAGAGCCTACGCCTTCGTAGATTGCGAAAGCCAGGCGAGCCATTGCAGGACTATCATGTGATTGGATGTAGTCGCAAATCTCTGCAAGGTCACTGGCAGCAGGTTCCGTCCAGCGAATGCGCATCAGCCGGGATGCCGGCTATCAATGAGCTTGCCGATTTGGTCGTGTTCAATGAACTCGCCGCGGTCGGCGGCTGCCAAACCCTTCTCGACTTCCCGAACGAACCATTCGTCATAACTGACGAAACGCTCTACCGCCTCGCGCACCAGTGCTTGCGTGTCGCGGCCCTGCTCGGCGGCAAGGCGGCTGAGTTTAGCTTGAAGATCAGGTGCGAAATCCACTTCCATCGGTTTAAGGCTAGAGCTTACATAGGCTTGTGTCAATGCGCGACGCGACTCTCCACAGCCGGACATTGTGACCAGTCGAGCGCCATAGTAAGCTCCTAGAGTCATTCTAAATGCAGGTGCAATCAGGGACTCATGAACGCGACAACAAAAATAGAAGTCACGGAAGCACCCATCACCACCATCCGCGAGGTCGGTCAGCATGAAGGCCAGAGCGTCACTATTCGCGGCTGGCTCTACAACCTGCGCGAGAGCGGCAAGCTGCTGTTCCCCATCTTTCGCGACGGCAGCGGAATCATTCAAGGAGTGGTTGCCAAGAACGCCGTCTCGCCCGATCTGTTCGACTCCATCAAGGGCCTCACCCAGGAATCGAGCGTGATCGTCACCGGCAAAGTCCGTGCCGACAAGCGCGCGCCCGGCGGCTACGAGCTCGACGTTACCGACGCACAGGTCTTGCAGCGCGTCGATCCCAACGATCCTTACCCCATCACTCCCAAGGAGCACGGCGTCGATTTCCTGATGGAGCACCGCCATCTGTGGGTGCGCTCACCGCGGCAGGCGGCCGTGCTGCGAGTTCGCGCCGAGATCATCAAGGCGGCGCGCGATTATTTCGACGAGCACGGCTTCACGCTCACCGATCCGCCCATCCTCACGCCCGCGGCGTGCGAAGGCACCACCACGCTCTTCCCGGTGGACTACTTCGACGAGCAGGCCTACCTCACGCAGTCGGGCCAGCTCTACATCGAGGCCACCGCCATGGCGCTCGGCAAGGTTTACAGCTTCGGCCCGACCTTCCGCGCGGAGAAGTCCAAGACGCGCCGCCACCTCACCGAATTCTGGATGGTCGAGCCTGAGGTCGCTTACGCGAACCTAGACGACCTGATGGTCCTGGCGGAGGAGTTCATCACCTTCATCGTGAAGCGCTGCCTGGAGCGCCGTCGGCCCGAGCTGGAAACCATCGGCCGCGACCTCGCCAAGCTGGAGAAGATTGACACGCCCTTCCCGCGCATTACCTACGACGAAGCCGTCCAGATGCTGCAGGAGGCCCATGCCAAGGGACTGGTCGAGAACAAGTTCGAGTACGGCGGCGACTTTGGCTCCCCGGACGAAACCTACATCTCGTCGCAGTTCGAGCGGCCGGTGATGGTGCATCGCTATCCGGCCGTGGTGAAGGCGTTTTACATGGAGCCCGACTCGCAGCGCCCCGAACTGGCGTTGTGCGTGGACGTGCTCGCGCCCGAAGGTTACGGCGAAATCATTGGCGGCTCGCAGCGTACTGCGTCCTATGAGCTGCTGGTGAAGCGCATCCACGAGCACGGTCTGCCGGAAGAGGCGTTCCGGTGGTATCTCGATTTGCGCAAGTACGGCAGCGTGCCGCACGCTGGGTTCGGCATGGGGATTGAGCGGGCCGTGGCGTGGATCTGCGGTCTGGAGCACGTGCGTGAAACCATTCCATTCGCCCGTACACTGCACCGGCTGTATCCGTAATTCTTGAGTTACCCTGCTTGAGGCTTTGTGTGAACACTCGACTCGCGACATCGCTATCTGAGAAGTGGATCACAACTTGCAACAAACCCAGCCCCAAGGGGGCGGCTCAGTTTAGCCCAGCACGAACCCCAAGGCGGAGTGCTGGGTAGAGTGAGATATCGAACTGAGCCCCGTAGGGGCGGCAGGGGTTTTCACGAACTACTACATAGCGCCTTTAGGAAGATCTATGGCAACCAGTCCGATTACCAAGCCAATCCCCAACATCGAGACCAAGCACATTCGCATCATTGGCGTTCCGCTGGATCTCGGCCAGTCGCGCCGCGGCGTGGACATGGGGCCCTCCGCGATGCGCGTCGCCGGGCTCGAAACCAAGCTCGAGGCCCTCGGCTACGAAGTGAAGGACGTGGGCAATGTCCCCGTCGCTCTGGCCGAAACCAAGTCGGAAGGCGATCCTCACGCCAAATATCTCAAAGAGATTACCGACACCTGCACCAAGGAAGCTGAGCTGGTGCTCAAGACCCTGGAGAGCGAGGCGACCCCGGTTGTTCTGGGAGGCGACCACTCGATCGCGGCCGGTACCGTATCAGGCGTGGCGGAGTTTTATCGCCGCAAACATCAACGCATCGGCCTGCTGTGGATCGATGCTCATACCGACATCAACACCCCCGAAAGTTCACCCAGCGGCAATGTCCACGGTATGCCGCTAGGCGCAGTCATGGGGCTATTCGAGTCGCCGCTGACCAGCCTCTACGGATTCAGTCCCAAGGTGCAGCCACAAAATTGTGTACTGGTCGGCGTCCGCGACGTGGACAACGTGGAGCGCGAAAACATCAAGAAGTCGGGAGTGCATGTCTTCACCATGCGCGACATTGACGAGCGCGGCATGCGCACCGTGATGGAGGAGGCGTTGCGGCTCGCCGGACGCGGCACTGTTGGCTATCACGTCTCGCTCGATCTCGATTGGATCGATCCCGAAGATGCGCCCGGTGTCGGCACTCCGGTATGGGGCGGGGCAACCTACCGCGAGGCCCACCTGGCCATGGAGATCATCGCCGACCACGGACGCATGTTGAGCTTCGAGATGGTGGAAGTGAATCCCGTTCTCGACGAGCGCAACCAGACCGCCGAGCTGGCCGTGGAACTGGCGCTGTCAGCCTTTGGGAAGAAGATACTTTAAAGTGCTCGCACCGGGAAACTAGCCCTCGTTAATGCCCCGTGTAGGTGGACCACGCGCGCGTGATGTAGTCGGTCATGGTGAGCGAGAACAAAATGAACAGCCAGAAGATGGAGGCAACCACAGTCACCATCGTGAGCTTGGTGCTGTAGCGCAGGTGCATGAAGAAGAGCACGACTAGAGTGCCTTTGATGGTGGCAATCAGCAGCGCCAGAACAATGTTAAAGATGTGCAGCTCAATGGTTGCCGCGAAGACCGTCGTGGCCGTCAGCACCATAAGTACGGCCCAGATCAAGTAGTACATCCTTGCCGGAATGACGTGCCCTACATAGTCGGTATGTTCGCTGTGATCTGCCATAGGTTTCCTTGTCAACCACCATGCTTCTTGCTGATCAAATAGAGCAGCGGAAACAGATAAATCCAGACCAAATCGACGAAGTGCCAGTACAATCCCACATTCTCGACCGGACTGTAATACTCAGGACTAAACGCCCCCATATATCCCGCAATTACGATCCACGTAACCAGGCCAATGCCAATTACCATGTGCAGCGCGTGCAAACCGGTCATCGCCCAGTACAGCGAGAAGTAAATCTGCGTGTGCTGCGGATCGGTTGCCGGATGCGCAGGGTCCCCGGTCTCGAAGTGGAAATTGGGCCCGGGAAATTCGTGGTTCACCCAGTGCTCGTGATACTCCACCGCTTTGATGCCCAGGAAACCGAAGCCGAACACGATCGTAATCAACATCAGCACGATCATGAGCTTCCGCTTGGCCATCTGCGCGGCGCGAACCCCAAGCGCCATGGACAACGAGCTGCAAATAAGTACAGCGGTATTGGTCGCCCCTAGCCAGATGTTCATCTTCTGGCTGCCCTCGACGAACGCCTGATAGTAGGAAGCGCGATACACCAGATAGGCGCAGAACAGCCCGCCGAAGAACATGATCTCAGTCAGCAGGAACATCCACATGCCGAAGGTGGAAGTTTCCTTTTGCTGCTCCATGTCGGCGAAGTGGTGCTGTAGCGCGTGCTCAGCGACCTGGATCTCGCTAGTGGCCAACGGTGACCTCCTCTTGCGGCTGGTGCTCGTAGTCGTAAGCTTCCCAGGTTACGACCGGAGTCTCGTCGAAGTTGAACGTCGGAGGCGGCGAAGGAGTCATCCACTCCAAACCGACCGCATTCCAGGGATTCGGACCTGCCGGTTCCCCGTAGCGCAGCGACCACAGGAAGTAAATCATCGGCAGCACATAGCCGACAGCCAGAATGGAAGCGCCCGCGGTGGAGAGTACGTTGAGCACTTGGAATTCCGGCGGATACGCATGATAACGGCGCGGCGAACCCATGTAGCCCAGCAGGAACTGCGGAAAGAACGTGGTGTTGAATCCCACGAACACCAGCAGCGCAGAGAGCTTCGCCCACGCCTCGGGATACATCCGCCCCGTCATCTTCGGCCACCAGAAGTGCAGTCCGGCCATGTAGGCCATCACCATTCCGCCGACCATCACGTAATGGAAGTGCGCCACCACGAAGTAAGTGTCGGTGACATGCACGTCCACGCCGAGCGATGCCAGGAACACTCCCGTCAAGCCGCCGATGGTGAACAGACCCATGAAGCCGAAGGCGTAGAGCATCGGGGTGTTGTACTGGATCGATCCTTTGTAGAGCGTGGCTGTCCAGTTGAAGATCTTCACCGCCGACGGAATCGCCACCAGGTAGCTCAACAGCGAGAACACCAGCGCGGCGTAAACCGAAATCCCGGCGACGAACATGTGATGCGCCCAGACCAGAAACCCGAGCACGGCAATGGCGATGGAAGCCAGCGCCACGAACTCGTATCCGAACACGCGCTTGCGCGAGAAGCAGGCGATGATCTCGCTGATGACGCCCATTCCCGGCAGAATCATGATGTACACCGCGGGATGCGAATAGAACCAGAACAGGTGCTGGAACAGAAGCGGATCGCCGCCCAGTTGCGGATTGAACACCCCGATGTGGAATGCCCGCTCCAGCGCTACCAGCAGCAGCGTGACGGCGACCACCGGAGTTCCCAGGATCATGATGATGGCAGCCGCGTAGTTTGACCAGCAGAACAGCGGCAAGCGGCGCCAAGTCAGGCCGGGAGCGCGCATACGGTGAATGGTGATGATGAAGTTAAGGCCGGTAAGGATCGAGGAGAAACCGGCGATGAAGATTCCGATCGCCGCCCCGATCACGTGGGTGTTCGAGTAGGTGGTGCTGAACGGAGTGTAGAAAGTCCAGCCAGTATCCACGCCGCCGCTGATCATCGCGACCAGAGCGGTGGCGCCACCGATCATGTACAGATACCAGCTCAGCAGGTTGACCCTGGGAAATGCCAGGTCTTTGGCGCCGACCATCAGCGGGATGAGGAAGTTGCCCAACACCGCAGGCACCGACGGAATCAGGAAGAAGAACACCATGACGATGCCGTGCATGGTGAACAACTTGTTGTAAGTGTCGGACGAAACCAGGTCGCCGGCCGGAGTTAGCAGCTCCAGGCGGATCAGCATGGCGAAGAATCCGCCAATCCAGAACATCGCGGTGATCGAGATGAGATACAGGATCGCGATGCGCTTATGGTCTGTAGTCAGCAGCCACGACTTGATGCCGTAATTGGCGTTCAGGTAGTTCTCTCGCTCGACGGTCTGTACAGCGGTAGCCATGTTACACCCTCAGGTCCTAAAGCCTTACTGCACGCCCGGCGCTTCCGGGGCCGGCGTCTGACTGCTTGCCGACGCTTTCTGTCCCGGCTGCGACAGCGATTTGATATATGCCACAAGCGCCATCAAGTTCTCTTCCGATACCTGTCCCTGGAAGGTGGGCATGATGGGCTTAAATCCGGAGACGATCTTGGCGCCGGGGTTCAAGATCGATTCGCGAATGTAGTTTTCGTCCGCGACAACTGTCCGTCCATCGTCCAGCGACACCGGCTTGCTAAAGATGCCGGCCAGGTTCGGACCACGTCCTTGCGTGTCGAAGCGATGGCAGGTAGCGCATCCCAGTTGCTGGAAGAGTTGCGCGCCATTCTGCGCCAGAGTGCCCGAATTACCCCCACCGCTCATCCACGCCTGATAGGCCGCCGGTTCCATCACGATCACGTCGCCGATCATACCGGAGTGCTCGGTGCCGCAGTATTCGGCGCAAAACAAGTGATAGGTCCCGACTTTGGTGGGATGGAACCAGGTCTGCGTGTAGCGGCCGGGAAGCACATCAGCCTTGATGCGGAATGCCGGCACATAGAAACTGTGGATGGCGTCCTGCGAACTCATGATCATCTTGACATCGCGGTCCACCGGCACGTGGAGCTGGTTAATGTCGCGCTGTCCGCCTTCGTACTCAAACTTCCACATCCACTGCTTGGCGACGGCATAAACTTCCATCGCCCCTTTCGGCGCGCGCGCCTCCTGAAAGTAGATCAGCGATCCCCAGGCAAAGAAGATCATGCAGATGCCCAGAGGTATGAGGGTCCAGGTCAGCTCCAGCGGCAGCGAACCTTCAATCTGCACAGGGTGAGGATGCACCGACCGCCGATATTTGATCGCAAACACCAGGATCAACACGAAGATCAGCAGTGTAAAGAAGGCAGACACCGCCGTCAGCAGAAAATAAAGTCCATCCACCTGCCATGCCATAGCGGAGGCACGTTCAGGAAAGAGTGGGAGGTTCTTCCACATATCGTTCAAGCCTGTCCTGTTCCCTTTTCCCCGTTATGAGATTCCCGGCGGTACATCACAATGAGAAAGCCGCCGAGAAGGAGCATCGTGGCAGCTCCCGCCACGCGCATGATATTAGTGACCACAGCGCCGTACCGCCCGGTATTAGGGTCGTAGTGATAGCAATACAGCACCACCTGGTCCACCAGCGTTCCAATCTTGTCCTGCGATGCCTCGATCAAGCCCAGGCGAATATCTTTGGGGGAGAATTCGACCCCGTAATAGTACTGAGCAATCTTGCCGGCAGGCGTCACGATCATGATGGCCGCAGCATGAATGAACTGCCCGGTGCGCGGATCGCGCCGGTACCGGAATCCCACCGCATCGGCAAGCTGCTTGATCTCCGCCGGTTGGCCGGTCAGGAAGTGCCAGCCATCGCCATTGGTCTTGTGCTCCAGGTGCTCGTTCATGCGAGAGATATAAACTTGCTTCTTCTCCGCTGCGTCCTTCGGTGTCTCATCCGGATTAAAGCTCACCGAGACAACTTCATACTCGTTGCCGGGTGTGAAGCGCAGCACGCCCAGCGCGCTCGCCTCGCCTGCCAACTCCTCGCCGCACAGCATGGGGCAGGTGTAATACACCAGGTTCAGGATGACTGGCCGTCCCGCATGAAAGTAGTTGCCCAGCTTCACCGTCTTGCCGGACTCGTCCTTGAACTGCAAATCGAGTGGCACTGGCTGATCGAGCCGCTGATCGATGCCAATGTTCGACAGGTCCGCCGGACCAACTTGCGAAGCGGGCTGCGTGCTCTTGTCCTGAAAGGCAGACGGGGGCTGCGCAACCGCGAGCGTGACCGCCGCAAGCAACAGTGCTATCGCCAAGCCTTTCCCGAAATGTATGCGCGAAATCATTCGTTTGGTACAACACCCGTATTGTCATCCCGACCGAGGGCTTCAGCCCGAGCGGAGGGATCTGCGGTCGGCCGCTGAATACGTCCCTTTCAAATCCGGGGCTAGAGCCCCTTACCTTCGTCCCTCAATCCGCCGGGCTGAAGCCCGGCGCTTCCACCTCCGGCGGTGCATTCGGCCGCACCGGCAAACGCCTTTCCTCAATCAGCTTCATGGCCTGCGAAATCGGAATATGTATCGCCCCACTTGCATCCTTGAACGGCTGCGCCGGATTCAGCAACGCCTGCTGCTCTTGCCGCAGCTCGTTCATATCTCGCACATCGTGGGTTTGCAGGCGCGGCTGGGGGAAAACATCCAGATTGACCGCCGGAGCGTTCTGCAAGATCGAGCGCGGACCCGGTTGCTGCACAGGTTGCGTTGCTGCCATAGGGTTGGCCGGCGGTTGCGGGAACAGAACATCGCTCTTCGCCATAAACCGGAACATCCCCCAGATGACCAGTTCCACGAACACCCCGCACAGCAGCAGACCGACCAGGAACAGCAGGATGCCGCGCGGGCTGAGGTCGGTGCGGTCGAAGTCAACCTGCGGGTTGCGCAACGGATCGTAATTGGAGTTCTCAGTGGCCATGGCCCCTCTGGTGCAACAAAATCGGTATTTGCGGTTCGTACATCGGCAACAGCGGCCGCTGCCGCAGGTTGTAGAAGAAGAACGCCAGCCACAACCCGCCGACGCCGATCGGCGCAACGATGTACCACAGGCTCAGGTAGAAATGTCCCTGCTCGTGGGCAAAGTTCGGTACCACGTACCAGTAAATATCCACCAGCCGCATGAACAGCAGCAGCAACGCCAGCCCGATCAGGCGGCGCCCATCGCGCTTGCGATCGCGCGACAACAGCAGTGCAAACGGCAGCGTGAAGTGGAAGAGGATGATAAGGAGTGCCACCACGCCCCATCCGCCGCGGATGCGGTGCAGGAACCAGCCAATCTCCTCCGGCAAGTTGCCCGCCCAGATGATGAGCCACTGCGAGAACGAGAAGTAGGCGAACAACATCACGAACGCCAGCATCAGCTTGCCGAGATCGTGGAATTGCATCGGCTTGATGATTTCGCGGTAGGGGCTGGAGCGAGTGAAAACGGTCAGCAGGATCACGCCGAATGCCAGCGCCGACAGCCCCTGCCCGGCAACGAAGATCAAACCGTAGATGGTTGAGCCCCAAGCCGGATCGAGCGACATCACCCAATCCACCGCAGCGAAGGAGACAGTCAGCGAATACAGCACCAGGCCGATGCCGCTCAAGCCTTGGAAACGCGGCAAGGCGCCGGTCGGAGCATGGTCCTGTGTGTCACCGCGCTTGTTCAGAACCAGCTCGAGCCCGATCCAGATGGCAAAATAGACCAGCCAGCGAATGATCCAGCCGGGTGTGTTGAGGTACCAATGGTTCCTCTCGGTCAGCGCCGGGTTTGTCATCCAAGCGTACAGACGGGTGCGGAAGACGAGAATCGGCAGGAACAGGACGAACATCAACGGGAGGCACTTGCTGGCGCTTTCCAGCACCCGGCGGATGACCAGTCCCCACAGACCTCCGGAGAGATACTGCACCATCAGCAGCGCCAGACAGCCGAGGCTCAGCCCTGTCCAGAACATGTAGGCGATAAGGTAACCGCGCATGAACTGTTCCAGCGAGGTCACCGCTCCGGCTACGCAAACCAAGGCGCCAACGACGCCTACGAGCAGCGCGCGCTTTTGCCACTGCGCCGCGCCTTCGGGCACGGGATAATCGGTAGAGCCTGCCTGTTGCCGGTACATCGTTTCGTTGCTCATGGCTTGCTCGCGCCCCCTTCTGCCGCAGCTACAACCGGCTTGGGCGGAGTTGACGCAGCCGTGGTCGCACCCTGCGTGTCATACGCGGGCATGATGGTTACGCCTGGCGGCGGTGTGTCGGCAATTTGCTGTCCCGGCGCAACATCACCTGGGCTGGCGTTCTGGCTCAGTTGCAGCGCCCGGATGTAAGCGGCAATCGCCCAGCGGTCTTTGGGAGGGACCTGCGCCGAATAACCGAGCATGGCGCCGAAGCCGTTGGTCGCAACGTCGAAGAAGTAGCCGATCGGGGCCTTGCGCAGCCGGTCGATGTGGTACGACGGCGGATGCTTGAAGCCGCGCTGCACGATCATGCCGTTGCCATCGCCGGCTTCGCCGTGGCACGGCGAGCAATAGATGTTGAAGCGCTGCTGTCCGCGGTTCAGCACGTCCGCCGTTACCGGAAATGGCATGTAGTCGCCATCGTTGCTGCCGATCTTGCCGGTGTAGAAGTAGGTGTCGGCGTCCAGGTGCTCACGCGCCACGGTTCCCTCGATGAGAGGCCGCTCGGAACGCTTGTCGGCGTAGAAGTCGCTTTCGCGCAGCGGGCGATAGTAAGGCTGGTTCTGCATGTCGGAACGGCAGCCCGCCAATAGCAGTAGGGCTGATGCCGCCAGTAGCAAGGCCGCAGTCTTACCCCCAAAAACCTTATTGGGGGTTATCATTTCGGATTGCGTCAGCCGATTAATGCGGCACCTCCGCAATCGAGACTGGCTTTAGACTCTCCATAAACCTTTGTGTATCAACAATATCGAACTTCGGGTCGGCGGCTTCCACGCACAGGAAGAACTTGTCGCGCGTCACTCGGGAAAATTGTTCTACGTGGAACAATGGGTGATACGGCATGGGCAAACCATTCAAAGCAAACATGCCAAAGACGCCGGAGAGTCCGGCGAACAAAATCGTCATTTCGAACGATGGAACGATGAACGCCGGCCAGGAGTCGTAGGGCTTGCCGCCGATATTCAGCGGATAGGCGATGACGTTGATCCAGTATTGCAACGCAAATCCCGACAGACCGCCCAGCAGGCCACCCATCAGGACGACCAGCGGCACACGGCTCTTGTGAAAGCCGAGCGCATCGCTGGCCTCTTCGATGGGAAATGGGCTGTAAGCGTCCATCTTGCGGTATCCAGCCGCGTACGCTGCCCGGGTTGCCTCGACCAGTTCGGTCGAGGTGTCGAACTCCGCGATCAACCCGTAGATGGCGGGTGAGAGCGCTGGATGACTCATTTCGCTTTCACCTCCGACTCAGGCAGCAGCGTGCGCATTTCGAAGATCGAAATCGCCGGCATGATGCGAATGAAGATAAGCATCGCCGCGGTGAAGAAGCCGAGTGTGCCGGCCAGGACCGCATAGTCCCAGCGGGTCGGGACGTAATGGCCCCACGACGACGGTAGGAAGTCGCGGCTCAGACTGGTGATGATGATGATGAAACGCTCCAGCCACATGCCCACCAGAATCACCAGCGAGATCAGGAACAGCCACGCGGTGTTAGCCCGGATCTTGGGCACCCACAGCACCTGCGGTATGACGAGGTTGAAAAGAATCAGCGACCAGTAGAAGACTGCGTAGGGTCCGAACCAGCGGTTCTGCATCATGAAGCGTTCATAGGTCGAGCCACTATAGAAAGCGATGAAAGCTTCGAAGAAATAGCCGTAACCGACGATCAAGCCCGTGGCCAGCATGACCTTGGCCGAGTTCTGCAGGTGGCGCATGGTAATCATGTTCTGCAGGCCGTAGAAGTGACGGATGGGTATGGCCAGCACCAGCACCATCGCAAAGCCCGAGTAAATGGCGCCCGCGACAAAGTAAGGCGGAAAGATGGTGGTGTGCCAACCGGGCACAATGGAAATCGCAAAATCGAAGCTGACCACAGTGTGCACCGAGAGCACCAGTGGAGTCGCGATGCCCGCCAATAGAATGTACAGCGCCTCATAGCGCTTCCAGTGGCGGGCCGATCCTCGCCAGCCCATCGCCAGAAGTCCGTACACCATCCTGGTGTAGGGGTGGGTCGCCTTCTCTCGCATGGTTGCGAGATCGGGTACCAGGCCGACATACCAGAAGACGGCGGAGATCGTAGCATACGTCGAAACCGCGAAGACGTCCCAGATCAGCGGACTGCGGAACTGCGGCCAGATGGCCATGCTGTTGGGATAAGGAAACATCCAGTAGGCCAGCCACGGACGGCCCATGTGAAGCACCGGGAACATGCCGGCGCAGGCCACGGCAAACAGCGTCATGGCTTCAGCGAAGCGGTTGATGGAATTGCGCCAGCTCTGCTTCAGCAGCAGCAGAATGGCGGAGATCAGCGTGCCTGCGTGGCCGATACCAATCCACCAGACGAAATTGATGATGGCAAAGCCCCACCCTACGGGAATTTCGATGCCCCAGATACCGACGCCCACCAGAAACAGATAGGTGACCGCCGCCCCCAGCAGTGCCAGCAGGGCCATCCCGATAGCCAGGCCTCCCAGCCAGCCCAAGCCGATGGGCCGCGTAAGGACAGCATCGGAGATCTGGTCGGTCATGCTGCCGAAGCTCTGCCCCGGCCCAAGTACCGGTGGCTCGTCCGGCCACGGCGTTTCTAGTAGAGCGGTTTTTTCCTCTGGACCCTGGCTCATCGCTAACTGGGCTCCGACTCAAGTTCGGGGTTCGGGTTGCGCACCACCGCCAAATACGTGGTGCGAGGACGCGTGTTCAAGTCTTCCAGCAGGCTGTAGTTGCGCGGCTGGGCCTTGATCCTGCTCACACGGCTTTCCTTATCGTTCAGATTGCCAAATACGATGGCGCCCGCCGGGCAAGCCTGCTGACAGGCGGTGACTACCTCGCCGTCCGTGACGCTGCGCGGAGGCGTCGCTTTCTCCGCCGCCAGGCGCCCCTGGGTAATGCGCTGGATGCAATAGGTACACTTCTCCATCACGCCGCGGCTGCGGATGCTTACCTCGGGATTGCGCATCATCTTGTACTGCGGCGTGGTCCAATCCTGCCAGAGCAGGAAGTTGAAGCGTCGCACCTTATACGGACAGTTGTTGGAGCAATAGCGCGTGCCGACACAGCGGTTGTACACCATGTCATTCAGGCCCTCGGTGCTGTGCACAGTGGCGCCGACGGGACAAACCACTTCGCAGGGCGCATTCTCGCATTGCTGGCACGGGACCGGCTGGTAGAACATGGCCGGGTTTTCGGTCCCACCCTCGTAATACACGTCAACCCGCAACCATTGCATCTGGCGGCCGCGCATGGTCTGCTCTTTGCCAACGACGGGAATGTTGTTCTCCGCCTGGCAAGCCACAATGCACGTTTTGCAGCCGATGCAGGAATTCATGTCGATGGTCATCCCCCACTTCAGCTCGGTGTACCTATAAAGAGGTTCTCCTGATGTGGTGGTGTACAGCGTCAGCTCGGGAGGAACTGGCTCCTCCTGCTCGTGCGCAAAGTTGGGGTTCTTAATGAAGTCCTCGAGCGTCGCCTTACGAATAATGTGGCGGTTCTTGAGTGGCTCGGTGCCTTTGGGCAGGTCGGAGTAGTCAATGTACTGGAACCCCTGCGGGTCGGCGAAACCGTATCCGCTGCCCACTCTGGTGATCTTGCCGCTCGCCGTCCATTGCGCATCGCTGGTTCGAATCTGGTAGGCATCGAAGCCAACGCCGTCCGCGACGCGTCCCCCCTTGGTGCGCCCGTAGCCGAGGAAAACGGTAATGGCATCGTTGGGATGTCCCGGCTGCGGCCAGATCGGACCATTGACCTTGCGGCCGTTGACGTCGATTTCGATCACGTCACCGGTGGCCAGGCCGCGCTTCTTCGCCGTCGTCGGACTTATAAGTACCGCGTTGTCCCAGCAGAGGTTGCTAACCGGCTTCGGCGTTTCCTGCAGCCAGGCATTGTTGGCCCGACTGCCGTCGTAAATCATCGCATCGCGGCGGAAGATAACTTCCATGTCGGGTGCCCCACCCTTGCCGCCTGCGGTTGGCGCCGGGGTGGGAGCCGGAATCCCGCCTCTTGCCGAAACGCTTTTGGCTGGGAACGCCGTCTTCGCGAAAAAGCCGTCGTGAACGGCTTTGCGCCAGGCTGCGTCGAAGTCGCCGCCCGTCATGGTGCCTTGCCAGTAATCGCGAACGATGGTGTAGCCCGCCACCTCCGACGAGCCGACCAGCGAGAAGATGAATTCGTACGGACTCTTGCCGTCGTATAGCGGAGCAACCAGGGGCTGAGTAAGAGAGACCGTCCCATCGAACGCACGAGAGTCACCCCATTGCTCCAGGTAGTGCGTGCCGTTGACGTGCCAGTGAACGTGGTCGTAGGTCTCGTCCTTGTAAAGGCCGTACTGCACGCGAAGGAGGACCTTGTCCATCGCCTTGGCAAATTCGAAGTCGGCCGGGGCTTCGTACACCGGGTTGCCGCCGAGGATGATCAGCAGGTCCACCTTGCCGGCGGTCATGTCGGCGACGAGCTCTTGCATTGCGGCGACCTGCATCGTCGGCTTGGCTTCCACAGTGTCGGTGTAGATGACGGTGTTGCCGACCGCGCCCAGCGCCTGGTTCATAGCGTGGGCCAACGCGTGCACTGCCGGCGTCTGGTTGTCGCCCGGGATGACCACCGCTGCGCCTTTGTGGGCCTGAAGGTCTTTCACCAGAGCCGCAACAACCTTCTGATGTTCCGGTTTCGCAGTTTCTCCGCCACCTGCACCCAAGCTCGCAGCAATCGCACGCGTAAGCTGCTCCACTTCCGAAGCCCGCACCGGCAGGTGATGATCGGCCTTGCCGCCAGTGTTGGTCGGCGTGCTCTCGATGGAATAGAACCGCGACATCTTCTCCTTGAGATCGGGATTGCGTCGCGCCGCGAAGGAACGCGCGTAAGAAAGGAATCCAGGGAAACCGCTGGAGAGGAAGTCACCATCCAGCGAAAGAATGATGTCGGCCTTGTCCAGGTTGTAGCGGGTCTCGACGAACTGCCCGAAGGCCAACTGAGAACCGGCGCGCACGTTGTCGCGATTCACCGGCTCGTATTGCACCCACTTCGACTCGGGATAGGTCGCCTGCACGGCGTCCATCAGCGATGCCATGGTGGGCGAGCTGACCGGGCGGCTGAGAATCCGCAGCCCGTTTCCGTTCATCGCCCTCTGCGAATTCAACGGCCCTTTGATCGCAGCCGCGAACTCGCTCCAAGTGCTCAACCCGCCGCGGTAGGTAATGGTCTGCGAGCGGTCGGGGTCGTACATGTCAAGGATGGAAGCTTGCGCGAAGACATCGCTTCCGCCCAGACTTGCGGGATGATCGGGGTTGCCTTCAATCTTGGTCGGGCGTCCTTCGTGGCTCTCCACCAGGACCGGCGTCGCGTAAGCGCCGAACGGCATGGCGCTGGCGAAGAACAGCGGCTTGCCCAAAACCATTTCATCCGGCTGCCGGACGTAGGGCACAATGGGCTCGACGGGCTGCTTCACACAGGCCGAGAGTCCCGCCAGCGCCAGGGAGGCACTCATCAGCTTCAGGAAGTCGCGGCGCGACGAGGCCTCAGGCCACACCGAAGCCTGCCGCGGGAACTCGCGATGCATCATCTCGTAGAAGCCATCGGTCTGCGCCAATTCTTCCAGGCTCCGCCAATACTGCGGGCCGCTCTTGGCGAGCGCGAGCTTCTCTTTGACTTCGGCAAGTTCCAGTTTGCCGGGACAAATTGCCTCAGACTTGTTGGGGCTCTCTTTTTCCATTCTTCTCGTTAAGTTATCGAAAATCATTCACCACGAAGACACGGCGTTTCTGTTTCTACCTAAAAACCTATCTCATAAATCGTTTTGTATCCGGGCACGGCTTCCAGCCGTGCCGTAATTCGGTCGCAAAGAACCTGGGCTTTAGCCCCTGAGCGAGCGCATTGCGGGGTGCAGTGGGCTAAAGCCCGACCTCCTACTGCGCCCGTTCGGCACGACCAAAGAGGCCGCTGAAAAAGTCGAAAACGCAGATCCCTCACCGACTAAAGTCGGTTCGGGATGACAAGAATAAAGGACTTGCAACGGCACAGCTAAAGCTGTGCCCTTTCAAACGATGCTGAAACGACTTTTTCAGCGGCCTCTAAAGTCGTGCCCTGATACAAACCGGTAGCTTCCTCCAATTTATGAGTTGGCTTCCAGTCTCGTCCGTGATCTCCGTGTCTCCGTGCAAATTTTCACCCTCCACCCCCAGCCCATGGCAACTAGCGGTGACAGGTACTACAACTGGTGATGCCTTCCACGCTGCGAACGTTGTAGCGGTGCCTCAACTCTTTACCCAGCGCAATCTGGTCGGTGAAGACACTGCCGTCATCCAGCTTGACCGGATGGTCGGCGGTGGGCTGCTGGTAGAGCATGTTAAATACCTGGTCGCGAGGCCGGAGATACTGCTCCGTCTCGCGATGACAGCCCAGGCACCACTCCATCCGCATCGAGCTTGCCTGGTACATCAGCGGCATCTGGTTGACCGGGCCATGGCAGCTCGCACAGCCCACTCCCTTGTTGATATGAATGCTGTGGTCGAAGTAAACGAAATCGGGAACGTAATTCACCTTGGTCCACATCAGCGACTTGCCAGTGCGGTAACTCTCGCGTACCGGCTCCAGAAGAGGCGCGTTCGTCCATATCTGGGAGTGGCAATTCATGCAGGTTTTGGTGGGCGGAATGCCGGCATAACTCGAGTTCTCGACCGAAGTGTGGCAATAACGGCAGTCGATGCCGAGACCCGCATTGTGGTGCTGATGGCTGAATGGCACGGGCTGGGCCTGCGCGACATTCTGGTAGGTGGCGTAGGGCGAGCTCTGCATTTCCAGCGCCGCCCAGAGCAGCACCGACACCACCAGCACAACGCCGATGATGGACGCCCGCGCAAGTGTATTCGCACTACGATGAAAGATTTGGGCCATGTATATGAAGCGTTCTTGGTTTGCGGCTCCGGGCCCGACTACCCCTCTCGGTCCCAGCCTGATACGGATTGCTTAATCACGCAAGGGTGTGACGAAAATCACCCAAGCGAGTGATTATAGCAACTCACATTGTCTCGATGGCAAGTGGTGTGTGGATTTCTGCATTAACGCGTTTCTTGAGATACAAATTGGAGTGGTTTCCGAAATTTCCGTATCCAAGGCCCAAAACCTGGCCCCCTTCCGGCTTGCGTCCCGCAACGCGCTCGCGCATCTAATCGGACATGGGGGATGATAGGATGATTTTTGAGGTCTGTCCGTCAAGCGGGCTGGCCGGTGGTCCCTCGGGAGGAATAATGGCAAGTGAAGCAATCGTAGAAGTAACCGACGCGAATTTTGACCAACTGGTGTTGAAGTCGGAAGAGCCGGTGATGGTGGATTTCTGGGCAACCTGGTGCGGTCCTTGCCGCGCCCTGGCGCCGATCGTGGATGAAGTGGCGCAGAGCTACAACGGCCGGGTAAAGATCGGCAAGATGGACGTGGACAAGAACGCTGCCACGCCGCAGCGCTATGGAGTGCGTGGGATTCCCACGCTGTTGGTCTTCAAGGGCGGACAAGTGCGTGAGCAGATTGTCGGCTACGTGTCGCGGGAAAAGATAGAAGAAGCGCTGGACAAGAACCTGTAAGCGTTATGGGGCTTTCACTTGGCGCGGCTGCGGTCGCGCCATTTGCTTGTTTGCAGCTCTTGAATCTTGCGATCCGCGGCTCGGACGGCGGCCACTAGCCACTGACCACCAGTCACTCTCTTCAGTACTTTCTTAGCACTCCGATCACTTTTCCCTGCACCTGAACGGAAGCGGCGGGAACCATAATCGGCTGCATGGCGGCATTCGACGGCTGCAGGCGGATCTTGCTGCCTTCCACGTAAATGCGCTTCAACGTGGCGTCACTGCCGTTGACCAGCGCGACCACGATCTCGCCATCGCGCGCGACGTTGGTCTTCTCCACCAGCACGTAGTCGCCATTGACAATGTGCTCGTCCTGCATGCTCTCGCCGGTGACCTGGAGCACGTACACGTCTTTGGAGCGGGTGAAGTCGGAGAGCGAGATGGACTCCGGATTCTCCACCGCTTCCAGAGGACGGCCGGCGGCAATGCGTCCCACGAGCGGCAGGCTCATGCTGGATTCGGCCGCCACGGCGAACGCCTGCTTCATGCGCCCGCGCGGCCTCAGCAAGTCAATGGAGCGGCTGCGGTTGTAGTCACGCCGCAGCAGTTCCTTTTCTTCGAGGTTGCTGATGTGCTTGTGGACCGTGGCCAGCGAGCTCAGACCGAGGCCCTCCGCGATCTCTTCGTACGACGGCGAATAGCCGTTCTTGTCCACAAATTCGGAGATAAAGTCGTACACCTGTTTTTGACGCCGGGTGAGAGCCATGATTGCGCGCGGCCTCCACCAGAATTGTCAGCGAATAAAAGGCGAAAAGTCAAGCAGCAAGTTCGTAGGGTCGTTTACTTTGAGGTGCCCTCTCCAGCAGTTAGGCCTCCCCACTATAATCGGACACATGGCCACCACGCCCGAAGCTCCCGTCGCAACGCGCTCCAAGTACGAGCCGGTCATTGGACTGGAGGTGCACATCCAGCTCCTAACGGCGACCAAGATCTTTTGCGGCTGCTCGACGCGGTTCGGCGATCCCCCCAACACAAATGTCTGCCCGGTGTGTCTGGGCCTGCCTGGCCTGTTGCCGGTGCTGAACCAGCGAGCGGTCGAGTTCGCTGTGCTGGCGGCGACCGCGCTGAATTGCCAGATTAACGAGACATCCATCTTCGCACGCAAGAACTACTTCTATCCTGACCTGCCCAAGGGCTATCAGATCTCGCAGTACGACAAGCCGCTTGCCGAACATGGCTACATCCAGATCAAGACGGTGAACGGCCCCAAGCGCATTGGCATCACGCGCGTCCATCTGGAAGAAGACGCAGGCAAGAGCCTGCACGACGGCTTGCCCGACAGCAGCCAGTGGACCTCCATCGACCTGAACCGTTCCGGCGTGCCGCTGATCGAGATTGTCAGCGAGCCTGACATTTCTTCGCCTGACGAAGCGCACGAATATCTGACCCGGCTGAAGGAGATCATCCTCTACACCGGCGTCAGCGACTGCAACATGGAAGAAGGCTCGCTGCGCTGCGATGCCAACGTCAGCATCCGCCCGCGCGGGCAAACAAAATTCGGCACCAAGACCGAAGTGAAGAACGTGAACTCGTTTCGTTTCATCCGCCAGGCGCTGGAATACGAGATCGAGCGACACGAGCAAGTGATCGAGGCGGGCGGCGAGATCGAGCAGGAAACGCGCCTTTACAACGCCGCCGAAGGTAAGACTTACGGCATGCGCTCCAAAGAACAGGCGCATGACTACCGCTACTTCCCCGAGCCTGACCTGCTACCGCTGGTGGTGGATGAGAAGTGGCGCAAGGAAATAATCGCCACGCTGCCTGAGCTGCCCGAGGCACGTCGCGCGCGCATGGTTACGCAGTATGGAATTACCGAGTACGACGCGACCACGTTGACCAGCACACGCGCACTGGCCGATCAGTTCGAAGAGGCCGCGGGAGCTGCCAAGAACGCCAAGCGTGTCGCCAATCTTGTGCAGGGCGAATTGCTGGGCCGCCTGAAGGCCAAAGGCCTGGAGATTGAGCAGTCGCCAATTTCCATGAGGGGCGTGGCCATGTCGGCCGACCTGGTCGAAAGCGGCGCCATCAGCGGCAAGATGCTGAAGCACCTGTACGACCTTGCCTTCGAGCGCGGCGAAGACTTTCCGGCAATCTACGAGAAAGAGAAGCCGCAGCAGATCACCGACACGTCGGCTATCGAGAAGATCATCGACGAGGTGATCGCGGCCAATCCCAAACAGCTCGAGCAGTACCGCGGCGGCAAGAAAACGGTTGCTGCCTTCTTTGTGGGCCAGGTAATGAAGGCTTCCAAGGGCCAGGCCAATCCCGCGCTGGTCAACGAGCTTCTGGCGAAAAAGCTTGACGCGTAGGACTACAAGGACGAACTTAGGTTGGTGAACGCAATCCTAATTGCAGTTTGGTTACTAGCCCTTGGCAAAGAAGCGCCAGCAAACCAGGCTTATCCATTCGCCAGCTATCCCGTGTCGGAGATATTTCACGGCACACCCGCGCAACCGCAATTGAGTACTCCATATTTCAGGCAGTACCAGACCCGAATTCGTGAAGGGGCGAAGCGTGGGCCGAATTTCGCGGGTCATTACACGTTTGTGGAATGGGGCTGCGGGGCCGAATGCGGCACATTCGTTATCGTGGACACCCTAAGCGGCCGCATTTACCGGCTGGACCAGAACATCAGCTATTGCTGCATCGATGAAGCCGGGATGCATTACCGAGTAGACAGCACGCTCGTGGTGATTGTGCTATGCCCATCATCTCCTCCGAATCAAGAGTGCGTCCGCAAGTTCTACAACTGGGATGGGTCGCGTCTTGTTTTCCAAAAATCAGAACCCGTGACTGCGGCCACTCCATGACCAGGTTTCTGCTGTTCTTTCAGAAGTTTCAACCCCTGCTGTCGCTGACTCTATAATCGCTTCTTATGCCTCAGTTTCCTCCCGTTGACGAGCAGCTTGCCTACCTGCGCAAGGGCGCGGCAGAAATCATCCGCGAGAGCGATCTTCGCGAGCGACTGGAGAAATCGCGGCAGAGCAGCAAGCCGATACGCGTGAAGGCGGGCTTCGACCCGACCGCACCCGATCTCCATCTTGGCCACACCGTGCTCATGCGCAAGCTCAAGCACTTTCAGGACATGGGCCACACGGTGATCTTCCTCATCGGCGATTTCACCGGGCTCATCGGCGATCCGACGGGACGCTCAGCGACACGGCCACCGCTGAGCCATGAGCAGATCGACCAAAACGCCGAGACCTACAAGGCGCAGGTCTTCAAGATCCTTGACCGCGACAAGACCGAGGTGCGCTTCAACAGCGAGTGGCTGGGCAAGCTGGGCTACGAAGGCTTCGTGCGGCTGGCGGCGAAGTTCACGGTCTCGCAGATGCTGGAGCGCGAGGACTTCCACAAGCGCTTCGAGGAGGAGAAGCCCATCGCCATGCACGAGCTGCTGTATCCCATCGCGCAGGGCTACGATTCAGTGGCTCTCGAAGCCGATGTCGAACTCGGCGGCACCGATCAGAAGTTCAACCTGCTGATGGGCCGCGAGCTGCAACGCCATTACGGACAGCCGCCGCAAATCGTGCTGACTACGCCGCTGCTGGAAGGCACCGACGGCGTGCAGAAGATGTCGAAGTCGTACGGCAATTACATCGGCATCACCGAAGCGCCGCAGGAGATGTTCGGCAAAGTGATGTCCATTTCCGACGAACTGATGTGGCGCTATTACGAGCTG
>Ga0209656_10000516_pt1 | contig 25460 bp, 24 predicted proteins | sample BogFormECP12_OM2_FD_188239 | JGI IMG/M metagenome (GOLD analysis project Ga0209656, IMG submission 188239) | Bog forest soil microbial communities from Calvert Island, British Columbia, Canada - ECP12_OM2 (SPAdes) (version 2) | ecosystem: Environmental > Aquatic > Freshwater > Wetlands > Bog ...
GCGCGGAATCTCAGGACGCTTCCAGCGCAGCAGAAACATTCCGATCACGGTCAGCGTGTAGGAAAGCACCATGCCGTAGATGACATAGGTGTAAAGCTGATCGTAGCGGCCGCTGATGGTGAGCAGCGCGGCCCAGATTCCTTGTCCAATCAGGCTGAAGGCGGGCGTGCGCCACTTGGGATGAATGACGGCCATGCGCTTGAAGAAGACGCCATCCTGCGCCATGGCGAGGTAGACCCGCGCGCCGGAGAGGGTGCAGGTGGCCGCGGCGCTGAAACAGGAAATCGCAATCATCAGCGACAGCCACACGGCTGCATGCGGAGAAAACAACGCGGCTGCTGCAGCATGGGCGATGGTTTCGTGCTGCGCGATCTCGCCCAGCGGCAGAGCGTAGAGATAGGTCACGTTCATCGCCATGTAGATCGCGCCCACGACAACCACGCCCAGCACCATGGCCAATGGAACGTTGCGGCGCGGTTCTTTCACCTCGCCCGCGACCCACGTGATGTATACCCATCCGTCATAGGCCCAGAAAACCGCGATCAGGGCGATGCCCATGGCGGAAATCAACTGTGTTGGGTGCAGTCCCATGGTGAGGCCGACGCCGTGGGAGCGGAAGTGCGACCAGTCACCCTTGCCGATGGCGAACCCGAGAAACACGAAAGCGGCCATGGCTGCGAACTTTGTCCAGGTGGAAAGATTTTGGAGCAGCGTGCCCCAGCGCAGGCCGACCACGTTCACATAAGTAAGCACGGCGATAAGCAGCAAGCCGAACAGGTGCGCGCGGGTAATCGTGATTCCAAGGATAGAAGCGACGACGTGCTCTTGCGAGACGATAGGGAAGACTTGTCCGGTATAAGCCGCGGAAGCCACGGAGAGAGCGGCGATAGTGCCGCCGTTGGCGACCGCAAACAGCATCCATCCGTAGAGGAAGGCGACCAGATCGCCGTAGGCTTCGCGCAGATAAACGTATTGGCCGCCGGATTCGGGGAACATCGACCCCAGTTCCGCGAAGGCGACGCAGCCAAAAAGCGAAATCACGCCGCCGATCACCCACACGAGTAAAAACAACATGGGCTGCGGCAGCGGGCCAGCGATGTCTTTCGCGGTGAGAAAAATCGAGGAGCCGATGATGCCGCTGACCAGCAGCAGCACGGAATCGAGCAGGCCGAGTCCGCGAACCAGGGTGGGTTGCGATTCGGCAGCGGTTTCGACGACGGGCAGCGCGGTCGTGGGCGTTTCCATTATCCGATTCCCAGTTCGTCGGGAGATTCCAGCGGCGTCCCACAGCGGCGGCAGATGACGGCGGAACAGTCGCCGCAGGTTAGAGGATCGTTTACCTCCTGGGCGCAATTCGGGCAGTAAAGTGATCCCGGGTCAGGCTTGGGTGGTGGGTCCTGAGGGCGTGTCGCCATGAGGAGGAAAACTGTACCACAGAGGCGGGGCGCTCATAAGGCGATATTTCGCCAATAGCCCGCTGTTTCATCGAGACGGCAGTGATGCTTATTACGGCGACCCCGCGCGGAATCTAGTGTAATCTGCTATCCCGTCCCTGTATGGAGGTACTCGGTGAAGCGACGTTGGGTGATCGTGGCCATCACTATCATGGCGCTGATTGGAGCAGGCATCCTCGTTCGCACTGAGCGCAGGAATCGTCAACTCGCGAAGCGGGCGGCAGCGTACCGCATACTCGCGGAGCAGGGGGATGCGAAGTCGCAGTTCGCGCTAGGCGCGATGTATTACTACGGCAAGGGACTTCCCAAAGACTATGTCGAGGCTGCGCGCTGGTTCCTCAAATCGGCCGAGCAGGGAAACGCCAACGCCCAGTCCTCCATCGCTTACATGTATTACAAGGGGGAAGGACTCGCGCAGGACCATTCGGAAGCGGTTCGCTGGAGCCAAAGGGCTGCCGAACAGGGTGATGCTCGGGCTCAGTACTCTCTCGGAATCATCTATTGGCGAGGCAAAGAAGTGCAAAAGGACGATGCAGAAGCTGTTCGCTGGTACCGCAAATCTGCCGAACAAGGTTATCCGCAGGCTCAGTACAGTCTCGGCTATATGTATTACTACGGCTTCGGCGTGTAGCGGGATCGAGTTCAAGCCTACGATTTGTTTCAGCAAGCCGCCGCTCGGGGCAACGAGCAAGCCAAGCGGGCGATTGAGTGTTCCAGGAAGGGGATTTCCATCGACCCTGGCGCGGGCCTTAGGGGCCTTCAATAGGTCGCACGTCTTCTGGTTTCACGGAACACCACTCGGCGACGCGATAAAATCTTACTCATGCCAGAAAAATCCCTCACTCCCGACGAAAAGTTGCAGCAGGAATTCAACCGCTGGGCCGCAGCTGGCGAAGGCCCGAAGATGGAGAGCCATCACTTCGATATCACGGCGAAGACGATTCGCCGCATGAACCTGCGTCCGGGCGAGCGCGTGCTGGACCTCGGTTGCGGCTCGGGATGGGCGACACGGTTGCTGGCGCGGCTGGTGGGCGAGGGGCCGGACGGATTCGGCCAGGTGGTGGGCCTCGATGTCGCGGACGAAATGATTCGCGAGGCGCGCGCGGCTTCGAAGGATTTCGACAACGTGCTTTACGTCTGGGGATCGGCGCAGCAGATTCCGTGGGAAGAAAATTTCTTCGACAAAGTATTGTCCGTGGAGTCGTTTTACTACTACGCGGACCAGGATCGCGCGCTGATGGAATTGTTTCGCGTGATGGCGCCGCGGGGAAAGTTATTTATCCTGATCAATCTATACAAGGATAATCAGTATTCGCTGCAGTGGGTGGAGAAGCTGAAGGTTCCAGTGCACGTTCGGTCGGCGGAGGAGTACATCGAGCTGCTCAAGAAACATGCTTTCGAGAACGTTGAGGCCTGCCGCATTCCTGATGACACGCCCACGCCCGATGACTACCAGACGAAATCATTTCATAGCCTCGACGATCTGCGGGCGTTCAAGCGAGAAGGCGCACTGCTAGTAATGGCGACGAAGCCCGATCTGCGGACGCCGGCGCCGGGCTATACCATTTATTAGCTTGTTCAGATTTTGCTGTCGTCATCGTCATCGCTGTCGCGCTGCCCCAAGTCTTTGGCAGGGCTGAGCGCGCGCCCGTCGGAAGCGTGATGGACTTCGATCCGCCCGTTCACATTCTCCAGTCTGATGTGCGTGCCGCCGTTCCCGAGTTCACCGCGCAAGTCATGCCCCACAAAGCTGCGACGATTTACATGCAGCCCGAAGTCATTCTCGATCCCGCCGGACACGGTGCTGGCCTCGATTTCCGCTTTGGAGTCGGATGGAATCGTCAGCTCGACCGAACCATTCACCGACTTCAGTTTCGAGCGAGGAGCCGGGGAGCTGGTCGAACTTGGCGTCCAGATGGCCGTTGATGGTGGAGAGTTCGGTGTGGCCCGCGAGATTATGCGCTTCCAGCCTGCCGTTGATGGTGGAGGCGTGCACTTCGCCGCTTACGCCCGCGACATCGAGAGAGCCATTGATCAGCTTGATTTCGTCGAGGCGCGCGCCCCGCGGCACGGTCAGAGTGTACTCAACCGTGGCGGGATTGTTGTGTGAGCCCCAATTGAAGGTCAGATCGTGCTCGGGGTATTTGGTGCGAATCGAAAGATGGTCTTTATCGGAGTCGATATCAATATGCGCCTGATCGAGCCGCTCCTTCGAATCCGCATACTTCACGGCGTCGACCTTGACGTCGTTCTGGTCCCAGGTTGAGATGTGAACCGCGCCATTGATGTTGTCGAGTTCCACACGTCCGTCAGGAGTCAAGGCGTAGGTTTGATGGAATTCTTCGCTGAATGTGCCGCGGTGATCAGAGGCTTGCGCTGCGAGAGCGAGAAGGAACAGAGCGCAGGTGCTTAGGACGATTGGGGCCGGGGCGGGGAATTGGCGTGGGCGGTTCATTGCATTCCTCCGTTTCAAGACTTAGACGCGGCGATCGCAAATTGGTGAGAGCCAAAAGTGGATGGTTCTCTGCTTATAGGGTTAAACGAAATTTGCCTGGGAATGTTCCGGATCATTTTGGGCGGGAACGGTGTTCTTCCGACCCGCTTCGGTGAGAACATAGACTCCAAGAATCGTCATTTCCGGCTCGATAGGATGGCGGTAGCGCTGGCCGGGATAAACCACGTAGTAGATCGCGGGATATAACAAAATCAGCCAGAACAGTAGCCATGCGCCGGGTCTTCGCTGGCGCAGAGCGCGGCCTAGCCCCCAGAACATCAACACCGACGACGCCAGGAAGAGCGAATTCTTTACCTCGGCCAGCCACCAGATCAGCGCCAGCCGCGGCGGTCCGGCCCAGAAATAGATGAAGCGCTTGAGGCAAAGGACGGCGAAGCGTGGGTAATCGGCCTTGATGTAATCGACCGCCTGCCGTTTGCGCCTCTCGATATAAGCCAGTTCGCCCAAGGACGTGTACTGGCGCATGGCGAAGATATCCTGGGTAGGATGCAAATACTGCATCCAGGTGCCATCGGCGCCCGGGCCGTTGCCGAGGCGCAGCTCCGCGCCGAGGTTGTCGCGAATGAAGATGAACTTGCCGAAGGTTCGGTAATTGCGCACCGTCCAGGGCGTGACGCAGGCGATGAAAATCAAAGAGGCCAGCACGACACCGGCCAGCGAAGGCTTCCCGCGCTTGGCGCGGTGATACCACGCCCACAATCCCGAGACGGGCAGGAAGGCGATCAGTACCGTGCTGTTCAGCGCCGCGATTCCCCAGAGCAAGCCGAATTCGATCCACGGCATCATTCCGTCGCGATCCTCCAGGGTCAACACCAGCCAGAAAATCACGGCTAACAACAGTGCCGAAAAACTCGTCTCCCACACCCAGCGCGTGCACCAGAACATCACGTAGGGCAGAAGAGCCCACGTCCAGGCTGAGCCAACGGCGACTTTCTCAGAGAAAATCCGGCGCGCGATGAGAAAGATTGGGATGCAGGTCAGCGCGGAAAAAATGCTGTTGATGGTGAGCAGAATGAACGCCGAAGCTCTGGAGTAGATTCCGAAGAAGTGAAAGACGCCGGCCGTCAGATAGGGATAGAGCGGCGGTTCCCAAGCGGTGGGCCCAGTGGGTGCGCCAAAAGCATCGCTGAAGCCGCGCCCGGATGCGATCGCGGCGCCGATGCGTCCCATCTCCCAACCGAAACCGAAATTATCTTCCGCGGGCTTGAACTTGTAGGTGTGACCGACGATGATCCAGCCCACTCGCAGGAACAGGGCAATGGCGACCATCCAGAATTGCGAAGTGCGAATACGAGACCACGCTTCGAGAAATCGGGCCTGGATGCTCCTGTGGTTGGCGGCCACGCCGGGGGTTGAATCCATGGATGTTTCTATTTGTAGCTGAGTCGCGATGCGGCGGCAACCCGACCGCTCCGCTTGGTAGTCGGCTGTTTTGAACTTCAGTCTTTTTTACGGGAGAGCATAAATACGCCGACCGCAGCACCCAAACCAGAAAATATGCTTATTTCCAACGGAGACGAGATGTGCAGGCCTGGTCGGAAAGGATCAGACTTTCCCATCTCTGAGCGAACCCAGCCGAGTACAAACAAGAACACATAGAGACATACGAACACCAGAGCGTACTCTCTCAGCCCGCGCCGCTGCGGAGATTTCATTGCTTCCAATAATCCCACCAATTCTTCCAAACTCCAAAACATGACTAATAGGCTAATTCAAGGCAGCCCACTACCTTCCGCTTTAAGTGATTGACACTCCTCCCCCCCAACCCTAGACTGAAGTGCTTCGCGCCATTGGCTTTGAACGTATAATCGTTTCGATACCTGCTACGAACCGAGGTGCCCGGATGGGCTGGCTGCAAAATAAATTCGAAAAGAATTTCATGATCAGCACGGTGGACTACGTCTTCAACTGGGCGCGCAAATCTGCCGTGTGGCCGATGACGTTCGGCTTGGCTTGCTGCGCGATCGAGATGATTGCGTCATCTACCTCGCGGTTCGATATCGCGCGCTTCGGGTCGGAAGTGTTTCGTCCCAGCCCGCGGCAGAGCGACCTGATGATTGTGGCCGGCACCGTGACCTTGAAGATGGCTCCGGTGGTGAAACGCATCTACGACCAGATGCCCGATCCGAAGTGGGTGATCTCGATGGGCGCGTGCTCGTCGGTGGGCGGGCCATTCAATACTTATGCGGTGTTGCAGGGCGTCGATAAAATCGTGCCCACGGACGTGTATGTCACCGGCTGCCCGCCGCGCCCGGAAAATCTCTTCTACGCTCTGCTCAAGCTGCAGGACAAGATCGATACCATGACGCTAGCGAAGAAGCCCACGGAAGTCCGGCTCGATCCCAACATGATGGAAAACTTCAAGCGCCAGGTCATGATCGCGCAGACTTTGCAACCTAAGTAGCCGCGTACGGTAACGCCCGTTTTAGTTCTTCTGGCCTCGCGCTGGTTCCAATCAATGCCTGCCTTGCCCCGTTAAAATGATTTTCTGCGCGTTTGACCTCTCTGATTTGCAAAACTCCTGCCCGATACGAGAACATACAAGGTTTGCATATCCATACAGATTCTCACTGAGGAAGCGGCCAAAAATATGGCGACACGGAATAAGTCCGCGAAAGCGGCACGGGTTGAAGTGAAGTCCGAAGGGAAGGCTCAGAGCCGATCCAAGAATAATGGCACCATCGATCCCGCGAAAGGGAAGCTGGGAGTAATGATCCCGGGCATGGGCGCGGTGGCGACGACCTTTGTTGCCGGTGTAGAAGCCATACGTAAGGGATTGGCAAAGCCCATCGGATCACTGACGCAAATGGGAACGGTGCGGCTGGGCAAGCGTACGGACGGCCGCTCGCCGAAGATCAAGGAATTTGTGCCGCTGGCCGGACTCGACGATCTGGTCTTTACCGGCTGGGATATTTTCGAAGACAACATGTACGAAGCGGCCTCGAACGCGGGCGTGCTCGACCAGAGGCTGCTCGACCAGTTGAAGCCTTTTCTTTCGTCGGTGACGCCGCGCGCCGCGGTGTTCGATCACAACTACGTGAAGAAGATTGACGGGCCCAACGTGAAAAAGGGCAAGACGAAGATGGATCTTGCCGAGCAATTGCGCGACGACATCCGGCAATTCAAGAAAACCAGCGGGGCGAGCCGTCTGGTTACGATGTGGTGCGGGTCGACAGAGTCCTTCATCGAAGCGACCGAGGCGCATCAGTCGGTGAAGTCATTTGAAAAAGCGCTGCGCGAAAACGACGAGATGATCGCTCCGTCGATGGTCTACGCCTACGCATCGCTGATGGAAGGTGTGCCGTTCGCCAATGGAGCGCCGAACTTGACCGTGGATTTACCGGTGATGCTCGAACTCTCGCGGCAGAACGAGGCGCCGATTTGCGGGAAAGATTTCAAAACCGGGCAGACGCTGATGAAGACTATTCTTGCGCCCGGGTTTAAGGCACGCATGCTCGGCTTAAACGGATGGTTCTCTACCAACATTCTGGGCAACCGCGATGGCGAGGTGCTGGACGATCCGGGATCGTTCAAGACCAAGGAAGAGTCGAAGCTTTCAGTGCTGGAGCACATTCTGCAGCCGGAGCTTTATCCGGAGCTGTATGGCAATATGTGCCACAAAGTTCGCATTAACTACTACCCCCCGCGCGGTGATAACAAAGAGGGCTGGGACAATATCGATATCTTCGGATGGCTAGGCTATCCGATGCAGATCAAGGTTGATTTCCTCTGCCGCGATTCGATTCTGGCAGCGCCGATCGTGCTCGATCTAGTGCTGCTGACCGATCTGGCAAAACGATGTTCGGAGCTGCGCGGACTCGGAATCCAGGAGTGGTTAAGCTTTTACTTCAAGTCTCCGATGACCGTGCCAGGGCTGTATCCGGAGCATGATCTGTTCATTCAATTGATGAAACTGAAGAACACGCTGCGGCATTTGAAGGGCGAGGAACTGATCACGCATCTGGGGCTGGAGTATTACGACTGATCTCGTGTGCCCGGTGCTTCCGACTCGTGTGTTCCCCGATATTCTTTGGGACGGATGTTCTTTGGGACGAACTAGGTCAAGTCCAGAGCCATTTTCAGGGCGAGGTTGAGTTCCGAGATCTTCGTTCGAGGCAGCGAACCGACGTATTGCGTCAAGTCAGTCTTTCGCAGGCTGACTAGATTGTCAGCCATAATCCAACTCGAATGCTTAAGTCCTTCCGCTGGTCCGACGGCGACCTGGGTCGACAGTCCGTCGCCGGTTGAGAACACAGGCGCGCAAATCACGGTGGAGAAGCGGGATTCGATGAGCACCTGACGGCTCACCACAACGAAGACCCGATGAGACTTCGGGTCGCCATGTGGTTTGTACACCCGGTAAAGATCTCCACGTTTCACATTTGCCACCGCAAACGCTCAGTCCTCCGCAGACTGGTAGTCCAGCACGTCGGCCGCCTCAGAATTGAGTTGTTCGGCCGCACGGTTGATCCGTTCCAAGTCGTGTGCGTGTGCCTGGGCCCGCGCCCGTTGCCGCAGATAACGCCGCAGGACGCGCTCAATGAACGCGGAGCGTGAGCCTTGCGGTCCCGCCAGGCGGTCAATTCCGGCTAGCAGATCTCGCGATAGTGTGATAGAAGTCTTCTCCTTCATACTACCATCATACCACAATGATTTAGCCGGGGAGAAGCGGCCAGCGGATTGAACCGTACGTTCCGAAGGCGCCTACCATGGGGAACAGGGAGAACGCGGCCGGTTGGTGCGGATCCGGCAGTTCGAGCAGAGGATCCTTGCCGGGGGCGGCGATGTTTATATCGCCGCCGCCAGCGCTATGCGGTTAAAGCGGCACATCCCTAGAAGCTGGGCAGCTTGAGTTTGGAAGAAATAAACGTCGCTCCTTTCACCCCGGAAAGTCCGACCAGCAACGCGACAAAAAATACGCTGAGCTGATTGTGCAAGAAAGAAGTTTCGACTTTGGGTAACCCTACGACCACGTAAGCCCAACTGGCCACGAGCCCGACGATCAGCCCGGTGATAATGCGCACGACTAGTTTTCCCTTGGAATTGATCCAAGCGAGCAACCCGCCTAAGAATCCACCTAAGAGACTCAAACACAATACCCCGATCCAGGTGATTCGAATCGGCATAGGAACGGGGTCGTAGAAGGGAGTGGATACACGCACGGTGGATACACCAAAATAGGTGGGAGTTAATTGCGTTGAGGAATCGAAGGCACCGACCGGGACGGTAATCTGGCCAGGGTTGATTCCGAGCGCTGCGTTATCGGTAGTAAAGTGCACGTCGCGACTTTGAGTTAGCGGAACCGGTTCATTATTCGGATCGATGAATTGTGCGGTCAGGCGAAAACTGTCCACGATAGTGATGCTCTGCGGGGCATTCACAAATTGGATGCCGGCGATATTATCCGTAAACTTGTGCGTGGCCATTTTGGGATCGCCGCCGTCGCCTAGGGAGGCAAAGGTAAAGCCGGGAGGATTCGTAGCCGCTACCCGAATGGTGGCAGCCTGAATCGGAAACGATGAAACCCAGCACGCGGTTCCCACCGCCGTACCTTTCTGAATTACGATTGGATTGTTGTCGATCCTGCCGTTGCTGAAGCTTAACCAGATTTGCACGTCGCGTTGCAGATCAGCTTCTCCCAGATAAAAAACCTGTACCGACGCACAAGTCTTGCCATCAGCCCGAGTTCCCCCGTTCGCGTCCTCTCCCGAAACCTCGAGCTGCAGTTGAGGAGCAGGAGGTGTGACTGCGACTGCTTGAGCGGAATTTAGTGCAGCGGAAGGCTGTGAAACTCTTAGCGCGACCCGCAAAAGATGAACTCTGGTGCCCCAGCGGGAAACGTCTCTAAGTTCTGAACTTGGACCTTTCTGCTCCGTCTTGGGCTCCTTGGCGCTCTTGGGGATCTTGGCGTTGTGCTTCTTCCCCGCAGGACGCACCAGAACAAAATTCGATCCGCCAATCAGTTGTTTGTTAGTTTGTTCCACTGTAAGCTTGGATACGCCGCTTTCGGGTATGGGCACCGGCAGCTCCTTTGAGGACTCTCCCGGAGCGAAGGTGACGGAGTAGGTTGCAGTCTGGCCGGAAGGCTGCTCGACTTTCACGTCGGCGGCAATGCTTTGATTGGCGGGGGCGGGCCTTCCGTTCCGATCCAGTAGGTTGATTTGCAGGGGTACTTCGTCCCCAAGCCGATTCTCCGCGCGCACCGGAGAAAGTTCGATCTTAGCCGGCACTTGACTGTTATTGGACTGCTGGTTCATTTGCTGGCTCAAGGATTGAGCCGAATGGAGAACGACGATCAGGACGAGAACCGCAAATATCAGTCTCTTGGGCATGTTGCACTCCCGCTTGAGTGTGTATCAAGCATGCGCTCGAACGTTGGGTGCGTTGAGCGGGGTTAAGGCCTGAGGTAGCCGTAGGCACCGGGCGCGCCTAGACAATCGCGTCAGGCGAATGGGAGGGAAAGCAGCAGTAGTCTGTGAGCTTTCTCCCTGAATGTCAAGCGGCTTCTTGATGTTGTTCGGATTTCGTAAAACAAGGGCTCGCCGGGATGTCAAAAGGTTCGCCGCGGAAGGCATGTTGCGGATAACCCACCCCCGCTTCCGGGCGTCTAATCAAGTCTGGTTGGGTTAGGACGCGCTGGGCGTATAATCCGGGTAAGAGTGGGTCGTAAAGGAGTTCCTATGAAGTTGCGTGGGTTGGCAATCGCGGCGGGATTGGCGGCGTTCAGCGCAGTACCCTGGACGATAGCGCAAACACAGCAGCCTGGTCAGACTCCCGGTCAGACGCAGAATCCGGGTCAAACTCAAACTCAGACTCAGACGCAAACTCCAGCTCCGGTTCCAGATCAAGATAAAGGCCAACCAAAAGCAGGCGACGTGCAAAACGCCCCCGCGCAGCCTCCGGCCACTCTGCCGACTCAGGATGACAGCCAGATCAAGCACGATGGCGGCAAGACCGACGTGGATGCGGTAGGGAACCGCAATGTGGGTTGTGGCCGTGGGGTGGGCAACTGGTACAGCATAGAGAAGCAGGTGGCGATGGGCCGGTCCTATGCGCAGCAGATCGAGTCGCAGATTAAGCTGGTCAACGATCCGGTCGTAACGGAATACGTAAACCGGGTCGGACAGAACCTGGTGCGGAACTCCGATGCCCAGGTGCCGTTCACCATCAAAGTGATCGACTCGGATGTCGTGAACGCGATGGCGCTGCCGGGTGGGTTCTTCTATGTGAACTCCGGGCTGATCCTCGCAGCCGACGAGGAGGCCGAGTTGGCGGGCGTTATGGCACACGAAATATCCCATGTGGCGGCTTGTCACGTGGCCCGTGAGCAGACGCGTTACACGCTAATGCAAATGGCGACAATTCCTCTGATCTTCGTCGGTGGCGGAATTGGCTATGGAGCGTATGAACTCGCCGGGCCGGCAGCGATGTTGGGTATTTTGAAGTTCTCGCGCGGCTTCGAAGCCGAAGCCGATTATCTCGGCGTCCAAACCATGTACCGGGCCGGCTACGACCCATCGGCTTTTGTTTCATTCTTCGAGAAGATTGAGGCGATGGAGAAGAAGAAGCCGGGGACGATTGCGAAGGCGTTTGAAACGCACCCACCGACGCAGGATCGCATCGAGAAGTCTCAGGAAGAGATTCGTAAGATTCTGCCGGCGAAGGCACAGTACGTTGTGACCACGTCGGAATTCGACGATGTAAAGTCGCGCTTGGCTTCGATCGAGAATCGCCACAAGGTTCTGGATCAAAGAGACGAGAACAAACCAAGCCTGCGGCGGACTTCCACCAGCAGCAGCGACAAGACGGGCGATAGCACGAACGATGATGATCGCCCGACCCTGAAGCGGCGCGACGATACGCCCTCGAACTAAAAGGAAGGGCTGTGCGTGAGTTCGAAACCGGCGGCCTTGGCCGCCGGTTTTGTGTTTTCGGCGAGTCCGATGGGCAGCGAGGGACTGATCCGGAGCGTAAGCTGCGTCACGGTTCGACGTGACCTCAGTCACAGCAAGGTGGTTGTCGAAGCTAGTAAAGGTAAGCTACGCTAGCCTTATAGCGCCACCGAGGAGCAGGAACTTCCATGCCACAAGACACACTCACCATCACTGACAATCGCACTGGCCAGACCTATACCGTTCCCATCGAGGATGGCACGATCCGGGCGATGAACCTGCGGCAGATCAAGACCGGGCCGGAGGATTTTGGGCTGATGACCTACGATCCGGCCTTCATGAACACGGCGTCGTGCCGCAGCAGCATTACCTACATTGATGGCGACAAGGGAATTCTGCGCTACCGCGGATATCCCATCGAGGTGTTGGCAGAGCGCTGCACTTTCCTGGAGGTCGCCTACCTGCTGCTCTTTGGAGAACTGCCGACCGAGGCTGAACTCAAGAAATGGGTATACGACATCACGCACCACACCATGCTTCACGAGAGCACAAAGAAGTTCATGGAGGGTTTCCGCTACGACGGTCATCCCATGGGAATGTTTGTGAGCACGGTGGCCGCCCTCTCCACCGTATATCCCGATGCCAAGCACGTGCACGATGGCAAGAACCGGCTGCTCCAGATCAAGCGATTGATCGGTAAAGTGCCATCGATCGCGGCCATGTCCTACCGGCATAACGTCGGATTTCCCTATGTATATCCGGACAATGACTTGAGCTATGCCGAGAATTTCATGAACATGTTGTGGAAGATGGTCGAGCCGAAGTATGTAGCCAATCCGGCGATCGCGCGGGCGCTCGATATTCTTTTCATCTTGCACGCCGACCACGAGCAAAACTGCGGCACCAACGCGATGCGCTCGGTAAGCAGCGCGCAAACTGATCCCTATCTCTCGATGGCGTCGGCGGCGTCAGCCCTGGCGGGACCCCTGCACGGCGGCGCCAATGAAGAAGTCCTGAAGATGCTGGATGAAATTGGTTCGAAGGATAAAGTTTCGGCCTACATCCAGAAGGTGAAAGAAGGACACTTCAAGCTGATGGGATTCGGACACCGCATCTACAAGAACTACGATCCGCGGGCGAAGATCATTCGCTGGTGCGCGGAGCAGGTTTTCGAGGTTACCGGGCGCAACCCGAAGTTAGAGATCGCTCTTGAGCTCGAGCGAATCGCGCTGGAAGATGATTATTTTGTGAAGCGCAAGCTCTATCCCAATGTCGATTTCTATTCTGGCATCATGTACCAGGCGATGGGCTTCCGACCAGAAATGTTCACAGTGTTGTTTGCCATTCCGCGCACGGCGGGCTGGCTGGCGCAGTGGCAAGAGTTGATCACGGACCCGGAACAGAAGATCGCCCGCCCGCGGCAGGTCTACACTGGGCATGAAGCGCGGGAATTTTTAGCCATGGAGAAACGGACGTCGGCGGCCGTGGCGGCGGACTAGACAACAAAAGCCGCGACCCGAGGCCGCGGCTTGGTGCTCCAATAGTTCTTATGCAGGCAGGCTGGTATGCCGAAGCCAGCGTCGATCAGGCAACCTGCTTGCTCGCCAGCGAAGCGACATACTGTCGGCTTTCCGCCTTGGAGGTTATGACCTTCATCTCCTGCCAGTCGTAGGGAAATTCTTTGCCGCAATCCAAACAGGCAACATAGGTTCCGGTTAATGCACCGGCCTGCGGCCGGCGTGTTTTTCCGCGAAGCGTGACCGGGAAACTATAACGGGAGTGCCTGCAACCAAAAAGCGCATCAATCAATTTTGTCAGCATGGAGCACCTTCCACAGGCTTAATTCGCTTGGACTCTTTTGAACGCCGGTCCTTGCGTATTTCTACTTTACCTACACTCAATCCCTTAGATTCAACAATGGGCGGAATGGTTTCGCCATTCTTCGCAGCGAATTCCCGTTTCGAAACTCACCATGCCAAGTGATTGCTTCGCAATAGCTTACGTCAAGTCCAAAAGCACTAGCCGGATTGGTGCAGAGCGGCTGGATCAGGAATGCGCGGTATTTCGGTATGTTCGAAAGGAGGAAAACGGATCTCTTACGCCAGGTTGAAGGCTTTCTTGATGGTTCCACGTTCCTTCTGAATTTTTTCCTGGAGAAGGGTAATGCTGTAGATGAGTTGCTCGGGGCGCGGAGGGCAGCCAGGAACGTAGATATCGACGGGAATCACCTGATTCACACTTTGTACCAGCGCGTAATTATTGAAAACGCCGCCAGAGGTGGCGCACGCGCCCATGGAAATTACCCACTTCGGCTCGGGCATTTGTTCCCACAACTGCCGGATCACCGGCGCCATCTTGTTAGAGACGCGCCCAGCGATAATCATCAGGTCGCTTTGGCGCGGGGACGGACGAAATACTTCTGCACCGAAGCGTGCAATATCAAAGCGCGACGCTCCCATCGACATCATCTCGATCGCGCAGCAGGCCAAGCCAAAGGTCATGGGCCAGATCGAGCCTTTGCGCATCCAGTTCACGGCGGAATCCAGCGTGGTCAGAACCACCCCTTCCGGCGTGGGATTGCCGAAAGTGAGATCCTTGACTACTTTCTTTCCGTTTTCGAGATCGACGTAAGGGCCGAAGTTCAATTCGCGGGGCATCGTGAATCTATTCTAAATGTTGTTGTGTATAGAATCCAAATGTTGATCAGGCAGCCGCAGCGGACCGTTCGATTTGCGTTGAAACCGGATTGACAATGCGAGTTTTTGTTGTAAGCTCTTCTGCATCTTCCCCGTCCCTGCGTATCCGGCCCCATCTAACGAGTAGGAGATGTGTATGAGTTCTCTGCATTCCCTGAGCACCGGCAAAGGCGCCGGCCAGCGTCGCAGCCACACGCCGCCGGTTACAGGTGGTAAATTTCCCGTGCAGGCGACCAGCGCGCCACTTCCGCATTACCCCTTTCAACCGCTTCCGCCGCCGCGTCCCTTGCCATACCGTTTTGATTTATCGAAGTTACTCCCGGCGGCTGACGTCACAAAGATCAAGAACGACGGTGTGATGGTGTTTCACACGGTTGGAGATACCGGAGATTACCGCGACTCCGGGCCGCAGGATCTGGTGGCGCAAATCATGACGCAGGACGCGCAGAATTCGCCGGACGGCAAACAGCCAGCTTTTTACTACCATCTGGGTGACGTCATTTATTTCGCCGGCGACATCGATAAGTACGGCGCGTACTTCTACGAAACCTACAAAGACTACCCGTGCTTCATCGTTTCCATTCCCGGCAATCATGATTGCCAGCCCGACGATCCGCAGGATGGGCCAGTCGATCCCAACAAGGTCCCGCTGGATGGCTGGGTGCAAAATTTTATGTCGACCAATCCGGCCCAGCTCGGCTCACTCATGACCGGTTCGAGTCGAACCCAGATGGATTTGCCTTACGTCTATTGGACTTTCACCACTCCGTTCGCAACCATCATCGGATTGTTTTCCAATGTTGGCGAGACTGAAGGCGAGATTCACCCGGATCAGATTAGCTGGTTCAAGGGAGAACTGACGGCAGCAGATCCCAATCTTGCTCTCATTGTGACGGTGCATCATCCGCCATTTTCCGGCGATGTGGAGCACTCGGGCAGCAGTGCCGTCGACCAGGTGCTCTCCAGCAGCTTCCAGGCGGTGAAGCGATATCCCGATCTGATTTTGTCCGGACACGTGCACAACTACCAGCGCTTCACGAATGTGGTTCAGGGACCGAAGGGCAAGCTTCAGATTCCCTACGTCGTGGCTGGCGCCGGAGGTTATACCAAGCTCGGAACGCTTCACCAGATCAACGGCGCGGATCCCACGGTACCGCTGGCTCTAGGAAGCGGCCTCACCTTTGAACAGTACGACCAGAAGAATTTTGGTTTTCTCCGCCTTGAAGTGAGCAAGACACAGATTGCGGGAATGTATCTGTCGGCGCCTTACGTTACCGGCAGTACGCCCGCCGCCAAGGTCGTCGACAGCTTTGTAGTGGACCTCACGAAGCACACCGTGACGACTTCAGTTTCCGGCGCTGAGAGTCGGTTCACCAAGAGTAAGCCAGCGCAGAAGCCACCGAAGCGCGGAAAAAAGAGATGAGCGCCGTAAGATATCTTTAGATGCTCAGCACTACCTTGCCGAACATCAGACTCTTTTCCAGGTACTCGTGCGCCGCGCGAATGTCACTAAGAGGAAAAACACGATCCACCACAGGCTTGAGCCGTCCCGCAAACACATGCCGCAGCACGGCATGCAGCTCGCCCATGGTACCCATATAGGAGCCCAGCAGCGACAATTGCCGCGCAAACAGATGCCGCAGATCGATTGCGACATTCGGCCCCGTGGTGGCTCCGCAGGTTACCAGCGTGCCCCCGCTCTTGAGGGACTTCACACTCTCGTCCCAGGTCGCTGCGCCTACGTGCTCAATCACGATGTCGACGCCCTCTTTATTCGTTATCTTTCGCACTTCTTCGGAGATTTTTTGTTTGTAGTGATCGATGCCGTAATCGGCGCCGAGTTCGCGGCCTTTGGCCAGCTTGGCTTCGTCGCCTGCGGTCGTAATCACGCGACAGTGGAAGAGTTTGGCGATCTGAATCGCCGCAATTCCCACACCGGAACTTGCGCCCAGCACCAGCACAGTCTGGCCCGGGCGCATGTTGGCTCGTCCCACGAGCATGTGCCACGCCGTGACGAATACCAACGGAACGCTGGCCGCCCGAATGAAATCTAGCGAGTCGGGAATCGGAATCACGTTGGCGGCTGGTGCCGCGAAGAATTCGCAATTCCCGCCGTCCACAGCATTGCCGAACACAGTGAAGATCCGGCACTGATTCTGCATACCCTCAAGGCACTTCTCGCAATGCCCGCAGAAATGCATAGGAGCCACCAGAATCCGCTGGCCTGCTTTGAAACCGGTTACATATTCGCCGACTTCGACCACTTCGCCGGCAATATCGCTACCGAGAATATGAGGCAGCTTCACACCGGGCAATCCTTTGCGCACCCACACATCCAGATGATTCAGCGAGCACGCCCGCACACGCACCAGCACCTGATCCTGGCGTAGTTGTGGATCAGGAATATCTTCATAGGTCAGAACTTCCGGACCACCGAATTGATGAATGCGAACTGCTTTCATAAGATCTCCTGCAAAGGGTGAAACTAACACAAACGTATCCCGATTGACTCGCCGCTGTTAACCGACTGATAATCAACGTTGCAGGGTTCTGGCCGCATGGATATCTATGAACAGATCGTGCAACTCCGCCGCGAAGGTCGTCGCGGCGCTGTGGCAACCATCGTGAATGTGCGTGGCTCGATTCCTTCGTTTCGTACGGCGAAGATGCTGGTGCGCGATGATGGCTCGATTGTCGGCACAATCGGTGGTGGCTGCGTTGAAGCCGACGTTTGGCAGGCGGCTCGTGAAGTCATGGAATCCGGGAAGCCCCGCACGTTGAGCTTCGATTTGAACCAAGATCCAAAGTACGATACGGGGCTGGTTTGCGGTGGCACGCTCGAGGTTTTCATCGAACCCGTATTACCTCCAGCGTTACTTTATGTTTTCGGTGCAGGTCACGTGGCCGTCAATCTTTGCCGGGTAGCTGCGAACGCAGGTTTCGAGCTCATCGTTACCGATGATCGCACTTCCTACGCCACCAAAGAACGTTTTCCCGCAGCTCGCGAAGTTCATGCGCTCGAATTCGACGAGGCGATCCAGAAGCTCGATCCCAATGAAACTTCTTATATCGTCATCGTCACGCGCGGACATCGCGACGACATGCGCATTCTGCGCTGGGCGGTGCAGACGCGCGCCCGCTACGTGGGAATGATCGGCTCCAAACGCAAAGTTATTGAAATTTCGAAGACGCTGCAGAAGGAAGGCGTGCCCGCGCATCTGTTCGAGCGCGTTCACGCGCCCATCGGACTCGACATCGGCGCCGTTACGCCCGAGGAAATTGCGGTTGCAATTACTGCGGAGTTGATCGCGATTCGCCGGCACGCCACCTCGAGCCTGCCTCACATGAGTTGGTTCCACTCTCGAGACTCTCAACCCGAAGCGATCCAAGAGCCAGACAAGGCGCTCGACGACCACGAATAGACTGCTGATTCCTTTCTCTCCGGTCCTCCATCGATCATAAAAAATAAACACTTTCCCCCGGTTCCTGCTATCTTCGCTGCATGATCCGAGCGCCCAGTTTCGCCGGCGTGATTCTCGCCGCGGGAGAATCTTCGCGCATGGGCCGGGATAAGGCTCTACTGCCGTGGCCTCCAGCGGTCCCGGGCCAAGCGCCTTCGAGTGAGACATTTCTCTCGGCTGCGATTCACTCGCTTTCGTCAGCCACGGAGTTCGTGGTGGTTGTGGTCGGTAAGAATGAAGAGGCGCTGGCGCCAATTATCTATGCGCAAGGGGCGTCGTTGGTCATCAACCCCGATCCGGAGCGCGGCCAGTTCAGTTCGCTGCAAGTGGGTCTGCACGAGGTGCTCGATCACGGCCGCGATGCGGCGATGGTCACGCTGGTGGACCGGCCCCCTGTCGGGGCCGCGACGATCCAGACTTTGCGGGACGCTTTCGGTATCTCCGATCAGAATGTATGGGCGGTCATCCCCGAATTCTCCGGCAAGCATGGTCACCCCTACCTGGTCGGCCGGGAAATGATCGAGGCATTCCTTCGCGTCCCGGTCACATCCACCGCGCGCGACGTTGAACACGCGCATCAGGATCACATTCAGTACGTTCCGGTTGGCGATCCTCTGGTGGCCCTGAACATTAACACTCCCGAGGACTATGCAGGACTATTAACGCGCTCATCCTGATCGATCGCTGTGACATTGCGCGTTTTCCCCGAAGCACGTTATCGTCGTTAGATGAGCACTGCAGAAGCGGAAGCATTTCTTCCGGCCACCAACGAATTCCTCGACTCCATTCTTCGTCTTCAGCCGCGCGTCGCGGCATTTGACTGCGATGGCACGCTATGGTCCGGTGATGCTGGCGAACGTTTCTTCGATTGGGAACTGAAGCAGGGCGACATCGTGGATGCTGGGCTCGATCGTCCGCTGCGAGCGCGTTATGCCGCCTACAAGCGCGGTCAGGTTGAGGAGACCACTATGTGCGGCGAAATGGTGACCATGCACCGGGGCATCCCGGAGCGCAAGCTGATGGAAGCCGCCGTACGTTTCTTCGATGAGTTCTTCGTTGTCCAGATTTTTCCCGAGATGCGTGAACTCGTGCGCCGTCTGCAGGAAAGCGGTTGCGAGATCTGGGCCGTCTCTTCTTCCAATGAATGGGTGATCCGCGCCGGGATGAAACATTTCGGCATACCTGAGAACCGGATTCTTGCAGCCAACGTGGAGCTTGATCGTGGTGTCGCCACCGACCGGTTGATCCGCGTGCCTTCGGGCGCGGGCAAGCCGGAGGCGCTTCGCGAAAACGTCGGCAACGGAATCGATGCCGCTTTTGGCAACTCACGCTGGGATACGGAAATGCTGGCGATGGCAAGGAATGCGGTCGCGGTGAATCCAAATCCAGATCTTGAGACGACGGCCCGGGAGCGCAACTGGCGAATATATTTTCCCGAGGGAAGTCCTTCGCGGAGTTAGATGTTACGGTCAAGTTCGCCAGTTACAATTGTCTTGCCCATGTATTCCGCGCAGTTACTCGATCATTTTCAGAATCCGCGCAATGCCGGAGAGATTGCTGACGCCGACGCCGTGGCAGAAATTGAAAATCCCGCTTGTGGAGACGTGCTCCGTTTGACCTTGAAACAGAGCGCGGGCCGAATTGCACAGGTGCGATTCAAGGCCAAAGGATGCGTGGCGGCGATTGCCTGCGGTTCGGCCTTGACGGAACTAGCAACAGGGAAGACGCTTGAGGAAGCTAAGAAGTTGCGGCGCGAGGACGTGAATGCCGCCGTGGGCGGCCTGCCTCAGGCCTCAACACACGCTGCCCAGCTGGCGGTGGAGGCCCTCGCGCTCGCGCTAAGCCGGATCCGGCAATAGATTCTCATGCCCGACCACACCCCACTTCGTATTGCCAGCCTGCAACCCAGTGCCACCGTGATTCTTGCTGCGATTGGCGAACTCGATCGCGTGGTTGCATGCACGAAATATTGCGCGGAAGTGGTTCCGGAAATTAGATCGCAAGCCCGCGTCATCCTCGCCGATTCGTGGACTGCGAACGCCGAACAGATTATTGCGGCCCGTCCCGACCTCGTAATCGGCTCTGTTCCTTATCAGGAGAAGGCAGCCATCGAAATTCTCAAGGCTGGGGTGCGTTTTTTGGGTTTTGCGCCAAGAACACTCGCTGACATTTACGCCGACATTGCCATCATCGCGGGCGCAGTGGGAGCCAGTGCGCGCGGCGAAGCGGTGATCAGCCAAATGCAAGGGCATATAGAAGAGGTTCGCGATCGTACCGCCGGGCTGCCTCGGCCGAGAGTGTTTTGTGAAGAATGGGGCAAGCCCCTGATTGCGTCGCAGCCATGGGTTGCCGAATTAGTGGAAGCTGCTGGTGGCGAGTTTCTAGGCGTACCCGGGCGGCAGATATCCGCCGAAGAAGTTGTCCGTATGGATCCGGAGGTCTGGATTGCGGCCTGGTGCGGAGCGGGCGACCGTGTCCCTCTGGAAAAAATTGTGGCCGACCGCAACTGGCAGGGAACTCGCGCGGCTCGGGCTGGCCGCGTCTACTGCATTCGCGACGAATATCTCAACACGCCCGCGCCTACGCTTCTTCGCGGATTGGACGCGCTGGCGTTTGCAATCCATCCCGAACTTTTTGAGAGTACGGAAGGAATCCGCCAGATTACCGGCGTTCCGTCTTCCACAGCTGCGAATCTGGCTCTGTGAGTTAAGATTTGCTCATGCATACCGCCACCAGAATCGAAGAGGTCCGCCACGAAGTTGGAGCGCTCGCAAGCGCCGTACCCGCAGCCAAGGTCTTTATGCAGGCAATCTGCAAACTTTTGCACGAGCGTATGCTGAAGTACAACTGGGTCGGTTTTTACATGCTGGAGCCTGGCACCCAACCGCCGGTGCTGGTGCTGGAAACATTCGTGGGCGCGATGACTCCGCATACGCGGATCCCGCTCAATCAAGGAATCTGTGGAGCCGCGGCCTCCAGCGGCAAAACGGTCGTGGTCGATGACGTCAGCAAGGATTCCCGCTACCTTGCCTGTTCGCTGGAGACGAAGTCGGAAATTGTTGTACCCGTTTTCGTGAACGGAGAAGTCGCCGGCGAACTCGATATTGACAGTCATTTTCCTGCAGCGTTCGCAGCCGAAGATCAACGGCTCGTGCAATACTGCGCGGAACTCGTAGGAAAAAAGCTGGAGAGGCCGTGAGGATCGAAAAGGTCAGGGTCCGTACTGCCGAGATCGGACGCATCTGGCTGAATTCTTCTCCATTGAGTTTTCGCCAGCTGCACGGGCGCGTCGTGGCAGCGTTTAAAGTTTGCATGGATCCGAGGGCGAGCGCGTTTCACGTCACCAGCAGTCCAGAATTATGAAACGGGTTGTAGCGGCGGTGATCGAGAAGGACGGCAAGCTGCTGGTCTGCCAGCGCACCCGGCATCAGACGATGCCGCTGAAGTGGGAGTTTCCTGGGGGAAAGATTGAAGAAGGCGAGCAGCCCCGCGATGCCCTGCGGCGGGAGTTGGAAGAGGAATTAGGCATTCACGCCAAAGTCGGCGATGAGATCGCGCGCATCCAGCATACGTATCCGAATGGAGCCGCCGTCGAACTGCGTTTTTTTATCGTGCGGGAATATGACGGCGAACTGGAAAATCGCATCTTCCGCGATCTGCAGTGGGCCGTCCCCAACACTCTGCCGTCTTTTGATTTTCTCGAGGCGGATGCATCCCTGGTGAAAGATCTGGCGGCAGGAAGGCTAATCTAGACTGGCAGTTCGCTAACCTAGCCCCCGGCTTTTCCGCCTACATAGGCAAACGCCAGCGCGAATGAAAGTCCCGCCACGATGATGGTCGTGGCCCACGCCACTGCATTAAACAAATGCGAGTTCACATACTCGCCCATCAATTCCTTCTTGTTGATCAGCAGCAGCATGAAGATCAATACGAACGGCAGTACCACTCCGTTCAGCACCTGCGACCAGAGAACGATTCTCACCAGCTGCGGGCCGGGGATCAGAAGCACGAGAATCCCACCGGCTACGATCAGCAGCGTGTAAAGCCAGTAAAAGAACGGCGCATCGCTGAACTTCATGTCAACGCCGGACTCGAAGCCCAAGCCTTCGCAGACTGTGTAGGCGGTCGAAAGCGGCAGGATCGAGGCCGCGAAGAGAGAAGCGTTGAACAATCCGACGGCGAAAAGAATGTAGGCGTACTGCCCGGCTAGTGGCTTAAGAGCCTGGGCCGCGTCGGCCGCGTATTTAATGTCGCGAAATCCGTGAACGAACAACGTTGCGGCGCAAGCCACGATGATGAACCATGCGACCACATCGGTAAAAATGCAGCCGGTGATCACATCCCAGCGCGAGGCTTGCAGTCCGCGCCGGGTCACGCCCTTTTCCACGACCGAGGCTTGCAGATAGAACTGCATCCAGGGAGCGATGGTCGTTCCCACCACGCCGATTACCATGAATAAATATGCCTGGTCGCGGAATGCCTTGAGGGCGGGCAGTTTGACGGTCGCGATGGTCGCCTCCTTCCACAGTGGATGGGCCAGCGCTCCGGCAAAAATGTACGTGATGTAGAAGAACGAGGCGGCCAGAAAGACTTTTTCTACGCTCTTATATTGGCCTTTCACTACGATCAGCCAGACGATCACGCCGCACACTGGCACCGTCACATAGCGGGTGAGCCCGAACAATTCCAGGCTGGTCGCGATTCCGATGAATTCCGTAACCACGTTGCCGAAGTTGATAATCAAAATCCCCAGCATCATCAGGAACGTGATGCGCAGTCCAAACTCTTCGCGGATCAGGTCGCTCAGGCCTTTGCCGGTAACGGCTCCCATGCGGGCGCTCATCTCCTGCACGACGATCAGCGCCAGCGTGATAGGAATCATCGTCCACAACAGAAGAAATCCGTATTGCGCCCCGGCCTGCGAATAGGTCAGGATGCCGCCCGCGTCGTTGTCGACGTTCGCGGTGATGATGCCCGGCCCCACTACCGCCAGGAACAGCAGAGTTCGACCCTTCCAACGTTTCAAGAGACCCATGAGGACTTTTCGCAAACATAAGAATTAGAACAACCCGCAGCAGACCGCCGATCGCGTTTCGCGGCGCGCAGTCCAGCGCAAGGCGGCATCAGAATACATGGACAGCCTGTGCCGGGGATAGATGAAAATGGAGGAGGAATAGAAAAAAGAACTGCAGTGGCTGAGGCTCGATCGAGCGGTCCTCGGCCAGAGCAGGGTAAGATATTTGCAGGCACTATTGGTATGACCAAAAACTCCGCGCGCGCCATCTATCTGCTCATTGTTGTTATTGTCGTCTTGCTGGATCGTTGGACCAAGCATCTTGTGGCGCAGCGTATTCGTCTTTACTCCCACATCCAGGTGATCCCAGGATTTTTTCGCCTGACCCACACGGAGAACACTGGCGCCGCTTTCAGCCTTTTCGCCGACTCGACCGCGCCTTGGAAAACCGGATTACTAATCGCATTTTCGGTGATCGCTCTGATGGTGGTTTCAATCCTGCTCTGGAAAAACCAGCAGGCTCACATTGCCACCGGCGTGGGCTTGTCGCTGATTATGGGAGGAGCGCTGGGGAATCTGTGGGATCGGCTGGCCCGCGGCCGCGTGGTGGATTTCCTGCTCGTCTACGTGAAGCAGTATCAGTGGCCGGTGTTCAATCTAGCCGATAGCGCAATTGTGGTGGGTGCGGGGTTGCTGGTTATCGAGATCCTGTTCGCGAAATCGAACGTCCAAGAGAATGCCCAGCCATCCTGAAGTTTTTTAGGGCTGTTTCGATCCCCCGAAAAGTTCGGAAAAGCGCAGAGATACAGTTTCCGGGAAAGTTTCAAGCCAACTTCAATGCAGATGCACACCCAGAGTACGCAACAAATCGTATTCGTTTACTGGACGATCGTCTTGCACGGCAGGGGCAGTGCTACGCAGGGCGATCACCCTGGAGACCGGAACTTCCCTCTTTAATATGGCCGTGAACATCTGTTCCGGGTTTGTGAAATGGGTCCATTCTATGAAGTCCGCGGCTGCACTGGGTGGCATACGTTTCGCCAGTTCAGAGGCCGACCGGCCAGGTATAGGCTGGCGGCTGGCTGAGTAGTGGATGCCCACACCCTCAAGCGAGATAAACGCGCGAACGTAGGGGAACGACTCCGTCAAGGCGCGAGCGATGGCGGCGGTAGTCACTAAATCTCCACCCGGATCCCATTGCTGCAGGATGCCATCCGGCCGCAATCGTTTCTTGGCTGCGAAGTAGAACTCTCGGGAGTAAAGCAGGCTTGAACCCGCTGCTCCCACTGGCGGAGGCGGGTCGATTACGATCAGATCATACTGTCCGGTAGTTCGTTCGAGAAACCGCCGGCCATCATCCACCACGACGTGCGAGCGTGGCGACCTCAGCAATTGCGCGGCGTCTGCGTGGTAGTAGCCGAAAAGAGCCGGAACGCTCGGAACCAGGTCTACAACCGTGGAATCGATTCCCCAGGACAATACCGTGCGGTGCGTCGTACCCATGCCGAAGCAAATCACCAAGGCATTCTGCGGAGGGCGGTCGAGGAATGCCAGGGGCATGCTGGCCATCACTTTGGTGATGGGCGTCAGGTAGGTCATGCTCACACCATTCACGTAAAGCCGTTTACCTAATCCTTGGCCGGTCGCCATGACGGTAGCGGTGCTGTCACGGCGTACCTGCGCCCCCGGAAACTGTTCCACATATCCTTGCATTTTGAAGATCAAAAGGAAGGAAGCAAACAAAACTACGACGGATGTTATCGCACGCTGAACGGTGAGGCGTTCTGTCGAGCCAGGCTGCCGGTGGAAGGTGAACCACAGAGCGACCAGCAACCAGGGAAGAGCAAGCGTCACGAGAGCGTAGCGCTCATCGAGATGGGGCAACAAAACAAAAGCCGCAACCAGCGGACCAAGGATGCAGCCGGCGACATTTACCGCGTAAGCGATTCCGGCTCGGTCTGGATCTCCTTCCGAGAAGCGGTCGACCAGCTTAGGAGTCACGAATCCCAGAAGACCGCTAAAAGCCGCGATACCCAGGGGCACGCGCTGCCACCAGGAAAGGATCTCCAGGCGCGGGTCGGCGGTGAGCAGAGGGACCAAGGCGGCCAGCCAAACGAACAACCAGACCAGACTTGCGTCGCCACTGTGGCGCCGGCTCCACAGCCGGTACACGGTGGATCCGATAAATGTTGCGGCCAGATAAACGCCCAGGATGGTCGCGAAGGAATAGACCAGGTTGCCGACATAGATCGTGTATTCCCTGGTCCAGACCATCTCCATGCCCATGCTGGTGAGTCCGGTGGCAAATAGTAACCAGAGTGAGCTGTTTCCGAACGTCTGGCGCAAGGCGGGAAGGGTCTGGACTGGAGCATCGGGCTTGACTTCGTTATTGCCGCTCGCTTGCGGAGCCTGCTTGTTCGCGATCTTA
>Ga0209656_10000517_pt1 | contig 25458 bp, 17 predicted proteins | sample BogFormECP12_OM2_FD_188239 | JGI IMG/M metagenome (GOLD analysis project Ga0209656, IMG submission 188239) | Bog forest soil microbial communities from Calvert Island, British Columbia, Canada - ECP12_OM2 (SPAdes) (version 2) | ecosystem: Environmental > Aquatic > Freshwater > Wetlands > Bog ...
CCGTCAATGTCAGCCCTTTGATATAGGGCTGCCGGCAGGTCCCGCCGTTGCGGTAAAAGATGATCGGCCGCGCGTCGTCCCCCGCCAGCTTGCGCTCGATTTCCCACAGCAAGGGCTTGCGCCGCTCCGGGTCGCCTTCCCGCGATTGCCGCTCGATCAGCTCGTCGACCTCGGCATTGCAGTAGCCACTCCAATTTATGCTCGCACCGCAGCCGTAAAACAGGTGGAGGATCGGATCGGGGTCGGGCCCGCTGGTCTGCAGGTTGAGGGCGACGGTGTAGTCCTTGCGCAGGATCTTCGGGTAATATTGCGGAGTATCGACCAGTTCGAGTTCGCCATCGATGTAGACCTGCTTCAGTTTATCGGTCAGCAGCACCGCCGGATCCCGGTAGATGGACCAATCCTGCGAGGTCACTTTGATGTTCAGCCCGTGGTCGGGACCGTAGCCGAGCCCCTCCATAATCTGCCGAGCCTCCGCGCGGTTGTTCTGCACATCGGGATCGTAGCCCGGCAGTTCTTTTAACATATCCGGCGGCAGCCCCCATAGGCCCGCGGGCGGGGGCTGCAGCACCCCGCCGATCTGGCCTTGTCCTTGAGCGATAATGTCGATGAACGCCTGGCGGTCGATCGAGAGCGCCATTGCGCGCCGCAGCTCGGGGTTATCGAAAGGCGGCTTGTCGCGGTTGACGAGGAGATGCCGGTTGACCGCGCCGGGGGTCCACTCGCAGATCGCCTGCGCCACCCGGTCTTGGATGTCCTTCATCAGCGGAACCGTCAGCTGGAACGGCGCGGTCATGTCGAACTTTCCGGCAGTGAAGGCCAAGACCGCTGTCGCCGGGTCGGGGATGATCGTATGCTCGATGCCGTCGAGATAAGGCCGGTCCGGCTTCCAGTAATCGGGGTTGCGCGCGACCTTGACGTATTCCTTCGGCTTGAAGTCCATGAGTTTGAACGGGCCGGTGCCGATCGGATGCTGGCGCATGTCGCGCGGCGAGACATGACACGGATAGATCACCGAGAAGCCGCCGGCGAGCGTCATCGGAAAGGACGGCTGCGGCCGCTTCAGATGAAACGTGACCTCGTAATCGCCGTTCGTAGTCACCGCCGCGAGGTTGTAATAGCTGGATTTGCGCGGATTGATGCGCAGCCGTTCGGGGCCCGTCTCCAGATAGAGGTCCCAGGTGCATTTTACGTCCTGGGCGGTGAACGGCTTGCCGTCGTGCCATTTGACGCCGTGGCGCAGCTGGAAGGTCAGATCGGTGCCCTCCTCGTCCCATGACCAGCTCGTCGCCAGATCGGGGACGATCGATTGCAGACTGTCCTGCGCCACATGCTGGTCGAACATGACCAGATTGTTGAACATCCCCATGATCGGCAATTCGGCGTTGGCAAACTCCTCGAGCATCGAGAGGCTCGCGATACTCTCGGGGTTGTATATCCTCAGCGTGCCGCCGGGCTTTTGGCCTGATGCCGTGGTCGCGATCGAAAGCGCGGCCAGAAAAGCGCTCACCGTCCAGAAGGCTCGAATGCTCTGCCTCATGCGCCCCCTCCGCAGTCGCCGCCCGCTTGCCGGGCTCTGACGGGGAGATTAGCACGTCATGAGTAGAACGTTCGATCTGAACTGCTACAGCAGGTCGGCGACGGCGTTCCAATAGCGTCGCATCGCGGCGATGTGATCGCCGAGCGAGCCACCGGCAATGCGGTGCAGGTGGCCGCTCTCATAGTAGTTGGCCAAGGTCAGGTGAGTGACCCCGATCGACTTCCAAAACTGCACCTGGTCGCGCCACTCGGCCTCGCTGCCGGCGCCGGCCGAGACCCGCGTGTCGATGCCGATCGTCGCCGGATCACGGCCGGCCTCCTCGGCATAGCGCTGCAAGGTGGCGATCGCCGCTCGCGCCTCCTCGCCCGGCGGGTAGGCAAGCGGCATCCAGCCGTCGCCCCATCGAGCACAGCGGCGCAACGTCACATCGGCATGACCGCCGTACCAGAGCGGGATCTTGCGCCCGGTGGGCAGCGGGTTGATCCCCGCATCCTCGATCGTATGCCATTTGCCCTTGAAGGTGATGTGCGGCTGCGCCCACAACGCCCTCATGACCTCGACCTGCTCTTCGGAGCGGCGGCCGCGGTTGCGAAAATTCTCGTTCAGCCCGACGAACTCCACCTCGTTCCAACCGACCCCGATGCCAAGCCGGAAACGGCCGCCCGACAGCACGTCGAGACAGGCCGCTTGCTTGGCGACAAGCACCGTTTGGCGTTGCGCCAGGATCAGCACTTGGGTGGAGAAGTCGGCGATCTTGGTACATCCGGCAAGGAAACCGAACAGCACGAACGGGTCGTGGTAAAAGTCGGTCGATCGGGCGCGGGCCTGGGTCCAATCGGGCCGGCTCGCAACATTGACCCCGATTACATGGTCGGGCGCCGCGATGCCGTGATAGCCGATCTCCTCCGCCGCCTGGGCAAATTCCTTGAGAGCCGCCGGACCACCGCCGATATCGACAATCGGAAGGGCTACACCGAGTTTCATCCGCACCTCCTATTTGTCGAGCCAGACGTCTTCCATGCGCCACTCGTTATAGATGCTGTTGGTCATGATCGTCAGCCCCTTGACCCAGGGCTGCCGGCAGGTGGCGCCGACCGGATAAAACAGCACCGGGCGGACCGCCGCTTCCGCCAACTTCCGCTCGATCTGCCAGACGATATCCTTGCGCTTTAGCGGACTGGCCTCGATCGACTGCCGGTTCACCAGCTTGTCGAGCTCGGGATCGCAGTACCCGGTATAGTTTCGCGCCGCACCGCAGACGTAGTTCTCGTAGTACATCTGGTCCGGGTCGTCGACGCCGCTCTCCATCGGCACCGCGCCGACCGTATAGTCCTTGCGCGCCATCTTGGGGTACCAGAGGGCGGTATCGACGAGGTCGAGCTCGCCATCGATGTAGATTTCCTTCAGGTGGTCGATCATGATCACCGCAAAGTCCCGCCAGCCGGGAAAGTTGCGCGTCGACACCTTGACGGCGAGGCGCTTGTCCGGCCCATAGCCGAGCTTCTGCATGATCTTGCGGGCCTCGGCGCGACGCTTGTCGACATCGAGATCGTAGCCCGGCAGGGTTTGCAACACCTCGGTAGGCATGCCCCACACCCCTTCGGGCGGCGGCATCATGTTGCCGCCGATGCGCCCTTCGCCTTCGGTCAGGATGTCGACAAAGGCCTTGCGGTCGACCGACAATGTCATCGCCCGTCGCAACTCGGGATTGTCGAAGGGCGGTGCGGCCGGGTTGATCAACATCGTGCGCGGAACGTTGACGTGCGAGATTTCGCAGATCGCCTGCGGTGCCTGCTTGCTGAAATCCTTCAGGGTCGGGATCGAGACGCCGAACGGCGTCGTCATGTCGAACTTTCCGGCATAGAAAGCAAGATCGCGCGGTCCAGGTTCACGCATGATCGTATATTCGATGCCGTCGAGATAGGGGCGGCCCGGCTTCCAGTAATCCGGGTTGCGGGTCACCGTGATCCGCTCGTTGGGCTTGAACTCGACGAATTTGAAAGGGCCGGTACCGATCGGATGGCTGCGCATTTCGCGCGCCGGCACATGGCAAGGAAAGATCGGCGCCCAGCCGGAGGCGAGCAACGCCAATAGCGCCGGCTGCGGTTGCTTCAAGTGGAAGGCGACCTCGTAATCGCCGTTGGTGCTGACCCTCTCGACATTCGCGTACCAGGATTTGCGGGGGTTGATACGCAGCTTGTCGCTGCCCGTACCCATCAGCAGATCCCAGGTGCATTTGACGTCGTTGCTGGTGAACGGCTTGCCGTCGTGCCATTTGACCCCCTGGCGTAGAGGGAAGGTCAGCTCGGTGCCGTCTTCGCTCCACGACCAGCTCGTCGCCAGGTCGGGCGCGACCGTCTCAAGGCTCGATTGCGCGATGTGCTGATCGTAGAGGACGAGGTTGTTGAACACGCCCATCATCGGCTGTACTGTCGCGCGCGTTGCCTCCTCCAGGATCGACATGCTGGCCGGGCTGTCGAAATGCGAGAGCCGGAGTATGCCGCCCTGCTTTTGGGCGAGTGCTGGTCCGCCGGCGGCCATCACAATCATCAATCCGCCGATCGCGCACAAAGTTCGAGTATCTGGAATCATTCCTCTATGACCTTTTCTGGATGGCTACTTGTCGAGCCAGACATCTTCCATGCGCCAGCCGTTGAAGATGCTGTTGACCATGATCGTCAGCCCCTTGACATACGGTCGCTCGCAGGTCCCGCCGCGGGAATAGAAGATGATCGGCCGGACGTTGTCCTCCGCCAGCTTGCGCTCGATCGTCCATAGCAGCTGCTTGCGCCGCTCCGTGTCGGCCTCCCGGGATTGCTGCTCGATCAGCTTATCCATCTCGGGATTGCAATAGCCGTCCCAGTTGATGTTCGAACCGCAGCCGTAGAACAGCTGGACAACCGGGCCGGGGTCCGGCCCGCTGGTCTGCAGGTTGAGGGCGACGGTATAGTCCTTGCGCTGAATTTTGGGGAAATACTGGGCCGTGTCGACCAGTTCGAGTTCGCCGTCGATGTACACGTGTTTCAATTGGTCGATCAGCAGCACCGCGGGGTCGCGGTAGATCGACCAGTTTCGCGCCGTCACCTTGATCTTAAGCGTCTTGTCGGGGCTGTAGCCGAGCTTCTGCATGATCTGGCGGGCTTGTTCGCGGCTCTGGTGCACGTCGGGGTCATAGCCCGGTAGCTTTGTAACCTGATCCGGCGGCATGCCCCACAGTCCTGACGGCGGCGGCTGCAATATGCCGCCGATTTCGCCCTGCCCCTGACTGAGGATGTCGACGAAGGCCTTGCGATCGATACTTAGCGCCATCGCCCGCCGCAAGTCCGGGTTGTTGAAAGGCGGCTTATCGCGGTTGATCAGCAGGTGGCGGTTGACGGCACCCGGCGACAGCTCGCAGATCGCCTGCGGCATCTGCCTCCGCACGTCATCGAACTGCGGTACCGACAGCTCGTACGGAAAGGTCATGTCGAACTTGCCGGCAATGAACGCCAATGTCGCTGTCGACGGGTCGGGGATGATCGTATATTCGATCCCGTCGAGATAAGGCCGACCCGGCTTCCAGTAATCCGGGTTGCGGGTCACCTTGATGTCTTCGTTGGGCTTGAATTCGACGAATTTGAAGGGGCCGGTGCCGATCGGGTGCTGGCGCATCTCCGCCACTGACACATGGCAGGGATAGATCACCGAGAACCCACCGGCGAGCAACATCGGAAACGCCGGCTCCGGCCGCTTCAGCTGGAAGGTGACCTCGTAATCGCCGTTCGTGGTCAGTGCCGCGAGGTTGTCATAGGCGGTCCTGCGCGGATTGAGGCGAAGCTTCTCGGTGCCTTTGTCCAGCAGCAGATCCCAAGTGCATTTGACGTCCTGGGCGGTGAAGGGCTGGCCGTCGTGCCATTTGACGCCCTGGCGCAGCTTGAAGGTCAGGGCGGTCCCATCCTCGTCCCATGACCATTCGGTCGCCAGATCGGGCACTATCGATTGCAGGCTGACCTGCGGTATGTGCTGGTCGAACATGACGAGGTTGTTGAACACCCCCATCATCGGCATCTCGGCCATGATTGTCGGTGCTTCGAGCATCGACATGTTGGCCGGGCTGCCCGGGCTATACAGCCTCAGGACGTCGCCCACCTTTTGAGCAAACGCCGTCCCGCCACTCGAGATCGCGATCAGCAACGCACCCGCCGCTGCGGTGGCACACAGATTTGGATTCATCTACTTCGCTCCTTCTGGCTTTTTATTTGTCGAGCCAGACGTCTTCCATGCGCCAGCCGTTGTAGATGCTGTTGACCATGACCGTTATTCCCTTGACCTCGGGCCGCCAGCAGATCCCGCCGCGGTTGTAGTAGACGATCGGCCGGGCGTCGTCCTCCGCCAGCTTCCTTTCGATCTCCCATGCCAGCTGCTTGCGTTTTTGCCGGTCGGACTCCATCGATTGCCGATCGATCAGCTTGTCGACCTCGGGATTGCAGTATCCGTTGTAGTTTCCTTCCGCACCGCAGGTGTAATTCTCGTACAAACCCTGATCGGGATCGTCGACGGTGCTACCGGTCAGGTTGAGGGCGACGGTATAGTCCTTGCGCATGACCTTGGGGTACCATTGGGCGGTATCGATCGTTTCGAGCTCGCCATCGATGTAAAGCTGTTTTAGCTGATCGATCAGGATCACCGCCGGATCCCGGTAGGGCGGGACATCCCGTGTCGACACCTTTATTTTGAGCCGGTTATCCGGGCCATAACCCAGCTTATGCATCAGCCGGCTTGCTTCGGTACGGTTCTTTTGCACATCGAGGCCATAGCCAGGCAGGGTTTGCAGAACCTCCAGCGGGAGCCCCCATAAGCCGCCCGGCGGTGGCTGCAGCACACCACCGAGATTACCTTGCCCTTCGGTCAGGATGTCGAGAAACGCCTTGCGGTCGAGGTCCAGCGCCATTGCCCGGCGCAAATCGGGATTGTCGAAGGGCGGTGCATCACGGTTGATGATCAGGTTGGTGTTGACGCTCCCCGGGTTCGACTCGCAGATCGCCTCGGGCATCTGGTTTTGGATGTCGTGCATCAGCGGGATTGTGACGCTGCCGGCAAACGTCAGGTCGTATTTGCCGGCGATGAACGCCAATATGACCGTCGACCGGCTTTTCAGCATCGTGTACTCGACGCCATCGAGATAGGGTCGATCCTTCTTCCAGTAATCCTCGTTGCGCGTCAACCTGATGTGCTCGTTGGGTTTGAACTCGACGAATTTGAACGGGCCGGTGCCGATCGGATGGCTGCGCATGTCGCGAGGGGTGATGTGGCAGGGGTAGACCGGTGACCAGCCCGACGCCAGCAGCTCGAGGAGACCCGGCTGCGGCCGTTTCAAATGGAAGGTGACCTCGTAATCGCCGTTGGCGGTAACCTCTTCGAGGTTGCGATACCAGGCCTTGCGCGGATTGATGCGAAACTTCTCGGATGATCTGCCGGCCAGCAGGTCCCAGGTGCATTTGACGTCCCTGGCGGTGAAGGGCTTGCCGTCGTGCCAACTGACGCCCTGGCGCAGCGGAAAGGTCAGCTCCGTGCCGTCCTCGCTCCACGACCAGCCGGTCGCGAGCTCCGGAACGATCGCATCCGGGTTGTTCTGCTTTACGTGCTGGTCGAACAGAACGAGATTGTTGAAGACGCCCATCACCGCCCGCTCGGCGACGACGGTCGATTCCTCGTGGATCGACATGCTCGCCGGGCTATCGATCATGTAGACCCTCAAGATGCCGCCTTGTTTCTGGGCGAGCGCCGCCGGCGCAGCGGAGAGTGCGATCAGCATCCCGGCGGCAGCCGCAAAGCTGCGAAGATGTCGCGTCATTTGCCGTTTCCTTCCCTCAGTTGTCGCGCGCTAGCTCGGTCGTGCGGCCCAATCGCCTACTGGTCAAGCCAGGCGTCCTCGAAGCGCCAGCCGTTGTAATTGCCATTGATCATCATCGTGTGCCCCTTGAATTGGGGCTGCCAGCAGGCTCCGGAACGCGGATAGAAGATGATCGGCCGCGCGGCGTCCCCCGCCAATCGCGTTTCGATCTCCCACACCAGCTGCTTGCGCTTCACCTCGTCGGGCTGCATCGATTGCTGGTCGACGAGCTTGTCGACTTCGGGATTGCAATACCCCGTGTAATTGCGCTCGGCACCGCACACGAAATTCTCGTAGAATTGCTGGTCGGGGTCGTCGAGCCCGTTCTCGCTGACGGTAAGACCGACGGCGTAGTCCTTACGCATGACCTTGGGATACCATTGGGTGGTGTCGACCGCATCGAGCACGCCGTCGATACCGATCTCCTTCAGCTGGTCGATCAGGATCACGGCCGCATCGCGATAACCCGGGACGTTGCGCGTCGTTACCGTGACCGCGAGCCGCTTGTCGGCACCGTAACCGAGCTGTTGCATCAGCTGGCGGGCTTCGGCACGGTTCTTGGCGACATCGGTGTCGTAGCCCGGCAGCGATTTGAGGAGTTCGGGCGGCATGCCCCAGAGCCCAGCGGGCGGTGGCATCATGGCGCCGCCGACCTCGCCCTGCCCGTCGCTAAGGATGTCGATAAAGGCCTGGCGGTCCAAGCTCAGCGCCATCGCCCGGCGCAGATCTGGGTTGTCGAAGGGCGGTGCCGCGCGGTTGACGATCAGCGCGCGGCTGACGTTCCACGGCACCACCTCGCAGATTGCGTTAGGCGCCTGGTTCTTGATCTGCTTCATCAGCGGGATCGACAAAATGCCCTGCGCATACCGGTCGAAATTCCCGGCTGCGAATGCCATGACGGCGGTCGAGGGATTACGGATGACCGTCCATTCGATCCCGTCGAGATAAGGCCGGTCCTTTTTCCAATAATCCGTGTTCCTGGTTACCCTGATCCGTTCGTTCGGTTTGAATTCGACGAACTTGAACGGGCCGGTGCCGATCGGATGGCTGCGCATATCCCGCGGCGTCACATGGCAGGGATAGACCGGCGACCAGCCCGACGCCACCAGCGCAAGAAAGGCAGGCTGCGGCCGCTTCAGGTGAAAGCTGACCTCGTAATCGCCGTTCACGGTGACTTGTTCGAGGTTTCGATACCAGGATTTGCGAGGATTGACGCGGAACTTCTCGCTCGACTTGCCCGTGATCAGGTCCCAGGTGCACTGAACGTCGCGCGCCGTGAACGGCTTTCCGTCATGCCACTTCACACCTTCGCGCAGCGTAAACGTCAGCGTCGTCCCCTCCTCGTTCCACGACCAGCTTTTGGCGAGGTCCGGGACGATCGACTGCAGGCTGTTTTGCTTTACATGCTGATCGAACATGACGAGGTTGTTGAACACCCCCATCATTGGCCCCAGGACCGCGATCGTCGATTCCTCGTGGATCGACATGCTCGCCGGGCTATCTCCAGAGGGCATCCTCAATATGCCGCCCGGCTTTTGCGCAAAGGCCGAGTCGCTGCCCCACAAGCTCGCCAGCAGCCCGCCTGCCACCGCCAAGCTCCGAAGATATGCCGTCATCCGTCTCCACCCTGCGCGCCGCGCGATACCCCGCGGCCGTGTGCGGACACATCTTCGATTACGCCAGGGCTACTTGTCGAGCCAGACGTCTTCCATGCGATAGCCGTTGTAGATGCTGTTGACCATGGTCGTCAGCCCCTTGACATAGGGCTGCGAGCAGGTCCCGCCGCGCGGGTAAAAAATGATCGGCCGGGCGCCGTCCTCGGCCAACCGCCTTTCGATCTGCCACACCAGCTGCTTGCGCTTTACCGGGTCGGCCTCGGCCGATTGCTGGTCGATCAGCTTATCGACTTCCGCATTGCAATAGCCGGTGTAGTTGCGTACCGCCCCGCACACGAAGTTCTCGTAGAATTGCTGGTCGGGATCGTCGACGCCGCTCTCGGTGCCATTGATCGCAATCGTATAGTCCTTGCGGTAGATCTTGGGGAACCAGTTGGCGGTCTCGACCGGTTCGAGCACCGCGTCGATGTAGATCTCCTTCAGCTGGTCGATCAGGATCACGGCCGGATCGCGGTAGCCGGGGATGTTGCGCGAGGACAAGGTGAGGGCAAGCCGGTTGTCGGGCCCGTAGCCGAGCTTTTGCATGATCTCGCGCGCCTCGGCGCGGTTCTTCGGGATATCGGGACCGTAGCCCGGCAATGTCGCCAGCATCTCCGGCGGCATCCCCCACAATCCTTCGGGCGGCGGCAACATGGTCGCGCCGATGTCTCCCTTGCCCTGCGTGAGGATGTCGATAAAGGCCTTGCGGTCGAGGCTGAGCGCCACCGCCCGGCGCAGGTCGGGGTTGTCGAACGGGGCCTTCTGCGGATTGAGGATCAGGTTGCGGGCGACGTTCGTCGCAGTCAGCACGCAGACCGCCTGCGGCGCCTGTCTGCGGACATCGTCCAGCAATGGAACCGTCGTGCCGTAAGGCGAGGAGATGTCGAATGCGCCGGCAATGAACGTCAGGTTTCGCGTGGCGATATCCTTGATGATGTGCCACTCGATGCCGTCGAGATAGGGCCGCCCCGGCTTCCAATAATCCGGGTTTCGCACGGTACGGACCACCTCGTTCGGCTTGAACTCGACGAATTTGAATGGGCCGGTGCCGATCGGATGGGTGCGCATTTCGCGCGGCGACACGTGGCAGGGATAGACCGGCGACCACCCGGACGCCAGCAGCGAAAGCAGTGCCGGCTGGGGCCGCTTCAGATGGAAGGTGACCTGGTAGTCGCCGTTGGTCGTCACCTTGTCGAGGTTGAGGTACCAGGTCTTGCGCGGATTGACGCGGAGCTTTTCGCTCGCCGTGCCCTGCAGCAGATCCCAGGTGCACTTGACGTCGGCGGCGGTGAACGGCTTGCCGTCGTGCCATTTGACGCCCTGGCGCAACGGGAAGGTCAGCTCCTTGCCGTCCTCGCTCCAGGCCCAGCTCGTCGCCAGATCGGGGACGATCGAGTCGGGGCTATTTTGCTGGACGTCCTGCCGATACATGACGAGGTTGTTGAACACCCCCATCATCGGCCGCAATGCGGCACCGGTTGCTTCCTCGTGCAGCGACATGCTGGCAGGATTGTCGAAAAATGAGATCTTGAGGATGCCCCCGGCTTTTTCGGCGAAGGCCGCGTCAGTGTAGCACGCCGCGATCAATAATAGCCCGCCCACGGTTGCAAAGATGCGCGGGTGTCCCATCATCGGTCTCTCCAAAGACTGACCGCTATTTATCGAGCCAGACGTCTTCCATGCGCCAGTTGTTGATGATGCTGTTGACCATCATCGTCCAATCCTTCACCTGAGGCTGCCAGCAGTAGGCGAAGCGGTTATAAAAGATGATCGGCCGGGCACCGTCCTCCGCCAGCTTTCCTTCGATCTCCCACACCAGCTTCTTGCGCTTGCCTTCGCCGGCTTCCATTGATTGCCGGTCGAACAGCTTTTCGAGCTCGGGATTGCAATAGCCGGTGTAGTTGCGTGGCGAACCGCAGGCGTAGTTCTCGTAGAATTGCTGGTCGGGATCGTCGACGCCGCCGCCGGTGAGATTGAGGCCGATCTTGTAGTCTTTGCGCATGACCTTGGGGAACCAGGTGGCGGTCTCGACGATCTCAAGCTCGCCGTCGATGAACACCTCCTTCAACTGGTCAGTCAGGATCACGGCCGGATCGCGATACGGCGGGATGTTGCGTGTCGACACTTTGAGCGCCAGCCGCTTGTCGGGACCGTATCCGAGTTTCTGCATGATTTGGCGGGCCTCGGAGCGGTTTTTCTGCACGTCGGGGTCGTAGCCCGGCAGCGCTTTCAAGACCTCCTGCGGCATGCCCCAAACGCCTTCGGGCACGGGTTGCATGACCCCGCCGATGTCACCCTGGCCTTCGCTGATGATGTCAATAAACGCCTTGCGGTCCAAGCTCAGCGCCATTGCCCGTCGCATATCTGCGTTGTCGAAAGGGGGCGCATCCCGGTTGATGATCAGGTTGCGGCTGATCCCGCCCGGCGTCACCTCGCAAATTGCCTCAGGTTCTTGGTTTTTCACATCCTTCAGCAGCGGGATCGTCGTGGCGATCCAGTCGAGTTTACCGGCGACAAAGGCGAGGTTCGCCGTCGACACGTCGCGGATGATCGTAAACTCGATGCCGTCGAGATAAGGCCGGCCCTTCTTCCAGTAATCCTGGTTGCGCGTCAGCGTAATCCGTTCGTTCGGTCTGAATTCGGCGAATTTGAACGGGCCCGTGCCAATCGGATGCTGTCGCATCTCGCCCGGTGGCACGTGGCACGGATAGACCACCGAATAGCCGGAAGCGAGCAGCGCGATGAAAGCCGGCTGCGGCCGCTCGAGACGGAAGCTGACCTCATAGTCGCCGTTCGTGGTCATCTCGGCGAGGTTGCGGTACCACGATTTGCGGGGATCGAGACGAAGCTTATCGCTCGACTTGCCGGTCAGCAGATCCCAAGTGCATTTGACGTCCTTGGCGGTAAACGGCCTTCCGTCGTGCCATTTGACGCCTTGGCGCAGTGGGAATGTCAGTTGCGTTCCGTCCTCGCTCCATGACCAGTCAGTGGCCAGATCGGGCACGATAGACTGAATGTTGTTTTGTTTTGCGTGCTGGTCGAACATGACGAGGTTGTTGAACACCCCCATCGTCGCCCGCGCCGGGACGGCATCGACTTCCTCATGCATCGACATGCTCGGCGGGGAGTCGCCGGCGTGCACGCGCAAAATGCCCCCTGCCTTTTGCGCGAATGCCGTATCCGCCGTAACCATAGCCGTCAACAGCAACCCGACTGCGGAGAGCGAGCGAAGATGTCGCCTCATTTCGTATCCTCCCTCTAGATGCCCCGGTCGAGCGGTCCGCCGAAGACGACTACTTGTCGAGCCAGAGGTCTTCGAAACGCCAGCCGTTGTAGATGCTGTTGGCCATGATCGTCAGCCCTTTTACCTGCGGCTGCCAGCAGTTCGCGACGTGGGGGTAAAAGATGATCGGTCGGGCATCGTCCTCTGCCAACTTCCGTTCGATCTCCCAGACCAGCTTCTTGCGCTTCTCCGGATCGGATTGCATGGACTGCTGGTCGACCAGCTTGTCGACCTCGGGATTGCAATAGCGGGTATAGTTGCGATCGGCTCCACAGGTGTAGTTTTCATAAAATAGCGGGTCCGGGTCGTCGACTTCGCTCTCGGTAACATTGAGGCCGACCTTGTAGTCCTTGCGCATGAGCTTGGGATACCATTGGGTCGTGTCGAGGGTTTCCAGCTCGCCGTCGATATGGATCTCCTTCAGTTGGTCGATCAGGATCACCGCAGGGTCGCGATACGCCGCGGTGTTTCGGGTGGACACGGTGACCGAGAGCCGTTTGTCGGGCCCGTAGCCGAGCCTCGCCATGATGGTTCGGGCTTCGGCGCGGTTCTTCTGGACATCGGGATCATAGCCAGGCAGCGTCATCAGCATATCCAGCGGCATGCCCCAGACCCCATTGGGCGGCGGTTGCATGACCCCGCCGACACCACCCTGCCCTTCGGTCAGGATGTCGATAAACGCCTTGCGATCGAGGCTCAGTGACATCGCCCGCCGCAGATCGGGGTTATCGAAGGGCGGCGCGTCGCGATTGACGATCAGATTACGGCTGACATTTGCCGTCACCTCCTCACAGATCGCCTGTGGCGCCTGTTTCTTGACATCCTTCAAGACCGGGATCGTTACGCCGATGTCGATGTCGCTCTTGCCGGCGATAAACGCCAGATTGCGCGTCGACACGTCCTTGATGATCGTCCACTCGATGCCGTCGAGGAAAGGCAGTCCCTTCTTCCAGTAATCCGAGTTTCTGGTCACCGTAATTCTTTCGTTCGGCTTGAATTCGACGAATTTGAATGGGCCGGTGCCGATCGGATGGCCGCGCATATCGCGCGGCGACACGTGACACGGGTAGATCGGCGACCAGCCGGTAGCCAACAGCGCAAGGAAGGAAGGTTGCGGACGCTTCAGGTGGAAGGTGACCTCATAGTCGCCGTTCGCGGTCACCTCCGCGAGATTTCTATACCAGGACTTGCGAGGATTGAGGCGCAGCTTCTCGCTCGACTTGCCGGTCAGCAAACCCCAAGTACACTTGACATCCTCGGCGGTGAAGGGCTTGCCGTCGTGCCATTCGACGCCTTGACGCAACGGCAACGTCAGCTCGGTTCCCTCCTCGTTCCAAGCCCAGCCCGTGGCCAGATCCGGCACGATCGAGCGCAGGCTGTTTTGTGGAACGTGCTGGTCGAACATGACGAGATTGTTGAATACACCCATCATTGGCCGGTTGACCGCGACCGTCGATTCCTCGAGGAGCGACATGCTCGCCGGACTGTCGAAATGGCCGATTTTGAGAATGCCGCCCTGCTTTTGGGCGAAAGCCGGGTCGCCGGCGGAGCATCCAAGCAGTAGCGTGGCCGCTACTGTGAGTGCGCGAATGTCTCGCTTCATTTCCATCGCCTCCCGTTCGACGCGGTTAGTGAAATCCGCCATCGTCGCCCCGCCGGCCCTTGTTGGCTCTCGTGTACGCGGCAAACCTCCGAACGTTATCACCTATCGGAGAGCAGGAATAGCGGTGGTATTGGCCCCGAGCTGGTTAAATATTATGCACTGCAACATCAAAAAGACTGCCTTATTTCAAACACATTGAAATTTCTATGCTGCATTGCAACATAAGGAGAGCGTGTAGACTGCAGCCTCGGGAGATCGAGCGATGCGCCACAGCGAAAAGCAACGCAATTCGACCCAGCCGAAAGGCGAGCTCGCGTCGCGCACCTTGGCAATGCCGGCGGACAGCAACCCCAAAGGAGACATTTTCGGCGGCTGGATCATGTCGCTGATGGATTCAGCCGGGAAGATGTCGGCGACCCCGCACGCGGGCGGACGGGTCGTCACCGTTGCCGTCTCGAACATCACTTTCCTGCAGCCGGTGCACGTCGGTGACACGGTCTGCTGCTATACCGACGTCAAACGCATCGGGCGAACCTCGATCACGCTCGACGTCGAGGTCTGGGTGCTGCGCCAAGGTCAGGGCGAGCGGGTCAAGGTCACCGACGCCGAGTTCACCTTTGTCGCGGTCCACGAAGACGGCCGGCCTCGTGAGCTGGGCTCATCCGGGGCCAAGGGCGTAGCACCGCCGGCGCGCAATTCCCGCCGCGCGACACGTCGGCAGGAAAGCGAGGCGATGTGCTAACGTGCGGTGGAAAGGCGCTTTCAACGGAGAGGCCGATGCCGGACCGCATCCTCGTGGTGAATCCCAACTCCACCGATGCCGTTACACAGGTCATCGACGATACGATGGCGCCGCTGCGCATTCCCGGCGGCCCCGAGATCCGTTGCGTGACGCTCGCGGAGGGACCGCCCGCAGTGGAAAGCCAGAGCGATGCAGACGGAGTGATCCTGCCACTCTGCCGATTGATCCGCGAGATGGAGGCGCACGCCGCGGCCTTTGTCATCGCCTGCTTTAGCGACCCTGGCCTGTTCTCGGCGCGCGAGGCGACCGCAAAACCCGTGCTCGGCATCGCCGAGTGCGGGATCCTGACCGCGCTGACGCTCGGCCACCGGTTTGGCGTGATCTCGATCCTCGTCCGCTCGGTGCCGCGTCATTTGCGTTACATTGCGGCGATGGGAGTCGGAGAGCGGCTGGCCGCCGATCTGCCGGTCGGCCTAGGCGTTCTCGAACTCGCCGATGCGCGCACGACCATGGCAAGAATGATCGAGACCGGCCGCCGGCTGCGCGACCAACACGGCGCCGACGTGCTCGTCATGGGCTGCAGCGGCATGGCCGGCTATCGCGCCGAACTCGAAGAGGCGGTCCAGATCCCGGTCGTCGAACCGACCCAAGCCGCCGTCGCCATGGCGATCGGGCGCGTCCGCCTCGGCTGGGGCCGCAGGCTGACGTTGCCGGGCGGTTAACCCGCCTGATCTCGATCCTCGCCCGCTCAATTCCGCGGCAACTGCGCGGGGCGGGACCTGGCGCATAACTAGCCTCCCGCCAACTACCCTGGTGCTTCGCTGTTACGCTGATTCGGCTCCCTGCTCGGCCGATTTAAATCCCTGTTCGCCCGCATAGGGAATTCGCCACGTGGCCTTCAGACATTACAACTACTTGCTGGCGCGGATTCGCCCCTCGCGTGGCCCGAAAACGATGTTTTCGCACTATCTTCCCGTCGAGCAGCGAAATCGCGGGGAAGCGGAAGGGCGCCGCGGCGCCGAGAGACCGCGGCAAGGCCGGTGAGGTCCCGCGAAAGGCCCGCTCTACCCCGCCATGCGCACGGGCGGCACTTCGCGCGGGATGATCAGATTGCACCCGGTCGCCGCCTTGACCTCGTCGACCGTGACGCCGGGAGCAAGCTCGCGCAGAGCCAGACCCTCCTTGGTGACCTCGAACAGCCCGAAATTGGTGGCGACGAGATTGACGACGCCGCGCGCCGTCGCGGGGATCGCGCAACGCTCGACGAGGCGCGGGCGGCCGTCGCGCGTCTGATGCTCCATCGCGACAAAGACGTGTTTGGCGCAAGCGGCCAGATCCATCGCCCCGCCGATGCCCCCGCCCTTCTGCCCGGCGGCCATCTTCCAGTTCGCGAAATCGCCGTTTTCGGCAACCTCGTAGGCGCCGAGCACGGTCACGTCGATCTTCCCGCTGCGAATCAGCGCGAACGAGTCGGCGTGGTGGACGATCGCCGCACCCTGCCGCAAGGTAACGTGCTGGCCGCCGGCATTGACGAGATGCAGATCCTCTTTCCCGGGTGCGGCGAGCGGGCCGTAGCCGATCACTCCGTTCTCGGAATGGAAAATGATCTCCTTGTCGCCGAAATCGAAATTCGAGCACATGGTCGGGATGCCGATGCCGAGATTGACGATCCACCCGTCGCCGAATTCCATCGCCAGCCGGTCGCACATTTGCTGCCGGCTCAATCCTTTTGCCCGTTCGCTCATCACCCGACACTCCCCGGACGCTGCGGCCACCACCCTTCGGGCGCCGGCGGGATCTTTATCAGCCGATGCACAAAAATCCCCGGCGTGTGCACGTCGTCGGGATCGATGGCACCGGTCGGCAGGATGTCCTCCTCGACCTCGACAATCGTGACCCGCGCCGCCATCGCCATGATCGGGTTGAAGTTGCGCTGCGAACGGCGGAAGCGAAGATTACCCGAGGCATCGGCCTGATAGGCCCGGATGCACGCATAGTCGAGCGGCAGTGCATGCTCCAACAGGTATTCGCGGCCATTGAAAAAGCGGGTTTCCCGGCCCTCGGCGAGCTCGGTGCCGATCGCGGCCGGGGTGTAAAAGGCCGGGATCCCGGCGCCGGCCGCGCGCATCCGTTCGGCGAGCGTGCCCTGCGGCGTAAGCTCCGCCTCGATCAGGCCCTTATCGACATACTCGGACAGGACCAGCCGCTGCGAGGCGCGCGTCGGCGCGGTGAAGGCGCAGATCACCTTTTTGACCTGCCCGTTGGCAATCATCTGCCCCATATCGGGGCCATTGGCCGGCAGGGTCGCGCCGCCGCGCGTCGAATTCGACACGCAGGTCAAATGCTTCGCCCCCTGCTTGGCGACGGCCTCGTATAGGTTGATCGGCATCCCGACGACCGCGAACCCGCCGAAGCCGATCGTGGCTCCGTCGGGGATGTCCTGGACGGCATCATCGAAGCTCGCGTAGATCTTGCTTCTGGCGCTCATTCCCCAGCCTGACGTCTTGTCTCTTGTCCCACCGGCATCATGCGGCAGGGGCTCCCCCGCGGCAACCCAGGTTTATTTTCTCGCCTCTGTAAACGGATATGTCATGTCGCCGGTCTTGTATTGCGGCGGCGCGAGGATGGTGACGGTCTCCGGCCCGCGGAACTGCTCGACATCGTGTCCCTTGATGTCGTGGTACTGCACCCAGATTGGCCGCGCCTCGGTCCATTCGCCATCGGGGCCGAAGGCGATGTCGCCCTCGATTGTGCGGAACGGGTGGCTGTGCATGTATTCGGCGAGCTTGTCGTTGTCGAGAGTCTTCGTCGCGGTGATCGCGTCGCCGAGGATCTGCAACTCGCTGTAGGCGAAGGGCGGCAGGAAATAGCCGAGCAGGTCGACCCCTTCGGCCGGCGCCTTCGCCTGGTATTTCTTGATGAAATCCATGACGCCAGGGAATTGCATTGTCGGGACCGGCTCCCACAGGTCGACATTGACGATGCCATTGGCCGCCTCGCCGAGCTGCATCTTGATCGCTGCCGCCTGCAGTCCGGCAAGGCCGCCGCCGAGCATCTTGGTGTTGAGGCCGAGTTCGCCCACCGAACGGAGGATGCCGACCGTGTCCGACGGATACGAGGAGATATAGACGAGATCCGGTTGCGACGCCTGCACGGCCCGAACGATCGGCGTGAAGTCGACCGTGGTCGGCGGATAGGCCCGGTCGTAGACGATGTCGATCCCTTTGGCCTTGGCGTGCTGACGCGCGCTTTCCGCCGCCTTGTGCTGGAATTCGGCGTCGGTGGCGACGATCGCAACCGTCTTCGGCTTCGGGTTCTGCGCCGCCGCCAGATCGAACCAGCCCTCGGCGAAGGTCTTCACCGGTTCGGGGCCGAAGGGCAGCATCGAGAAGTATTTCGGATAATGGAAATTGTCGTTGGCCGCCAGCGCGAAGAGGCCGAAGAACAGCCGGCTGTGCGAGATCGCGACCGGCATTGCCGGCGCCACCAGGTTGGTGCCGTAGCTCGAAATCAACAGGTCGACCTTGTCGATGTCGATCAGCTTGGTGTAGATGGCCGGTACCAGCGCAGGGTTGCTCTGGTCGTCGTAATAGACCAGCTTGACCGGCCGGCCGAGCAGACCGCCCTCCGCATTGACTTCGTCTTCCCAGATCTTGAAGGCGAGCAGCCCTGTCTTGCCAACGACGGCAAATGGGCCGGTCAACTCCATGCTGAAGCCGATCTTGATCGCCTCCACTGCCCGCGCGGCCGGCGCGCTCCACGACAGCAGCGCCGCCAGGACCGTGGCTTCGAGCGCGCGTGTCAGGTGCTTCATTGCATCAACTCCTTTACCTGGGCAGGGGTGAGGTTCCGGGTTTTGGCGCCGCGCAGCAGTAGATAGAGCTTTGCGGTCTCTTCGAGCTCCTCGATCGCGTTGACGGCGGCGTCGAGGTCCGAGCCGGCGACGACCGGGCCATGATTGGCGAGCAATACCGCATGGTGTTTGCCGGCGAAGCCGCGGACGGCTTCGGCGAGCGCCAGATCGCCGGGGCGGAAATAGGGGACGAGTGGCAGCCGGCCGACCCGCATCACGTAGTAGGCGGTGATCGGCGGCAGCACGTTGGCGGGGTCGATCTCGGCAAGGCAGGAGACCGCGACCGAATGGGTCGAGTGCAGATGCACGACGGCACCGGTGGCGCGCCGCTCTTCATACATGACGCGGTGCAGAAAGCTCTCCTTGGTCGGCGGCTCACCAGAGATGAGCCGTCCGTCATGGCCGAGCTTTGAGAGACGCGCCGGGTCGAGGCGGCCGAGCGAGGCGTTGGTTGGAGTCATCAGCCAGCCGTCATCGAGCCGCAGGCTGATGTTGCCCGACGAGCCTGCGGTCAGGCCGCGGGCAAAGATCGACGCGCCGATCGTGCAGATCGCATCCCGTTCTGTTGCTTCGCTCATATCGTCTCTCCCTCGGAAAGGACGGAAAAGGCGCGCAGGAAGAAGTCCGGCGCGCCAAAATTGCCGGATTTGAGCGCCAGCGCCAGCGCCGGCTCGCCGAGGCTCCCAGGGAGGCTCGCTGTCCATGGCACGCCCGGATCGATCTGCCGGCCGATGCGCAATCCAGTAATGCCGAGGGCCTGGACGACGGCCCCGGCCGTCTCGCCGCCGGCGACGACGAACCGCCTTGTACCGAGGGCGGCGAGGCCACGAGCGATCGCCGCGAGCGTCTCCTCGACCAATGCCCCGGCGCGCTCCCGGCCGAGCCGGCGCTGCGCCTCGGCGACCACCTCGGGGGGCGCCGTCGCCGAGATCAAAACGGGCCGGTCGCCGAGCAGCGGCTTGGCCCAGTCGATCGCTGCGTCCGCTATGGGACGGCCGTCGGCGATGGCGATCGGATCGATCGTGAAGACCGCTGCCCGCTCCCGCATATAGGCCACTTGGGCGAGGGTTGCGGGCGAGCACGAGCCAGAGAGCACGACGGCTGCACCGGAGATCGCCGGCAGGCTGTCCGCCGCGTCGGCTCGACCGAGAAGGCCCCGGCGGCGGAAATTCTCGGGTAGTCCCAATGCGATTCCCGACCCGCCGGTAATGAGCGGGAAATCGGCCGCGGCCTCGCCAATCGCCTCGAGATCGTGATCCTCGATCGCATCGACGATCGCGTGCCGAAAGCCGGCCTGGCTCAACGAGGCAAAGGCATCGCGGATGGCCACCGGGCCCCGCGACACATCGTACTGGGGTACGAGCCCGACCTCGCCTCGACACTGTCGCCGCAAAACCCGCACCAGACTCGGGTCGCGCATCGGCGTCAACGGATGGTCGCGCATTCCGGATTCCGACAGCAGCACATCGCCGACGAACAGATAGCCCTGGTAAATCGTTCGACCGTTTTCGGGGAAAGCAGGACAAAACAACGTAAAATCGGTCCCGAGCGCCTCCATCAGCGCCTCGGCGACCGGCCCTATATTGCCGGCATCGGTCGAATCGAAGGTCGAGCAATATTTGAAGAGGATCTGGCGCGCTCCTGCCCGCTGGAGCCAGGCGAGTGCGGCGAGGCTTTTCTCGATCGCCTCCGCGGCCGGGGTGGTCCGGCTCTTCAGCGCAACGACGACTGCCTCGGCATCAGCGACCGCGGTGCCCGGCGCCGGCACGTCGATCAGCTGCACCGTGCGCATTCCCCGCCGCACCAAGGTGTTGCACAGATCGGTGGCGCCGGTGAAATCGTCCCCGGCGATCGCTCCCAGCAGCACGCTCATTGACGCCCTCCCGCGGCGGTCTTGCGATGACCCGCCCGCGGCAGAAGAGTAGCGCCGCAATCCGCACCTTGTCGATTTACCACCCGACGCAGATCGGCGAGCGCGCAGCGCGCTTCTCGACAACGGCTATCGAGGTATAGCTATCCCGGCAAAAGCATCGGACATTACGGTCGTCCGTATCCCTTGCGCTCGTCGGCGATGAATGTCGCAGATTGGCTGCGGAAGCTCGGGCTCGAGCACCACCCGCCCTACGATACTGCCTCTGACGGCGGTCGCGTTATTGTTTTCTAGCCGTGCCAGTGATTGCGGTGCCCATGTCAGTATCGACGAAACGCAGCTCCCTGAAATCGTCGCCGGCCGTAATAAAGTAGTTCAGCGTTACACCGCTCGGGTGGAGGGTGATAGCTTTGGTGAATGTACAGGTGGAAGGTGACACGGTATACGTTGCGGTCCAATTGCTGAACAACGGTCCGCCGTCCAGGCTAGCCTGGATCACGCCGTAAGCAGTTCCATCGCCGAGATAAGTAGTCCTGCCGGCGGCGGCGAAAGGACCCGCGGGCAGGCCCGGAACATTAACAATCGTCCCGGAGAGTATGAAGCTATAGTCGCCCCTCAAATCGGCAACGGAACATTCATCGCCCGCACGGACCTGGGGCGCGACAGCAAACATCAACAGACCCGCGAAAACCGCACAAACCGTAGGTTTCGTCATGACGTGGTCCTCCCTTCTGACAAACGTCCGAATCGTCGGTTGTGGACGGCACATCCTGCGAGGGGCAATGCCGCCTTCGAAGTGCGTAATTTGTGATTGAGGACGCGGCCAAATCGCTCTAAAATTTTCTTAAACTTTCTAAAACGGTTGGGAATCCGACATCCCGGGGGTAGGAGGGCCTTGCCTGCCAGGAGAGAGGATGAAGATGCGGGCTTCATCCGATATTTTCTTGTTCGAGGAGTTTCGGCTCGATCGCGTTGGGGGTGGACTGTTCCGGCGCGACGGCCACGGAGCCTTGGTCCCGGTCGCGATCGGGTCGCGCGCGCTCGACATTCTCGCTGCTTTGATCGAACGACGAGGCGACATCGTTTCGAAGGAAGAGATTTTGGCGGCCGGCTGGCCCCAGACCGTGGTCGCGGAGGGCAACCTCTTCGTTCAGATCTCGGCGCTTCGCCGGGTCCTCGATGGGATACAATCGGGGCAAAGCTGCATCCAGACAGTGACCGGGCGCGGGTATCGCTTCATCGCACCGGTGACACGGTGTGCGGTGGACGGTGTCGAGCCTTCCGTCCCACTGGCCAATGCGCGCTCACCCGAGCCGCAGCCGTCATCCATTTTACCGGCCGAGCGCCGGCAGCTGACGGTGATGATCTGCGACCTCGTTGGCGCGACGGCGCTCTCGTCGCGGCTCGATCCCGAAGATCTGCACGAGATTATCGTTGCGTATCACCGTGCCGTAACCGATGTCGTCAGGAGCTTCGATGGCTTCGTCGCAAGATGCGAGGGCGACGGCCTATTGGTCTATTTCGGCTACCCGAGAGCGCATGAGGACGACGCCGAGCGGGCGGTCCGAGCAGGGCTAGACGCGATCGCCGCGGTCGGTCACCTCGATGTTCGGTCCGTCAAGCTGCAAGCTCGCGTCGGGATCGCCACCGGGCTGGTGGTCGTCGGCGATCCGATCGGTGCAGGATCGGCACAGGAACAATCGGTCGTCGGCGAAACACCGCACATCACCGCGCGGTTGCTGGCCCTGGCCGAGCCGGACACGGTCGTTATCGCCGCCGGCACGCATCGGCTGGTTAGCGGTTTCTTCGAATACCGCGATCTTGGCGCCTTCGAGGTCAAGGGCATCACTGCGCCGGTGCCGGCTTGGCAGGTATTGCGGCCGAGCGCCGTTGCGAGCCGGTTCGAGGCATTGCGCGGATCGGTCCTGACCCCGCTGGTTGGCCGCGACGAGGAGATCGACCTGCTGTTGCGGCGCTGGGTCCGCGCCAAGGCGGGCGACGGCCAGGTCGTGCTGATCTCGGGCGAACCCGGCATCGGCAAGTCGCGCATCGCCGCGGAATTGGAGAAGCGGCTCCAGGCGGAGCCATATCTCCGTCTGCGCTATTTCTGCTCGGCCTATCACCAGGACAGCGCGCTCTATCCCTTTATCGACCAGCTCGGCCGGGCGTCAGGGTTCGCGCCCAACGATCCACCCGCTTCTCGGCTGCAGAAGCTCGAGGCCTTGCTCGCCCGCGCAGCACCACCGGGCGAGGGTGTGGCATTCCTCGCCGATCTGCTGTCATTGCCGGCCTCGGAGCGCCATCCGCTGCCGAACCTCAGCCCGCAGCGTAAGAAGGAAAGGACGCTGGAGGCGCTGATCCGGCAGCTCGAGGGTCTGGCGCGCCGGCAGCCGGTGGTCATGGTCTTCGAGGACGCGCATTGGATCGACCCGACCTCGCGCGAGCTGCTCGACCTCACCGTCGAGCGAGTGCGCGGCCTGCCGGTGCTGCTGATCGTGACGTTCCGCCCGGAGTTCCAGCCACCCTGGACCGGCCAGCCGCAGGTGACGACGCTCGCCCTCAATCGCCTGGATCGGCGCGACCGCACCGCTCTGGTCGAGCAGATCGCCGGCGGCAAGGCATTGCCCGCTGAGGTCGTCGGCCAGATTGCCGATCGCACCGATGGCATACCGCTGTTCGTCGAGGAATTGACCAAGAGCGTCCTGGAGAGTGGCGTACTCCGCCAGGAGGCGGACCGCTACGTGCTCGATCGGGCATTGCCGTCGTTCGCGATCCCGACGAGCTTGCACGACTCGCTGATGGCGCGGCTCGACCGCTTGGGGTCGGTGCGGCATGTGGCGCAGATCGCCGCCGCGATCGGACGCCAGTTTTCTTACCCGCTGCTTCGCGCCGTCTCCCCTTCCTCGGAAGACGAGTTACAAGCCTCTCTCGCCCAACTCGCTGCCTCCGAGCTGGTCTTCCAGCGAGGGACACCGCCCGACGCGCTCTACAGCTTCAAGCACGCACTGGTGCAGGACGCGGCGCACGGCAGCTTGCTGCGCAGCTCTCGGCAGCAATTGCACGCACAGATCGCCGAAGCGCTCGCAGCCCATTCCCCCGAGCTGATGGACAGCCAGCCCGAGCTCTTCGCGCAACATTACACCGAGGCCGGGCTGGTTGAGAAATCCGTCACCTTCTGGGGTAAGGCCGGGCGACGGTCCATCGCCCGCTCGGCGATGGCGGAAGCGGCGGCACAATTGCAAATGGGGCTCGACCAGCTGGCGCTGCTGCCGGACGGCGCCGAGCGTCAGCGACAGGAACTCGAACTTCGCAGTGCCTTGGGCACGGCGTTGCAAACCGTCAAAGGCTTCGCCTCGCCCGAAACGGGCCGTGCCTATGCCCGCGCACGAGAGCTGTGGGAGCAGTTGGGTTCTCCCTCGGAGTTCGTTCACGTCGCCTGGGGACAGTCTCGACATCACATATACCGCGGCGAATTCGATTTGGCGCAGCGCTTGGACGAGGATTTGCTGCGCCTGAGCCGTCAGCGCAACGATCCCCCCGGGCTCGTTCTCGGCCACATCTCCTCCGGTCGAAACTTGTTGCTCGCCGGCAGGTTTGCCTTATCCCTGTCGCATCTGGAAGCGGGGCTGGCGCTCTATGATCCCATCTCCCACCGCTCGCTTGCCCATCAAATCGGATTCAGCCCTCGCGTCAGCTTCCACGGGTATTTGGGGGCCGTCCTTGTCTGTCTCGGCTATTCGAACCAGGCATTGGCACAGAGCAGCGCAGCACTCGTTGAAGCTCGGAGACTGGCTCATCCGCCGACTTTAGCTATGAGCTTGGCGTTCAGCACGATACCGCTTTGGCTCGTCGGAGACGACGTAACCCTGGATGAGCGGGCTGCCGAGTTGGTCGCATTCGCGACCGAGCAGGGTTTTGCTCACTGGCGGGCGCAGGGAACGATCTATCGCGGGTGGGTCAAGGTCAAAAATGGCGATGTGGCGGACGGGATATCGCTTCTGCGCAGCGGTTCGACAGCTTACCGCGCCACCGGAGCGGAGCAGTGGATGCCCCATTACACTGACCTGCTGGCCAGCGCATGTGAAATCGGAGGGCAAATTGAAGAGGGCTTGGCCCATTTGAACGAGGCGTTGCAGATGGCCGAAAGGACAGGGGAGCGCTGGTTCGGAGCGGAGCTACACAGGCACAAAGGCCAGTTGCTGCTGCGGCAGGGGCATTCCGAGACCGCTGAGGAACTCTATCGCAAAGCCCTGAGCATCGCCGAGGAGCAGCAGGCGAAGCTCTGGGAATTGCGGGCTGCCGCGAGCCTCGCCCGGCTGCGCCGCGACCAGGGCCGCCGCGCCGAAGCCCGCGACCTTCTCGCGCCGGTTTACGGCTGGTTCACCGAAGGCTTCGACACACAAGACCTCAAAGAGGCGAAAGCGCTGCTCGACGATCTCGATCAGAGTGACTGAGCCCCGCACTGAGATCTGCTCTTTACCCATAACTGCCGATAGGACAGCCATGCCTGGCTGTCGACAGCGTGGCGGATCCAAAGCTAGGAAGCCCACAGGCCATGAGTCTTCAGCCCGCAGATTTGCTCCACAGGCGCCGCGGACAGGGTCCGGCCGGATCATTGTTATTCGATTGATAGCGCGCGCAAAATTCGTTGATCAGCGAAAAAATTCCATTGATCTTCCATTGGTCCGCTAAGTAACGAATTTTCCGCGCAAGCCGTTGAAATAACGAACGATTATACCGGCCGCCGTGGCCTTTTGGGGCGAAAAAGCATGATTTTCGTTGTATTTCGCCCCCGGCGGATGCCACTGAGATCGGACCGGCCTTGGCGCAAGCTCGATCGATCATCGCCGCAATGAAGCTGCATAGACTGCTGGCGGCAATATTCCTTCTGGGGGCGCTCGCCGGCGGGAGCGACCGGTCGTCGCCGCCGTCAGGTGAGCACTGCCACCGGTAAGGGAGAGGTAACTCTTATATGCAATAAGTTTTGTGTGTTCTCTGCTCTTTTGTCGCTCGACTATGGCGGGTTTGTCGCCACTCTGC
>Ga0209656_10000518_pt1 | contig 25451 bp, 24 predicted proteins | sample BogFormECP12_OM2_FD_188239 | JGI IMG/M metagenome (GOLD analysis project Ga0209656, IMG submission 188239) | Bog forest soil microbial communities from Calvert Island, British Columbia, Canada - ECP12_OM2 (SPAdes) (version 2) | ecosystem: Environmental > Aquatic > Freshwater > Wetlands > Bog ...
AGTGTTTTTGGTGCTGCTGTGCAACGACCGTCCGGTGATGGGCCCATGGGTGAACAGCTTCCGTCAGAACGCCCTGGCGTGGATGATCGTGTGGTCGCTGGTGGTGCTGTCGTTGATGCTGACCGCGGTGACGTTCTACCCGAACCTGTCCACCGCGACCCTGGTGATCGGCCTCGGCATCGCCGCGGGGCTCGGCCTAGTGGGCGGCGCGTTCATCTACGGCGCGGGTTGGCTTGCGCAGCGCCGAGAGTCGGAGAACACCGTGCCGTTCGGCGCGCTGGACCTCGACCAGGTGGAGGAACTGGAAGAGCTTCCGAAGCTGACGCGTAAGGAACTCAAGGCTTTCCGCGATCGGGTCCGGGCGCGGTGGACGACGCCGGCGCTCGCGACCCTGGAGCGGCCGGCCATATCGCCACTGCGTCGAGCCGGGCTGTTGACGCTGCGCAGCTACCTGGTCATTGCGGGCGTGATGGTGGTGGTCAAGCTTGTTCAGGCCGGCCTCGGCTGAGGAGAATCTCAGGGCAGCAGAACGATCTTGCCGTGGGTGTGCCGCCGCTCGAGCTCCTCGTAGGCGTCGGCGACCCGGTCGAGGGGATAGGTGGCGGCGACGTCGAAGTCGACCGCGCCGGAGGCGACCAGGTCGGCGATTTCGGTCAGCACGGCCGGCGTCGACGCCTCGGCGCTTCCCTCGGTCTTGGCGCCGACCTCGGCGGCCTTCGCGAAGGAGATGATGGTGTCGATGCGCTCGGGCGGCACACCGAGATCGACCGCGAGCTGAACATAGTCCGGTCCGAACAAATCGATGAAGGCATCGATGCCGTCCGGCGCGGCCTCGCGCAGGCGTTCGGCCAACCCGTCGCCGTACTCGACCGGGACGACGCCGTACGCGCGAAGCCATTCCGCATTGTTTGCCGACGCGATGCCCAACACCCGCACGTCGCGCAGCGTCAACAGCTGGACGACCAGGCTGCCCACGCCACCGGCCGCGGCCGAGACCGCGACCGTCTCACCCGGCTGTGGCGCCACGGAGTGCACCGCGGCGTATGCCGTCGCTGCGACGACGTAGAGCGAGCCGGCGGCCTCCCAGCTCAGCTGAGCCGGCTTGTGGATCAGCTGGTCGACCGGCACCACGGTATGAGTCGCGTGGCTGGACCGCTGGAAGCTGAACCCGAGCACCTCGTCTCCGACGGCGAAATCGCTGACGCCGTCCCCGACTTCGACGACAACGCCCGCCAGGTCGCTGCCTTCGCCGGAGGGAAACGTGGCGGGGAATATCTCCTGCATTGCGCCGCTGCGAATCGCCGCCTCGCCGGGATTGATCCCGGCAGCGCGAACCTCGACAAGCACCTCGCCCTTAGCGGGGACCGGCATATCGATATCGGCCACGTACAACACATCCCGCCCGCCGTATCGATCGAAACGGACCGCGCGCGCTTTGGTAGCTGTCATGCTGATCTCCTTTCTTGGTGTACGAGCAGGCCGAGGAGCTCCAGATCGGCGGCGTATTTGTCTATCAGCGGCGCCGAGAGGTGCGGAATATCCTCGTCTGCACCGATTTTCGCTGCTCGTACCGCCCCGCGGAACACCTCGGTCGGGGCGGGCGCGCCAAGCAACGGTTCGGCCGGCTTCCGGTAGGCATCCAGTAACGGCAGCACCGAATGCTGGCGCTGCTTTTCCGGCAACCCGCGCAATGCGGTCTCGAAGCGCGCGAGCCATTCGGCGTAGTCGTCGATGCGCTGGATGTGATAGCCGGCGTCAATGAGCCAGTCGACGAACACGTCCAGCGACACCCCGTCGTCGTGCGGGTTCATCACGTCGAAGGACCGGAATCCCGAAGATGCCGTTGTCGCACACTGTTCGCCGAGCGTGGTGATCGCTTCCGCGACGAAGTCGACGGGCAGGCCGTCGTAATGTGCCCGGGGTCGGTTCCCCGCGGCGTCGGTCTGATAGAACGAGCGGGGCGCGACGCCCGTCGTCAGCACGCTGAGTATCAGCCGGGTAAATGCGTCGGGCACATTGAGCTGACCGGCATAGCGGCTGTGCGCGAGAATCAAGTCAGAGCGAAACACCGCCACCGGCAGCCGGCACAGGTCGTGTGCCTCGCGCAGCAGCACCTCGCCGGCCCACTTGCTGTTCGCGTAGCCGTTGGCGTACGAGTCGTCGATTGGCCGCACCGGGCTGACGTCGCGAATGTCACCGTCCTCGACGAACTCAGCGGGATCCACCGAGAACGCCACCGCCACGGTCGACAGGTAGGTAATCGGCTTGATCCGCGAAGTGATCGCCAACCGGATGAGTTCTGCCGTGCCAACGACATTCGGGCCGAACAACTGATCGTAGGGTAAGACGTGGTTGACCAGCGCGGCCGGATGCACGATCAAGTCCACCGTCTGCGCCAGCCGCTCCCAAGTGGCTTGATCCAGACCAAGATTCGGCTCGCCGATGTCGCCGACGACGATTTCGAGCCGATCGGCCGCCAACTCCCGGAATCGCGCCAGCAGTTGCGCATCCCCGCTGTCGAAGACCGCTTCTAGCCTTTTCGCGGCCGTCTGCGAATCGCTGCCCCGGACGATGCAGATCAGTTTCCCGTCCGTCTCGGCCAGTCGCTGCAGCCAATCCAGGGTGAGGAACCGGCCAAGGTACCCGTTGGCACCGGTGAGTAAAACGGTCTGCGGTTCACCGGTGGTCGAGGGCAGTGACGGTGCCGCGGCCAGTGTCGCCGCATCGATGAACTTATCCAAAGTCAGTTCAGCAGAGCGGATTTCGGCGGCTCCAGTGCCGTGGACCGTCGTGAATGTCGGGCGCTTGGTGCCAGCGCCGCGTTCGGCCTCGATGTAGTCGGCGAGCTGCCGCAGGTTGCCTGCCGGGTTGATGATCACGCCGACGGGCACTTCGGCTCCGAAGATCTCCTGCAACAGGTTGGAGAAGGTCAACGCCGACAGCGAGTCACCGCCGAGATCGGTGAAGTGCGCTTCGGGCTCCGGCGTCCCGGGCGATCCCAGCAACGCCTGCGCCGCGCGGATCAACGTGTCGAGCACCGGCTGGTCGGCCGCCGCCGCCCTCAGCGCGCGCAACTGGTCGACCCGGTTCGCCGCGAGATCAGCGTACAGCCGCTCGAGTCGTTCGGCGTAGTGCTCTTTGAGCTTGGGCCGCAACACCTTTCCAACACCCGACAACAGACCGTTGTCGGTGCTGAACGGCTCGGACTCGACCAGGAAGTCGACCGGCACCTCGTAAGACTGCAGTTCGGCGGTTGCTGCTGTCTGGCGCAGCGACTCGCTCAGCGCGGCCTTGAGGCCGGCATCGTCGCCAACGAATCTCTGCAACGCATCGTCGGTGGGGACCACAACCGCCAACAGGTAGGGACGTTCGCTGTTGCCATAGACGAAGACCTGCCGCACCAACGCTGCGCCCGCGAACACCGCCTCCAGGTGCGCGACGGCCACGAACTCGCCCTGCGCGAGCTTGAGTACGTTGTTGCGCCGGTCCACGTAGGCGAGTGTGTTCGGCGCGATCTCGGCCATCACGTCACCGGTCCGGTAGTAGCCGTCATCGTCGAAGACCCCGGCGGTGACCTCGGGGCGTTTGTAATACCCGGGCGTCGCACTCGCGGATTTCACCAGCAGCTCGCCTCGCGGATGCGGTTTGTCGGTGGCGAAGTACCCCAGCTCGGGAACGTCGATGAGTTTGTAGTCGATCACCGGCGGGCGTTTGATAACGCCGTCCATGCTGACAAAGCCGACCTCGGTGAGACCGTAGCCGTCGAGGACATGCACGCCCAGGCATGACTGGATGAAAGCTTTCATCTCGGCGGCCAGCGGCGCCGTTCCCACGAAGCTGGTGAGTATCCGGCCACCGAGCACCTGCTCGCGTAGTTCCGACTTCGCCGCCGCATCGGCGACATGCGGTTCGGCTCCGTCGGCCAGCCGACGGTCAACGCCGCTATGGTAGCGCTGGTACAGCATTTCGACGACCCGCGGTACCAGGCCCATCTCGGTGGGGCGCACCAGGTTCCAGTCCTCGAACAGCGTGGACAAGTCGCTTTCCGGCACAAAGAAACTGGTGCCACCGGCCTGGAACGAGGTTCCCAGCGGGATGCGTCCGCCGAGATGGTTCAGCGGCATGAAGTTGACGTTGACCACCGGTGCCTCATCCGTCGGCATCGCGTCGGCGGTCCAGACGCGCGCCACCATGTTCTCGGTGTACATCGCTCCTTTGGGCAGCCCGGTGCTTCCGGAGGTGTACATGATCATGGCCAGGCGCTGGTCGTCGCCGTCGGTGTAGATGGGCTCCGGTGGCAGCGATCGGCCGCGAGCGATGACATCGCTGAGCGTTTCGACGATCGCGGGCACACCGGCGTCCTCCAGCCGCGCGTGTGCCCGCTGCAGGCCTTCGCGTTCGTCGTCGACCTCCGGCTGGTAGTCGAAGACGACGATGCGACGCACCGACTGACTGTGCAGCGCGGACTCGATGGCCAGATCCAGATACGCGGCGCTGACCGCCAATATCCGCGGTTCGACTTCGTCGATGATGGGCCGCAGCCGCGAAGCCGGAGCGTTGTGCTGCAACGGAACTGCGACCAAGCCGAGGTATCCGGACACCAGGTCGATGGTCAGGTAGTCGGGACTGGCGAAGCCGACGGTCGCGACGAAATCCCCGGGCGCGACCGGATGATCTGGATCGTGTCGCCAGGCCGCGGCGGCCGCACTCACATTGGCCCACAGGTCGCGGTAGGTGATGGTTTCGAATCGCGGGAGCAACTGGCTGGTGCTGCGGCCGGTTGTCGGGTCGGTTGTCAGCGTGCGTGCGCGCCATCCGAGCGCCGGACGGTCGGCATAGGCTTCGACGTAGGTCTGCAGCACCTGCGGTAATCGAAGACCCGGGCGCCGCGCCGCCTCGACGACATCGGGCCTCGGGATTGCTGCCCGGATCTGCTCATCGTCGGCGTACAGCTCGGCGAGGTGCTGAGCGACGTGCGTTTCGAGACTGCCTCCTGGAGCCGGGCTGTTGCCGTTCCCGTATCGCGCGTCACCGGTCATACCGCACCCTCCGTCGAAACAGTCTCCCTAGGCGCAAACTCAGCGGCTCACCCGTCTCTTCCACGCCCGGGTGTGACCGTCGCCACAACGGCACGACGTCAGGCGAGGCGCCGGCTAGGCCACCACGTTGATCGGGTCACCGACGTGAACGGTGTTGAAGTACCACTCGGCGTTGTCCGGGCTGAGATTGATGCAGCCGTGGCTGACGTTCGCATAGCCCTGCGAATCCACCGACCACGGCGCCGAATGCACGTAGACACCGCTCCAGGTAACACGAACCGCGTACGAGGCGACGATGTCGTATCCCTCCGGCGAGCTCAGCGGGATCCCGATCGTCCGCGAATCCATGCGGACAGTGCGCTCCTTGGAGAGCGCGGTGTAGTTGCCCATCGGCGTCGGGCGGGTCGGTTTACCCATCGACGCTGGCATCGTGCGCAGCACCTCGCCGTTCTGGCTGACGGTGAATGTGTGCTGCGAGATGCTGGCAACGCCCACCAGCTCGTCGCCGGTGTCGAAGCCGGTCGACAACGCGTGCACCGCAACACCGATGTGGCTGTGGGCAGGCCAGTAGCCGTCCGGAATCCATTGCACGACGTTGTTGTCGACCCAGTCGAACCGCCCGGTCATGTGGTTCGGCGCGGTGATCTTGATTGCCCGCTCCGCCGCTGCCCGGTCGCTGACCGGCCCGGTGAACGTGACGATCACCGGATGGGCCACACCGACCACCGCGCCGTTCGCCGGCTGGATCGAGGCGACATCGGCGGCCGGGTTGGGGGGCGCGATCGCTGCCGTGCTCGGGGCGCTCGATCCCGCCATGGCCAGCACGGCAACGGCCGCCGCGAGCCACACTTTTCGAACCGCTGTACGCACGGTGTCCACCCTCCGAGATGGTGCAAGCCCGAAGCGCTTACATTCTGTATCCGTAATATGTACCCTATCGGGCGCCCAGCAAACGGATCGTAAAACGCGCAAGTCGCGATAAGTGAGCGCAAAATTCGTTAACGTGCCTGTTCGGCAACCAAAAAGAGACCCTAACGTGATCTGAAACTCGTCCAGTTACTTGCAAGTTGGCAAGCGCAGATCGCTGTGTTGCACCAAACCCCATCACCGATCCGTACACCCGGCCGCTGCCGGGCCCGGCGGCACTTGTCGTGATCGACGTCCAGCATCTTCGCAATATCGCAAGCGACACAATAGTTTTCATCGGTTGCAACTTCCCGAACTGCCCGCGTACGTCGATCTACGAGGCCTCCGAGCGGGATTTCCGCATCATATTTCCGCATCATGTTGGTATCGGATGCGGTGTCCGGGCTGGATGACCAGGGCATCAAGGAATGCCGGGCGATAGGCTTGACGTTCGAGACCTATCCGCGACCCTGACTTGGTTGAGTCGGGGGTAGACCGTAGGTGTCAGTCCGCGGATTTCACCCGGGCTGCAGCGGATTCCGGCATGGGCTCGTACCGGGCAAAGGAGCGGGGTAAACGAGGCCGCCCCATGTGACAGCGAGCGTAAGTCGATGGCGTAACGGGTCAGCTCCACCTGCGGCACTTCGGCTCGCACCAATGTGCGGTCGTTGCCTGCGGTGTCGGTACCCAGTACCCGGCCGCGTCGTCCGGACAGGTCACCCATCACGGCGCCGACAAGATCGTCGGGGATCAGCACCGAGATCTCGTCGATCGGCTCGAGCAGGCTCACCTTGGTCGCCGCCGCGGCCTCCTTCAGCCCCAGCGAACCGGCCATCTGGAAGGCGAAATCCGACGAGTCGACGCTGTGCGCCTTGCCGTCGAGCAGCGTGACGCGGATGTCGACCACGGGGTAACCGGCGTGCACGCCCTTTTCCATCTGAGCGCGCACCCCCTTTTCCACACTCGGGATGAACTGCCGCGGCACCGCGCCACCAACCACCTTGTCGACGAACTCGAAACCCGATCCTTCCGGTAGCGGTTCAACCTCGATGTCGCAGACCGCGTACTGGCCATGCCCGCCGGACTGCTTGACATGTCGGCCGTGGCCTTTTGCCTTGCCGCCAAAGGTTTCCCGCAGCGGTACTCGCAGCTCGACGGTGTCCACCGCGACGCCGTACCGGTTTGCCAGCGCCTCGAGTACCACGCCGACGTGCGCTTCACCCATGCACCACAACACCACCTGATGCGTCTCCGGGTTCTGCTCGATTCGCAGCGTCGGATCCTCGGCGGCCAACCGCCCCAACCCGACCGACAGCTTGTCCTCGTCGGTCTTGGCGTGTGCCTGGATGGCCACCGGCAGTAGCGATTCCGGCATGATCCACGGTTTGAGCACCAGCGGTTCGGCCTTGTCGGACAGTGTGTCTCCGGTCTCTGCCCGGCTCAGCCGGCCGATTGCGCACATGTCACCTGGCAACACCACCGACGCGGGCCGCTGCTGCTTGCCCAGCGGGAACGACAATGCGCCGATGCGTTCATCCTCGTCGTGGTCGGCGTGGTTGTTGCCGACACCGTTAGTGATCCCGTTGGAGCCTCCGAAAAAGGAAGCGAAATGGCCCGACACATGAACGGTCGTGTCGGGCCTGATGGTGCCGGAGAACACCCGGACCAGGCTCAGCCTGCCGACGTAGGGGTCCGACGTCGTCTTCACCACCTCGGCCAGCAGCGGCGAATCGGAACCGCAGGTCACCTTGGTGAAAGTGGCGCCCTGCGGCGTAAAGACCTCGGGCAGTGGGTGTTCCGCCGGAGACGGGAATCCGCGGGTGGCGACCTCCAGTAGTTCCAAGGTGCCGACGCCGCTGCCGCTGCAGACCGGAATCACCGGGAAGAAGGAGCCACGGGCGACTGCTTTCTCCAGGTCGTCGATCAACACCGACTCGTCGATCTTTTCACCGCCGAGATAACGCTCCATCAGCGATTCGTCTTCGGACTCTTCGATAATTCCCTCGATCAGCGTGCCGCGCGCTTCTTCGATCTGATCGGTGTATGACGAATCTGGCGGGTGCGCGTTCCGCTTGCCGCCCTGGTACTCGTAATGCGTTTGCGACAGCAGCCCGATCAGACCCTCGCCTGCGGGCAGATAAAGCGGTAAAACCTTGTCGCCGAACGCATTCTGGGCCGTCGCCAGCGCGTTCTGGTAGTTGGCCCTGGCGTGGTCGAGTTTGGTGATCACCACCGCCCGCGGCATTGCGACCTGACTGCACTCCTGCCAGAGGGACTTGGTCGGTTCGTCGACGTCTTCGCAGGCTGCGATCACGAAGAGCGCGCAATCCGCGGCTCGCAGCCCGGCCCGCAGTTCGCCGACGAAATCGGCATACCCGGGAGTGTCGACGAGGTTGACCTTGACGCCCTCGTGCAGCAGCGACGCCAAGGCAAGACCCACCGAGCGCTGCTGGCGGATCTCCGCCTCGTCGTGGTCGCAGACCGTGGTGCCGTCGGCAATGCAGCCGGGTCTGGACAGCACGCCGGAGGCGACCAACAGGGCCTCCACCAGAGTGGTCTTCCCGCCGCCGGACGGCCCTACCAGCACTACGTTCCGGACGGCGGCCGGATCAGCCACGGCAGGAGCGGCTCCTGCGGTTTGGGAACTATTGGACCTGTCTGCCATGACGTGTCTCTCCTCCTGGCCCCGACGCCATCGTGATGTATGTCACTTTTCCCCTAGCGCCCGCGCAGCACAAGAGTGAACAGGCGGTGAACCCATTCCCACGCAGCGGCCGCGGTCAGGCGTGCCAGCTGCTCCAACGTCGGATCGCAACGGCGATCACCGGTCCATTCAGCGGAACCGACTGGTACTGGGCATATTTCGCGCGCAAAAGGTCGTGACCTGCGTGCAGGGCATTGCCGTCGTGATGGATCGCAGCCAGACCATCGATCCGGACCCACCACAGTTGCGTCCAATCAGAGGCGTAGTGGTCGACCAGCATGCTCACCAGCGGGTGTCGTTCGATGTTGGCCAACCGACGCAGCCGTTGAGTGGTCTTGGGCTTCCCGTCCACGGCGGTGTACACGACCTCGTCGTGAAGCGCGAACACCACCGGCACCAGGTGCGGCGTGCCGTCGGGAGCGACGGTGCCCAGCCGGGCCACCGGTGCACGCCCGAAGCTGGCCTTGGGGTCGAAGTCGACCACCACACCGAGCCTAGAGGCTTAGAAAACTAGGTGATCGTCAGGCCGCCGTCGACGACGATCGTCTGCCCGGTGACGTAACCACCGGCCGCGGACGCCAGCCACACCGCGGTGGCGGCGAGTTCGCGTGCGTCGCCCAAACGCCCCAGCACCAGGCGATGCGCCTGGCTCTCCAGGTACCCGGGCTGGTACTCGTCGGTCATCTCCGTCCGGAAGAATCCCGGCGCCAGCGCGTTGACGCGAATTCCCTTTCGGGAGCCCCACTGCTGGGCGAGATCTCGGGTCAGCCCGATGATCGCAGCCTTGCTCGCGCTGTAGGCGGCCTGCGGCAGATCGGCGGTGGTGATCCCCAAGATGCTGGCGATGTTGACGATCGAACTCCCCGGCTGCATGACCCGCCCGCAGGCCTGTGCCACCCAGTACGCGCCGTTGAGGTTGACGTCGATCACCGAGCGGAACTGCTCGGGCGTCTCGCGGGTCGCCGGGTGAGCGGAGCCCACTCCAGCGTTGTTGATCAGGATGTCGACTCGGCCGAAGGTCTGCATCGCCGAGTCGACCAGGGCCTGGCATTGCGCGGGCTCGCTGACGTCGGTGGCCACTCCGAGCGACTTACGGCCGGCGGCTTCGACCAGCGCGGCGGTCTCGGCCAACCTTTCGACGCGGCGGGCGCCCAGTACGACGTCGGCGCCGGCCTCGGCGAAGGCCTCGGCGAAGGCCACGCCGAGGCCCGACGACGCACCGGTCACGATCACGACTCTGTCGTCGAGCCGGAATAAATCAAGCACGCCCATCGAATAGCCACCTTTGCTGTCGAGTTGCCAGGCCGGCCAGAAACCTAGAAGGTATGAAGCTACCGTTTGCAGCATGTCGGCCGAGACACAGATCGCGAACCTGCTCTATCGCTACGCCGAATGCATGGACAGCGGCGACTTCGCCGGGGCGGCCGCACTCTTCGAGCACGCCCGCCTGCGGGTCGCCGACGGCCCGCACGGCACGATCGACTCGGCGACCTTGCTGGCGATCTGGACGTCCGGGGTGATGCGCTACCCGGACGGCACGCCGCGCACCAAACACGTCGTCACCAACCCGATCATCGAGGTCGACGAGGCTGCCGGCACGGCCACTTGCCGCAGCTACTACACGGTGATCCAGCACACCGACGACTTCGGCCCGCAGATCATCGTCACCGGCCGCTATCACGACCAATTCGAGCGCGTCGACGGCCGGTGGCGGTATTCCTTCCGCGACTACTCCCTGATGGACATGATCGGCGACGTCAGCCATCACCTGACCGGGCCGCTTGCGCAGACCCGAGGAACCGCCTGATCAGCGCCCTTTTTGGCCTGACCAGGATGCCCGACGCGCAAACCCCGGTTACGGTGTAGTGAACAGATTCGCGCGTAGGAAACCCCCGACGCTGCGACAATCCGAGCTTGAGTCGGGCTGGAACTATGCAGGAGGTAACACCGATGAGCGGATCGCACCGCCGTAAACCGCGGTGGTCGTTGTGGTTGCTCAGTCTGATAGCAGTGCTGGGGCTGAGCCTGGCAACGGCCCCCGCCCAGGCGGCGCCATCGACGCCGCGGCCGCTCGACGCTCTGGCCGCGGTCGGACAGGTAGGTCCGACGATCGTCGACATCGACACCCAGATGGAATATCAGAGCGCCGTGGGCGCCGGAACCGGCATCGTGATCGGTCCGAGCACGATCCTGACCAACAACCACGTCATCGCCGGCGCTACCAGCCTCAACGTGAGGTCCATCGGCAACGGTCAGACGTTCCCGGGCACGGTGATCGGCTTCGACCGCAGCCATGACATCGCCGTAGTGCAGCTTGGCGGAGGCGGACTACAGCCCGCCAACATCGGCAACTCCGACTCGGTTAGGGTCGGCGAACCGATTGTCTCGATGGGCAATGCCGGTGGTGCCGGCGGAGCCCCCAGCGCGATCGACGGCCGCGTCATCGGATTGAACCAGACGGTATCGGCGCACGACGCCCTGACCGGCAGCACCGAGACACTGAACGGATTGATCCAGGTCGACGCCGGAATACGCCCCGGCGACTCCGGCGGGCCCACTGTCAACTCCGCCAACCAGGTGATCGGCCTGAACACCGCCGCGACCGACAACTTCAAACTGGGTCACGGGCAGGGTTTCGTGATCCCGATCAATCGGGCCATGGCCATCGCCGGGCAGATTCAGGGCGGTGGTGGGCCGTCGGTGCACATCGGTCCGACGGCCTTCCTCGGTGTCGGTGTCAACGACGCCGAGGGTGGTGCCGGCGCCGTGGTCAGGCAGGTGATCCCGAACGGTCCTGCCGCCGGTGCCGGCTTCGCACCCGGGGACGTGATCACCTCGATCAACGGCCAACCCGTCAACTCGGCCACCGCGCTCACGGCCATCCTCGATCAGCACCACCCCGGTGACAATGTCACCGTGCGGGCTGGCGGTCGGAGCGCCAACGTGACGCTCGGGGATGGCCCGCCGGGCTGACCTGAACACCGCAGCTTGCGTGGCTGCTCTCAATTCGTTTGGCGTGCATATGGTTTGCGATAGCACGCCTCGGGTAAGTGTAAACTCGTGGACTTGACGAGCGACAGAGATGACACCGTCGAGCATGATCCCGCCGAGGGAAGTCACGTCGAGGACGGCGTAGTCGAGCACCCCAGCGCCGACGACTTCGCCGACGCCAGGGAACTGCCCGCCGATTCAACCTGGTTCAAGCATGCGGTTTTCTACGAAGTGTTGGTCCGGGCGTTCTACGACTCCAACGCCGACGGATTCGGTGACCTGCGTGGCCTGACCGAACGGATCGACTACCTGCAATGGCTGGGTATCGACTGCATTTGGCTGCCGCCGTTCTACGACTCGCCGCTGCGCGACGGCGGCTATGACATCCGCGATTTCTACAAGGTGCTGCCGGAGTTCGGCACCGTCGACGACTTCGTCGAGCTCCTCGACGCCGCGCACCGGCGCGGCATCCGGGTCATCACTGACCTGGTGATGAACCACACCTCGGATTCGCACGCCTGGTTCCAAGAGTCGCGCCGTGACCCTGACGGACCATACGGCGACTACTACGTGTGGAGCGACAGCAGCGACAAATACCCGGACGCGCGGATCATCTTCGTCGACACCGAAGACTCGAACTGGACGTTCGACCCGGTGCGCCGCCAGTTCTACTGGCACCGGTTCTTCGACCATCAGCCCGACCTGAACTACGACAACCCCGATGTTCAGGAGGCGATGCTCGACGTCATGCGGTTCTGGCTCGACCTCGGTATCGACGGGTTCCGGCTGGACGCCGTGCCCTACCTGTTCGAACGTGAGGGCACCAACTGCGAGAACTTGCCGGAGACGCATGCGTTTCTCAAGCGCGTCCGCAAGGTGGTCGACGACGAATTCCCGGGTCGGGTGTTACTTGCCGAGGCCAATCAGTGGCCCGGCGACGTCGTCGAGTACTTCGGTGATCCCGAGACCGGTGGCGACGAGTGCCACATGGCGTTCCACTTTCCGCTGATGCCGCGCATCTTCATGGCGGTGCGCCGGGAATCGCGTTTCCCGATCTCGGAGATCATGGGCCAAACACCGCCAATCCCAAAGATGGCGCAGTGGGGCATCTTCCTGCGTAATCACGACGAGCTGACCCTGGAAATGGTCACCGACGACGAGCGCGACTACATGTACTCCGAATACGCCAAGGATCCGCGGATGAAGGCGAATGTCGGCATCCGCCGCCGGCTGGCCCCGCTGCTGGAGAAGGACCCCGATCAGATCGAGTTGTTCACCGCGCTGCTGCTGTCGCTGCCCGGCTCCCCGGTCATCTACTACGGCGACGAGATCGGTATGGGCGACGTCATCTGGCTCGGCGATCGCGACGGGGTGCGCACCCCGATGCAATGGACGCCGGACCGCAACGCCGGGTTTTCCACGGCCAATCCCGGCCGGCTGTACGTGCCACCCAGCCAGGATCCGGTCTACGGCTACCAAACCGTGAACGTCGAGGCCCAACGCGACACCTCGACCTCGCTGCTCAACTGGACGCGCACGATGCTAATGGTGCGGCGCAGACATGAGGCATTCGCGATAGGTACGTTCGAGGAAATGGGTGGATCCAACCCCTCAGTACTGGCCTACGTGCGCGAAGCCGACCACGACGTGGTCCTTTGCGTCAACAACCTGTCGCGTTTCCCGCAGCCCATCGAATTGAACCTCCAGCACTGGAGCGGCTACACGCCGGTCGAACTGACCGGTCGGGTGGAGTTCCCGCGCATCGGCCAACTGCCTTATCTGCTGACACTGCCAGGACACGGGTTCTACTGGTTCGAGCTGGCAGAGTCGCAGGAGTCGCAATGAACCTGCCGTGGTCTGAATGGCTTCCCCAGCAGCGCTGGTATGCCGGGCGAGCCCGGGAAATCGCCAGCGCGCAGACGGGCCACGTCGTCGCGCTGAACGATGGCCTTGACCTGGTGCTGGTCGACGTCGCTTACACCGACGGTTCGGCGGAGCGCTATCAGGTGCTGGTCAGCTGGGACACCGCCCCGGTTCCCGAGTACACCACTGTCGCCACCATCGGTACCGACAACGACCGCACCGCCTATGACGCGCTGTATGACCCGCCGGCGGCCCAATTCCTGCTGTCCCTGATCGAGGAGTCCGCGGTTCGTTCCGATGTGGCATTCGCCAAGGAGCCGGAGGTCACCCTTCCGTTGGAGGCGGCGCCACGGGTGTCAGACGCCGAGCAGAGCAACACCAGCGTGATCTTCGAGCGAGATGCCATCCTGAAGGTATTCCGCCGCGTCAGCACCGGCATCAACCCTGATATCGAGCTGAACCGGGTGCTCGGACGGGCCGAGAACCCACATGTGGCCAGACTGCTCGGCAGCTACGAACTGAATCACGGTGACGCCGAAACCAACAGCCCGCTCGGCATGGCGACCGAGTACGCGGCCAACGCGGCCGAGGGCTGGGCAATGGCCACCGCCAGCGTCCGCGACCTGTTCGCAGAGGGTGATCTGTACGCCCACGAGGTCGGCGGCGATTTCGCCGGCGAGTCCTACCGGCTCGGCGAGGCCGTCGCGTCAGTGCACGCCACGCTCGCCGAAGCCCTCGGCGCGTCGCAGGCCCCCTTCCCGGTCGACACCATGCTGGCGCGGTTGTCGTCGACGGTCGCCGCGGTATCCGAACTCCAGCAGTACGCGGAGACGATCGAGCAGCGCTTCCAAAAGCTGGCCGAGCAGACCATCACCGTGCAACGGATACATGGCGACCTGCATTTGGGTCAGGTGCTGCGCACGCCGGAGTCCTGGCTATTGATCGACTTCGAAGGTGAGCCCGGTCAGCCGCTGGAGGAGCGCCGCGCCCCGGATTCTCCGTTGCGTGATGTGGCCGGCGTGATGCGCTCGTACGAGTACGCCGCCTACGGACCACTGGTCGACCAGTCGACCGACAAGCAACTCGCCGCGCGCGCACGAGAGTGGGTGCAGCGCAACCGCGCAGCGTTTTGTGACGGGTACGCGGCCGCGTCCGGCGTGGATCCGCGTGATTCGGAGCTGCTGCTGGCCGCATACGAACTGGACAAGGCGGTGTATGAGGCCGGTTACGAGTCGCGGCACCGGCCCGGCTGGCTGCCCATCCCACTGCGGTCGATCGCCAAGCTAATAGGCAATTGATATGAGTGCCGTTTGAGTTGTAGCCGCCGCGCTGCGGGTGTTGCGGTTCGGGTGAAAACATGTCGGCATGCTCCGTGAGACATTCGACAGTGAGGCGCGTTTGTCGTGGGTGCTGGCCGCGCTGGCCGGGGTGCTGGGAGCGACGGCATTTACCCACTCCGAGGGATACTTTGTGACGTTCATGACCGGCAATGCGCAACGCGCTGTGCTGGGCTACTTCCGGGACGACGTGAGGCTATCGGTTTCTGCCGGCGTTCTCATGCTGTGCTTCGTCGCCGGCGTGGTGGTTGCTTCAGTGTGCAGGCGGCATTTCTGGGTGGCGCATCCGCACGGACCGACCGTGCTCACTACCCTGAGCCTGTTGGCCGCTACGATATTGGGCCTCATCGACGACGGGTTGCAAGAGGTTAACCTTGACTTCGCGCCAATTATGTTGGTGGTCTTCGGCGTTGGTGCTCTGAACACATCGTTCGTCAAGGACGGCGAGGTGTCGGTGTCGCTGAGCTATGTGACCGGCACGCTGGTCAAAATGGGGCAGGGCATCGAACGCCACATCGCCGGTGGAAACGTGACGGATTGGCTCGGCTACTTTCTGCTGTTCGCCAGCTTCGTCGTGGGCGCCGCTTTGGGTGGCTGTATCAGTTTGGTATTCAACGGGACCGGGATGCTGATAGCCGCCACGATCGTCTGCGCGTTGACGACCGGCTACACCTACTTCCACCAGGACCGCCGCGCCTTGCTGGATTAGTGCGCCATACAAAGAACATCGGCAGCAGCGCTGGGGGTGCGCTGCTGCCGATGTGTGCGGAGGGTATGTCAGGTTGCGGGTTGAGCGGCGCTCAGTGTCCGCTGAATGTCGGGTTTCATGGCAACCAGTTGCTGGTTCCAGTAGCCCCAGTCGTGTGTCCCGTTGGGCGGGAAGTTGAACGTACCGTTGTTGCCGCCCGCGGCCGCGTAGTTGTCGCGGAACTGCTCGTTGGTGCGCAGCGTGAACTGCTCCAGGAACTTGGCCGGCATGCTGTCGCCGCCAAGGTCGTTCGGAGTGCCGTTACCGCAGTAGACCCAAATGCGGGTGTTGTTTTGCACCAGTCGAGGGATCTGGACCATCGGGTCGTTGCGCTTCCACGCCGGGTCGCTCGTCGGACCCCACATGTTGGTGGCGCTGTAACCACCCGCGTCGCCCATCGCCAGACCGATCAATGTCGGCCACCAGCCCTCGGATGGGTTCAGGAAGCCCGACAGCGATCCCGCGTAGGAGAACTGTTGCGGGTAGTAGGCGGCGAGAATCAGCGCGGAACCACCCGACATCGACATGCCGACTGCGGCATTGCCGGTCGGCGAGATGCCCCGATTGGCCTGCAGATACTGGGGCAGCTCACGGGTGACGAACGTTTCCCACTTGTACGTCTGGCAGCCGGTTTTGCCGCAAGCCGGCTGGTACCAGTCGGTGTAGAAGCTCGACTGGCCGCCGACCGGCATGATCACCGACAGGCCTGACTGGTAGTACTCCTCGAATGCGGGAGTGTTGATGTCCCAACCGTTGAAGTCGTCCTGAGCACGCAACCCGTCGAGCAGGTAAACCGCGTGCGGTCCACCGCCCTGGAATTGCACCTTGATATCGCGGCCCATGCCGGCCGATGGCACCTGGAGATACTCGACGGGCAGTCCCTTCCTGGAGAACGCCCCCGCGGTCGCCGAGCCGCCGACAGCACCGACCAGGCCGGCCAGCAGTGCCGCCCCGACAGCCGCGATTACCAGTCGACGCGGCAAACGCGCCGCCGCGCCGCGCAACTTCTCACCGAACTTCATAGCTCCTACCCATCCCAACTTTCATTTGCCGCAGTACGCGGTCGAATAGCTTTCGGAGGCAGTCAAACACAGCGCGCGGCTGACTCCCGTTTGCCGCCTCGGGGTGTGACATCGCGGTTGGCTAACGATTAAGCGTCAGCGCGGACTCAAAGATAACGATTGGGAATCGTTGGCCTGTGGCCATTTACAGCGTGGGTGACCTTGCTCAGGAGACCAGGCGACGTAAAAGTGTTGACGCAGTGCAGATTCCGAGCACCGCGGCCACCACCAAAACGGCGATGTCGGCCGGGTTGAACGGTGTGCCGATCAGCAGCGCACGCAGCGCGTCGACCTCGTAACTGAGCGGGTTGACCCGGCTGAGCAAATGCAGCCAGGCGGGCATCACGTTGACCGGGTAGAGCGCGTTGGACGCGAAGAACAACGGCATCGTGATGGCTTGGCCGATGCCCATCAGCCGATCGCGACTCCGGACCAGGCCGGCCAACGTCATCGACAGGCACGCGAAGAACGCCGCACCCAGCATGACGACGCCCATCGCGGCCAGGATCCGCAGCGGATTGATGGTCAGCCCAACGCCCATCAGATAGGCCAGCGCCAACACACCGACGACCTGCGCCACCGAGCGCACACCCGCCGCGAACGACTTACCGGTGATCAGCGCCGAAGCCGGCGCGGGCGTCACCATCAGCTTGGCGAGGATGCCGGCGTCCCGGTCCCAGATGATCTGTATGCCGTAGAAGATGGAGATGAACAGCGCGGATTGCGCGATGATGCCCGGCGCCAGGAAGGCCAGATACGACACCGAGCCGGTGTTGATCACGTGCAAATGGCTGAACGTGGTACCGAAGATCAACAGCCACAGCGCCGGCTGCACCATCCTGGTGACAAGTTCGGTGCGGTCGTGCTGAAGCTTCTGCAATTCGACGATCGCGAACGCCCCGACGCGACCCACCGTTGCGCAGACGCGTTGCCAGCCACGGGGAGCCTGGACCAGGGTTACCTCGATAGCGCGTTGGTCAACCGGCACGACGGGCAACCTTTCTGCTGGAACGGATTTCACTGAAAGCTTCGGAAGATTCTGTCTGCTGCGACAAGTCGGACGCGGCGTAGTGGCGGAACACGTCCTCGAGCGTGGCCGCGGGCGACAACGTCGACTTCAACTTCGTCGGCGTTCCCACGGCCCGCAACTCACCGCGATGCATCAACGCCACCCGATCGCACAGTGCGTCGGCCTCTTCCATGTAGTGGGTGGTCAGCAGGACGGTCATGCCGAATTGTGTCTGCATGGTCTGTACTTGGCTCCAGACACCTTCCCGGGCAATAGGATCCAGCCCGACGGTGGGTTCGTCGAGCACCAGCAGCGACGGGCGGTTGACAAGCGCTTGGGCCACCTCGAGTCGGCGCACCATGCCGCCGGAGTAGGTCCCGGCGAGGCGGTGGGCCACGTCGAGAAGTTGCATCGCGGCCAGCGCCTGCTCGACGCGTTGGGCGCGCTGGTCGCGCGGCACGCCGTACAGCCGCGCGAACCACTCCACGTTTTGTTTGCCGGTCAGCGCGGGCTCAATGGAAAGCTGTTGTGGCACATAGCCGATATTGCTTCGGACATCGACCGTCTGATGACGCGAGTCCAAGCCGAAGATGCGCAGCTGACCGTGCTGGACCGGCGTCAGCGTCGTGAGCATGCGCACCAACGTGGTTTTGCCGGCCCCATTGGGCCCGAGCAGGCCCATGGTCTCGCCGGGCCGCACCTGCAGCGTCACGTCGTCGACGGCGGTGAACTTGCCGTAGCGATAGGTCAGGTGCTGGCAGTCGATGGCCGGGGGTAGCAGTTCGCTCATGATCGTCGCTCCTGGAGTAATCGTGTCATCGTGTCGAGAACCTCCAATCCCTTTGCCAGAGACGCGATTTGGTCGTTGTCTAGTTCGCCGAGCACCTCGGACAGCAGCGCTCGCCGTGCCGCCCTGGATGCGTCGACGATCTGCTGGGTGGGCGCGGCGAGGGCGAGCTCGCCGACGCGGCGATCGGTGGCTCCGACGCTGCGGGTGAGGAAGCCGCCGGACACCAGCTTGGACACCAGTGTCGAGGCGGTGTTGGGCACCAATCCGAGTTCGGCCGCGGCGGCGCTGACCGATATGCCCGGGTTGCGGCCCACCAGCCAGAGCAGCTCCGACTGCGACTCGGTGAGTCGCGCGGAATCAAAACCGCGGCCGACCGACCTTCGAAGTTGGCGGCGGAATCTGCCGACGATCCGGAAGACCTCGGTCGCTAAATCGGTGCTTACCTGCACCTACCCGACAATACCTCTGTTTACGAGCTATATATTGGTGCGAGCTGTGGAGTGGTTATGCGTCGATAAGCGGGCTAACGCACGACGCGGTGCAGCCGCACGTCGGTCAGGTTGCCGTCGCGGACGGTCGCGGTCATGTACGTGCAGGCTGGTTGCCGGCGGCGATCCGTCGGCGACCCGGGGTTGAGCAGCCGCAGGCCGGTACCGGTAGTGGTGTCCCACGGAATGTGACTGTGGCCGAAGATCAACACGTCGCTATCGGGGTAGTGCTGCGACATCCGTTCCTCCCGGCCGGCCGCGCCGCCGGTCTCGTGGACAACCGTGAAGTGCAGCCCGCCCAGCAGCACGTCCGCGCGTTCCGGCAACCGCGCCCGCAGCGCCGGTCCGTCGTTGTTCCCCCAACACGCCACCAATCGCGTCGCCCGTCCCGCCAGCGTGTCGAGCAACTCGGGCGTCACCCAGTCGCCGGCATGAAAGACGACATCAGCCTGCGCCACTTCGTCCCATACCTGTGCGGGCAGATCGCGGGCGCGTCGCGGCACATGAGTATCGGCAAGCAGTAACAGCCTCATTTGGTCATCTTGCAACAGGATGCTGGCAACGACCCCGGGCGCCACCGCGGTGATCGCGGCACTATACGTTTGCACCTGAGCAGAGGAGAACAGAATGCGCACTTTCGAATCAGTTGCCGACCTCGCCGCCGCCCAGGGTCAAACCATCGGACAAAGCGACTGGGTGACCATCACCCAGGAAGAGGTCAACCTCTTCGCCGATGCGACCGGGGATCACCAGTGGATACACGTTGACCCGGAACGGGCGGCGAAAGGCCCGTTCGGCAAGACCATCGCCCATGGCTTTATGACGTTGGCGCTGTTGCCCCGGCTCCAGCATGAGATGTACACGGTCAATGGCATCAAGCTCGCGGTCAACTACGGCCTGAACAAGGTTCGCTTCCCCGCCCCGGTGCCGGTCGGGTCGAAGATTCGTGCGCAAAGCTCGTTGGTCGGGGTCGATGACCTTGGCAACGGCGCCGTCCAGGCGACGGTATCGACCACCGTGGAGATCGAGGGGTCGGACAAGCCGGCGTGTGTGGCCGAGAGCATCGTCCGTTACATCTCGTAGGCGCCGGCCGTGGACGCTGAACTGGCATCCTGGCTGGCGGCCGGGCAGCACTTCGACTACCTCGGCTTTGACATCTTCTACCGCACGGAAGGCAGCGGGCCTCCGCTATTGCTGATCCACGGCTACCCGTTCAACTCCTTTGACTGGGCACCGATCTGGCCAACGATCACCCAACGCTTCACCGTCATCGCACCGGACATGATGGGGATGGGCTTCTCGGCTAAGCCGGTCGCCTACGAATATTCGGTGCACGACCACGCCGACATGCACGAGGCGCTGCTGGAACACCTGGGAATCGGTAACGCGCACATCATCGCCCATGACATCGGTGACTCCGTGGGACAGGAACTGTTGGCCCGTCACGAGTTTCGTCAGCCCGCTTATGGTCAATTGAGCATCGACTCGATCACCTGGCTCAACGGCGGCATGTTCGTCGAGACCTACACGCCGCGCGCGGCGCAGAAGCTGATGTCCCGGACTCCGTTGGGGGACATCTTCAGTCACGTGCAGGGTAGCCCGCTATCTCGCCGGTTGCTGGAACCGACGCTGCGCGAGATGTTCGGCCCCAACACCAAACCGACACGGCACATGATGGACGTGTTCAACCAGATCTTGGATTACAACGACGGCCGCCGGGTGCTGCACAAGGTCGGCCGGTTCATCAACGACCGCTACACGCATCGGAATCGTTGGGTGCGCGCGATGCGGCAAACCAAGGTTCCGATGCGGTTGATCGACGGGCCGATCGACCCCAACTCGGGTGCGCACATGGCGCGCCGTTACGCCGAGGTGATACCCCACCCCGATGTGGTGATGCTCGCCGACGACATCGGGCACTGGCCGCAACTCGAAGCGCCCGATGCGGTGCTGACCCACTTTTTCGCGCACATCGACCGCGTCACCGAAGGCTCTTAGGCCTGGCGGACGCCCACCGCTGATTCGAGTTCGATCGGCGCCTTCTCGGTGAGCGCGGTCAGCGCGGCGATGTCGGGAACCGCGTCGCGCCCCGCGACATAACCGGACCGCGAAGGTGCGATATCGGCAAATTGTATCCGGTTCGTGGGTTTGCGGCCCTTCACCTGCCGGACGGTGACATCCGAAAGCGGCGGTGGCTGAACGAAGAATCCTTTCGGCTTTTCCAGCCATCCCTTGTCTCCGTAGAACTCCAGTGCCGCGACGACTTCGCGGTCGATCCGCGCAAACGCACGCGGCTGGCTGACCGGGCGGCGCGCCTTCAGACCCATCAGACGATCTCATCGCGAAGAGCCTGCCCTGTCAGAGCGATAGTCGGCCGAGCGATGGGTAGCTCATCGGGTGTGTCGTTGCGCGACTTCAGCAACGATTGAGCAACGAAGCGACCGCTTCGCACGAGCGGGGTAAGCGGCTGGACGACGGCTACTCAGCACCGCACCGGGCGGGCTTTGATGCCGGTGCCGGCGAGGGTCGTCGCTGGAGGGTAGCGCCATGGCGGCAGACGTTAAGACCCCTGCAAAGGTCGTGGTAGGGACTTACGTCCCGCCGAAGGTCACCAGGTATGCGACACCCCAATAAAGGTCGAATGTTGCAGTGACGCAGGACTTTAGTCACTCGTCGCAGCTAAGGAGCCGTCATAGCGTTGAGAAGTCAAATCGATAAAGGAGACAAGCAATGACGCAAGCGCCACACAAGGCCGAGCCACGCTGGGCCGAACTATCCGATGACGTCCTCGAGTCACTCGAGGCCGGCCGGAAGAAGGGCATCGAAGCCATCCGTAGCTTCGTCGATGAAGTGACTTCAGTGGTCGAGGGAGAGTCGCGGCGCAAGACCGTTATCGACGCTGCGTTGAAATTGGCTGAAGAGCTGGTCACCACCCGGATCGAATTCATGCGCGGTGTCGTGCGAAGTGCCGGCGAGGCGGTGAACAAGAAGTAGCCCATCACCTCCTGCCAAAACGGCGGCCGTCCACAGTCCCCTCAACTGTGGACGGCCACACTTCGTTTTCCGCGCTGAGGACTGGCAAAGGCACAAGACGTGACCTTCGACCCTCGCGAACGGCCAGACTTGTCGCCGACACTGCACAGCATGACCACATCCGACGACACCGCCCGAAGCTGGCGGGACCTGGCCGACGCGCTCACCGCCGCCCAGATCACGCAACTCGAGCGGCTCGAACGCGACGAACCGCAGGCCCTGCTAAAAACGGCGCAGCAGTGGGCGGCCGAGAACACCACTGCCGCAGAGCGATTCGACGAGGTTGCGCCACCCGCCAGTGCGGTGCGCACATTCGGCTGGCAGCGTGACGGCACCTGGTTCCGCGATTTCGCGGGCACCATGCGGCCCGCCGGGCAGGCCCGCGTTCAGGTGTTCGGCCGACAGCGAGCCGACGGCTCGGTACGTCGGTGGATCACCGTGCACACCAGACATTTAGATGCGCTCGATGCGGCAGCGGCCCGCACACTGGCGGCTGCGCTGACTGACGCGGCCGACGAGATCGAGCGGCTCAGTGTGGACGATCCGCCGCCTCGCCAGGCGACGTCGGTGCCGGAACTTTGCGACTAGACGCGCTTCGCGCGATCCTGTCCGTGCCCGATCACCTCAGAATCGCCTTTGCCTGCCGGATCGGCTACCCCGCGGCACCCACCACCCGTTATCTGCGCGTTCGGCGCGAGCTGCGGCAGTTCGCACACCGCAGCCGCCACTGAATCCTGTCTTTACCTGACCTGAAGTTGCCTATTTGGTCGTGGGGTGGGAGATCGCCGACTGCACCGCGCCGAACCGGTGCCGCGCTCGCTCGTCGGCGGCTTTCTGCTCGTCAGCGGTGACGACAATGGCATCCGGGCCCGGAAATACGGTTGCCGTGTGGCCGGTGTCGAGCCACTGCACCACATACGGTGGTGAACCATCGGACGAGTGCACCTCTGCGATGAGCCCCCGCTGGTCGGGTCGATCAACCGTCGCGCCCTTGATCAACAGCCAGTCTCCAACCTTCGCTTTCATGAACATCCCTTCCATCGAAAGCTCAATCGTGCAGGCGTCCACAGTGGTGGCGGAAGGGCATCAGGCCCTAACTCCCGTGGCCGAAAGTCCCTGACCGCCGAGACCTCGGCAAGGCTGAGTCGACCGCCAAAGACCCGCCAGCACGGTGTCTTTGCGCTCTACGGCGCGCCAACCGGGCATAGTCGAATCGAAGCCATAGGATCGCTGGACGAGGAGGCCATCATGGGTTCATCAGCCCGGACCGCGGCCAGGCACACATGGTCGCTGTGGCGCCACTTCCACCTGGGAGACGCCGGTTCACCGATGACCCTGTATCAGCTAACAGATCGCCTGCACGAAGGACGCACAGTTCGGGTGCCGTGCAACGCCATTGGTCCCACGGTCTCCGCGTGGTTGGCCGAATTGGGAGCCAACAGTCCTATGGTTGAAGACCTCGCGCGAGCGGTCCGGAACGGCGACTGGCCGACCGCCTATGCTGTCGGCGAACACCTGTCAGTTCACGTGGCTGTCGCAGCTTAAGCAACGTCTTCCTGGGCCGGTCCCTCGCAAAAGGACGTCATCGACCTTTCGCGTCACGCGCGCCGGGCCATTCCAATTCGGCTCACTCGCCCTCTTCGATGATGTGAACTGCGGCTTCCTCAGCGGAGGCGGCGCCGCCACTGATGCCAGCGTCCTCAGCAACGAGCTCCGCCTCGGTGTGTTCGCCAAATCCGCAGTCCGGTGCGACGAGCCGACCTGCTCGCCTACCGCCCACTTCTCGCGACTGAGGGAATTCGGCTTCACGCTCGGCCGCATCGGAGCGCTGCTGCTCCTCGTTGTCGAGCCAGACATTAATTCGCGCTGCCGGGTCCGGCTCTTCCTCGGCAAGCTTCTGGTCCAGGCTTTCCGACGGTCCGAAGGCGCCGGGCCCGTATGGTTGCTCGGGCGGCGAAATACCTTCATCGAGTGCGTCATCGACGCCGCGGTCGATGAGGGTGTCCTCTGGCTGCAGCTGGTTGTCGTCGTCCAAACTGTATTCGCCCATCGCTGGGCCGGCGTCGTATCGAGTGCTCATAACAATTGTCCCAGCTGGCCGGTGGTCATGGTGTTCTCCTGAATCGTTGGACATCCCGGCGAGCGGACTCGCGGGTCAACTGGAAGTTAAGTCGCAGCGAGCACACCGACCTAGGGTCGTTTGGCCCTCGATCCGGCAACTTTAGACACGCCGGCAGACGCCTCAGAACTCGGCGACCGCATGCTCCAGGCGCTCGGCCAGCCGGGCTTGCGCCTCGGCCCGCCGAGTGGGTATGTGCTGCGACGGGAAAGGCGTTGTCACCGGCTCATATTCACGCAGGGTCCGGCGGGCGACGGTCATCTTGTGCAGCTCGGTAGCGCCGTCGGCGATGCCCAGCGACTCGGCGGCCACCATCATCTTGACGAACGGCATCTCGTCGGAGACGCCGAGCGCGCCGTGCAGGTGCAGCGCCCGCTGTGCGACGTCGTGCAGCACCTGCGGCATGGCGACCTTGACCGCGGCGATGTCTCGGCGCACCTTCTGGTAGTCGTGGTGCTTGTCGATCAGCCACGCGGTGCGCAGCACCAGCAGCCGGAACTGCTCGATCTGGATCCAGCTGTCGGCGATCTTCTCCTGGGTCATCTGGAGGTCCGAGAGCTGGCCGTGTCGGGTCTTGCGTGACACGGCGCGCTCGCACATCATGTCGAAGGCCTTGCGCGCCAACGCGATGGTGCGCATCGCGTGGTGGATGCGACCCCCGCCGAGGCGGGTCTGCGCGATCATGAACGCCTGGCCCTCACCGCCCAGCACGTGGTCGGCCGGCACCCGGACGTCGTTGTAGCGGACGTAGCCGTGCGAGCCGTACCTGCTCGACTCGCCGCCCACCCCGACGTTGCGAATGATCTCGATGCCCGGCGTCTCGCCCGGCACGATGAACAGCGACATCTTGTCGTACGTGCGGGCGTCGGGCTTCGTCACGGCCATCACGATGAAGAACGATGCGTGCCGGGCGTTGCTGGAAAACCACTTCTCCCCGTTGATGACCCAATCGTCACCGTCGCGGGTCGCGGCCGTCACGAACATGCCGGGGTCGGAGCCGCCCTGTGGTTCGGTCATCGAATAGCAGGAGGTGATCTCGCCGTCGAGCAGCGGCTGCAGGTAGCGCGCCTTCTGCTCGTCGGTGCTGAACAGCGCGAGGATCTCGGCGTTTCCCGAGTCGGGCGCCTGGCAGCCGAACACCGACGGCGCCCAGCGGGAGCGCCCGAGGATCTCGTTGAGCAGCGCGAGCTTGACCTGGCCATAGCCGCGGCCACCGAGTTCGGGCCCCAGATGCGCCGCCCACAATCCCTGGTCCTTCACCTGCTGCTGCAACGGGCGCAGGATCGCCATCATCTCGGCGTTTTTCTTGTCGTACGGATCGAGCGCGACCAGGTCGAGCGGCTCGAGCTCGTTGACCATGAAC
>Ga0209656_10000519_pt1 | contig 25413 bp, 23 predicted proteins | sample BogFormECP12_OM2_FD_188239 | JGI IMG/M metagenome (GOLD analysis project Ga0209656, IMG submission 188239) | Bog forest soil microbial communities from Calvert Island, British Columbia, Canada - ECP12_OM2 (SPAdes) (version 2) | ecosystem: Environmental > Aquatic > Freshwater > Wetlands > Bog ...
CGCGCTGCCTGCGACGGTCACCGTCGAGCGGCCGCGCAACCCCGAGCACGGCGATTACGCCAGCAACCTCGCGCTGCAGCTCGGCAAGAAGGTCGGCGTCAACCCCCGCGAGCTGGCCGGATGGCTCGCCGAGGCACTGACCCGGGCCGACGGGATCGCCTCGGCCGAGGTGGCTGGACCCGGCTTCATCAACCTGCGCCTGGACGCGTCGGCGCAGGGCGTCATCATCAACAACGTCATCGACGCCGGCCACACCTACGGCACCTCCGACGCCCAGGCCGGACACAAGATCAACCTGGAGTTCGTCTCGGCAAACCCGACCGGGCCGATCCACATCGGCGGCACCCGGTGGGCCGCGGTCGGCGACGCCCTGGGCCGGCTGCTAACCACGCAGGGCGCCGACGTGGTACGTGAGTACTACTTCAACGACCACGGCGCCCAAATCGACCGGTTCGCCAACTCGCTGATCGCCGCCGCCAAAGGCGAGCCCACTCCGGAAGACGGCTACGCGGGCAGCTACATCGCCGACATCGCTGCGCAAGTCGTAAAGGAAGCACCCGATGCGCTGAGCCAGCCCGCCGCCGAGCAGCACGAGACGTTCCGAAGAATCGGCGTGGACTTGATGTTCACCCACATCAAGGAATCGCTGCACGAGTTCGGCACCGACTTCGACGTCTACACCCACGAAGAGTCGATGCACAGCAGCGGTCGTGTCGAGGAGGCGATCGCCCGGCTGCGCGAGAACGGCAATATCTACGAGAAGGACGGCGCAACCTGGTTGCGCACCAGCGCTTTTGGTGACGACAAGGATCGCGTCGTGATCAAGAGCGACGGGAAACCGGCTTACATCGCGGGCGATCTCGCCTACTACCTGGACAAGCGGCAACGCGGCTTCGACCTGTGCATCTACATGCTCGGCGCCGACCACCACGGCTACATCTCGCGGCTGAAGGCCGCCGCCGCCGCGTTCGGCGACGACCCGGCCACCGTCGAGGTGCTCATCGGCCAGATGGTCAACCTGGTCCGCGACGGCGAGCCGGTGAAGATGAGCAAGCGGGCGGGCACCGTGATCACGCTCGACGACCTGGTCGAAGCAATCGGCGTCGACGCCGCGCGCTACAGCCTGATCCGCTCGTCGGTGGACACCCCGATCGACATCGACCTGGCGCTGTGGTCGTCGGCGTCCAACGAAAACCCGGTCTACTATGTGCAATACGCGCATGCCCGGCTTTCCGCGCTGGCCCGCAACGCCGCCGAACTCGGCCTGATTCCGGATACCGGCCACCTCGAGCTGCTCACCCACGACAAGGAGGGCACGCTCGTCCGTAGTCTCGGCGAGTTCCCGCGGGTGCTGAAAACGGCTGCGTTCCTGCGTGAACCGCACCGAGTTTGCCGCTATCTGGAAGACCTCGCCGGCGACTACCACCGGTTCTACGACTCGTGCCGGGTGTTGCCGCAGGGCGACGAAGAGCCCAACCAGCTGCACACCGCGCGTCTGGCGCTGTGCCAGGCGACCCGCCAGGTCATCGCCAATGGCCTGGCCATCCTCGGTGTCCGCGCTCCGGAGCGGATGTGAGCGCGCACCCCGCTGGTCCGCGGCACGCCGAAGGGTTCCAGCACTCCGGCGTTCCGCCGCGGCCCGCGACGACGCAGGAACTGCTGGAACTGGCGCCGAATGTCTGGCCGCGCAACGCGGTCCGCGGTGACGACGGGGGGGTCAACATTGCCGGGATCGCGCTGAACTGGCTGGCACAGGAGTACGGAACCCCACTTTTCGTCATCGACGAGGACGACTTCCGGGCGCGGTGTCGGGAGATCGCCGCGGCATTCGGCGACGGATCCAACGTGCACTACGCCGGCAAAGCCTTCCTGTGCACTGAGATTGCGCGATGGATCGACGAGGAAGGCCTCTCGCTCGATGTCTGCACCGGCGGTGAACTGGCGGTCGCGCTGCACGCGAACTTCCCGCCCGAGCGGATCGCGCTGCACGGCAACAACAAATCCGTCGCCGAGTTGACCGCGGCGGTCAAGGCCGGCGTCGGTCACGTCGTGGTCGACTCGATGATCGAGATCGAGCGCCTCGATGCCATCGCCGGTGAGGCCGGTGTCGTCCAGGATGTGCTGATCCGCGTCACGGTCGGCGTCGAAGCTCACACTCACGAATTCATCTCCACCGCCCATGAAGACCAGAAGTTCGGGTTGTCGCTGGCCAACGGCGCGGCGATGGCAGCAGTTCGACGGGTATTCGCCACCGATCACCTGCGACTGGTCGGTCTGCATAGTCACATCGGGTCGCAGATCTTTGACGTCGGCGGCTTCGAACTCGCCGCGCACCGGGTGATCGGCCTGCTGCGCGACGTCGTCGCCGAGTTCGGGGTCGACAAGACCGCGCAGATCTCCACCGTCGATCTCGGTGGTGGCCTGGGCATCTCGTATCTGCCCAACGACGATCCGCCGCCGGTGCGCGAACTCGCCGACAAGCTCGGATCCATCGTGCGCAATGAATGCGCGGCGGTGGGCTTGCCGGTCCCCAGGCTGGTCGTCGAGCCCGGCCGCGCCATTGCCGGGCCCGGGACCATCACGCTGTATGAGGTCGGCACCGTCAAAGATGTCGGCGTGAGCACGACGGCGCATCGCCGTTACGTCAGCGTGGACGGCGGGATGAGCGACAACATCCGCACTGCGCTGTACGGCGCGGAATACGATGTTCGACTGGCCTCCAGGGCCACCGATGCGCCTTCGGCGCTGGCCCGTGTGGTCGGAAAGCATTGCGAGAGCGGCGATATCGTCGTTCGGGATACCTGGGTGCCGGACGACATAGCGCCCGGCGACCTGGTTGCGGTGGCGGCCACCGGCGCCTATTGCTACTCGCTATCGAGCCGATACAACATGATCGGTCGGCCGGCGGTGGTGGCTGTGCGCGACGGGCAGGCCCGTCTGATTCTGCGCAGGGAGACCGTCGACGATCTTCTGAGTCTGGAGGTGGGGTGACGCGTGAACGGTGGCGAAAAGCCGGTCGGTGTAGCGGTATTGGGACTGGGCAATGTGGGCAGTGAAGTTGTTCGCATCATCGGGGACAGTGCTGACGATCTGGCCGCCCGGATCGGCGCGCCGTTGGTGCTGCGCGGTATCGGCGTCCGACGGGTAGCTGCGGACCGGGGTGTACCTGTCGATCTGCTCACCGACGACATCGACCAACTGGTCTCCCGCGATGACGTCGACATCGTCGTCGAGGTCATGGGTCCGGTCGAACCGTCCCGCAAAGCGATCCTGTCCGCGCTGGAGCATGGCAAGTCCGTCGTGACGGCGAATAAGGCCCTGCTGTCAGTCTCCACCGGCGAGCTGGCACAAGCGGCCGAAACCGCCAGTGTGGACCTGTATTTCGAGGCCGCTGTGGCTGGTGCTATCCCGGTGATCCGGCCGCTTACCGAGTCGCTGGCCGGCGACAGCGTGCAGCGGGTGGCAGGGATCGTCAACGGCACCACCAACTACATCCTCTCCGAGATGGACAGCACCGGCGCCGACTACGAGCGTGCGCTGGCCGACGCGAGCACGCTCGGCTACGCCGAGGCCGACCCCACCGCGGACGTGGAAGGCTACGACGCGGCCGCCAAGGCCGCCATCCTGGCGTCCATCGCGTTCCACACCAGGGTGACCGCCGACGACGTCTACCGTGAAGGCATCACCGAGATCTCCCCGGACGACTTCGTGTCCGCGCGGTCCCTGGGCTGCACGATCAAACTGCTGTCGATCTGCGAGCGAATCACGACCGGCGATGGGCAGCAGCGGGTTTCGGCTCGGGTTTACCCTGCGCTGGTTCCGTTGTCGCATCCGCTGGCCACGGTCAACGGCGCATTCAACGCCGTGGTGGTCGAGGCCGAGGCCGCCGGCCGACTGATGTTCTACGGTCAGGGCGCCGGCGGCGCGCCGACCGCATCCGCGGTGACCGGCGATCTGGTGATGGCAGCGCGTAACCGGGTGCTGGGCAGCCGCGGGCCGAAGGAGTCCAAGTACGCCCAACTGCCTATCGCGCCAATGGGTGCCATCTCCACCCGTTACTACGTGAGCATGAACGTCGCCGACAAGCCGGGCGTATTGTCCTCGGTTGCAGCAGAATTCGCCAAGCGCGAAGTCAGCATCGCCGAAGTTCGCCAAGAGGGCGTTGTCGGCGAGGGTGGCCAGCGGGTCGGCGCCCGCATCGTGGTGGTCACCCACAGCGCCACCGACGCCGCACTGTCCGAGACCGTCGACGCGCTGGCCGACCTCGATGTGGTGCAGGGTGTGGCCAGCGTCCTGCGGCTGGAAGGAACCAGCGAATGAGTTCGGCGAGCGCCGCCAAGACCAGCATCCATCAACCGTGGCCGGGCGTGATCGCGGCCTACCGCGAGCGGCTGCCGGTCGGCGACGACTGGGTTCCAGTCACCCTGCTCGAGGGCGGCACCCCGTTGATAGCGGCACCCAGGCTCTCCGCGAAGACCGGTTGCACGGTTCATCTCAAGGTCGAGGGCCTCAATCCCACCGGCTCCTTCAAGGACCGCGGCATGACGATGGCCGTCACTGACGCGGTGGCCCGCGGTCAGCAAGCGGTGCTGTGCGCGTCGACGGGTAACACCTCGGCGTCGGCGGCGGCCTACGCGGCCCGCGCCGGCATCACCTGCGCGGTACTGATCCCGCAGGGCAAGATCGCGATGGGCAAGCTGGCGCAGGCCGTGATGCATGGCGCCAAGGTCATCCAGATCGACGGCAACTTCGACGACTGCCTAGAGCTCGCCCGCAAGATCGTCGCCGACTTCCCGACGATCTCATTGGTCAACTCGGTCAACCCGCTGCGCATCGAAGGCCAGAAGACCGCGGCGTTCGAGATCGTCGACGCGCTGGGCGGCGCCCCGGACGTGCACGCGCTGCCGGTCGGCAACGCCGGCAACATCACGGCCTATTGGAAGGGCTACAGGGAGTACCACGCCGATGGCGTGATCGACAAGCTGCCGCGCATGCTGGGCACCCAGGCGGCCGGTGCAGCGCCGTTGGTGCATGGCGAACCGGTCAGCCACCCCGAGACCATCGCCACCGCGATCCGCATCGGCTCACCGGCGTCGTGGGCGCCGGCCGTCGAGGCGCAGCAGCAGTCCAAAGGGCGCTTCCTGGCCGCCACCGACGACGAGATCCTGGCCGCGTATCACCTGGTAGCCGGTGCCGAAGGTGTCTTCGTGGAACCGGCGTCGGCGGCAAGCATCGCCGGTCTTCTCAAAGCCGTCGACGACGGCTGGGTGGCGCCGGGATCGACCGTGGTCTGCACCGTGACCGGCAACGGCCTCAAAGATCCCGACACTGCGCTGCGGGACATGCCGAGCGTGTCGCCGCTGCCCGTCGACCCCGTCGCCGTCGTCGCGAAGCTGGGGCTCGTCTAGTGAACCAGATGCTGCCTGCCGGGCTGCTGGCCAGTTCGGTGGTCGCGGCGTCCAGCGCCAACCTCGGTCCGGGCTTCGACAGCATCGGGTTGGCGTTGAGCCTGTACGACGAAATCATCGTCGAAACAACGGATTCCGGCCTTGTCGTAGAAGTCGACGGCGAGGGCGCCGGTGAGTTGGCGCTCGGCCCCGGCCATTTGGTGGTTCGGGCCGTCGAGCGCGGGCTGCAGGCGGCTGGCGTCAGCGCGCCCGGCCTGAAAGTGCGGTGTTGTAACGCCATTCCGCACTCGCGGGGTCTCGGCTCGTCGGCGGCAGCCGTGGTCGGCGGCCTTGCCGCCGTAAATGGACTTGTCGCACAAGCGGGTTCGACTCCTTTGAGCCAGACCCAGCTTATTCAGTTGTCATCGGAATTCGAAGGGCATCCCGACAACGCCGGCGCGTCGGTGCTCGGGGGCGCGGTGGTTTCCTGGACCGACCGCACTGCCGATCCGCCCGGCTACTCGGCCGTGTCGCTGCGGCTACATCCCGACATCCGGCTGTTTCCTGCCATTCCCGAGCAGCGCTCGTCGACGGCGGAGGCGCGGGTGTTGCTGCCCGCGCAGGTCAGCCACGACGACGCCCGCTTCAATCTCAGCCGCGCTGCGCTGCTGGTAGTTGCGCTCACTGAGCGGCCCGACCTGCTGATGGCCGCCACCGAGGACCTGCTGCATCAACCGCAGCGTGCACCCGCGATGCCGGTGTCGGCGGAATACCTTCGACTGTTGCGGCGTTATGAGATTGCGGCTGTGCTATCTGGCGCCGGTCCAGCGGTGATTGCTCTGAGCACGGCTTCCGAGTTCCCCGCCGAGGCGCTCGAGTACGCCACCGCAAACGGGTTTGCGGTCAGCGAGATGACGGCCGGTGACGGAGTCCGCTGGAGTTCCGGAGTACCCGTCCGCAGCTAGCGCCGACTAGGGTGGTGAGGGGCTTCTTGCTTCCGGCAGCGAAGCAGGTTATCCTCGGAGCCGTCCAGCAATTGCAGCCTCTGAGTCTGCGTAGACACTAGGACGAACACCAAATTCTTCTCGGGGACGATGGTTCGCCATTAAACACCGCCAATCGGGGCGATCACCGTTGCAGAGTCGATTTTTGTTAGCACTCGGCGATTTGGCTGAATGCAACGAACCCCTCGCTTGATTCGATCAGCGAGGGAAGAAAGGAAATCCGTGACTGAAACGGACCTCGTTACGGCTGACGACAGCACCGAAAACCACAAGCTGTCCGACTCCGTGACCACCGACACTTCCGCCGACCACGACGCATCCGGGTCGGCGACAGCCGCCAACACCAGTGCGTCGGACGGTTCGCTGTCCACCATGGTGTTGCCCGAACTGCGCGCATTGGCCAATCGGGCGGGCGTCAAGGGCACATCCGGGATGCGTAAGAACGAACTAATCGCCGCGATTCGGGAAAGCCGCCGAGGGCACGCCAACGGTGCACCCGCCAACGGCACGACCAGCAGCGAGTCACACAATCACGCGGGCGAGGCTCCGGCCAACCACACCGAGGCCACCGCCGACGACACAACCCGCGCTGATTCCCGCGAAGAGGGATCATCGGCGAACCAAGCCGAGCCGCACAGCCGGGCCGAAAAGACCGACCAGAGCACTGACAGGCCGGCCCGCGAGGACACCAAGTCGGAGGAGCGCGACTCCAACAAAGACTCCGAAAAAGAGTCCGACAAGGGCGGCGATCAACAGGGCTCGGGCGGACAACAAAACCGCGGCGGCTCGAACCAGCAAGACGACGACGGTGACGGGCGCGGCGGCCGACGAGGGCGCCGATTCCGCGAACGCCGGCGTCGTGGTGATCGCCCGGGCGACGGCGGCGGCGGTGACACCGAACTACGCGAAGACGACGTCGTCCAGCCGGTCGCCGGCATCCTCGACGTTCTCGACAATTACGCGTTCGTGCGCACTTCCGGTTATCTCGCCGGCCCGCATGACGTCTACGTCTCGATGAACATGGTGCGTAAGAACGGCTTACGCCGGGGCGACGCCGTGACCGGCGCGGTGCGGGTGCCCAAGGACGGCGAGCAGCCCAACCAGCGGCAGAAGTTCAACCCGCTGGTGCGCTTGGACACCGTCAACGGCGGACCGGTCGAAGACGCCAAGAAGCGTCCCGACTTCAACAAGCTGACGCCGTTGTACCCGAACCAGCGGCTGCGCCTGGAAACCACCCCCGACCGGCTGACCACCCGCGTCATCGACCTGATCATGCCGATCGGGAAGGGTCAGCGCGCACTGATCGTGTCGCCGCCGAAGGCCGGTAAGACGACGATTCTGCAGGACATCGCCAACGCGATCACCAAGAACAATCCCGAATGCCACCTGATGGTCGTGCTCGTCGACGAGCGGCCTGAAGAGGTCACCGACATGACGCGTTCGGTCAAGGGCGAGGTCATCGCCTCGACGTTCGACCGGCCGCCGACGGACCACACGGCGGTCGCCGAGCTGGCGATCGAGCGCGCGAAGCGCCTGGTCGAGCAGGGCAAGGACGTCGTCGTGCTGCTCGACTCGATCACCCGACTGGGCCGCGCTTACAACAACGCGTCGCCCGCGTCGGGCCGCATCCTGTCCGGTGGTGTCGACTCCACGGCGCTCTACCCGCCGAAGCGATTCCTTGGCGCCGCCCGCAACATCGAGGAAGGCGGATCGCTGACCATCATCGCCACGGCGATGGTCGAGACCGGATCCACCGGTGACACAGTGATCTTCGAGGAGTTCAAGGGCACCGGTAACGCCGAGCTCAAGCTCGACCGTAAGATCTCCGAACGCCGGGTGTTCCCCGCCGTCGACGTGAACCCGTCGGGTACCCGTAAGGACGAATTGCTCTTGTCGCCAGACGAATTCGGCATCGTGCACAAGTTGCGCCGAGTGCTGTCGGGGCTGGATTCTCACCAAGCCATCGACTTGCTGATGTCGCAGCTGCGCAAGACCAAGACCAATTACGAATTCCTGGTCCAGGTGTCCAAGACGACACCGGGTAACGACAACGACTGACCAGTTAGCACATCACCGCGGTCGACCAACATCGCCCTTCCGCCTAGGTACTGACGCTGCGCCGGTAACGTGCCAGCCTGTCGGGACCGACGGGAAAGTGGTGAGCCGTGGCGGACACTATTCAGCAACTGCTTCGCACTCGCATTGGCGACGCCAGTCCGGCAGTGAAATACGGCGACCGGGTGTGGAGCTGGCGCGAGCATCTGGCGGACGCCTCGGCTGAGGCCGCCGCATTGATCGGGATCGCCGACCCCCCACGGTCCTTGCACGTCGGTGCGCTGCTGGGCAATACGCCCGAGATGCTCACCGCGATGGCCGCGGCGGCACTGGGCGGATACGTGTTGTGCGGCATCAACGACACCCGTCGGGGCGCGGCCCTGGCCAAGGACATCCTGCGGGCCGACTGCCAGATACTGCTCACCGACCCTGCGCACCGCGCACTGCTCGACGGGCTGGATCTGCCCGGCGTCCGCGTCATCGACATCTCCACCGACGAGTGGTCTGGTCTGCTGGCAGCCGCCGGGCCGCTCGTGCCGCATCGCGAGGTCGAGCCCACCGACACCCTCATGATGATCTTCACCTCGGGCACCAGCGGCGAACCCAAGGCGGTCCGGGTCACCCACCTGACCGTGATTTTCGCCGGCGCCAACCTGATTGAGCGGTTCGAGGTCGATTCGTCCGGCGTCTGCTACTTGTCGATGCCGCTGTTTCACTCCAATGCGCTGTTGGCCGGCTGGAGCGTGGCGGTCGGCTCCGGCGCGGCGATGGTGCCAGCTACGTTCTCGGCATCGGGTTTGCTGCCCGATCTACGCCGGTACGGCGCGACCTACATGAACTACGTCGGCAAGCCGCTGGCCTACGTGCTGGCCACCCCCGAACAGCCCGACGATGCGGAAAACCCGCTGCTGGTCGCATTCGGCAACGAGGCAAGCGACCGCGACATCGCCGAATTCAGCCGGCGTTTCGATTGCACGGTATGGGACGGCTTCGGCTCCACCGAAGGCGCGATCATCATCACCCGCGAAGACGGCTGCCCCGCAGGCTCACTGGGCCAAGGCTTTCCCGGCGTGAGCATTTACAACCCGGACACGCTCACCGAATGCGCGGTGGCCCGATTCGACGATGACGGCGCGCTGATCAACCCCGACGAAGCGATCGGCGAACTGGTCAACACGTCCGGCGCCGGCTTGTTCGCCGGCTACTACAACGACAAAGACGCCACCGACGCGCGACTCCGCCACGGCATGTTCTGGTCGGGCGACCTGGCCTACCGCGACGCGGACGGCTGGATCTATTTCGCCGGGCGCAGCGGAGATTGGCTGCGGGTCGACGGCGAGAACATGACGACGGCGCCCATCGAGCGAATCCTGCAGCGGCTGTCGGCGGTCAGCCAGGTGGCGGTGTACGCGGTACCCGATGAGCAGGTGGGGGACCAGGTGATGGCGGCGTTGGTGTTGGCGGACGATGCCGAGCTGACGCCCGGCGAGTTCGGCGAGTTCCTGGCGGCCCAGTCCGACCTGTCGCCGAAGGGCTGGCCGCGCCACGTGTGGATCACCGAGAGCCTGCCGTCCACCGCCACCAACAAGATCCTCAAGCGCGAGCTGAGCTCCCGGGGCTCCACCCCCGAGGGCGGCCTGCTGTGGACCCGCATCGGGCGCGACACCACGTACACGGTGGCTAGCCGGTCGGCGAAGCACCAGTTCAGCCCCGGTTAGCGCGGGGAATGCGCGGCGGCCTGCGCGCGTTTAGGGGGAGAGCGGCTGACCTGGCATAATCGACAGCCGAAGTTCAGGTTCCGGTTCACGTCCGATTACAAGCTTCAGTAGGGCGACCCGGCGACCACGACCGAAGAGGACATCATGAAATCCGATATTCATCCCGCCTACGGCGAGACCACGGTGCTGTGCGGGTGCGGCAACACCTTCACCACCCGCAGCACCAAGGAAAGCGGCCACATCGTGGTCGAGGTCTGCTCGCAGTGCCACCCGTTCTACACCGGCAAGCAGAAGATTCTGGACAGCGGCGGCCGGGTAGCTCGTTTCGAGAAGCGCTACGGCAAGCGCAAGGCAGGCGCCGAGAAAGAGGCTGGAGAGGCTCGAAAAGCCGAGCAGTAGTTTGCAGCGACGCCCGAACTGTTGCGGAAACCGCGCAGGCCGGGCGTCGTTTTGCGTTCGGATCTGTTGGATCGGAGCGGTTCGCTGTGAAGGGAGAAGCATGACGCAGGGCGTGCAGGCGATTGACGCGCTGCTGGCCGAACACGCCGAGCTCGAGCGTCAGCTGGCCGATCCCGAACTGCACAGCAATGCCGCCAACGCGCGCAAAGTCGGCCGTCGGTTCGCGCAGCTCGCGCCGATCGTCGCCACCCACCGCAAGCTGGAGTCGGTGCGCGGAGACCTCGAGGCCGCACGTGAGTTGGCCGCGGACGACACATCGTTCGTCGACGAAGTCACCGAACTGGAAGCACGCGCCGCCGAGCTCGACACTCAGCTCACCGACATGCTGGCACCGCGCGACCCCCACGACGCCGACGACATTGTGCTCGAGGTCAAATCCGGTGAGGGCGGCGAAGAGTCGGCCCTCTTTGCCGCGGACCTGGCCAGGATGTACATCCGCTATGCCGAGCGACACGGCTGGACCGTGACGGTATTGGACGAAACAAACTCGGACTTGGGCGGCTACAAGGACGCGACGCTCACGATCGCCAGCAAGGGCGACACGGCCGATGGCGTCTGGTCGCGGATGAAGTTCGAAGGCGGAGTACACCGGGTACAGCGGGTGCCGGTCACCGAATCCCAAGGCCGCGTGCACACTTCGGCCGCCGGCGTGCTCGTCTATCCCGAACCCGAAGAAGTCGGCGAGGTGCAGATCGACGAGTCCGACCTGCGCATCGACGTCTACCGGTCATCCGGGAAGGGCGGCCAGGGCGTCAACACCACTGACTCGGCAGTGCGAATTACCCACTTGCCCACCGGGATTGTCGTCACCTGTCAGAACGAGCGGTCGCAGCTGCAGAACAAGACTCGAGCCTTGCAGGTGCTGGCCGCGCGCTTACAGGCATTGGCCGAGGAGCAGGCGCTGGCCGACGCCTCGGCCGATCGCGCCAGCCAGATCCGTACCGTGGACCGCAGCGAGCGCATCCGCACCTACAACTTCCCGGAGAACCGGATCACCGACCACCGCATCGGTTACAAGGCACACAATCTCGATCAGATTCTCGACGGCGACCTGGACGCACTGTTCGACGCTCTGAGCGTGGCCGACAGGCAATCACGGCTGCAGCAGGCATGACGACTCGACTGCGGGGCGCGATCGACTCGGCCACGACATTGCTCGCAGACGCCGGAATCAACTCCGCACGCTACGATGCCGAGGAGCTGGCCGCGCAGTTGGCCGGCACCGAGCGCGGGCGGCTGCCGCTGATCGATTCACCCGACGACACCTTCTTCGATCGCTACCACGCCGCGATCGCGGAGCGATCACGCCGAGTACCGCTGCAGCACATCACCGGCACAGCCGCATTCGGGCCGCTGACGCTGTTCGTTGGGCCTGGCGTTTTCATTCCGCGCCCGGAAACTGAGGTCATGCTGGAATGGGCCATTGCGCAATCCCTTCCGAAAGCTCCGGTCATCGTCGACGTCTGCACCGGTTCGGGTGCACTGGCGCTCGCACTGGCGCAGCACTGGCCCGCGGCGCGTGTGATCGGCATCGACGACTCCGACGCGGCACTCCGGTACTCCCGCCGAAACTCGGCAGGCACCACGGTCGAGCTATTGCGCGCTGACGCCGCCGAGCCCGGCCTGCTAGCCGAGCTCGACGGGCAGGTCGACCTGGTGGTGGCGAACCCGCCCTACGTGCCCGACGGCGTCGAGCTCGAACCAGAAGTCGCTCAACACGATCCACCACGTGCGGTGTTCGGGGGACCGGACGGAATGACGGTCATCAACGCCGTCGTCGGGCTCGCCGGCCGTTGGTTGCGTCCGGGCGGCTGCTTCGCCGTCGAGCACGACGACACCACGTCGTCGCTGACCTCCGAACTAATCAGCGGCACAGGATTTTTCGACGACGTCGTGGCCCGATCAGATTTGACCGGACGGCCGAGATTCGTCACAGCCCACCGAAAGGCCGGCTCGTGAGTCGCGCCGCGACGATGCAGAGCGAGGCGATGAGGAGGAGCGGCGCTCGTGAGTCGCGCCGCGACGATGCAGAGCGAGGCGATGAGGAGGAGCGGCGCTCGTGAGTCGCGCCGCGACGATGCAGAGCGAGGCGATGAGGAGGAGCGGCGCTCGTGAGTCGCGCCGCGACGATGCAGAGCGAGGCGATGAGGAGGAGCGGCGCTCGTGAGTGACGTATTCGACTGCGCCGATCCCGAACAGCGTTCGCACGGAATCGTGTCGGCGGCCGGCGCCGTCAAAAACGGTCGGCTGGTGGTTCTTCCGACGGACACGGTTTACGGCATCGGCGCCGATGCTTTCGACAGCTCGGCCGTGGCCGCGCTGCTGTCGGCCAAGCGCCGCGGGCGCGACATGCCCGTGCCGGTGTTGGTCGGCTCTTGGCACACCATCGACGGTCTTGCGTTGATGGTGTCGCAGGCAATGCGTGACCTGATCCGCGCATTCTGGCCGGGCGCGCTGAGCCTCGTGGTCCGGCAGGCGCCGTCCCTGCAGTGGGACCTCGGCGATGCCCGCGGCACGGTGATGCTGCGGATGCCGCTGCACCCGGTAGCCATTGAGCTGCTGCGCGAGGTCGGGCCCATGGCAGTATCCAGCGCCAACGTCTCCGGCTCGCCGCCGGCCGTCGACGCCGACGACGCCCGCAGGCAGCTCGGCGACCTCGTCGACGTCTATCTCGACGCCGGCCCTTCCGCGCAGCAGGCCGCCTCGACCATCCTGGACCTGACCGGGTCCGAACCCCGCATTGTCCGATCCGGGCCGGTCAGCGCCGAGGGTATCGCCGCGGTGCTCGGTCTGGACGCCGCGAGTTTGACCGGCTGATCGCCGTGGGCGATTAAATCCAGTCTCAGGGTGGTGCAGTACGGTCTCGGGGTGGTTAGGGGTCCCCACGACCTGGCCGGCGGTCTGCTCGCTCTGTCTGACCGTGGCGCTGGTGTCCCGTTGCGTGAACTGGCGCTCGTCGGGCTCACGGCCGCGATCATCACCTACTTTGCGACGGGGCCCGTACGCCTGCTGGCGACGCGGCTCGGCGCGGTGGCCTATCCACGCGAACGCGATGTGCACGTCACGCCGACGCCACGGATGGGCGGTCTGGCGATGTATCTCGGCGTCATCGCCGCGGTCTTCCTCGCATCTCAACTGCCCGCTCTCACACGCGGTTTCGTCTACTCCTCGGGTATGCCGGCGGTGCTGGTGTCGGGCGCGGTGATCATGGGCATCGGCCTGATCGATGATCGCTGGGGTCTGGATGCGCTGACGAAGTTCGCCGGTCAGATCACCGCGGCCAGTGTGCTGGTCACCATGGGTGTCGCCTGGAGCGTCCTCTACATCCCGCTCGGCGGCGTCGGCACCATCGTGTTAGACCAAGCCTCCTCGATCCTGCTCACGTTGGCGTTGACCGTATCGATCGTCAACGCGATGAACTTCGTCGACGGCCTCGACGGGCTGGCCGCCGGGTTGGGCCTGATTACGGCATTGGCCATTTGCATGTTCTCGGTTGGCCTGTTGCGCGACCACGGGGGTGACGTGCTGTTTTACCCGCCGGCGGTCATTTCGGTGGTGCTGGCCGGGGCGTGCCTGGGCTTCCTGCCGCACAACTTCCACCCGGCCAAGATCTTCATGGGAGATTCGGGTTCGATGCTGATTGGCCTGATGTTGGCCGCCGCGTCGACGACGGCTGCCGGACCGATTTCGCAGAACGCTTACGGCGCCCGCGATGTGTTTGCTCTGCTGTCGCCGTTCTTGTTGGTCGTGGCGGTCATGTTCGTGCCGATGCTCGACCTGTTGTTGGCAATCGTGCGACGGACCCGAGCGGGTCGCAGCGCGTTCAGCCCCGACAAAATGCACCTGCATCACCGCTTGTTGCAGATCGGTCATTCGCATCGCCGGGTCGTGCTGATCATCTATTTGTGGGTGGGCATAGTCGCATTCGGCACCGCGAGCACAATCTTCTTCAATCCACGCGACAGCGCGGCGGTGATGCTGGGTGCCATCGCGATCGCGGTTATCGCCACCTTGGTCCCGTTGCTTCAGCGCCGCGACGACGTCTACGACGAAGAGTAGTAGCATCGCCCACGATGTGATACGGTGCTGGTAGAACCCGAATAAACCTCGCGGGTTGCCGGCCACCGGCCATCGGATTCGCCTCCGATTGGACCGACGTACGACCGACAAAGGGGAGTTGTCCCTTGGGTGATGCGAGTGCGGTGAATGCCCTCCGTTACGCTCAACGGGCTACGCCACGATCAACCAGGCAACTCCCCCTAGCGAGGACTGAGGTGCAGCAGTGACAACGCCAGCGCAAGACGCGCCGTTGGTGTTTCCCTCGGTTGCTTTCCGGCCGATTCGTCTCCTCGCCATCTCGCTTGGACTGACCGTCGTTGCGATCGTCGCGGCGGGCTCGCTCCACCATCCAATGGTCGGCGTTTTCTTCGGAGTCGGGCTGCTGCTGGGTTTGCTCAACGCCATCGGTGTGCAGCGCTCGGTTGCGGCGATCACCGCCGAAGCGCATCCGCTGAAAAAGAAGATGGCGGTGAACTCCGCAAGCCGGCTCATGATCATCACCGTCATCGGGCTGAGTGTCGCATTCGTATTCCGGCCCGAGGGGCTGGGCGTGGTATTCGGGCTTGCGCTGTTTCAGGTCTTGCTAGTGGCCTCAACCGCGCTGCCGGTCTGGAAGAAGCTGCGCACCGGCGCCGCCGACGCTGCTGAAGGGACAGGTAACAGCGATGACTGAGATGCTGCTGGCCGAGGGCGCCATCGAGGTCGGACACCACGAGACGGCGCAGTGGTTCGGCCTGACCGTCAACGTCGACACCGTGGCGTCCGCCGCCCTCGCCGCCGTCATCGTCATCGGGCTGGCATTCTTCTTGCGGTCCAGGGTCACCTCCACCGGCGTGCCGGGCGGCGTGCAGTTGTTCTTCGAGGCGATCACCATTCAGATGCGCAACCAGATCGAATCCGCAATCGGGATGAAAATCGCGCCGTTTGTATTGCCGCTGGCCGTCACGCTCTTCGTGTATATCCTGATCTCGAACTGGCTGTCGGTGCTGCCGGTGCAGTACACCGATCCGGCGGGCGGGGCTCCGAAAGAGTTGTTCGCCCCGCCGGCGTCGGACATCAACTATGTGTTGGCGTTGGCGCTGTTTGTGTTCCTCTGCTACCACCTGGCCGGTATCTGGCGCAGCGGCCCCGTTGGGTACCCCGCCAAGATTCTCAAGGGGCACGTGTGGAACACCCTGCCGAAGGCCGTTGGGGTGGTCTTCTCGCCGATCAACGTGGTTGAAGAAGTCGCCAAGCCGATCTCGTTGTCGCTCCGACTTTTCGGCAACATGTTCGCCGGTGGCATCCTGATCGCGCTGATCGCGCTTTTCCCGCCGTACATCATGTGGGCGCCCAACGCGATCTGGAAGGCGTTCGACCTATTCGTGGGCGCGATCCAGGCGTTCATCTTCGCGCTGCTGACCGTCCTGTACTTCAGTCAATCGATGGAGCTGGAAGGGGAAGAGCATTAGGACGGCCCCAAACCCCGGCTTCCGCATCACCCCCAGACCCTTACCAAATATCAAGGAGGATAAGCAATGAACCCCACAATCGCGGCCGGCGCCCTCATCGGCGGTGGACTAATCATGGCCGGTGGCGCGATCGGCGCCGGTGTCGGTGACGGTATCGCCGGTAACGCGCTGATCGCCGGTATCGCCCGGCAGCCCGAGGCGCAGGGTCGGCTGTTCGTTCCGTTCTTCATCACCGTGGGTCTGGTCGAGGCCGCCTACTTCATCAACCTGGCCTTCATGGCGTTGTTCGTCTTCGCCACCCCGGTCAAGTAGATAGTCGAGATGGGTGACATGAGCGCTGTCGTCCTGGCTGCCGCCAGCCAGGCTGAGGGAAACTTCCTGCTTCCCAACGGCACTTTCTTCGTTGTGCTGCTCATCTTCTTGATCGTGCTCGGCGTGATCGGCACCTTCGTGGTGCCGCCGATCATGAGGGTGCTGAACGAGCGCGAGAACATGGTCACCAAGACGCAGGCCGACAACAAGGCATCGGCCGAGCAATTCACCGCCGCGCGTGAGGACTACGAGAAGTTGATGTCTAAAGCTCGGGTGAAGGCGTCGGCGGCCCGCGACGACGCTCGGGCGGACGGTCGTAAGGTTCTCGACGAAATGCGTTCGCGCGCTGAAGAACAGGTTTCCTCGACGCTGCAGGACGCCGCCGAGCAACTCAAGCAGGAGGGGGACGCGGTGGCGGCGGATCTGCTCTCTCGGGTGGGTAGCATGTCCACCACGTTGGCCAGCCGTATCCTCGGCGTCGAGGTCACGACCTCAGTCTCAGCCACCGGGTCAGGTCGGTAGCGAAAATGTCGACATTCCTCGGGCAGCTGTTCGGATTCGGCATCATCGTGTGGCTGGTATGGCGTTACGTCGTGCCGCCGGTGCGCAGAATGATGCTCGATCGGCAGAACGTGGTGCGTCAGCAGTTGGACGACGCCGCGGCTGCTGCCGATCGGCTCGCGGAAGCGAGCGAAGCCCACGACAAAGCGCGCAAAGACGCCAAGGCGGAGGCGGAGCGGATTACCGAAGAAGCCCGCGCCGATGCCGAGCGCATTGCCGAACAATTGCGGGCTCAGGCCGATACAGAGGTCGAGCGCGTCAAAGTTCAGGGCGCCAAGCAGGTCGAGCTACTGCGAGCGCAGTTGGTTCGCCAGCTGCGCCAGGAATTCGGTGCCGAATCCGTGCGGCGGGCAGGCGAATTGGTGCGTGGCTACGTCGCCGACTCGGCGCAGCAGTCGGCCACCGTCGACCGCTTCCTCGACGAGGTTGAAGCGATGGCGCCGTCCGAGGCGGAGGTCCAGTACCCGGTATCGGCGAAAATGCGTTCGGCTAGCCGACTGTCGCTGGACGCCGTGATGAAGCGCTTCAATGAGATAGCCAAGGATCTTGACGACCGTGGCCTGTCCGCGCTCGCCGATGAATTGACATCGGTCGCCGCACTGTTTGAACGCGAGAGTGTCGTCACCCGCTACCTGACCTTGCCGGCTGAGGACCCGTCGCCCCGAGTCCGGCTGATCGAGCGGTTGGTGTCCGACAAAGTCGGCGAGCCCGCGCTCGACGTCCTCAAAACGGCCGTCTCGCAGCGCTGGTCGGCCAGCAACGATCTGCTCGAAGCGGTCGAGCTCGTGTCGCGGAACGCATTGTTGACGCGCGCCGAACATGCCGGCTCGCTGGATGAGGTCGAGGACCAACTGTTCTGGTTCAGCCGGACCCTCGATGCTCAGCCGCGCCTCTCCATCCTGCTCGGCGACTACGAAGCTCCGGCCGACAGCCGGATTCGGTTGCTGCGCAACGTACTGGCGAGCGCAAGCACCACAGTCAATCCGATCGCGGCCGAACTGCTCTCCAAGACAGTCGAGTTGTTGCGGGGACGACCGGCCGAGGACGCGGTGCTTACGCTGGCCGAAGTGGCGGTGGCTCGACGTGGCGAAGTCGTCGCGCACGTCAGCGCGGCTGCCGAACTCAGCGACGCCCAGCAAGACCGCCTAACCCGAGTGCTGAGCCGGGTGTACGGCCATCCGGTGACGGTGCAGATGCAAATCGACCCCGAGCTGCTCGGCGGGCTCGCGATTACCGTTGGCGACGAGGTCATCGACGGTACGCTCTCGTCTCGTCTCGCCGCGGCCCAGACCCAGTTGCCAGACTGAAACACCACGTAGTCCATCAACAAGCAGGAAGAACGAAAAGCCATGGCAGAGTTGACAATCTCCGCTGACGACATTCAGGGCGCGATCGATGAGTACGTAAGCTCGTTTACCTCCGACACCGCCCGGGAGGAGGTCGGCTCTGTCACCGACACCGGCGACGGTATTGCGCACGTCGAGGGCTTGCCGTCGGTGATGACCCAAGAGCTGCTGGAATTCCCGGGCGGGGTTTTGGGCGTGGCGCTCAACCTCGACGAGCACAGTATCGGCGCGGTGATCCTGGGCGACTTCGAGAAAATTGAACAGGGTCAGCAGGTGAAGCGCACCGGCGAGGTGCTGTCGGTACCAGTCGGCGATGAGTTCCTCGGTCGAGTCGTCGATCCGCTCGGCCACCCGATCGATGGCCGCGGTGACATCGAAGCCGCCGAGCGCAGGGCGTTGGAGGTTCAGGCTCCGTCGGTGGTGCAGCGGCAGGGCGTCAAGGAGCCGCTGCAGACCGGCATTAAGGCCATCGACGCGATGACGCCGATCGGCCGCGGCCAGCGACAGCTGATCATCGGCGACCGTAAGACCGGCAAGACCACCGTCTGCGTGGACACCATCCTCAACCAGCGACAGAACTGGGAATCCGGTGATGAGAAAAAGCAGGTGCGGTGTGTCTATGTAGCCATCGGGCAAAAGGGCACCACGATCGCCTCCGTCCACCACACGCTGGAAGAGGGCGGCGCGATGGACTACACGACGATTGTTGCCGCGCCCGCATCTGACTCTGCTGGCTTCAAATGGCTTGCGCCATATACCGGTTCGGCGATCGCTCAGCACTGGATGTATGAGGGCAAGCATGTGCTGATCGTGTTCGACGACCTGAGCAAGCAGGCCGAGGCCTACCGGGCGATCTCGCTGCTGCTGCGCCGCCCGCCCGGCCGCGAGGCCTACCCGGGCGACGTCTTCTATTTGCACTCGCGCCTGCTGGAACGCTGCGCCAAGCTTTCCGACGATCTCGGTGGCGGCTCATTGACCGGCCTGCCCGTCATCGAGACCAAAGCCAACGACATCTCGGCTTACATCCCGACCAACGTCATCTCGATCACGGACGGGCAGTGCTTCCTGGAGTCCGATCTGTTCAACCAGGGCGTCCGGCCGGCCATCAACGTCGGTGTTTCGGTTTCCCGGGTGGGCGGTGCTGCGCAGATCAAGGCGATGAAGGACGTGGCCGGATCGCTGCGGCTGGACCTGTCGCAGTTCCGCGAACTGGAGTCGTTCGCGGCCTTCGCCTCGGACTTGGACGCGACGTCGAAAGCGCAGTTGGAGCGGGGCGCTCGACTCGTGGAACTGCTCAAGCAACCGCAAAACGAACCAGTCCCGGTTGAGGAGCAGGTGGTTGCGATCTTCCTCGGTACCGGTGGCCACCTGGACTCGGTTCCAGTCGAAGACGTACGTCGCTTCGAGAGCGAGTTCCTCGACCACCTTCGGGCGTCCGAAGGGGGCATCTTGTCCGAGATCCGGGAATCCCAGAAACTCACCGAGGACATGGAAAACAAGTTGGTCGAGACGATCAACGAATTCAAGAAGGGCTTTGCGGCTACCGGCGGCGGCTCGGTGGTGCCCGACGAGCACGTGGAAGCCCTCGACGAAGAGAAATTGGCGAAAGAAGCTGTGCGGGTTCACAAGCCCGCGCCGCCGGAGCAGAAGAAGTAATCGAGAATGGCTGCCACACTTCGTGAACTGCGGGGTCGGATCCGCTCCGCCGGGTCGATCAAGAAGATCACCAAGGCGCAGGAAATGATCGCGACGTCGCGTATCGGCAAGGCTCAGACGCGGCTGCAGGCGGCCCGGCCCTACGCCACCGAGATCACCAACATGCTCACCACCCTGGCCGCCGAAGCCGCTTTGGACCATCCGCTGCTGGTCGAGCACGCCGAACCGAAACGGGCCGGCGTGCTGGTGGTCTCGTCTGACCGCGGCCTTTGTGGTGCGTACAACTCCAGCGCCTTCCGTCGGGCTGAGGAGCTCTTCTCGCTGCTGCGAGAAGCCGGCAAGACGCCGGTACTCTACACAGTCGGACGTAAAGCACTGGGTTACTACAAATTCCGAAACTGGGACATCAGCGAGTCGTGGACCGGCTTTTCGGAGCAGCCCAGCTACGAGGATGCCGCGAAGATCGCTGAGACACTGGTAGGCGCCTTCATGTCCGGCGCCGAGAACGACGGCGAACATCCGGAGCAGGCGGACTCTGCTGGGGTCGACGAGTTGCACATTGTCTACACCGAGTTCAAGTCGATGATGTCGCAGTCGGCGGAGGCACATCGCATCGCCCCGATGGTTGTGGAGTACGTCGAGGACCCCGGACCGTTCACCTTGTACTCATTCGAGCCCGATGCGACGACGCTGTTCGACTCGCTGTTGCCGCGCTATCTGACCACCCGCGTGTATGCGGCGCTCCTCGAGTCCGCTGCCTCAGAGCTGGCATCACGGCAACGGGCGATGAAGTCGGCGAGTGACAATGCTGACGATCTCATCAAGGCCCTCACGCTCGAGGCCAACCGGGAACGGCAGGCCCAGATCACCCAGGAAATCAGCGAAATCGTAGGTGGCGCAAACGCGCTCGCCGATGCCGCGAAATAAGCCCCATTAGGAAGCGAAGAAGATATGGCTGCTACCACCGAGAATTCGAAGAACTCCAAGAACACCGACACGAATGGCCGCGTGGTGCGAATCACCGGACCCGTTGTCGACGTTGAGTTTCCCCGTGGCTCCGTGCCGGAGTTGTTCAACGCTCTGCACGCCGACGTCACCTTCGAGGCACTCGCCAAGACGTTGACGCTGGAGGTAGCGCAGCACCTCGGCGACAACTTGGTCCGCACCATCTCGATGCAGCCGACCGACGGGTTGGTGCGCGGCGTCGAGGTCACCGACACCGGAGACTCGATTTCCGTCCCCGTCGGCGACGGCGTCAAGGGCCATGTGTTCAACGCGCTGGGCCACTGCCTGGACGAGCCAGGCTACGGAGAAGACTTCGACCACTGGGGGATCCACCGCAAGCCGCCGCCGTTCGACGAGCTGGAACCGCGGACCGAAATGCTCGAGACCGGTCTGAAGGTGGTCGACTTGCTGACGCCCTACGTGCGCGGTGGCAAGATCGCGCTGTTCGGCGGTGCGGGCGTGGGCAAAACGGTTCTGATTCAGGAGATGATCAACCGCATCGCCCGAAACTTCGGCGGCACTTCGGTGTTCGCGGGCGTGGGGGAGCGCACCCGCGAGGGCAACGACCTGTGGGTCGAACTTGGCGAAGCCGACGTGCTCAAGGACACCGCGCTGGTGTTCGGTCAGATGGACGAGCCGCCCGGCACCCGTATGCGGGTGGCGTTGTCGGCATTGACGATGGCCGAGTACTTCCGCGACGAGCAGGGCCAGGACGTGTTGTTGTTCATCGACAACATCTTCCGGTTCACCCAGGCCGGATCCGAGGTGTCCACACTGCTCGGGCGGATGCCGTCGGCGGTGGGATATCAGCCCACGCTGGCCGATGAAATGGGCGAGCTCCAGGAACGGATCACCTCGACACGTGGTAAGTCCATCACCTCGATGCAGGCCGTGTACGTGCCCGCCGACGACTACACCGACCCGGCGCCGGCGACGACGTTCGCGCACCTGGACGCCACGACCGAGCTGAGCCGGTCGGTGTTCTCCAAGGGCATCTTCCCGGCGGTGGATCCGTTGGCGTCCAGCTCCACTATCCTGGACCCCGCAGTGGTTGGCGACGAGCACTACCGGGTGGCGCAGGAAGTCATTCGAATCCTGCAGCGCTACAAGGACCTTCAAGACATCATCGCAATTCTGGGTATCGACGAGTTATCCGAAGAAGACAAGCAACAGGTCAACCGGGCGCGACGCATCGAGCGGTTCCTCTCGCAGAACATGATGGCGGCCGAACAATTCACCGGTCAGCCGGGCTCCACTGTGCCGGTGAAGGAGACGATCGAGGCGTTCGACAAGCTCGCAAAGGGCGATTTCGACCATGTGCCCGAGCAGGCGTTCTTCCTCATCGGCGGCCTTGACGACCTGGCCAAGAAGGCTGAAAGCTTCGGCGCCAAGCTGTGATCTGTTCTTGCCAGCGGCGAAAGGTGGCTTGACATGGCCGACATGAACGTGGAGATCGTTGCCGTCGACCGGAAGATTTGGTCCGGCGAGGCGATGTTCATCTTCACCCGCACCACCGTTGGCGAGATCGGTATCCTGCCAAGGCATATCCCGCTGGTGGCGCAGCTGGTCGACGATGCCATGGTTCGCGTCGAACGTGAGGGCGAGAACGACCTGCGCATCGCGGTGGACGGCGGCTTTATGTCGGTGACCGAGGAGGGGGTCACCATCCTCGCCGAGTCCGCGGAATTTGAGTCGGAGATCGATGAGACTGCGGCCAAAGAGGATTCGGAGTCAGACGATCCCCGCATCGCCGCCAGGGGGCGGGCCAGACTGCGCGCTGTCGGCGCGCTCGACTAGCGGGCCGCGGCGATGAGCGCGCTCATGATGACCATGGTCGTGCTCGTCGCGGTGTTGGGAATTGCCGTCGTCGCCTTGAGTTATCGCTTGTGGAAGCTGCGCCAGGGCGGGACCGCGGCGATCATGCGGGATATCCCGGCGGTCGGTGGCCATGGATGGCGCCACGGCGTCATTCGCTACCGGGGTAGTGATGCCGCCTTCTACCGACTGTCCAGTGTTCGCTTGTGGCCGGATCGTCAGCTCAACAGGCGTGGTGTGGAGATCGTTTCGCGGCGGTCGCCACGCGGTGACGAGTTCGACATCATGACCGAAGAGATCATTGTGTTGGAACTGCGCGACACAACGCAGGACCGTAGGGCGGGCTATGAAATCGCGCTGGACCGAGGCGCATTCACCGCCTTCCAATCGTGGTTGGAATCGCGTCCCTCGCCACGCGCGCGACGCCGCAGCACCTGATCTGCGGGGTTACTTGTCGGGCCCCTCGCGCCGTCCGCCGCCCGGTTGCCACAGCACGTCGCCGTCCGGGTTGGCCAGGCGGCACAAGATAAACAGCAAGTCGGACAATCGATTCAGGTACTTCGCGGGTAGCGGGCTGACGTCTGACGGGTGCAGGTCGATCGCGGACCACGCCGAACGCTCCGCGCGGCGCACTGACGTTCGGGCGACATGCAGCAGCGCCGAAAGTGGCGAACCGCCGGGGAGCACAAAGGAGTTGAGTGCTGGCAGGCCCTCGTTGAACTCGTCACACCACTTCTCGAGTCGGTCGATGTATGACTGTGTGATGCGCAGCGGAGGATACTTCGGATTCTCCACGACAGGGGTTGAGAGATCTGCGCCGGCGTCGAACAGGTCGTTCTGGATCTGCCGTAAAACGTCGGTTAGTTCCTGCTTCGGGTTTCCCAACGCGAGCGCGACGCCGATCGTCGAGTTGGCTTCGTCGCAGTCGGCATATGCCACCAGCCGCGCGTCGTTCTTGGAGACCCGTGAGAAATCGCTCAACCCCGTGGTTCCGTCGTCACCGGTCCGGGTGTAGATGCGGGTCAGGTGTACTGCCATGACTAAAAACCGTACCGCTCTGACCGCCATGCCGACTGACAGGGCGATACCGCTTCACTAAACTAGCGCGGGTGGCCGAGCGTTTCGTGGTAACCGGTGGCAGTCGGTTGTCGGGCGAAGTCGCTGTTGGTGGCGCAAAGAACAGCGTTCTCAAGTTGATGGCTGCGGCCCTCCTCGCTGAAGGCACCAGCACGATCACCAACTGTCCCGACATCCTCGATGTCCCGCTGATGGCGGAGGTGTTGAGGGGCCTGGGCGCCACCGTCGAGTTGGCCGGGGCAACCGTGCGCATCACCTCCCCGGACGAGCCGAAATACGACGCCGACTTCGCCGCGGTCCGTCAGTTCCGAGCGTCGGTCTGCGTGCTCGGCCCGCTCGTCGGGCGGTGCAAGCGGGCCAAAGTCGCTCTGCCGGGCGGTGACGCCATCGGGTCACGGCCGCTGGACATGCACCAGGCCGGTCTGCGGCAGCTGGGAGCCGTCTGCAATATCGAGCACGGCTGCGTCGTTGCCCACGCAGATAGCTTGCGGGGCGCCGAAATTCAGTTGGAGTTCCCATCAGTCGGGGCCACCGAAAACATCTTGATGGCTGCGGTGTTGGCGGAGGGCGTCACGACAATTCGCAATGCGGCGCGCGAACCCGACGTGGTGGACCTGTGCACGATGTTGAACCAGATGGGTGCGCGGGTCGAAGGCGCCGGTTCCCCGACGATGACCATCACCGGTGTACCCCGGCTGTACCCGACCGAGCATCGCGTGATCGGCGACCGGATCGTGGCGGCCACCTGGGGCATCGCCGCGGCGATGACCCGCGGTGACATCACGGTCACCGGGGTTGATCCGGCGCATCTTCAGGTTGTACTGCACAAGCTGCACGACGCGGGCGCCACCGTCACCCAGACCGACGACAGTTTTCGGGTGACCCAGTACGAGCGCCCCAAGGCCGTCAATGTCGCGACGTTGCCGTTCCCGGGGTTCCCGACGGATTTGCAGCCGATGGCGATTGGCCTGGCGTCGATCGCCGATGGCACATCGATGATCACCGAGAACGTGTTCGAGGCACGCTTCCGTTTTGTCGAGGAGATGATCCGCCTTGGCGCCGACGCCCGCACTGACGGGCACCATGCGGTCGTGCGAGGCCTCCCACAATTATCGAGTGCACCCGTGTGGTCGTCGGACATCCGGGCCGGCGCCGGTCTGGTGCTCGCCGGATTGGTCGCCGACGGTGACACCGAGGTGCACGATGTCTTTCACATCGACCGCGGCTATCCGCTGTTCGTGGAGAATCTAGCCAGTCTCGGAGCGGAGATAGAGCGCGTAGAGTAGTTGAGACATAACGACTCTCGCCGGTCCTACGCGGAGCGGCAGCGAGTTGACCGTGCCTGTGCCATGGAGTATAGTGGCAGGGTTGCCTATCAATTGGGTGTTGTTTGAGAACTCAATAGTGTGTTTGGTGGTTTTGTTTTTGTTGTTGTTTTTTTGACTGCGCTTGTGGCGTCCCGTGTCATGGGTGTGGTTGTTTTTTGTTGATGCCAGTTTTTTGGTGTT
>Ga0209656_10000520_pt1 | contig 25371 bp, 21 predicted proteins | sample BogFormECP12_OM2_FD_188239 | JGI IMG/M metagenome (GOLD analysis project Ga0209656, IMG submission 188239) | Bog forest soil microbial communities from Calvert Island, British Columbia, Canada - ECP12_OM2 (SPAdes) (version 2) | ecosystem: Environmental > Aquatic > Freshwater > Wetlands > Bog ...
CGTTCAGCGCCCCCGACACGATCACCTTCACGGTGACGAGCGACCCCACCTTCCTGATGGCGGCGACGGCGCAGACCACCGCGGCGGCCGGCGGGTCGTCGGGGGCGATCGCCGGGGCCACCAGCGCCCAGACCGGTGAGCCGTTCCTCGGCGAGGGACTGGTGGCCGGACTGCTCATGGTGGTCGGGGGGGCGCTCCTCCTGGCCGCCCGCCGGTTGCGCCGACGCGCCGCCTGACCGGTTGGGCCCCCGCCGCCCGACCGCACCGACCACGCGTTCCGGACCCGGCTCCGACGGTGTGGCCGTCATCCTCGTCGGCCTGGCGGCGACCGCGGCCGCCTGCGGCGCGACGCCGGCCGCCCACCCGGGCACCACACCGGCCGCCACCCGCCCGGTCTCGGTGGTCCCCGCCCCCGCCGGCCTCCTCGGCGGTGGGCCGCCCCAGCCGGACGGGAGCATGTGGGTGCTGGCCGGGACGGGGGGCGCCCGCACCCTCCAGCGCCTCGACCTCACGTCGGGTCGGGTCTCGGTGATCAGCCCGGTGTCGGCCGCCGCCGCCACCGTGGCCCAGTCGTCGTCGGGCGTCCTCGGGGTGGGCCTGGCCACCCGGACCGCCGGCGCCCTCGAACTGCACAACGGGGCCAACGGCACGCTGATGTCGACGGTGGCCCTGGCCGCCCCCGCCCGCGACGTCGTCGCCGGGAGCGGCGGCACCACGTTCTACGTCCTGGCCGGGACGCCCAGCGCGGCGGGGGTCACCCTGGTCAACGCGACGACCGGGCGGGCCGGCGCCACCGTGCCGGTCCCGGCGGCCACCGTCGCCCTCGCCGTCGACCCGGCCGAGCAGAACCTCTACGCCCTCGGCCCCGGCGGGCAGGTCTCGGTGGTCGCCGTGGGCAACGGCGCCGTGGTGGCCCACTTCCCCGCCGGCCCCTCGGGCCGGGCCCTCGCCCTGTCGAGCGACGGGCAGACGCTGTACGTGCTGGAGGGCAACGGGGCGGTCGACGACGTGGCGGTCCTCAAGACGGCCACCGAACGCCAGGTGACGGCGCTGCCCGCCCCGGCCGACGCCGTCGACCTCCAGCTCTCCCTCGACGGCCACCTGCTCTACGAGCTGGTCGGGTCGCCGAGCGTCGGCAACATCCAGGCTTTCCCGGCCGGCCGGTAGGCCACGGGCGAGGGGCGGCGCCGTGCAGGTGGTCCGACGACCGGGGGACGGCGCGCCGGCGACGCTCGACCTGTCGCGGCCCCCGCCGCCGGTGCCCCGGGCCCCCGGGGAGCCGCCGGCCGGCCGGTCGGCCACCGAGCGGACGTGGTGGACGGTGGCGGGCATCACCCTCGTCCTGTGGGCGTTCCAGCTCTACGGGTACGTCGACTCCTACCCGGTGGTGGCGCTCGGCGTCGTGGTCCTCGGGCTGTGGGGGCTCGGCACGGTCCTGGCGGCGTGGGTCCCCCGCCGGGTCGACCCCCGCCTGGCCGAGGGACTGGCCTGGGCCACCCTGGCCCTGGCGGTCGGGGGCTTCCTCCTCTGGAGCACCCTCCAGGTGCTCGGCGCCCCGGCCTACGGGACCGACGAGATCGCCTTCGACCAGTACGCCGCCCAGCTCCTGGTGCACGGGTCGAACCCCTACGCCCACTCGATGGCGCCCGCCTTCTCGCTCTTCCACGTCTCGCCCGACGGCTACACCTTCGGGCTGACCGGGCACCCGGTCACCGCCCTCAGCTACCCGGCCCTCTCCTTCCTCGTCTACGCGCCGTTCTTGTGGGCCGGGTGGTCGTCCCAGCTGGCGGTGGCGGTCAACGTGGTGGCCTGGGCGGTCGGCATGGTGCTCGCCTTCGCCCTCCTCGACCGCCGGGTCCGTCCGCTGGCCATCGTGGTCGCCAGTCTGAGCGTCTACGTCGGGTACGCCGTGGGCGGGGTCACCGACGCGCTGTTCGTGCCGCTGCTCATCGGGGCGGTCTGGCGATGGGACCGGTTTGCCGCCACCCGGGGCCCGGCCGCCTGGCGCGGCCCGGTCCTCCTCGGGCTGGCCATGGCGGTCAAGCAGACCCCGTGGCTCGTCCTGCCGTTCCTCGCCGCCGGGGTCTGGTTCGAGGCCCGCCGCACGGACCGGGCTGCCGGGGCCACCCGGACGGCCGGGCGCTACGTGGCCATCGCCCTCGGCGCCTTTTTGGTGCCCAACGTCCCGTTCCTCCTCGTCGACCCGCACGCCTGGCTCTCGGGGGTCATGACCCCGATCGCCAGCCACACCGTGCCGGCCGGCCAGGGCCTGGTCGGCCTGAGCCTGTTCCTCGGGATCGGCGGCGGGTCGCTCGCCGCCTACACGGGCGCGCTGGTGGTCGTGTTCTGCGCCCTCCTCGCCGTCTACCTGGCCACCTACCCATGGCTCAAGGCGTGGGCGGTCGCCATGCCGGCCGTCGTGCTGTTCTTCTCGGCCCGCAGCTTCGGCAGCTACCTGGTGACGCTGCTGCCGGCCGCCGTCGTGGCGGCCTGCAGCATCGAGCGCCCCGACGCCGCGCCGGCCCGCCGGCCCTGGCGGCACTGGCGGCTGGTGGTGGGGGCCGGTGCGGTGGCGGTGGCGGTGGCGGTCGCCGTGCCCCTTCTCTGGCGGGCGCCCCTGCAGATCCGCATCGTGTCGGTCCGCACGACCGGGCAGCTGGCCACGGTGGTCCAGGTCGGGGTGGCGGTGACCAACGACTCGGGGTCGGCGGTCCGACCGGCCTTCTCGGTCGAGAGCGGCGGGCAGCTGAGCGCCTTCTGGCCGGCCCGGGGCGGCCCGGCCGAGCTGGCCGCCGGCGCCCGGGCCGACTACACGCTGCTCGCCCCGAACTTCTTCGCCCAGCCGCCGATCAGCGGAGGGTTCCAGGTGGTGGCGTTCACGAGCGACCCGGGCACCGTCAGCACCAGCGACTCGTACCTGCCGACCACCTGGCACGTGGCGCTCGACCCCGACGCCGTGAACGGGGTGGTCCCGCTCGGGCGCCCGGTGACGATCCGGGCCGAGATCCTCGACCGCCTCAACCGCCCGGTGCCGTCGCCCGGCGAGCCCGTCTACCTCGGCCAGATCATCTACGGCCAGCACGGGCTGATCTACAGCGAGGCGGTCATCAACCATGGCCAGGTCGGCCAGACCCCGGTCATCGCGTACACCGACGCGGCCGGGGTCGCCACCTTCACGGTGCGCGGCACGCAGGCGTCGACCGACCCGGTCTACTTCGAGGCCAACCTGGTGAACGCCCGTCAGTACTACCCCTACGGGTACTCCGAGATCCTCCCGATCCGGTTCGGGCGATGAGCGCGCTGTCGGTCAGCGCCCCGGCCGCCCCACCCCCGCCGGCGCCCGCTCCGGTCCCCCCGGCGCCCGAGGACCGTCGGCTGCGCCTCGTCCGCCGAGTCGCCGTCGTCGCCTTCTCGGTCCAGCTGGTCGCCATGGGCGCCTGGAGCGCCGTGCTGTACTCGCGCTACTCGGTGACCTTCGACGGGGCGACGTACCTCCAGGCCCTCCACCTCATCAGCCACGGGCACCTCGACCCGTACTCGACGACGCTGCGCCTGCCGTTCTGGCGCGGCCACTTCGAGATCCTGCTGTGGCCGCTGTCGGTCCTCGACTGGCTCCCGCCCCACGGGCTCGTCTTGTTCTGGGCCCAGGACGCGGCGGTGGTGGCGACCGAGGTGGTGGCGTTCGCCTGGATCTGCCGGGTGGCCCGGGGACAGGTGCCGCGCCCCGACGCCGCCTGGTGGCCCGCCGCCCTGGCCGGCCTCGGGCTGGTGGTCCTGGTGGCCGACCCGTGGACGTACTGGGCCACCTCGTTCGACTTCCACACCGAGCCCTTCTGCGGGCTGTTCGTGCTGGCCGCCGCCTACGACTTCAGCGGGCGCCGCAACCGCCGGGCGTGGGTGTGGGTCGGGCTGACCCTGCTCTGCGGGGACGTGGCCGGGACCTGGGTGACCGGGCTCGGGCTGAGCGCCCTGGTGGCCGCCCTGGTCGAGCGGGACCGGCGCCGCGCCCTCCTCGGCACGGGGGGCGCCCTGGTGGTGGCCGGGGCGGCGTGGCTGGCCCTGCTCACCGCGGTCGGGGCCAACAAAGGCTCGGTCCTGACCGCCTCCTACGGGTACCTGGCGACCCGGCCCGGGGCGGCCCCGCCGACCGGCTTGACGGCCTCGGCCCTGGCCCGCCAGGTCCTGACCCACCCGCTCCGCCCGCTGCGGGCCTTCGCCGACAACCTCCACAACCTGGCGGCCAACCTGGCCCCGGCCGGACTGGTCGGCACGCTCACCCCGTGGACGTTCGGGGTGCCGCTCGTCATCCTGGTCGAGAACGAGCTCAACGGCGGCTACGGGTCGCGGCGCTTCTCGATCCCCTCGTTCCAGTCCTCGCCGATCTACTCGTTCTGCGCCGTGGGCCTGGTCATCGTGGTCGCCTGGGTGGTGGGGCGCGTCGGGCTTGGCCGCCGCGCCCTGGCGGTGCTGGCGGCGGTGCTGGCGGCGAACGCCCTCGTGTGGGCGGTGGTGTGGATCCCGCCGGTCAAGGCGGCGTGGCTGCGGATCCCCGGGAACGAGGCGTCCGTCCTCGCCTCGGTCGGCCGGCGCATCGGCCCGGGCGACGAGGTGGTCGCCTCCCAGGGGGTGGTCGGGCGGTTCGCCGAGCGCCGGGCCGACTACGCCTTCGTGGCCGGCCCGCTCGAGGTCCCGGTGTCCGGGCGCCACGTCTGGTTCGTGCTCCTGACGGCCTCGGGGATCGAGTCGGCACCGGTCGACCAGACCCTCGCCGCGGTGGCCGAGCTGGCCGGGCCGCTGCACGCCACCGAGGTGGCGGCGACCGACGGGGTGTTCGCCTTCCGCTGGGACCGCCCGGCGTCGGTCCACCGCCTCCGCTTCCCCGGCGCCGGCGTCACCGTCCCGGCGTGGTCGGCCCCCGGGGTGGCCGGCCGCCCGGTCGTGGCCGGGCCCGAGGCCGACTGGTACGTCACGTCGACCGGGCGCCCGGGGTACCTCGTGTCCGGCGACGAGTGGTTGCGGGCCCCCGGGTCGTACCTGGCCGGGGTGTCCCTCTCGGCGCAGACGCCGCTCAACGTCGAGGTCTGGGACGACAACGACGACCAGCTGGTGGCCCGGCGCCAGGTCCCGGCGACCGATGGCGTGACCGAGGTCGAGATGCCCTTCTCGGTGGTCGGCCACCCGGCCTCGGCCGGATACTCGGGGTGGGGCCCGCTGCGGATCCAGCCCATCCCCCCGCTCGCCGGGGAGGAGCTCGAGGTCCGGGTGTGGGCGCCGGCCGGGGCGGCGGCCACCGTCTACTCGGTGACCCTCCTCCCGCACTGACCCCCGGGCCGGGACGGCCCGGGTCACGGGCGGGTCATCAGCCACTGGGTGATCTCGAGCTTCCCGCCGGCCACGGTCATGACCACGTGGATCCGCCAGGGCCCGGGGGCCGGCCCGCCCGAGAGGGTGGCGGTGACGTCGACCGTGGCCCCGGTCAGCGCGGCCCCGGCGACGACGAGCGTCGGGTTGAGGGCGGCCGGGAACGACCGGACGGCGGCGTGGATGAACGGCGAGGCCGCCGCCGGGGGCACGCCGGGGGCGAGGGCCGACCACCACCCCGGCTGGGCCTGTTCGGCCGAGCGGACCGCCCCGAAGTACTCGGCCAGCACCGCCGCCTCGTCGGCCAGGGGGGCCGGGCTCTGGACGAACGCCGGCGCCGGCATCCCGGCCAGGCCGAGCCGCCCGAGCGGGGTCTCGTTGGCGGCGAGCGACAGCCCCTGGGCGGCCAGTGGCGCCGGTGCCGGGACGCCCGGCGCGTCCGGCGGGCCGCCCGGGGCGGCCACCGGCTGTCCGGCCTGGACGGTCCCGGCCAGCCGGGCGGTCACCAGGTACCGCTGCGGCGTGAAGAACAGCGCATCGAGCGGGTAGCACGTCTCCATCACGAGCAGCGACTGGCCCGGCGACGTGTACAACGGGGCCCCGCGCGCCACGATCTGGTGCCCGGTGACCCGGTAGAGGTAGGTGGTGCACGGCGTGACGAACTCGACGTCGGCCCCGGTGGCCAGGGTGTCGATCTGGCTGAAGTAGCTGACGTCGTGGGCGGCCAGCACGACCGTGCCCGGCCCGTCCGGCCAGGCGCTGGTGGTCACGTGCCCGACCGCCACCCCGAGCTGGGCGTCGCCCACCCCCGAGAGGACCGGGGCTTCGAGCCCGATGGCCGGCGCCTCGAGGAGCCCCTCGGGGGCGGTGGAGGCGTCGCTGAAGGGCGGGCAAACCGGGCCGGCCGGCGGGGCGCCCCCGGTGGCCAGGGCCCGGTGGGCGGTGGCGATCGCCGCCTGCTCGCGTCGCACGAGGGCGGGGCCCTCGGTGTGCCAGCGCCAGTAGAAGTAGGCGATGTTGAGGCTGAGGTCCATGCCCGCCCCGATGAGGACGATCCCGGCCACCGCCAGCACCCGCCGGGCGCGCCGGGTCCGCCGGGAACGGCGGTCGGCATGGCGCCGGCGGCGCGCCGACACGAACATCTCGTCGATCGCCACGGTCGGTCGCCGGTTGCGGTCAGCCGGCGCCGCATGTCTCGCCATGGGCACGCCCCCTCGCACGCCGGACACGAGTCTGCCACGACCTCGGCGCATGTCGTGGCCGGTGTCCCGGTCGGCCCGCTACCGTGTCGGCGCCCGGATGGCACGCAGTCTGGAGGATCGCATGGGTGCACTGGAGGGTCGGGTCGCCGTCATCACCGGGTCGGGTCGGGGCATCGGGCGTGAGCACGCCCTCCTCTTCGCCGCCGAGGGGGCCAAGGTCGTCGTCAACGACGTCGGAACGGCGATGGACGGGTCGGGCAGCGACCTCAGCCCGGCCGAGCAGGTGGTGGCGGAGATCACGGCCGCCGGCGGATCGGCGGTGGCCAACCACGACGACGTCGCCGACTGGGAGGGGGGCAAGCGGCTGATCGACACCGCCCTGTCGGCCTTCGGCGAGCTGCACGTCCTCGTGAACAACGCCGGGATCCTGCGCGACCGGGTCCTCGTCAACATGAGCGTGGAGGAGTGGGACAGCGTCATCCACGTCCACCTGAAGGGGCACTTCGTCCCGACCCGCCACGCCGCCGCCCACTGGCGTGAGGAGACCAAGGCCGGCCGCGAGGTGCGGGCGGCCGTCATCAACACGTCGTCGACCTCGGGCCTGCTCGGCAACCCGGGCCAGACCAACTACGGGGCGGCCAAGGCCGGGATCGCCGCCTTCAGCGTGATCTGCGCCCAGGAGCTGAGCCGCTACGGCGTCCGGGTCAACGCCATCGCCCCGGCCGCCCGCACCCGGATGACCCAGTCGACGCCGGGACTGGCCGAGATCGTGGGGCCCCCCGAGGACGCCGGGCACTTCGACGTGTGGGACCCGGCCAACGTCTCACCGCTGGTGGCCTACCTGGCCACGGAGGACTGCCCGGCCAGCGGGCGGGTCTTCTACGTCCAGGGCGGGACGATCCGGACGTTCCAGAACTGGACGATGACCGACACCGTGGAGAAGCAGGGACGCTGGAACGTGGCGGAGCTGCAGGCGGAGATGTCCCGGCTCGGGGTGTGAGCGAACCGGGCGGCCGTCCCGGGTCGTCCGAGGGGCTCGCCCCCTACGACGACCCGTCGGTCATCTTGTCGCCGGTGGCCGACCCCGGGGCGGCCGCCCTCGGGGCGAGTGGGGCCGAAGCCAGCGTCGAGGCGGCGTGGCCGGTCCTCCTGCGCCGACGGGTCCAGCGCCGGGCGACGGCCAGCGCCCGCTACCGGTGGTGGGTCCTCGGGTCCCTCCTGGCCGGGCTGCTGGCGCTCAACATCACCTTCACCGTCTTCGTCGTCGCCCTGCCGACGGTAGCCCGCCAGCTCCACACCAACATCTCGGTGCTCACGTGGACGAGCACCGGCCCGCTGCTGGCGTTCGGGCTGGCCGCCCCGATCCTGGGCAAGGCCGGGGACCTCTTCGGGCACCGGCGCCTCTACCTGTTCGGGCTGGCCGGGGCGATGGTCTCGGCCGTCCTCACCGCGCTGGCCCCGACGGCCGGGGTCCTGCTGGTGGCCCGGGCCCTCGACGGGGTCCAGGGGGCGGCCACCGGGACCGCCTCGATGGCCCTCATCCTCGACGTCTTCTCGCCGGCCGAACGGGTCAAGGCCCTCGGGTGGTGGTCCCTCGTCGGGGCGGGGGGCCCCGTGATCGGGGTCAGCCTGGGATCGCCGATCATCCAGTTCCTCGGGTGGCGAGCCCTGTTCTGGGGACAGCTCGGACTGCTCGTCGTCTCGACCGCGGTGGTCCTGCTCGTGCTGCCGGCCCACGGCCGCCACGCCGTCGCCGAGTCGGGCCGTCCCGACGGCGACGCCGGCGGGTGGCGGCAGATGGACTGGGTGGGCTCGTGGACCCTGTCGGGCGCCGTGACCGCCCTCATGCTGGCGCTCAGCGTGGCCCCCCACACCGGGTGGTCGTCGCCGGCGGTCGTCGGCGCCCTGGTCGCCTCGGCGGTCGCCGGCGTCGTCTTCGTGCACCGCCTGCGGACGGCCCGCTACCCGCTGATCGCGCCCCGCTACTTCGCCCGGCGCAACTTCGTGCTGCCGATGGCCATGCGGGGCTGCACCAACTTCGCCTACTTCGGCGCCTTCTTCTTGTTCCCGCTCCTCATGGAAGAGGTCTACGGCTACCGGGAGGTCCAGGTCGGGCTGGTGTCGATCGTCCGGCCGCTCCTCTTCGCGCTGAGCGCCCCGGTCGCCGGGTACCTCGCCGTGCGCATCGGCGAACGGGTCAGCGCCGTCGCCGGGGCGGCCAGCGTGACCGCCTCGATGGTCCTCTTCGCCCTCCTGACGCCGAGCTCGACCCTGGCCCTCGTCGTGGTGGCCCTGGCGCTGGCCGGGGCCGGGATGGGGGTGGCCCTTCCGTCGACCTCGGCCACCATGGCCAACGAGGTCTCGGCCTCCGAGTACGGGATCATGACGGCCGCCCAGTTGCTGGCCACCCAGGTGGGCGAGGTCGCCGGGATCCAGGTCCTCCAGACGATCCAGCTCAGCTCGGCCCACCGCCAGCTGCACCGGGGCGCGCTGGCGCCGGCCGCCCTGCTCGGGTCGTTTCGGGTCGCCTTCGTGGTCGGCGCGGTGGTGGCCCTCGTCGGCGTGGCGTGCGCGCTGGGCATCCGCGACACGCCGCGCCCGGCGCCCGACCCGGCGGCGTGAGGTGGTGGGCCGGCCGGCCCGGGCCCCTCAGCGGCCCTGGTGGCGCAGGACCGCCCGGGCCGTCCGGGCCAGGATCCGGGTGTCGAGGACCGGGCCCTGGTGGCGAAGGTAGAAGAACTCGTACTGGAGCTTCTCGAGGGCGTCGGCCACGCTCGCCCCGTAGGGGAACTTGACCTGGGCCCACCCGGTCACCCCGGGGTTGACCAGGTGGCGGACCTCGTAGAAGGGGATCTTCTCGGTCAGCTCGGCCACGTAGCGCGGCTGCTCGGGGCGTGGGCCGACGATCGACAGCTCGCCGCGCAAGATGTTGACCGCCTGGGGCAGCTCGTCGAGGTGGACCCGGCGCATCCACGACCCGATCGGGCCGAGCCTCGGGTCGGCGTCCTCGGTCCACTCGGGCGGGTGGTCGCCCGGCGCCATCGTGCGGAACTTGAGGATGGTGAACTCCCGCCCGCCCTTGCCCACCCGGACCTGGCGGTAGAGGAGCGGGCCCCGGTTCCCCACCGCGTCGAGGACCCAGACCACCGGGACGCACGGGATCAGGAGCACCAGCCCGACCAGCCCGCTGGCCAGGTCGACCAGGCGCTTGAGGCGGGCGTAGCGGGGGGCGTGGAGCTCTTGGATGTCGAACATGAGCGAGATCCGCTCGAGCTCGACCACCGGGAGCTTCCCCAGCCACTCGTCGTAGAAGAGCGAGAGGGTGCGCATCCGCACGCCGCGCCCGTGGAGCTGCGCCGCCTGGGCCACCACCGACTCGTCGGCCTGGGCCTCGCGCCCGAGGACGATCACGGTCGGGTCGCTGGCGGCGGCCGCCGCGGCCAGGGCGGCCCCGGCCCCCGCCGTCGTCGCCGCCGCCACCGGATCGAGCACCGCCACCAGCTGGGCCGGGCGCTCGGGGGCACTCCCGAGATCGTGCTCGAGTGCCGCCGCCTCGTCGGGGCGCACCACGGCGAGGACGCGGTCCCCCCCGCCGAACTCGCGCGACCGCTCATCGACGATGGTGATCGCCGACCACGCCACGGCCAGCACGATCGCCGACACGAAGACGACGAAGCGGGGCAGGAGGGGCGAGCCGGCCAGCAGCTGGAGCACCGAGGCGACGCCGGTCCCGGCCACCACCGCCCCCAGGGCCGACCAGACGGCGCCCACCGCCGAGCGCGGCGTGTGCGGGAGGCCCATGGCATAGGCGGCCAGCTCGAGGACGACGACGTAGACCACCGTCCAGCCGAGCTGGGACGAGCCGATCAGCCGGTAGTGGCCGATCACCTCGGCGTGGAAGACCGCCAAGCCGCCGACCACGATGATCGGGGCCAGGGCCACCAGCCACGAGGTCCCCCTCCTCATGGCGCCAATTCAACTACGCCGCCGCCGGCCGCGCTGGGCAGCCCGGCCCGGGCGCCGGGCCCGGTCACGGGATGCAGCTGAGCGAATGGGTGAACGGGTTCCCCCCGGGCGCCACCGGCGGGCACTTCCCGCCGAGGACGCGCCGCTCGTAGGGCTGGTTGGGGTCGGCGTGGAGCGATCGCCGCAGCCAGTACCGGCCCAGCTGGTCGTGGTGCTGGACGAAGGCGATGGTGCCCAAGATGTTCATCGCCGGGTACCAGAACGGCGAGGGGACGAGGGCCCGCCGGGCGGTGGCGGAGGCCTCGTTCAGGTGCCCGCTGAGCGCCTCGGAGTTGGCCACGTTGGTGATGAGGAACGAGTACGTCGGGTCGCGGGCCAGCGCCACCTTGGCCCACCCGATGGCGTCGGCCGCCTGGGCGTGGTGGTGCCCGAGGGCCAGGTACTGGTGGATCAGGCTCAGCCGGGTGGCCGGCTCGGGCCAGGGGGAGAGCAGCGTGTTGGCCGTCCCCGCGCTGACCAGGGCGTCCTGGTCCTGGGCGACCGAGAACTGCGCCGCCGAGCGGTTGAGGGCGGCGTCCCCCACGACGAGCGCCACCGCCGGGACGGCCGCCAGGGCGGCGCACACCACCGCGGTCCATCCGGCCCACCGAGGTGCTCGCGTCCCCGGTGGCGGTGCACCGTCGCGCATCGAGAGCGCGGCCGCGCCGAGGGCCATGAAGGCGAGGGGGGTGATGACGGCGTTCACCGGCTCGACCAGCTCGCTGACCAAGAGGATCAGGGCGAAGCCGACCAGCCGGCCCCGGCGGTGGCCGAAGGCGAAGACCAGCCAGACGACGAGGGCGGCCAGCCCGAGCAGGCCGGTCGTCGTGGCGTACTGCAAGAAGATGTTGTGGGCGTCGCTGAACTGGGAGCCCGGCTCGATGCGCCACGCGGCGTACGAGTAGTAGGCCGAGGTGGCGCTGCGGAACTGCCCCGGGCCGTACCCGATGAGCGGACGGTGGGCGATGGCGTGCAGGGCGCTGGCCCAGGCACCGAAGCGCTGGCCGTAGGTGCCCTGGGCGGTGGACGACGCCAGGTGGCTGAGGGCTCCGCCGGTGGCCGCCCGCAGCCGACCGATCAGCGACCCGACCAGCAGGCCCCCGATGACCAGTCCGGCGAAGCCGAGTGCCCGGTGCTGCTGGGCCCGCACCGCCGGCCCCACCCGACCCGTCCCGGGGGCGCCGAAGCCGTCCCAGACCTCGAACCCGGCCACCACGACGGCCAGGACCAGGCCCAGGCGCTCGGCCCCGAGGCCGAGCCCCACCCCGATCAGGGCGACCGGCAGCCACCACTGGCGGGGGACCTGGCGGAAACGGGTGCCGAGGAGGGCCAGGGACCCGGCCAGGAGGGCGCACAGGAAGACCGGGTTGCCGAGCAGCCCGACGATGCTCGGGTACGCCTGGGGCAGGCCGATCCGGCTGACGTCGAAGAACTCCTCGAAGATGGCCATCACGGCGTTGACGACGGCGGCGGCGATGATCGAGGACTCGAGAAGATGGCGGTCGACGTCGTTGAGTGCGGTTCCGAGGGCCCAGCAGCCGGCCAGGGCCACGATGAACAGCCACCCGTCGAACTGCTGGTAGAGGCCGACGGCCGAAAGGACGGGGCGCAGCGACAGGGCCATGGCCAGCGCGCTCACGGCCACGAAGGCGACCGAGGCGCGGGCGGCCCACGTCTCGCTGGCCGACCGTCGGGCCGAGCGGCCGACGGCGCGTGCCGCCAGCATCGGCAGGCCGGCGGCGCCGAGCACGATCAGGACGGCCACCTTCACCGGCAGCGTGGTCGTCTCGAGCTCGGGGATGACCGCGGTCGCCAGGAGGAACACGCCGACCGCCACGGCCCAACCGGTCGTCGTGGCCACGGCCGACGGTGTCGGCGCCAGCGGCGCGCCGGTCGGCGCCGGGGCCGGAACTGGTTCGAGCACCTGCTCGGTCATGTCTCCCCCTCGACGCGGTGGCCCGGACGCCGCGGCCGCCGTGTCGTCGCGGCGCCCTACTCGGTCATGGCCCGTAGCCGCCCGGCCATCTCCAGGGCCGCCGGGTCGGGTGCTGTCCCCTGGAGGGCGATCAGCTTGGCCATGTCACCCTCGATCCGGACCTGGCCCATCATGAACGCCTGCATCGCCGCCTGGGCGTCGCCCTCGACCAGGATCGCCCGCGCCGTGGCGTAGGGGACCGTCACCGTGAGGTCGGGGTCGTCGATGTGGCCGCGGTCGACGAAGAGCTGGCCGCCCGTCGTGTCGACGTGGGCGTCGATGTCGCCGTCGCCGAAGGGCACCTCGGTGACCACCAGGTTCATCCGCACCGCGTGCGGGATGGCCGGGATCCGGCCTTCGTACTCGAGGCGCAACCGATGGGCCTCGTCCACCCATTCGTCGCTCAGGAACGGGTACGGCATGGGTGTCTGCTCCTTGGTGTCGATCGCCGGGGCCGGCCCCGGTCGCCGAACGCCGGTACGTTACCCGCCCGGTAGCATGCCCCGACGTGACCGCTCCCGTGATGTCAGGGGCCGAACCCCTGTCGGCGACGGGCGGCGAGGAGGGCGTGCTCGTCCTGCACGGCTTCACCGGCAACCCCTTCGAGATGCGCCCGTTGGCGGAACGGTTGGCCGCCGACGGACTGTCGGTCGAGCTGCCGCGCCTGCCCGGTCACGGGACGTCGCTGGACGACCTCGTCCCACTGGGCTTCGGGGACTGGTCGGCGGCGGCCGAGGGCGCCCTGGTCGACCTGGGCGCCCGGTGTCGGGCGGTGGCCGTGGTGGGGCTGTCGATGGGCGGGACGCTCGCCTGCTGGCTGGCCGAGCGCCACCCCGAGATCGTGGGGCTGGTCCTGGTCAACCCGCTGGTCGAGCCGCCCGGGGCCGAGCTGCGTGACGCCGTGACCGGACTGCTCGACACCGGTGAGGTGATGCCCGGGATCGGCGACGACGTGGCGGACCCGTCGGTGACCGCCAAGCCCTCCTACCCCGGGACCCCGCTGCGGGCCCTCCTCTCCTTGTTCGACGCGGTGGAGTCGGTGTCGGCCGACCTCGGATCGATCGAGTGCCCGGTGCTGCTCTTCACGAGCCGCCAGGACCACGTGGTCCCGACCTCCAACTCGGACCTGCTGGCCGACCGGGTGGCCGGCCCGGTCGAACGGGTCTGGCTGGACGCCAGCTACCACGTGGCCACCATCGACTACGACCGCGACGAGATCGAGCGGCGGACGGTCGCCTTCGTCGCCCAGCTCTTCGCCGGAGCGGTTCGGTGACCAGCGCGCCGACCGACGACGGTGTGCCGACCATCTCGCGCCACGAGGTTGCCCACGTGGCCCGACTGGCCCGTCTCTCGCTGACCGACGACGAGCTCGACCGGTTCACCGGCCAGCTGGCGTCGGTGCTGGCTCACGCGGCCGACGTGGCGGCGCTCGATCTGGCCGGCGTCGCCCCGACCGCCCACCCCCTCCCGGTGCGCAACGTCCTGCGGCCCGACGAGCCCCGCCCGTGTCTGGACCGCGCCGAGGTCCTGGCCGAGGCGCCCGAGGTCGAGGCGGACCGGTTCAAGGTCCCCAAGATCGCCGGATCCGAGTCGTGAGCGCCCCCGGCTTCCCCTCGCCCGGGACGGCGGGCGATCTGGCGCACGCCGTGCGGACCGGCGAGCGACGAGCGAGCGACGTGGTGGAGGCGGCGCTCTCGGCCATCGCCGCCCGGGACGGCGAGATCCGGTCCTTCACGAGCGTCCAGGCCGACGCGGCCCGGGCGGCGGCCGACGCGGTCGACGAGGCGGTGGCGGCCGGGCGCGACCCGGGTCCGCTGGCCGGGGTGCCCGTCGCCCTCAAGGACAACCTGTGCACCCGCGGTGTCCCGACGACGTGCGCATCGCGGATCCTCGAAGGGTGGCGACCGCCCTACGACGCCACGGTCGTCACTCGGCTCCGCCAGGCCGGGGCGGTGGTGGTCGGCAAGACCAACATGGACGAGTTCGCCATGGGCTCGTCGACCGAGAACTCGTGCACCGGCCCGACGGCCAACCCGTGGGCCACCGACCGGGTCCCCGGCGGCTCGAGCGGCGGGTCGGCGGCCGCCGTGGCCGCCGGCTTCGTCCCGCTCGCTCTCGGCTCGGACACCGGCGGGTCGATCCGCCAGCCGGCGGCCCTCTGCGGCGTGGTCGGCATGAAGCCGACCTATGGGCGGGTGTCGCGCTACGGGCTGGTGGCCTTCGCCAGCTCGCTCGACCAGATCGGGCCGCTGGCCGCCACGGTCGACGACGCCGCCCTGCTCTACCGGGCCATCGCTGGCCACGACCCGTGCGACAGCACGTCGCTGCCCGACCCGCCGCCGGCGTGGCCCGACGGCCCGCTCGAGGGGTCGGTCGAGGGGCTGCGGGTGGGGCTGTGCCCCGAGCTGGTCGACGAGGGCGCGCCCGACGTGGCCGCCCGGGTCCACCAGGCAGCCGAGGCCCTGGCGGCCGCCGGGGCCAAGGTCGACGAGGTGTGCGTGCCCGAGCTGCGCCTCGGGCTGTCGGCCTACTACCTCATCGCCCCCGCCGAGGCCTCGTCGAACCTGGCCCGCTACGACGGGGTCCGCTATGGCCTGCGGGTCGGGGCGGCCGACGTGGCCGCCATGAACACGGCCACCCGCACCGCCGGGTTCGGCGACGAGGTGAAGCGGCGCATCATGCTCGGGACCTACGCCCTGTCGGCCGGGTACTACGACGCCTACTACGGGCAGGCCCAGCGGGTCCGCACACTGCTCATCGAGGCGTTCGCCCGCGCCTACGACGAGGTCGACGTCCTGCTCGGCGCGACCACGCCGACCACCGCCTTCGGGCTCGGGTCCCGGACGGCCGACCCCCTCTCGATGTACCTCTCGGACCTGTTCACGGTGCCGTCCAACCTGGCCGGCCAGCCGGCCGTCAGTGTCCCGTTCGGCACCGGCGACGACGGGCTGCCCGTCGGCGTCCAGGTCCTGGCGCCCGCGCTGGGCGAGCAGACCATGTTCGGCGTGGCGGCGGCCGTCGAGCGCCTGGCCCCCGGAGCTGCGTCGTGACGGTCGAGGCGGGGACCGGCACCGGCCGGCGCGACGGGGGCGGGGCCGGCGAGGGCTGGGAGACCGTCATCGGCCTCGAGGTGCACTGCGAGCTGCTGACGGCGACCAAGCTCTTCTGCGGGTGCATCAACGCCTTCGGCGACGAGCCCAACACCAACATCTGCCCGGTGTGCCTCGGGCTCCCCGGCTCGCTCCCGGTGCTCAACGCCCAGGCGGTCGACATGGCCATGCGCATCGGGCTGGCCCTGCACTGCGAGGTCCGACCCTCGTCGTTCGCCCGGAAGAACTACTTCTATCCCGACATGCCCAAGGACTACCAGATCAGCCAGTACGACGAGCCGATCGACGTCGGTGGGTGGCTCGACCTGCCCGACGGGTGGCGCGTCGGCATCGTGCGGGCCCACCTCGAAGAGGACACCGGCAAGACCAGCCACCTGGGGGCCGACGGGCGGATCCACGCCTCGGACTACTCGCTGGTCGACTACAACCGGTCCGGCGTGCCCCTGGTCGAGATCGTGAGCGAGCCGGACATGCGGTCGGCCGCCCAGGCCCGGGCGTACGTGTCGGAGCTGCGGGCCGTCCTCATGGCCACCGGCGCCTCCGACGGGCGCATGGAGGAGGGGTCGCTGCGGGTGGACGCCAACGTCTCGGTCCGCCCGCTCGGCTCGGACACCCTCGGTACCCGGTGCGAGATCAAGAACCTCAACTCGCTTCGCTCGCTTGGGCGGGCCATCGAGTACGAGGCGGCCCGCCAGGTGGCGCTGATCGACGGGGGCGAGGCGGTCGCCCAGGAGACCCGGCACTGGGACGAGGCGGCCGGGCGGACGACGACCATGCGCTCGAAGGAGGAGGCCTACGACTACCGGTACTTCCCCGAGCCCGACCTCGTCCCGCTGGCTCCCGACCCGGCGTGGCAGCGCCAGGTGGCCGCCGGGCTCGGCCCGATGCCGGCCGAGCGCCGCGCCGCGCTGGTCGCCCTCCTCGGCGCGTCGCCGTCGCCGGCCCAGCTCGACCAGGTGCTGGCCGTGGTGGCCCAGGGCCTCGACCCCTTCGTGACGGCCGGGGCGGGCGGCCCGGTCCCGGCCGGCCTGGCCCTGGCCCGGGCGGCCAACGAGCTGGCGGCCGACGCCGAGGCGGGCCGCCGGCTCGACCCGGCCTCCTGGCGGGCGCTCCTCGAGCTCGAGGCGAGCGGCGCGCTGTCGGCCACCCAGGCCAAGGCGGTCCTGGTCGACCTGGTGGCGGCGGGCGGCGGCGACCCCTCGGCCCTGGCCGCCGCCCGCGGCTACGAAGCCATGGCCGAGGGTTCGCTGGCCACCGTGGTCGGCGAGGTGGTGGCGGCCAACCCCGACGAGTGGCAGCGGTTCGTGGGCGGCGAGGACAAGCTGAGTGGTTTTTTCATCGGCAAGGTGATGGACGCCACCGACAAGAAGGCCAACGGCAAGGAGGTGGTGGCCGAGCTGCGTCGCCTCCGGGACGGGAGCGGACGATGACGGGGCCAACGGACGGCGCGGCGGCGGGGGAGCGGCCCGGGCGCAAGCCCCGGAGCTACCAGGTGACCGAGGGACCCGAGCGGGCCCCGGCGCGGGCCATGCTGCGGGCGGTCGGGATGACCGACGACGACTGGGACAAGCCCCAGATCGCCGTCGCCTCGAGCTGGAACGAGGTGACGCCGTGCAACCTCCCGCTCGACCGGCTGGCCAAGCGGGCCAAGGTCGGGGTGCGGGCGGCCGGCGGGTTCCCGTTCGAGTTCGTGACGATCGCCGTGTCCGACGGCATCTCGATGGGCCACGAGGGGATGCGGGCCTCGCTGGTCAGCCGGGAGGTCATCGCCGACTCGGTGGAGACGGTCATGCACGCCGAGCGGTTCGACGGGCTCGTCACCTTCGCCGGGTGCGACAAGTCGCTGCCCGGGATGCTGATGGCCGCCGCCCGGCTCAACCTGCCGAGCGTCTTCCTCTACGGCGGCTCCATCCTCCCCGGGCGCCTGCGAGACCAGGCCCTTGACATCGTGAGCGTCTTCGAGGCGGTGGGGGCGAACGCGGTGGGGGCCCTGAGCGACGAGGAGCTCGGGCTCATCGAGCGCAACGCCTGCCCGACGATGGGGGCGTGCGCCGGGATGTTCACGGCCAACACGATGGCCTCGGTGGCCGAGGCCCTCGGGATGTCGCTGCCCGGGAGCTCCTCGGCGCCGGCGGTCGACCGGCGCCGCGACGACCTGGCCGAGGCCAGCGGGCGGGCGGTCGTCCACCTCCTCGACGCCGGCATCCGCCCCCGCCAGATCATGACCAAGGCCGCCTTCGAGAACGCCATCGCCGTCGTCATGGCGCTCGGCGGGTCGACCAACGCCGTGCTCCACCTGCTGGCCATCGCCAACGAGGCCGAGGTCGCCCTCGAGCTCGACGACTTCAACCGGGTCGCCGCCCGGGTGCCCCACGTGGCCGACATGAAGCCCCACGGCCGCTTCCACATGGCCGACCTCGACGCCATCGGCGGGGTGCCGGTGGTCATGGCCCAGCTCCTCGAGGCGGGCCTGCTCCACGGCGACTGCCTCACCGTCACCGGGGCCACGGTGGCCGAGAACCTGGCCGCCCTCGACCCGCCGGCCCCCGACGGCGTGGTCGTGCACCGGCTCGACGACCCGATCCACGCCACCGGGGGGATCGCCGTCCTGACCGGGTCGCTCGCCCCGAGAGGCTCGGTGGTCAAGGTGGCCGGGGTCGACCAGCCCCGCTTCGAGGGGACGGCTCGGGTGTTCGACGGCGAGGCGGCCGCCATGGAGGCCATCCTGGCCGGGTCGATCGAGCCGGGGACCGTCCTGGTCATCCGGTACGAGGGCCCAAAGGGCGGCCCGGGGATGCGCGAGATGCTGGCCGTGACCGGGGCCATGAAGGGGGCGGGGCGCGGCGCCGACTGCGCCCTCGTCACCGACGGCCGGTTCTCGGGCGGGACCCACGGCTTCTGCGTCGGCCACGTGGCGCCCGAGGCGGTCGACGGCGGCCCGATCGCCGTGGTGGCCGACGGGGACCGGATCGTCATCGACGTGCCCACCCACCGGATCGACGTCCTGGTCGGGCCCGACGAGCTGGCTCGCCGGGCGGCCCAGGTCAAGGCGTTCGAGCCCCGCTACACCCGGGGCGTCCTGGCCAAGTACGCCCGCCTGGTGACCGGCGCCGAGCGGGGGGCCGTCACCGAGGCGTAGGGCGGGACTCGCGCCGGTGGCCAGCTGGGACGACTTCGTCGGGGCGGCGCCCGAGCTGGCCGCGCTGTCGGCCGAGCGTCTCGAGGGCCCCGGGCTGTGCCTGGTCGGGACGCTCCGGCGCAACGGCTGGCCCCGGATCAGCCCGGTCGAGCCGCTCGTGGCCCACGGCCGGCTCTACCTCGGGATGATGTGGCAGTCGAAGAAGGCGCTCGACCTGCTGGCCGACCCCCGTTGCGTCGTCCACCGCGTGGTCACCGACGCGGCGGGCACCGAGGGGGACGTGAAGCTCTACGGCCGGGCGGCCGCCGTCACCGACCCGGGCGAGCGCGAGCGCTACGCCGTGGCCCTCGAGGCCCGGATCGGGTGGCGCCCCGAGGGTGAGGAGTGGCACCTCTTTGCGCTCGACCTGACCGAGGTGGGGTACGTCGCGGTGGTCGAGGGTGGCCGCGACGTCTGCCACTGGCGCCCGCAGCCGGGGTGACCGCGCTTGTCGGGCGCCCCGGTCCGTGCCACAATGCCTCCGTCATGAACGAGGCCACGCCCGCCACAACCCGCCTGGTACTGATCAGCTAGCGCGCGACGCCCTCCCCGCTCGCGCGCCTCCGGCCTCCCACTCGGGAGGCCGCTTGCAATTTCCGGGCGGGCTCGCCGCCGACCGTCACGCCGACCGACCACCGACCAAGGACCACCACCATGCGACTCACCGGGGCCCAGGCCCTCATCAAGAGCCTCGAGATGCAGGGCGTCGAGGTGATGTTCGGGCTTCCCGGCGGGGCCATCCTGCCGGTGTACGACCCGATCCTCGACTCGTCGATCCGCCACATCCTGGTCCGCCACGAGCAGGGGGCCGGGCACATGGCCGAGGGGTACGCCATGACCACCGGCCGCCCCGGGGTGGCCATGGTGACGAGCGGGCCGGGGGCCACCAACATCGTCACCCCGCTCTCGAACGCCTACATGGACTCGACCCCCCTCGTCGTCGTCTCGGGCCAGGTGGCCACCGGGGCCATCGGCACCGACGCCTTCCAGGAGTGCGACATCACCGGGGTCACGATGGGCATCACCAAGCACAATTGGCTGGTCAAGGACGCCGCCGACCTGCCCCGGGTGGTGGCCGCCGCCTTCCACGTGGCGACCACCGGCCGCCCCGGCCCGGTCCTCATCGACGTGCCCAAGGACGTGTCCAACGCCCAGATGGAGTGGTACTGGCCCACCTCGCTCGAGGACCTCGACCTGCCCGGCTACCACCCGGTGACCGAGGGAGACCCGGTGCTCGTGGCCGAGGCGGCCGTCCTCATGGCGAGCGCCCGGCGCCCGGTCATCTACGCCGGCGGGGGGATCCTCAAGTCCCGGGCCGCCGGTCCCCTCCTGGCCCTGGCCGAGCGGACCGGGTTCCCGGTAGTCACCACGCTGATGGCCCGGGGCGCCTTCCCCGACTCACACCCCCAGTGCCTCGGAATGCCCGGTATGCACGGCAACTTCACGGCGGTCACCGCCATGCAGCGGGCCGACCTCCTGATCGCCCTCGGGTCGCGCTTCGACGACCGGGTCACCGGCAAGATCGACGCCTTCGCCCCCGAGGCCAAGGTGATCCACGTCGACATCGACCCGGCCGAGCTCGGCAAGGTGCGGTCCCCCGACGTCGGCATCGCCGGGGATTGCACGGTGGTGATCGAAGAGCTCCTCGGCGCCCTCGGGCCGGGCCGCCCGGACGACCGTGTTGACCTCGAGCCCTGGTGGTCCCAGATCCGCCAGTGGCAGGAGCGCTTCCCCTACCACTACGACCGGGAGTCCGACGGGGCGATCAAGCCCGAGATGGTCGTCGAGACGCTGCGCGACCTCTCCCCGGTCGACACCGTCGTGGTGGCCGGGGTGGGCCAGCACCAGATGTGGGCATCGCAGTACTGGCGCTTCGACCACCCCTACACCTGGATCAACTCGGGCGGAGCGGGGACGATGGGCTTCGCCGTGCCCGCCGCCATCGGGGCCAAGGTGGGGCGCCCGGACCGGACGGTGTGGGCCATCGACGGCGACGGGTGCTTCCAGATGACGGCCCAGGAGCTGGTGACGGCGACGGCCGAGCGGATCCCGATCAAGGTGGCCATCTTGAACAACGCCTACCTGGGCATGGTCCGCCAGTGGCAGGAGATGTTCTACGAGGAGCGGTACTCGGAGGTCTACCTCTCGCCCGACCTGCCCGACTACGTCAAGTGGGCCGAGGCGATGGGGTGCGTCGGGATCCGCGCCGAGGCGCCCGACGAGGTGGCCCCGGCCATCGAGAAGGCCAACGGCGTCGACGACCGCCCGGTGGTGATCGACTTCCGGACCGACGCCTTCGAGAAGGTCTTCCCGATGGTCCCGGCCGGAGCGTCCAACGACGCCATCGTCGTCCACCCCGACCAGGCCGGGCGGCCCCGGTGAGCCCGGCGCCGCCCGGTCCGGCCGAGCGCCATCACATCCTGTCGGTGCTGGTCGAGAACAAGGCCGGGGTGCTGGCCCGGGTGGCCGGGCTCTTCTCGCGGCGCGGCTTCAACATCTTCTCGCTGGCCGTGGCGCCGACCGACGACGAGCGCTTCAGCCGGATCACCATCGTGGTCGACGTGGAGTCGGCCCCGCTCGAGCAGGTCGTCCACCAGCTCGACAAGCTGATCAACGTGGTGGAGATCTCCCACCTGGCGCCCAACGAGGCCATCGAGCGCGAGCTCGTGCTGGCCACCGTGGCCGCCGGCGGTCCCGAGCGCTCGCAGGTCATCGAGCTGGTCGGGGTGTTCGGCGGCGAGGTGGTCAACGTGGGCCCCGACCGTCTGACCGTCATGCTGGCCGGGCCGCCCGACAAGATCGACGACTTCGAGGGCCTGCTGGCGGACTACGACCTGGTCGAGCTCCAGCGGACCGGCCGGGTGGCGCTGCCTAAGCTGGGGCGCCGCTCGGGTCCGGCGCAGCGCGGCGCCGCCTGAACCCGACGACCGACCGAAAGAGACGAGGAACCATGGCCACGATGTACTACGAGTCCGACGCCGACCCCACCCTGATCCAGGGGCGCAAGGTGGCCGTGCTGGGCTACGGCTCCCAGGGGCACGCCCACGCCCTCAACCTCTCCGAGTCGGGCGTCGACGTGCGCGTCGGGCTCCGGGAGGGCTCGGCGTCGGCGGTCAAGGCCGCCGAGGCCGGCCTGGCCGTGACCACGGTGGCGCAGGCGGCGACCGAGGCCGACGTGATCATGATCCTGCTCCCCGACACCGAGCAGAAGGCGGTCTACGACGCCGAGATCGCCCCGCACCTGAGCGACGGCGACTGCCTGATGTTCGCCCACGGCTTCAACATCCGCTTCGGCCAGATCGTCCCGCCCGCCGGCGTCGACGTGGCCATGGTCGCCCCCAAGGGCCCCGGGCACCTGGTCCGGCGGACCTACACCGAGGGCGGCGGGGTGCCGACGCTGATCGCCGTCCACCAGGACGCCACCGGCAAGGCGCGGGACCTCGCCCTCTCGTACGCCCACGGGATCGGGGCCACCCGGGCCGGGGTGCTCGACACCACCTTTGCCGAGGAGACCGAGACCGACCTGTTCGGCGAGCAGGTGGTGCTCTGCGGCGGGCTCACGGCACTGGTCACCGCCGGGTTCGAGACCCTGGTGGGGGCGGGCTACCAGCCCGAGTCGGCCTACTTCGAATGCCTCCACGAGCTGAAGCTCATCGTCGACCTCATGTACGAGCAGGGGATCGCCGGCATGCGGTACTCGATCTCGGACACCGCCGAGTACGGCGACCTGACCCGGGGCCCGCGGGTGATCGACGCCCACGTGCGGGCCGAGATGCAGCGCATCTTGGACCAGATCCGCGACGGCTCGTTCGCCGAGGAGTGGATCGCCGAGAACCGGGCCGGACGGCCGCGCTTCAACGAGTTGCGCCAGGCCGGCAAGGACCACCAGATCGAGAAGGTCGGCGCCGAGCTGCGGGCCATGATGCCGTTCATCTCGGCCGGCAAGCAGCGCGTCCAGGACGTCTCCGGCGGCTGACGCCGCTCGGGCGGCATCGGCCGGTGCACCTGAACAGCCAGCTCCTCTTCGACCGCTACGTCCTGCCCCAGCTTCGCTCGGGCCAGCGGGTCCTCGAGGTCGGTCCCGACGCCGTCCCCTCGGCCTACCAGCGCTCGAGCGCGACGGCGCTCGGGTCTGGCACCCTCGACTGGTCGACGGCCGACCTGGCCAGCGAGGTCGGCGCCGACGGCCGGCGGCGGTGGGGTGGAGGGTCGGCCGGGCAGCTGACCCTCGTCACCGACGACCCCGAGGCCATCCCGGCCCCGTCTGACCACTTCGACGTGGTGGTCTCGGGCCAGGTCATCGAGCACGTCTCACGGCCGTGGCGGTGGCTGCCCGAACTGGCCCGGGTCTGCCGGCCCGGGGGGCTGGTCGTCACCATCGCCCCGGTGTCGTGGCCCTACCACGAGGCGCCCCAGGACTGCTGGCGGATCTATCCGGCCGGCATGGCGGCGTTGGCCGCCGAGGCCGACCTCACCGTCGAGGTCTGCCGGTGGGAGAGCCTGGAGCCCCGTCCGCCCCACTGGTACCCGGGCCGGTCCAACGAGCCGGCGCCGACCCGGCGCCAGGAGTGGTGGCGCAAGGCCAAGGCGGTGGCCGGGTGGCCGCTCCCGGTCGCCTTCGACACGGTGCTCGTCGCCCGCAAGCCGGCCCGCCCCGGGTCGGGAGGCCCGTCGGCGTCCGAGGTCAGTGCGGCGGCGCCACCCCCACCCCCCCACGGGAGTGGCGACCGGTGAACCCGATCCTCAGGCGCTGGGTGGATCCGCCGGTGGACTGGTTGATCCCGCGGTTGCGGCGCCGACTGCTGGCTCCGTCCGACGAGCCGTGGAACGCCCCGCTCGCGCGCGACGAGGCCCTGCAGGCCGGGTACCTCACCATGGGTCGCCGAAGCTACGGCGCCCCCGAGCTGCTGGTGTTCGCCGGCGATCCCACCCGGGTCCGGGTGGGATCGTTCTGCTCGATCGCCTTCGGGGTCCGGTTCGTCTGCGGCGGGAACCACCGGACGGACTGGGTCACCACCTTCCCGTTGGACGGGGCCCTCGAGCGCGGGCATCCCACCTCACGGGGCGACATCGTGATCGGTCACGACGTCTGGATCGGGGCGTACGCCACCGTCCTCTCGGGCGTCACCATCGGCCACGGCGCAGTGGTGGGTGCCGGTTCGGTGGTGACCCGCGACGTCGACCCGTACGGCGTGGTGGTGGGGAACCCGGCCCACCTGGTGCGCCATCGGTTCGATCCCGACATCGTCGAGGCCTTGCTGCGGATCGGGTGGTGGGACTGGAGCGACGCGCAGGTGGACGCCTCGGTGGACCAGCTGCTGAGCGGCGACGTCACCGGCTTCGTCCGCCGGCACGGCTGACGGGGCCCGTTCAGGGGAGCGGCTCGACCTCGACACGGATCGAGTAGCGCTGACCGTCGCGCTCGAACTCGGCGCCGAAGGGGGGAAAGGTGCGCGCTCGGAGCCGGTCGATCAGCCCGAAGTCGTCGGGCGTGGGGTCCAAGGTGCTGAGCTCGGCGACCCGGTGGAAGGTGCCCCCCGGTGCCTGGTCGACCGGCACCAGGCGCTCGACGCCGGGCCACACCTGCGTGAAGAGGTCGAACGACGCCGTCATCAGCCGGTCGTAGAGGGTGGCCGCCGTGTCAGCGCCCAGGACGGGGACCTCCCGCTGGGCCAGCACCGGGCCGGCGTCGACGGCCGACGTCATGACGTGGAGCGTGGTGCCGGCCGGCGTGCCGTCGACGATCGGCCAGACGTTGGGGTTGGCGCCGGCGTTGTAGGGGAGGAGCCCGGGGTGGAGGTTGAGGGCCCGCCACGAGGCGACCGCCAACCAGGCCGCCGGGAGCCGGAACCCGAAGAGGACCGAGAGCAGGCACTCGGGGCCGATGGCCGCCACCTGCTCGACGCCGTCGGGCCACACCCAGCACGGAACCCCCGCCAGGGCCTCGGGCTCGACGGCGCGTCGTCGCTCGACCGGGTGCACGACCACGCCCGCCAGCTCGCCCCGACCCTCGAGGAACCGTGCCACCCGCATGCCCAGCGCGTTGTTGGCGAGAAGGACCGTCCGCACGCCAGGATTCTACGGTTGGCCCGCCGGCGGCCATCGACCGCCCGAGCCGGGCTCACGGTGCCCCGCCGTCAGGCCAGGGCGCCGACCACGTGGGTGATGCAGGCGCAGAGGGCGGCCACGTCGTCGGGCTCGATGGCCGGGAACATGGCGATGCGCAACTGGTTCCGACCCAGCTTGCGGTAGGGCTCGGTGTCGACGATCCCGTTGGCCCGCAGCACCTTGGCCACCGTGGCCGCGTCGATCGCGTCGACGAAGTCGATCGTCCCCACCACGTGGCTCCGGTCGCCTGGGTTCTCGACGAAGGGTCGGGCGAACCCCGACTGCTCGGCCCAGGTGTAGAGGATCTCGGCCGACCGGTCGCATCGGGCCGTCGTCCACGCCAGCCCGCCATGGCCGAGCATCCAGTCGAGTTGCTCGGCGAACAGGAACAGGGTGGCGAGGGCCGGGGTGTTGTAGGTCTGGTCCAGGCGC
>Ga0209656_10000521_pt1 | contig 25303 bp, 14 predicted proteins | sample BogFormECP12_OM2_FD_188239 | JGI IMG/M metagenome (GOLD analysis project Ga0209656, IMG submission 188239) | Bog forest soil microbial communities from Calvert Island, British Columbia, Canada - ECP12_OM2 (SPAdes) (version 2) | ecosystem: Environmental > Aquatic > Freshwater > Wetlands > Bog ...
GCTGTGGATTGTTTTGAAACTTGACGACGTAGTAGTGGCCGTCAGCGCAGCGCATGAGATGGCTCTGCGCCCCGCCGCGCATCCTGCGTACGTGTTGTACCGCCTGCACCAAGAGACCTGTTTCTAGTGGTTGGTGGGGCGTGGTTAGTAGCTAGTAGATATTGCTTCTCTAGCCACCGGCCACCAGCCACTGGCCACTTACCCCGCCGGGAGCGACAAGGCGGTCTCTACCACAGAGTAGGAAACCGCCCGCAGCAGCCATCGCGGCCGTACGTCACGGCCATCGCCTCCGCGTCGCCCTCGTTAAACTTACGAGCCGTCATCCGGAGCGGAGGTTCGTCCGCTTGCGGACGGACCGCAGTCGAAGGACCCCTATTATTACGAGATGCCCGAGTATAGGGATCCTTCGACTCCTCGCTTCGCTCGTCGCTCGGGAGGACAGACTAAAGAGTGACAGCCAGAGCGGCAGTTTCCGCGCTAATGGTACTGCGGAGCGTGCCGCCTTGCGCTGTCATACGTCACACAGCCGTGTGATGTGGAAAGCAGTGGCCAGTGGCCAGTAGTCAGTAGCCAGTAATCAGTAGCCACTAGCCGTCGAATGAATCGTTGTGTATCAGGGCACGGCTTCGGCCGTGCCAATTGGTTAACAAAGAAATTGGGCTTTAGCCTACGGTGTCATCCTGAGCGAAGACTTCGGTCCGAGTCGAAGGACCCCTCTGTATAAATTGTCATTACGAGCGCCCGGGTTTGGCGCGAGGAATCTGCTTTTCGCGAAATGAAACAAAAGCAGGTCCCTCGCTGCGCTCGTGACGACAATGCAAGTGTTGTGATCGCGATATAAGGGTCCTTCGACTCCTCGGCTCTTTCGCTTCGCCCGCCGCTCAGGATGACACCTTATATTGCTTACGCTGCGAGCGCCGCTACCGCCGGCTCCTGCTGCTCCTGCTTTTGACGCTCGCGATCTTTACCGGCGGCTCGTTCGCGCACAATCAACGCTACGGCCATGGCCATCACGGTGTCGTCATGCGCGCCCGCTGCGGCCGCGCACTCTCCGTCCTTGTGACGCACAAAGCTGCGACAGTCCTGCAGCAACCGCTTGCTGTTGAACAACCCGGGAGACGCTGCCAGGGTCGCCTCCAGCAGGGCCGTCATCTGCGGCTTGGTGGACCGCGAAGTCACCCAACCCGCCCGCTCGCCCACGGGATAAAGGTGCGAGTACCCTTCCAGCATGGTCAGGTACTGGATCACCGATTCGCCCAGGCCGTTGCGTTCCACCGCTACCAGCGCGTGATTGTATTTACGGGCGAGCGTGGCCACGCGCGCGCCAAGTTCCGCGGGCGAGTAATGGCCGAGCAGTTCCGCGCACTGCGTTCCTTTCCCGCGCTCGATCACCTGCGCGCAAGCATAGTCACCAGAAGCCCCTCCGCCCGCCGGGTCGACGCCGATGATGTAATCTTTGTCGTTCACCGGCGGCAGAAAAGTCAGCAGCCGGCCGTTCTCAGCCGCCGCCAAATATTCCGGTGCTTCCTTGATTTGCTTTTCCAGGACCTCGCAATCGAATATGCAATGTCCCGAACTCAAGAAGCAGGTCTCTGGATTCTCGGCGTACTCTTCCGCAAAGCGATTGCGAAACTGCGACCGCATCTCGCGCCGGTAGGCAATCTGCCCGGCGCTGAGCCCGTGCTTGGTCATCAGTTCCAGCTCTTCGTCGGTGAAGTCGACAATCTCAACCTCCCGCCGGTAGCTCTCCTCTCGCCACCAGGGAAAGAAGTGCTGCACGTAGCCGGTCTCCGGCGCGCTCTGCCACTCCTCATAAAACGTTCCACCCGCGCCGCTGGGCGTGGACTCCAGAAAGATCTCGCCGTCCGGCGGGACTGCGGCCCGCAACGCCGCCAGCGTTTCCGCCACATCGTGCGGCCAGCGGGCGACCTCCGAGCAGTGCAAATTCTGGATGGTCAGCCCGCGGCCGGCACAGCGGTCCGCCGCGCTTTCCACGCGATATTCGCTGTCAAGCTTGGGAAAGATGATCTGGCGGACGTTGGCGCGTGAGGTCTTCAGCGCGCTGTGGCGCCACTCCTTTGGCAGGTTCTCCAGGAAGCGGTGCACGATGCGAAAAATCTCTTCCGCCGATTGCTGGTCGTGCGCCACCTGCACGCTCAGCGTTCCCGGCTGGGTGATGGTCGAGAGAAAAAACCGCGCCGCCACATACGTCGTGATGCCCAACTGGCGCGCCTTCAAAATGATGTTGCGCTTGCCCGCGCGGCGGTCCACTTCGCGCTGCGCCTGGTTCATGCGCATGGGGTTGACATGCTTGTCCTTGCCCCGGATGTACGCTTGGTGTTCGATCGCCGCTCGTCGCGCGGTCTCTCCCCGCCACATCCCGCGATCGGCCGCGATCTGCTCTTCCAGCATCGCGCCCAGACATGCCAGTTGCTCCACCGAAACTGCCTTGTCGCGGCTGGGCAGCACCAGCTCGCGTCCCGAGGTGGTGTGCAGCTTTACATCAGGCGCAGGCTCCGGGCCCTTCGGCTGCTGCGCCTCCTCTTCCTCCTTTTTCTTCTGGTCCCTTTTCTTGCTGGAGGGTGAGGCCTTCGGCTCTTCCGTTGTGACAAGCTGATGGGAGGCGGCCTGGGTCTTTTCGGTTGTGTCATGCTGAGCGACGGCGGCCTGATTTTGGCCGCCGGAGTCGAAGCACCCCTTTACTTGCAGGGTGCTGGCGCCCGCTTCATTTCTCCGCAGTGTCGCGCCGCTGCTTGCCGCGCTTTCCTGTGCTGGTGCGGTTGGGTTGCTGGTTGACTGGTTTGCGAGTTCTTCTTCTGCTGGTATCAGGGCTTGCATTGCGCCACTCCGATGACGCAGCCCCAGAAGAAGTGATTAGTGGCTAGTGGCTAGTAGCTGGAAAAAGCCCGCCCAATCGAGAGGGTTCTCCAGCCACTGGCCACTAGTCACTGGCAACTACTTTGAGGCCTGTCATCAACTGTGGCCGGCGTCGTGGTGCGCCGGCCTTCCCAGCAGGGGTCATCACAACACTCCCACGTTGTGGGACCCATAACGGATATGTAAATATGCCGTCCCACCATGTGGGAGAATGAGTCCGGATGCCCGCTGCCTCAAGAAGGATGTGGTCGAAACCAGTGGCCAGTGGCCAGTGGTCAGTTCAAGATTGTGATTTGTACGCTAAGTCTCCTTGTGGTCTTAAGTAATTCATTGGATAGATTGTCATCCCGAGCGAGGACTTCAGTCCGAGTCGAGGGACCTGCTTTTCCGTATCACACGTCAGAGCGCATGCGAAGTTGAGGTGGCTCGCGCCACTCCGCTGAGAGATCTTCCCAGGTGGGATTCTCCCGCTCGATCAGCGCCACCTTCTTCTCACGCCGCCAACGCTTCAACTGCTTCTCGCGACTGATCGCTGTTCGCACGTCAACAAAGCTCGAAGTACACCAAGCGACGCACTCGGTAATCCGACGTAAAACCACCGAAATCGCCGCTGCAATGCTGTCGAACGCGCTCAGCTAAGCGGCTCGTGACTCCGATGTACAGAACGCGCGACCGGCTGGCAAGGATGTAAACGTAATAGTAGCGCTGCGGACGGTACATTCCTGGAGGTTGCACCAAGGAACTGGTCTTTCGCTGTGACATTCATCACGATTGTGAGTAACAGCAGGTCCCCAGCGCGTGAACCCTTCAATACTGTCATCCCGAGCGAGCCGCCCCGGTTTTGAGCTGCTCGCTCGGGATGACAACGGCACGAAATTGATAGATTAAATTCCCCCCGGGGACGGCGCATCGGCCTTCTACATGCCGCTCAGATTGCGCCGTCCCCGCGGCACGTCGCCGCTCCCCGGCTGGACTACGGATGAACGCCTGCTGATCGGCGGGCTCGGCCTTCTGGCCACCAGCCACTGGCCACTGCTTCACTGCACCGTCTGGCAATAGAACGACACACCCTTCACCTGCTCGCCGCTGCCGGCGTTAAAGGTGAACTTGATGGTGTCGGCGTTGGCCAGGTTCTCGCTGCCCGCGGCGCCGTAGGTTGCTCCCGCCTGAAACGAAGTCCCGGCGAGTAGCGGGCTTTCGTTAAGGATCTGCGACGTGAGCGACGACGGCGTTAGGATCTCGATATCGCTGTTCGCGTTCACGCTGGCGCTGGTAAAAGAAGCATAGGGTGCTGTGGCCGCACCCAGCGTCCACTTATAAGTGATCGCGGTGCTGCCGCTGGTCGTGTGCTGCCACTTCGCCCAGCAGTGCGCGCCCGTGCCGACAGTAAACGTGCCGGCCGGCAGCGTTGCCGTGAAGATGGTCTGGTCTGCGCTGTTGCCGGTCAATGTCGCCGTATTGCCTTGCATCGTGCCGCTGACCAGGTGCGCGCCCTGCACGGGAATCGCCGGCTTATTGCTCAGGTCGTTATAGTTGCCGGAAGTCGCAACGGTTGCCAGCGCAGGTTTATTCAAGATCTGCGCTACGCCACTTGACGCGTTCCAGTCGCTGTTCACCTGCGGTGCTGGGATGCTCGGTTTATTGCTCAGGTCGTTATAGTTGCCGGAAGTCGCAACGGTTGCCAGCGCCGGCTTGTTCATGATTTGCGCCATGCCACTCGACGCATTCCAGTCACTGTTGACCTGCGGCGCCGGGATCGTCGGCTTGTTCAAAATTTGCGCCACGCCACTTGACGCGTTCCAGTCGCTGTTCACCTGCTGGAAGCTGCCGCCGCAACCGTTGCAGGTGGTGACGTTCAGCGTGCCGACGGTTGCCGTCGTGCTGTTCATGTCGGCAGAGTAAACCTCGTCCCAGCGGTAACTGGGATCGCCAATCCAGCGCGTGCTGTTGTCGCCATTTACCTTCACCGGAATGAACTCCCACTGCTGGGTGTTGGGCACGCCGCCGGGGAACGCATAGGTCATCTTGGCGAACAGGTCCGGCGTCTGCCCATACGTATTGCGGTTGGGCATGCGGAAGCCGATGCCGCCCGTGGTCAGGCTGGTGGAGGTCCCGCTGCCGCCGACCAGCGTCTCGTTCGAACTGGTGGTGCCAAAGACCTCGGTCAGCACGTAGTTGCCCGAGTGCGGCGACTGCACAAAGGTATTCAGGTCGAGCGTGAAGGCCTGGCCGGAGAAAAACGCACCCGTCGGCCCGAAGTAGAACGGTACCTTATTCATATTGACCGCGGCCGTGGTGCGATTGTTGACCGTGTCGTTCACCGCGTTGACGTAGTTCTGCACATAGAAGTTGCTGACGCTGATGTACGGCGTAGTGCCCATGGTCCCGTTCACATATTTAATAACGTCGTTCACGCCGCTGCGCCCAAAAGTGTAGCCGCCCACGATGAACAGCGCAGGCTGCGCACCGTTTTGCCCGGTCTCGTCGATGGTAATGAGCGGGTCCTGGCCGCTGATCTCTTCTTCCGTTTTAAAGCCGAGGATGGTCAGCGTGCCCGACTGGCCGCCGTTGAGGCGAACGATCGACGTAGTGTTGGAGTCACCGCTCAGCCCGTGGACCACGGCCATACCGGCCAGATTGTTGAAGTTGAATCCGTAGCGGCCGGCGCCGTTGGTGGTGATGTTGGCGATGTCGGACGGTGTGGCACTCGCTCCGGTGAACAGGATGTTGTCAAGATAACAGCCGCTCACTTCGATGGTACGCAGGAACGCAGTCTCGCCCATGTTCTCGATGTTGAAACAGTTGCCTGCCGTCTGGTTGGCGCCGTTGCCGGTGACGCGCAGATTTTCAAATCCGCCCCAGTGCCACCACTGCGCCGTCGAGCCGACGCCGGTGCCAACGCTGGAGGTCGCGATCAGGTCGGCATTCAGCCCGTTGCCGGCGGTAATAATGGTGCCGTGATTGGAGGAGGTGCTGGCCCCGATGAGCCGCGCGCCGGCGAGCGAGACGATCCCCGCCGTCACATTATTGTTGCCGTTGTTGTAGGTGACGGTGCTGGTGATGGTGTAACTAGTGGCCGCAAGCTTCAGCGTGACCGAATCATAAAGGATGAACCCCGGCCCGTTGTAGGGCGCCGTGCGATCGTCGATCACGGTTCCCAGGACCGCACCATTATTATAGGCAGCGTTGATCGCCGCCTGGATGCTGCCGTAGTGACTCACCAGGTAGTGGACTCCAGGCACTCCTTGATAGGTCAGGCTGCCCGCGAAGGCGCCGTTCCCTCCTGCGACATCGCCGGAGTTCATGGCCACGTAAACCCCACTGGGTAAGCTGCCGGCAACGGAAATGGGAGTTGTCACCCCGCTCGCAAAGTAGTTCCCTGAGATGACCGAGCCCGCGGACAGGGCGCCTGAGGCCACGGAGATTGCCGGCGATGCCGACGCATCAATCCACTCGTTGTTGATACCGATCGTGTTGGCCCCATTCGTCGCCGTGATGGACATATACGGCTCGCCGGTGCTGCAACAGCCGTTATAGGTGTACACGTTTCCGCTGAATTGGGCTATCGTTGCTCCCACGACATCGACGGCTTCCGAGTTGCTACTGGAAAAGTGGTTGCCATGAATGTTCTGCCGGCGCGAGTAGCCTCCGCTGCTCGTCCCGCTAAGAGACAGGTTTTGATAGCCGTAATAATGACCGGGGTCGCCACCTTCGCCACCTAGAAGCGAATTGCTCATGAAGGTGAAATCGTTGTCGTAAACATCCAGATCGGGACAGTCAATGCAGCGAATTCCCCGTCCAACACCCCAAAAAAAGTTGCTGTAAATTTTGGCCGCAAACACTTCGTTGAGATCAATGGAGTAGGGGTAAAGCGGGTTTCCGTTCTTGTCCACGGCCCAGTTGAACGAACCAATGTCGATCATGTTGTCGTGCATGTCGAGGAAGTTGCTGATATTGATCCCCGGACCGTTTGTTGCCCGTACCCACTTGAGGGCCGAGTAGCTGAGCTCGAAGGTGTTACCCCAAATCTTCAACAACTGCGTCCCGTTGCCGCTGCCATCTACGTCGGCCAGGATCGCATTCTGGAATCCAGAGAACCACAGCCCCTCAAACCGCGCCGCAGGACAATGCACACAGTGGATCGCTGAAGGATTGTAGAAATTATTCGAGCCATACAGCCCAAAGTCCTTGAACCAGTATTCCGTGCCCGCTCCGCCGGGATAGGTCGCCAGAATCAAATCCTTCGTCCAGTCAGCCTCGCAGAGCGCCGAGGCGGTATTGCCGTCACCGCGCATCCGCACCCATTTGAACTGGCTCTGGCTTGAATCTGGAAGCTTGATCGTTCCATCCACGAGATAGCAGCCGGGATTGGGAACGCTAATGTTCGTACCCTGGCCCAGCGCGTGTGGAATGTAAATTTCAAACTCAGACGTGTTCGTGTTACTCGCAAAGTCAATTGCCGCCTGGAACGCAGCTAGATTGTTTGTCCCGAACAGGATTTGAGAGCCACTGACGCTACTGATGGCCTTTGCCGTCAGGGTTACATGGGCCGAGTCAGTAAAAGAAAGAATCGTGGCCTTAAACGGACACTTGCCGTTGGGGTGCCCCGCCGTACATCCGGTTGCTGTCCCCGCCTCGCTGATAGTGACAGTTTTACCAGTATCATTGGAGGCGAATGTTCCACTAGGACAGGTCAGGGTTGCGGTTCCGCCCGTGATCGAGCATCCGCCGCCAATAATCTTTCCATCGCCAACCGCGCCATAGGAGCGCACTTCTACGGACGGGTAGTACAAGGTTTTCAAGTCGGTGGCGCTTACGGCATTCGGCGTGACGTTGCCGATGGGCGGCGGCGAGGCCAGATTGCCGCTTCCTGAGTTGGCGTCAACGTACGACTTGTTGGCCGCGTCGGTCGGGTTCTGCGGCGTAGGAACCGCGGGCGAGGCGCTGAAGGTCTTTACTCCCGTGATGCTCTGCGTGCTTGCCAGGCTGACGTAATTGGAGTCAGCAAAATCGCGCGTCAAGAATTGCGCCGCCTGCTGCGAAGGGACCAGCTTGCTGCGGATGGCGCCGATGGTGGTCGTCTGCGCATTGGGGACGACCCAGAATTCCGTCTCGGTCGTGCCGTCGCTGAGCTTAAAGATGGCCTTGTAATACGTGCCCGCCGGGCTGGCGCCGGTGTTGGGCGCCACGCTGGCATTGAAGCCGCCGTTGGCGTCCAGCGTCACGAGCAGCGAGCCGGGCGAGACCGCCTGCCCCGCCGCGGTGGTGAACGCCTGCCACGAAAGGAGCACCGTGCCTTGCGCGGGCGAGCCGTCGGCGCGGTACACCGTATCGCTGATCTGACACAATGTGGGACTTAGCGCCTTCTTCGTGCCGCCGCCGGCAAACGCTGCCCGCGGCACCAGGATGGCCAGGCTAAGAGAAATCAGGACAGTAAAAAACCGCCCGGTCAGGCGGTTGAGTGTCGGCATCATCGCTGCCTCTCTAATATTGAAACGAAATTTGAATTGAATGCAGGCCATGTTTCGGTCACGCCTGCCACAGAATACAAAGGAGTAGTCTCTTCGAGGGCCTTAGGTGATTATAGGAGCCGCAAACCTGTTTGGCTCTTGGTACTGGTCATATCGAAATACGCAGCCTCAGCTGCGTCGCCCTTCTACCGGCAATTCTGTAGCGCGCGGAACTCATAAGAAAATCATCGCACCCTATGCACTAATGAGGATCGAATTGCTAATTGCTGACTGCCAATTGCTCCTACCTCTCCTTCTCCGCCGCCTCATAGCTGCGCATGAACTCTTCCACGCTCTGCACGTAAACGTCGGCGAAGTCCACCACCTTGCGCCGCGACTCGATCATCTCCATCGCGTCCCCCAGTCCGAAACCTAAGGCTTGCAGCACCGCGAGCGCCATCATCGGCGCGCGGTGTACCCCGGCAGCGCAGTGGATGAAAAGCCGCGATTCGGCATCGTCCAGCGCTTCCAGCGCAAAGTCAACGCCGCGCTGGAACAGCGCCGCCGGCTTCGGCTTGAAGTCGTCGTCGGTCGGGTTCCACAACACCCGGATGCCATAGGGCCGCGCCAGTTCGGTGTCGTCCCATTCGATCTGCATGTCGATGATGTGGGTGATTCCGGCGCGCGCCACCTCCATCATCTTTTGGTCGTTCCAGATGCCGCCGCCCACGGCGATGCGGTCGGTCACCCACGTCATGTCCATTTCCCGGCAGCTCCTCCGTGGAGCTGCGTGCTGCGACCAGCCAGCCCCCACTTGCCATTTTACAGGCAGGCTGGAGAACGCCGGTCGCCATTGCATGGTCCGCATCCTGTTCCCGTGAATCACGTGCGGCTCAGCCAACTTGCGGCTTTGGGCTTCTCCGGGCCAGCGCGTCCTTGTTGGTCTCGATAAAGCCGCGAAGCTGCTCAACGGCGCTCAGCAATTTGGTCCACTGTTCGTAATACAGCGTGACCGGAAAGCGGCCCAGGCCATACAGGCTCACTCCGCCTTTGGCGCTCACCTTGAACGTCAGCCCGCCGGCGCCGGCCGCCGGGACCTGCTTTTGCATCTCTTCCAGTTTGGCTTTCAACTCTTCGTAACTTGGTTCGGACATCGTGTTCCTGCCTTTCGTGAGATTTTGTGGAAGCTGATCCCGTTTTGTTTTTCCGCATCCGCGCCATCGAAGCCGCGCTTGTGCGACGCAAGATGAAAGCCCCGGTCCCTTCGACGTCGCTCAGGGCAAGCTTTCAGGGCGGGGGGAAGTGATCCAGCCGGACCCCGAGTCCCTTCAGGGACGACAGACCGTCGCGGGACTCTTCCAACCGACCCTCGTCCCTGGCCCCGAGGGGACGCCGCTTTCTGAGTCGAACCAAACGGTTAATCGAACTCCAGAATGAACGTCCCTCGGAGCCGAAGCTCGCACGCTGGCGAACTCAAACTTGTCGTAAAAAACGAAAACCCAGCGCTCGGCTGGGTTCAATCGGGAAACTTTCAGGTTTTTTCCCAATCTCTTAATTCTGGTTTCAATATAGCACATTTTGCCGGGTTTTGTTCACTTTTGAATCCCACCGGCATGTCGTTTATTTTCAGTGCATTAGAAAAATCGATTTGACGTTATCCTATTGACAAGTAAATTTTACACAAATATATTCGATAGTGTCATAACTACTATCAATATTGGTTCCGTTTTGGGAATTTCGCCACCCGCCTTGCTGGTGTCGATCCTCCGCACCCTTTCCTTACTTACGGTGTAATCCTGATCGAGGTTTCGTCCGCGGAAGCGGACGAACCGTAGCCCGGCATGTCCCACATTGTATGCCTTGACGCCGTTTACCCATTGCCTCAAGACTTACTCAGTGCTCACTGGCTTCGGAGCTGTCAGAGCTTGACTGCAGGATCGAAAGGTCCTCTATACATCGCATGAGCATGGTGTTCACGCAGAGCGAAGTCTGTCCATCCGGAAGCGGAGGCGGCTTGGTGGAGGGGCCCTATCCCGTGGATATCGTCGCGAGCAAACCGCCGGGGTCGCACCCCATGTATTTCGGTAGGTTCGTGTTCCGCGAAGCGGTGCCATCGGGAGAGTAACGTAGATCGCGGGCTTCCCGGAGGCTGAAGCCAGGAAAGAGTTAAGATGTAACACCGCGTGCCTAAACACAAAACATTCTCCCTCGCGGGTTGGCTGCTGCTTGCCGTTTTCCTGATTGCACTGGCGCTTCGCGTTGAAGTGGCTACCCACTTTCCCAGCATGGATTGGGGAGACGAAATTTTTAATACGCTGGAGCCAGCTCATCATCTGGCCTATGGTTATGGAGTAGTGGTTTGGGAGTGGAGGCTAGGCATCCGCTCCTGGGTCTTTCCTGCATTCCTGGCCGGCGTTATGCGGCTGACCGACTGGATAGGCCCAGGATCATCTGGATACCTATGCGCCATCCGTTTTCTGCTATCGCTTCTTTCTCTCACCGCTGTGTGGTTTGGCTACGCCTGGAACAAGCGGACAAGTGGCGAAGCCGCCGCTATTATCGCCGCCGGGGCGTGTGCCACCTGGTACGACCTGGTATATTTCGCACCCAAAGCATTCAGCGAAGTCGTGGCGGGCAATTTGCTCTTGCCTGGACTCTATCTCGGCATTTACGGGGAAAGTTTGCCGGAGAAGAAGCGGCTGTTCCTGGCAGGACTCTTCTGCGGACTGGCGGTTGCACTACGAAATCAACTGGCTCCGACGGTCCTATTTGCCGTCCTTTACTTCTGCCATACAAACTGGAGGAAGAGGATCCCGCCCGTATTTATGGGTCTGCTCCTGCCGGTGGTTACTTTCGGGTTGGTGGATGGCTTTACCTGGTCCTATCCTTTCCAATCGTCCCTTCGGTATGTCTCGGTCGTTGTCCTTCAGGGTAAAGGCCTAATATTTGGTACCGAGCCGTGGTATTGGTATGTATGGGTGCTCCTCGTTCATTTTCTTCCGCTATTCCTGCTGGCTTTGGTAGGAGTTCGACGCAGTCCTTTTCTGGGTTGGATAGCCTTTATCATTATCGCGTCCCATTCAGTCCTTGCGCACAAAGAGTATCGCTTCCTATATCCGGTGCTGCCGATTGTGGTTACGCTCGCTGCGCTTGGCGCTGTAGAGCTGGCGGAGGACTTCAAGACTTGGGGAAGGCCGGCGCTCTCTGAGAGAACGATTGTGGTTGCGGCATTGGTCTTTTGCATCTGTACTTCCGGTGTATTCGCGTGGTACTACCCTCGTTGGACCCATGATGCCGGGGGGCTGATCGCGATGGATCGTCTCAGTCTGGATTCGTCGGTCTGCGGCGTGGGAATGTATAAGGTCCGATGGGTCCATACTGGAGGTTATTCGCACTTGCACCGTAACATTCCCATTGTCCTGCTGTGGCAACCTAGCGACCTTGAACAGCAACTTCCGAGTTTCAACGCGCTTCTTACTAGCGGCACATTCACCGATCCAACGATGCGTTTTGCCCTGGAGGGCTGCTGGAAAGACGTTTGTTTATACAGAAGGCGGGGTCCGTGCACGATGGCTCCTGAGTACAATGAGATAAACAAAGTACTCCGCGAAGCAGACAGGTGACCTTTCAGAACCTGCCTACGGCGCGCTACTGTCTGTCTTGCTTTCCTGCGCAGCCTGTGGTTCAAATAGCTGCAGATTCTCTGCCTTCCATTGCATTGCCCTATGGATGCGGCCATAGCCACTGGGATGGTCGAAGAAGATAAATTCCTCGACGGAGCTAGGCCGCATCTTGCGATATTCGCCCAGGTGGATGGCTCCCTGGGCGGCGCCGTCCGGCTGACGGGCGGCATTCAGACCATACATGTCAGCTTCGCGTTCTTCTGTTCTGGTCTGGGTGTTGAAGACGGGAGTCATCACAAAGCCAAAAATTGATAGTATTAAAACCACCAGGGGAACTATCGCTATATCGCCAATACCGCGGATTTGCCAGTTCCCGCCCCACCACTTCAGGCTCCAATCCAAAGACCATTTCAGTAAGCCAAATCCCACAACAATAACAATCGGCAAGAATAATAGTATGTCTTTATAAATGTGGTTGAGCACGTAATGACCCATTTCATGGCCCATCACGGCCTTGATCTCTTCCGGCGAACCACGTCGCAAAAGGTTGTCATTCATGGTGATTCGCATAGTCTGACCGAAACCGCTTACATTGGCGCTCATGCGAGTAGTCTGCTTGGAAGCGTCGATCTGATAGACATCTCTGACAGGAATTGCGTTGGCCCGCGCCAGGCTCAGGATAGGTTGCGTTATCTTAGGATCGTTAAGGCGGGTAATCTTATTGAATATAGGTTGAAGATAGACCGGTCCTATGAGGACGGTGAATATGAGGAACAACATAGTAACGACAGCTCCCCATAACCACCAGGTGCGGGGCAGGCGGCGAACTATCCCGAACAACAGCATGACCAGCAAGCCGCCGAGCAAGACGTTGATCATCAGGCCCTTGGTCTGGTCCCATGCCCAAGGGCCGAAGGTCTGCGTGGCCAGGCCGTACTGGCGCTCGCGAGTGTAGCCTTCATAGATGCCGAGGGGCGCGCCTAGAATAAAGACAACCACGGAATATTCCGCCCAATAGATGAAGGTTTGCAAGGGCTTGAAGCGCGTGATGCGTTCCGCCAGGTTACGCATGTACGCTGACCAGCGCAGGTGGAGCAGCAGCAGGCAAATGGCCGCGCCGTAGAGAAAGTCCCACAGGATGAGCCAGTAGCCGCCTTCGAAGTAGGCGTCGGAGCGGGCGCGGGAACTGGCGGGAATTTGCGCCAGATAGGCTTCGGTGGCCGCGTCCACATTGAAATTGGGCGAAGGCTGGGCCGCGGGCGGCACGGTCGTCACCGACGGCATCTCGTTGGCTGCATTGCTGCTAGGCGCTTGCTGCGCCGCAGCCGCGAAACAAAAGAACAACACAAACAGGGCAACCAGCGCCCGCGCGTGCAAAGTCATACGTGTCCTCTCAGGAATGCGATGGAGTATATACGATGTGCCACACCAAGAGGTTCCGGCCAAAGAGACGGGGCCAAGGTCGCCAGTTCTCGAGGCCGCAGGCCCGTGCTTCCTTCGGAGTTTCATTTTCCTTTGAGACTTTTCCTGCCTCTGCTTCGTAACCATATGTGCAGGGAGGAGTCGCGATGAAACCATCTTTGGCCTTGCTGGTGATTGCCCTACTGTTGCTGAGCATTTTGGCGGGATGCGCGCCGGGCCCTAACCACTCGAAGGGAACGGCGAGCCAGTACGACGGAGTCGCGGGGTTCTGGCTCGGCCTGTGGCAGGGCTTTATTGCGCCGTTGGTGTTTCTCGTCTCGCTGTTCAAGAGTGACCTCAACATCTATGAGGTGCACAATAACGGAATCCCGTACAACTTCGGCTACCTGTTCGGTCTGGCCTGCTTCTTCGGCGGCAGCGGCAACCGTGCAGCGCGGCGGCGGTGAGATCCGGTAAGTTTCCGTAGGCCGCACGGTGCTGATGTCGGTCCGTCGCAAGAAAAAGGCCCCGACTCGAAAGTCAGGGCCTCTTGTCGTTCCGTGGCTAACGCCCGCGGTGCTAATTCTCGGCTACCAGGGCGTTGATCAGTCCCTGGCCGTTGGGGCTGCCCCATCCGGTCACCAGATCATAGCCGGTCACGGCCGAGTAGCTGCCGGACCTGCCGCTGGTGATGTCGTGGAAGTCCGTCGTGTAGCTCGAACTTACCCCAAATGAATAGAGATAGGGGTTGATGAAACCGATGGTCTTGTAGCCATTAGTTACCAGTTGCTGGTTGACTAGGGCGATGTAGCCGGCCCACATGGGAGCGGCGAAGCTAGTGCCACCATACTCGTTGGCGGTGCATGTGGTCTGGTCGGCGCAGACGTAGAAGGTGAAATTGGCGTTGGCCGAGACATCCGGTCCGTTGCGATAGGTGGTCGATCCCTTGTTGCTGGAGTTGATCACACCCGCGAGCTTCTGCCACGAGGGAATCGCGATCTTGTCCGGCGAGATGCCGCCGCCGCTATCGACCCAGGCGGTCTCCGATTTCCAGGCACCGCCGGCACTGGCGGTTGTCAAATCCGTGCCGCCGACCGACACGACATTGGCATCGTCCGCGGGCCAGGCTTCATTCCTCCGCGACCAGGTAGAACTGTCGCCTGAAGCCGCGAAGAAGTTCTGGCCCTGAGCCGACATCTTCTGGAAGTAGGGATCAAGCGTTTTCGGATCGGCTGGAGTCCAGCCCCACGAGCAACCGATGGTTGTCGGAAGCGGGTTGTGGGTGGTCATGGCACTGATGATGGCGGTGTCGGTCGAGCCGATGTACATCACCAGGCTATTCAGTCCCGGCGCCATACCGAGGGCCTGGGTCATGTCGAGGGTCTGTTCGGTGTCGTCGCAGCCGCTCTTGTAGACGCAACTGGTGCTGGTGCCATCGGTGGAGAGCAGAGTGATGGGCACGTTGTTGGTCTGTTTTGCATTCGTGTAGTAGGTGGTCAAATCAGCCAGATCGGTGCCGTAATATTCGAGCAGTCCCAGGTTCTGGCCGGCGCCGGTCAGCGCGGTGCCGCCGTAATAGGCCGCGCGCATATCGCTGCCCAGGAACGAGGACGAGGGACCAGAGCCGGTAGTGGCATCGTTGATGAGGTCATCCGGATTGATGCCATGCGCCTGGGCGTATTCGCTTCGCTTGACGTACAACGGGTGCGGGAGGGAGTAATTGTCCAGCCCGGAGATGTGCCATAGGGGGAAGGACAGGCCCGTAGCAGGCTCGCGGTCCGGCGCAAAAAACACCCGATTCTCGCTGGGGTGTTGATAGGTCAGCATTTCCACATGGAAGGCCGACTCTATGGCTGAGACCGGCCCTTTGACTTGCACCTCCATACCGTCGCGCGAGCCGCCGACGACCGCCAGGCCGTGGTTCTGAACATACTGCACCACGGCGTCATAGTCGCGCTGGGTGGGCCCGAACCTCTCGGTGAACTCGGACGGGGTGAGGAAGTTCCTGTAGTTGGAGCTATCCGGGTTGTACAACTCGGCCAGGAAAGCGTCCAGGCCGGCTTGATCGCGCAGTGGCAGGACCACGTCGAGCTGTAGGATTTGAGTGGCAGGAAGGTGCCCGAGCAGCTTTGCCTCCCCATTGACCGTTACCGGTCGCACCTGGCGCGTCATCAGGGTTTGCGCACGGCCTTCCATGACGCAGGTGGAGTAAAACGCAGCGATAGTAAGCAGCACTACACAGATTCTTCGATTCACAATTCCTCCTGAACATTTTGGGTTGTAGTGTGGAGAGCTAAACGGCCAGGTGCGAGTAGGGAACGTCCTGTATCCACCGTCAAGGATCGAGCGTTAGCGCAGCGACGGCGCGAAACGCCGCGCGCGATGGAGAGAGGGAAAGTTCAAATTGCATAACCTGATGCTTCCTCCCAGTTTTCGGCGGCCAGCTTTTGGGCCGAGGTAGGTCGGATTGTATAGCCGCTGTGCCATTGAGCGTATGCCACTTAGGTGGGTCTTGTTGTTTTTTTTCTCCGCAGATGGGATTGATTTGCAGGTTGCCCACAAGAGAACTGTGATGGCGGAAACCTGTGGTGCCCCGCTACCGCAACGAGGGCAAAATCGGGGCTCGCCGACCGCCCCGGCTACGGTGCTGCATCGCCGTAATTTTCATTTGCTACGTTCCGCGCCGATCATTCACAGGTCTGGAGCGGTGGTCCCAAACTTTGGTGCCTATCTTTTCGGATAGAACTTCTATCCGAAAGGATAGTAAGGCAGAGCAGTTTGCGGATCCGACGCTGTGCCAGGCCAATCCCGAAATTTTCGCAAGCTATTGATAATGCGGGTCGTATTCCCCTTGTGGCGAGATACGCGTGGGGCTGAAGGCCAATGGTAGCAGGCGTGCAAGTACATTTGCATCTCCGCAGTCGAGAAGACGATAGTTTACGTTGCGCGAGGGCGATCGCAACCGCTCTCGCGCCGTGGTTAGGAAGCGCGCAAGGTTACTGGCCGCAGAAAGACCTCCCCGCTTCCGGCAAGGGGCACCTCCGAGGCGGAGGGCCCCTTTCGCTTTTTTGGTTCTTCCAGAAGACATGACTCGATCTCAGGGCAACGGCTCCTTTTTTGGCCTCCCACCCTTTCGCCAACAAACAGGCGAAAGGATGGGGCACCCAGGTACCTCCGAGGCGAAGTCGCCCCTTAGCTTTGTGATTTCTCCAGAAGCCATGTTGTGGGATGGAAACTATCCCGCCCAACCAAAAAGGCTGGAGCCTGCCCTGAGCGACACCAAAGGGTGGGGCACAGGGCCTGGGAATAAGTCTTATCAAATTTCTTAATTGCAATGCTGAATTTCAGTTTGGCGTGATCTGCCACGCCGTACCATATCCGTATTGCCCGCCATTTGTGGCCGTGCCAAAGATGGTGCCGTTTGCGCTCACAACGATGCTGCCTTGCGGGTTTTTTCCATCCAGGCCGCTAGAGCTAAAATCATGCAGATCGGTGTAGATCCAGGCACCATTCGATGGCGTAAGCTCAAATACCGAACCGTTTCCGTAAGCGCCGCCCCCGTACGTCGTGCCATACAGGTTGCCGGCTCCATCCATAACCAAAGGTCCGTAAGGCCCAGAGCCGCCGCCTTTAAAGGCATAGATGGTATTAAGCGTCCAAACTCCGTTGGGAGCGGTCAACATGAAAACGGTACCGTCTTGGTGCGCGCCACCGGTTGAGGTTGTGCCATAGAAGTTGCCGGAGTTGTCAGCTATCAAGCCAGCTTCGGGGTTGGCTCCATCAGCGCCGTTCTGAAAGCTGTGAATAACGTTTTCCGTCCAGCCGGAGCCCGACGCGCTCAATTCGTAAATTTCCCCGAATCCATAAGCGCCGCCCTGGGAAGAAACCCCGTAGAGATTTCCGGCGCTATCAAAGATCAAGTCCCCAACCAGGGAGTCTCCCGCGTTGTTGTCCGTGAAAGTGTAGAGAATCGTATAGATCCAGTTGGAACCCGACGGGCTCAACTCGTAAACCACACCCTGATGGTCGTTACCATACCCATCGGCAGCACCATAAACATTTCCCGCCTGATCGAAGATGACGCCTCCGTTAGGGTTACAACCGTCGGAGCCATGAAGTCCAAAAATATGCAGCAGATCCTCCGACCACTCGGTCAGGACAGAAGCTGGGGCCCTGGTACCGGGCTTTACCTCGAAGACAACACCGCAGTCATCCAATCCCCCATTTCCCAAATAGGTCGTGCTATAGAGGCCGCCATCCGGGCCGGCAACAAGTTCGCCCTGAGGGAACGCCCCACTGGCTGCCTCCTTGAAGATGAAGATTGGAGTCAGAATCCAGCTACCTTGCTTCTGAGCTAGCTTGAAGACAGCGCCGAAACAGGACAGGCACTCGCCGGATGCAGTCCCGTACAATGCTCCTGCTCCATGCTGATACATTCCACCGATTGGGTACGCGCCGTCCGGTCCGTTGCTGAAGTAATGAAGCACGCTGAAGGTTTGGGCCTGGGCTGTCGCGAGGAACAGCCCAATCCCGAAAAGTATGGTTGCCACACTTCGGAAATTGACCACGCGGTTGTTTGTCGGGATGCCCACTTTGTTCTCCTTCGTGAAGTAGAATTCTCTTATAGGTAAACTGGCGAGTGCTCCTCCCATATATAATCTCATTGGGGATAGTTTGGCTGATAATGCTGGTAAGGCCTTCTACTCCGCCTCTCCCTTTACCCCCAATTTCTTAATCAGCCTATGCAGGTAGTTGGGATGGACGCCCAGCATGCGGGCGGCCTCGGTGCAATTGTCGTCCGACTTGCGCATCGCCTCATGGATGATCCGCTTCTTGAACTCGGAAACTGCGTCATGGTATCCGCTGGCCCCGTGCTTGACGTCGTCTTCATTCTGTAAGGTGTCAGGCAAGTCTATGGGCAGGATGGAATCGGACGAGCCCATAATCAAGGCATGCTCGATGGCATTCTCCAGCTCACGAACATTACCGGGCCAGCTATAGTTCACCAGCAAGGCACGCGCCTCGGGCGAGATACCTTTGAACGGCCGCGCCAGACGCTGCGAATACTTTCGCGCGAAGTGGATGGCCAGCAGCGGAATGTCCTGACGATGTTCCCGCAGAGGCGGCAGGGACACGGAAACTACGTTCAGACGATAGAAGAGGTCCTGGCGAAACTCTTTGGCTTCGATAGCTTGCTCCAGGTCCTTATTGGTTGCAGCCAGGACGCGAGCATGGAAACGTATGGTTGCGGTGCCACCGACTCTTTCGAACTCCCGCTGCTGCAGGATGCGAAGTAGCTTGGCTTGTAGTTTGGGCTCCAGGTCTCCTATCTCGTCCAGGAAGAGTGTGCCGTTGCCAGCCAGCTCCATCTTGCCGCGCTTGCTGACCACCGCACCGGTGAATGCGCCTTTCTCGTAACCGAACAGCTCGCTTTCGATCAAGGTATCGGGAATAGCGGCGCAGTTAATGGCAATGAAAGGTTGCGGGGCGCGGGGACTTTTATTGTGAATGGCGCGCGCGACAATCTCCTTGCCTACGCCGCTCTCGCCGCGAATCAGCACCGCCGAATCGCCTTTGGCCACCTTGTCGATGGTCTCGGCGAGTTGGCGCATGGAGAGGCTTTCGCCGATCATGGGCTCGTCGGCCGCCAGTTGCTCGCGTAGCTGCCGGTTCTCCGCCCGCAGCGACTCCATGCTGAGGACGCTTTCCAGCGTCACCGCTGCAATGGCAGCCACGGAACTAACAAAATTCAGGTGATCGCGTTCGAAGATATCGGAGGGAGAGTAGCAGGCCAGGTAGATGACGCCAATTGTCTTTTGCAGCGCGACCAGCGGCACGCAAAGTACTTTTTCCGGCTGTTTGGTTGTAGATGTCAGGTCCACCAGAACTTCGGAGCGCTCCCACAAGGTCCGCAGTACAAGCTCGTGGCGAACGTTGACCTCCGGCACGTCGCGGTCTTCACGCTTCCAGGTCACGGTCGAGTTGGGCTGGCCCTCGGGGTTATCGATGATCTGGATAGCGCCGGCCTCGGCGGGCACCACCTCAAAGATGAGTTGCAGCACGCCCTTCTGCAGCGACTCCAGGTCACGCTGCGAGTTGATGGCCTTGGCGATCTTGAACAGTGCATTGAGATCGCGGGCCATGCGGCCAACGTCGGTCACCAGCGGCGGCAGAAGCGGCGGCGACTGATGGAGGACGGGAGCGGGAAATGGTTCAAACAATTCGTTCCTCCGGGACTGCTCTGGCTGAGACAGTGCAATTTCGCTGCCACTCCTGAAAACCAGCTCGCACTCCCCGATAGTGATGACGTCGCGATCCTCCAGAACGCGCTGGCGGACGGGCACTCCGTTGACGAAGGTACCCTGCCCGCTTTCCAGATCGGTGATGGCCACAGCGCCGCCGTGACACGTGATGAGGCAATGCGCCGCCGCGATGGAAGCGTCGTAAATGCTTAATTCATTGGAGGGATCGCTGCCAATCGAGACACGTTCGCCGGCGATGGGGAAGACCACGCCTTTGAGCGGGCCAGTGACCGCTTCGAGTCTCGGATCCATTGCTGAGCTCCCGGGCGAAAGCTCCACTTGCAAGAATCGGCCCTTTGCCTACACCCAATATTTCCGATAGCGGCCTGCCAAAAGAGCGGCGGCGTTCCCAAACTTTAGTGCCTATCCTTTCGGATAATTCCTATCCGATTGGGTGAGGTCAGCACAGAATACTCCGAGATGGGGTGAACCGCCAACAAAATTCTCAGTGCGGCGTAAGTCATTGAGAAAGAGGGGAAATCTTCCGGATTGAAAGGCGCTTGCGTGAGGTTGGGAAGAGATGGCAGGCGCGTTGCATTTTGGATTGCATCGCGAGTGAGACAGAAAAGTTCAAGTCGCGCTAGGCCAAACGGTGACTAGCCCTCGCGCCGTGGTTAGGAAGCGCATTGGCCTACTGGCCGAACAGACCTGCGCTTCCGGCAAGGGGCAATACCACGGGGGACTTGCCCCTGTGCTCTCCGTTTATCAGCTATCGACGCACAACATGACCAACCAAACCATGACCAGAAGGAGATCATTATGAAGTCTGAAGAAGTTGGTATGCCTACCGAACCGCTGGACCGTAGCAGAATATGCGTCGTTGGGATAGTACTGATGGTCGCCACTGGGTTGTTGCTTAGCTCAGACGCCGGCTGGTCGCAAAACAAAGTCAGGGACCGTGTGACGGTCACGGACGTTATCGACAAGGTCGAGTTTGTTCAGGTGATCCAGACGCTGCAGACGATTGACGATCTACAGGCCAGCCTGAAAGCCAACGGACAGCCACCGGTTGCGATGCTGGCGGGTAAGCCTACAGCGCTGCGGGTGTACACCAAGACCGGCGCGGGCGCGTATTCGGTGGTGGCAACGCTTCCGGGGGAGAAGAAGGACGTCACGCAGAAGATGGTTCTGGACAAGAAAAACGGCGCGGACCAGCAACGCCTCGGCTTGTCCATCCAGAGTTCTCCGATCTTCTACTTCAAGCCTCCGGAGGGGGGCTGGTCAGTGACGCTCAAGGTATTCGACAAGGACAACATGGAGCTGGCGGGAGCACTGACCTTCGACTTCACGAAGTCGCCGGCGCAGCAATCGCTCGACATCTTTACGGTTTTCGTATGCGACGCCAAGAAGGCCGGAGCGTGGCAGTGCCCGCAGAAGAACACGGTGGGGGACGCGGTGCTGCGGAGTCACTTCAAGTTCATGGTAGGGCTTCTGCCTACCACGCAGACCCCCATAGCTCCCACCGGCACCACGATCGAACTTGACAAGAGCACGTATCTTACAGACGCAGCCTGGTACGTCGATGTGCTGAAGCAGATGGGCGAAGACGCCAAGAAGAAGGAAATGAAGGATGCGCCGCCGGCGGGCAAGCATCCGTTCTATCTCGGTCTGGCCCGGCCGGAGGTAAAGACCAACATCGTGGGAATGGCGGGAAATATTCCCGGCCGCACTGCATTGGCATTATCGATGAGTGAAAGCCCGTACGAACAAAGGAAGGGAATCAAGTTCGACGATACCAACGAAACCTGGGCACACGAAATCAGTCACGGGCTGGGGCTGCGGCATACCAACCTCGACATACCAATGTCAGACAACTATCCGGGTTGCTACCTGAAGGCGAAGGACCCGGGCACCGACTGGCCGTTTGCCGATAACCGTATTCGCAGCAAGCTGGCCGATGGTTCTACCCCGCTTGAGGTTGGCTACAACGTCAGCCAAAAACAAATTGTGAAAGCCTACGGCAAGAGTTCGATTCCTACGGCAGAAAACTACTTCGAACTGATGGCATATTGCCTGCCCCAGTGGACTGCTCCCATCAACTACAACAAAGCGGCGGCGTCACTTGCGCCCGGGGCCGCGTTGCCACCGCCGGGGCCGGCGAAGAGCGCAGCTGCAGGTACCGCATCGAAGCCGGCATCAGACATAGCCTACTGGGAGGTAACGGGAAATATCAATAACGGTGTGGCGGCCATCGATCCCCTATTTCAGAGTATGCTGCCGGGACCTGGAGACAGCGGTTCGGGCGCTTACCAGGTTGTGGTCACCGACGCGGGTGGGAACATTCTCTGGCAGCAGTATTTCGATCCGCACAACCCGGTAGTTGAGTACAGCGACGATTCGCAGGTGGATCCCGGCCAGTATTTTACGGAGGTGGTTCCGTACAACGCCGGCGCACAGCGCATTTCAGTTTTGGACCCCGGCGGTGCGGAGATTGGGCAGGTGCTGTTGGGGGGACTAATTCCGTATGTCAAGATTGTCACGCCTCTGAGTGGCAAGACGATCAGCGGCTTGCAGCAACTGAACTGGGTGACCAGCCGCGTTCCAGTGGCGGCGTCGAGAGTGGAATATTCTCCCGACCTCGGAGCAACCTGGATCCAGATTGCCCAGAATCCGGACACCGGCCTGCTGTTTGACTTTGCGACGGTGCCCGGTTCGGATACAAATGCGGCCCTGATTCGGGTCTCGGTGTCCGATGGCGTGAATATGGGGCAAGTGGTGTCCGACGCGTTTACGGTAACCAAGAAGACGCCCTCCGATCCTGTGATTGCGAATCCGACAGACGGCGCCAGCAACGGGCCGGGTGATGCCGTTGTCCTGGAGGGTGGCGCATTACAAACCGACGTGATCCTGACTGGGGACGAGGTGGCGTGGTCCTCGGACATTGACGGTGCTCTCGGGACCGGAGAGACGCTGACGCTATCGCAACTCAGTCCCGGAAACCACACCATCACGATGAAGGCGACGAACATGGATGGCCTCTACGCCTCCACGATGATTGGTCTTAACGTTGCCTCAGACCTGCCCACGGTGGCCGTTACCAGCCCATCGAATTGCGTGGTGCGGTTCAACGCTACGGCCGATCCATACATCAAGCTGGCAAGCTTTGCTTATAGCGTAGATGGCGGAAACACTTACACCAGTGTGGGCCTCGGGAGCTTGCCGCTCGACGTGAGTATCACCAGCGGGAACTCAGTGTCAGCGATCGGATACGCGATGGATGCAGCGGGCCAATTGGGGTTCGACGACGAGGACTTTCAATTCGATCCTCCTTGCGACGGCGCGGGAGTGTCGCACTAGGAAAGCTATCTCGTGCCGAAAATGATGGTCGTCCCGACGCCCCATCCTATAGCCTTAACTTGCTTGGGTGGGGCGATGGTGAGCAGTAGCTACGCGGTGAAGCTGCTCCTCGCGAACTAAGAGAACTGCCGCCACAACCTATGACCAGGAGGAGGTCAATGTATGAAAAGCACAAAGCGCAACCAGTTTCTTGCCAAGCTGAGCTTGGGATTCTTTGTATTCGCAGTTTGCATCATGGCGGCGTCGTTCGCTTCGGCGCAGAACCTGTGTACGTTTGACCCAACCGTTGCCCAGGGTCCGGCCCCGCCACCTCCGCCGCAGGCAAGGCCGCCGTACTTCATATGGAGGCCCGGCAACCGCGGCGATCAATCCACTGTGGCCGGCCAGCACTCCGGGTTGGTGGGATGGAACGCCAACATCGACGACACTACTTTTGCCCAAGAGACCGAAAATGCGATTGTCGCCGGCGGTGTTTATCTGACGGTGCCGCTGGTATACGTGTTTGGGGAGTGTTACGGAGGCGGCATGATTGACGATCTGGCCGCCAACGTGGTGATGAATCCCATGAGCATTGTCACGGCTTCGTTCTTCAACCAGGTGGCCGTCTATCCCGCCGGCAACGGGACGGATTTCATTTGGGCCTATATCAACGCCATTCCGGCGAGGGACGTGGCCCAGCCGTTGGCCGCGCAGGCCGCCACCGACGATCCCTTCGGCTGGGCTGCGAGGCCGAATCCTGCGCGCAACGGAGAAAGGATAGGCACCGAGACGCCGGAGTATTACTCGCAGGTCGGCGGGGACAGGATCTCAATCAAGCGGCCCGCGAACGAGGTGAACAACGTTATCTTGTGGGCCGGCCAGCCGGAATTAGTGGACGACGCGCAACTGAGCGCGCTCATTGTCAAGCTATTAGCGCTGGGTTACAGCAAGGACAACATTACCGTGTTCTTCGGCTTGGGCCTCTATTCGGCGGCCAACAGCAAACTGGTCGCCACCATGCAGGCCAACAATTTCGATCCCACCCATCTTCGGCAGGCTGATCCGGCGGACTTCGTCAGGGTGCTGGGGCAATGGGCCTTTCCCGCCAACGTTGGCGCTCCGCCGCAGTTTATGTTCTTCCTGGCTAACGATCATGGATGCAACAATGCCTTCATGGCGGAAGAGAAATCTGGAAACGGCGGAGGTGCGGTCCCGACCGGCGGTCCCGATCCTTGGGGAAACAACGACGGAAGCATGTTGCCTTACCCGCCCCGGGAGTAGGGGCGAGGAAATCTGACGGATACACTACCAATATTTGCGGTCCCTCCACGTCTATCATGGGTGGAGGGAGTTTTATTTATGCTGCATCGAATGGAAATTGCATTGCGTTGGATGGCGCTCGTGCTTCTGAGTTTGAGTTCGCTATGGCTGTGCGCCCAGGACACTCCGCAGAGCAGCCAGACGAAGCAGGGCCCAACCGTCAAATCAGGCGTGCTGGTGAACGTCCAGGGCTGCCTGAAGAAGAATGCTGCGACGGGCGGCTACTATGTCGCCGACGAGCGGGGACGCACCTGGGAGCTCACCAGCAAGAAGGTGGACCTGGCCAAGCACATGTTCCACGTGGTGAGCGTTTCCGGACATCCATCGGCCGGGCCGCAAACGCCGGAAGGGAAGAGCGAACCGGGCCAGACGCCGGAGGGAGGCACTCAGCACTTCGCCCTCGACGTGACCGAACTGGAGATGGTGAGCAACAGTTGCACGCGGTAGGGCGGGAACCTTCACCACGCATTATCCTAGGTCCGATGCCTGGCTACGCAAGCCGGATGTAGTGGATGAAGCCCTTGTCGTCACCAGCCAAGATGGTTTTTCCGTCGGCAGAGACGGCGCAGCAGTACGGCATGGCGTCAAGTTTGAAGGTCGCCAGCTCGCACCCGCTGCATAACTCCCACAACTTTAGCGTTGTGTCCCAGTAATAGACGGAGATGGCACACTGCCCGTCCGGCGAAACCGCCAACGCCATGACTGGCCCTTTGACCGTGCGTAGTTCGCGTCCGCTGCCAAACTCCCACACCTTGGTTTGGGACCCTACGGACGCTGAGACTACGAACCGCCCGTCCGGCGTAACCGCTACGCGGGTGACAGCGCCCTTGTGTCCGGTGAAGGTGCGCACTTCCCGCCCACTATCGAAGTCCCACACTTTCAGCGTTTTGTCGTCCGACGTGGAGACCGCCAGTCGCCCGTCCCCACTCATCGCCACGTCACGGACCCGATCCGTGTGGCCCTCCATGGTGCGTAGCTCGCGCCCGCTTTCCACATCCCACACCTTTAGCGTGTGGTCAGCAGACGCGGAGACCGCCCGCCGCCCGTCCCCACT
>Ga0209656_10000522_pt1 | contig 25292 bp, 25 predicted proteins | sample BogFormECP12_OM2_FD_188239 | JGI IMG/M metagenome (GOLD analysis project Ga0209656, IMG submission 188239) | Bog forest soil microbial communities from Calvert Island, British Columbia, Canada - ECP12_OM2 (SPAdes) (version 2) | ecosystem: Environmental > Aquatic > Freshwater > Wetlands > Bog ...
TGCATCCGTGCGGGTGCGAAAGACCGATGTTGCGCGACCCGGGAGCCATGCGACCAAATCACCGCGTCGGCGCCGGCCAGCAGGCCGTTGACGAATTCGGCGTCGCCGGCGTCGTCGGGATCGGCGGTGACGCTGCGCTTGGACGAAGCCAGGAAGCTGAACAACGCCCCGTCACCGCCGGGTTCGATCGCGGCGCCGGAGGCGGACCAGCGCCGCAGCGGATCACCTTCCGGTGGTTCCACTTTGATCACCTCGGCCCCGCCGTCGGCAAGCAGCCTGGTGCAGTAGCCGCCCGCGATTCCCGTCGACAGATCTACGACCACGTAGTCGTGCAGCGGCGGCTCAGGGCTCACGGGGTGAGTCGTTCGTCTTGCGACTGGACTTACTCAGCCGGAATTCGGGCGGGAACCTGCGGTCGTTGTCCTTGACCGCGCCGGAGAGCCCGCTGTCGATGGCGTCGTCGAGCATCAGGTCGTCGCCATCGGAGGTCACGCCGCTTCCCATGGACTCGAAGAAGGCCGACAGCAGGCTGCCCATGTATTCGCCCTGGTACTGCTTGACCACCTCGAAGAAGACCTTCTGCATGAACACGGTGTCGACGGGACGGTTACGGGCGCATGCCATCGCGTATTTGTCGACCTCGGCCTCGAGCTGATCGCGCGGAACCACCTTGTTCAAGAAGTTGCACTGGAACATCTCGTCGGCGGTGAAAGGCCGTCCGGTGAACACCATCTCCTGAAACTTCCGCAATCCCATCGTCTGAACCCACGTCCACATCCGCGGGCCCCAGCCGTAATACCGGAAGGACGGGTGGCCGAAAAGCGCGTCGTCGGAGGAGATCACCAGATCCGCGTCGGCGGCCTGGTAGAAGTGCCAGCCGTAACAGTAGCCCTTCGCCTCCACGATGCTGATCTTCTTGAGCTCCTGCAGCGGTCGGTTCCCTGCCTGCGAGTTCGCGTACCACGCGCTGATGGTGGCGCCGTGGCGGAAGGAGCCCTTGGGAGGATACTCGACGTCGGTGTCCGCCAGCCGCAGTTCGGCAAGCCGCAAAGCGGGCGAGTCATTGCCCTCCATGAACTCGGGAAGGTCGGCGCCGCCGCCGAAATCGTCCCCGACCCCACGGATCACCACAACCTTGACATCGTTGTCGACGGTGGCACCACGCAGCAGATCCGCGTAGCGCAGCCGGGCCGCCGAGGTGGGGGCGTTCAGGTACTCGGGCCGGTTGAACGTGATCGTCGCGATCTTGGTTTTCGGGTCCTTGGCGTAGAGGATGATCTCCTCCGGCGAGGGACGTCCGTCATCCGACATTCGATCTCTCCTTCAGCCCACGCCGATACCGGCGCGGCTGCCCGGTTCGTTGCTCTTCGCGCGTGACGGACTGGAGGTCAGCACCTCGGGTCCGTCGGCGGTGATCAGCACCGCTTCCCGCAGGAAAACGGCGCCGACGCCCTCTTGCCAGACATAGCTCGTGACGGCCAGGACCATCCCCGGCTCGAGTCGCTCCCCGGCTGCGGTGCCCGGCAGGCGTGCCGACACGACCGGCGGGTCGAAACCGAGGCCCAGGCCGTGCGCCACCGGCATCGGCGGCAGCGGCTCGCCGGCGGCTTCGTAGGCGGCCAGCAGGTCGCTGCAGTGGGCGCCGGGCCGGCACGCCGCGGCCAGCCCCTTCCACAGCGCGGCAGAGCGTTCGAACAGCTCCTGAGCGGCAGCGCTGTCGGCGTCCCCGGCCGGCCACGTCCGTCCGACCTCGCCGATGTAGCCGTGGGCCAACACGCCGGAAGCGAACGCCACCAGGTCGCCGGCCCGCACACGCGCGTCTTTCCCCACCCGCCGCCACGGATGCTCTCTGGAGGTCACCCAGACCGCGTCCTGGGTGGCCGGCGTGCTCACACCACCGGCGGTCATCGCTTCCAGCAGCACCCCGGTCAACGCCTGCTCGCTGGCGCCGACCCGCAGCCCGGCCACCGCGGCGGCCAGGCCGGCCTCGGCCACCCGGACCGACTCGCGAAGCGCGGCAACCTCTTCGGTTGTCTTGATTCGCCTGGCGGCCCGCATCGCCGGCTCGCCGTCGACCAGCTCCGCGTTGGGGAAAGCCATCGGAAGCAGCTCGGCGAACACCGGGGACAGCGCGTCGGTGCCCACCCGCCGCGCGCGGGCCGCGCCGTCGATCTTCTGCAGGTTGGCGATCGTGTTCATCGGGTTCCACGCGATCCCGTACAGGTTCTCGTGCGGGATGTCCTCGGGTACGCCCTCATCCCAGGTGCTGAGCAGGTGAATGGCCCCGGTTTCGCGCAGCAGGACGCAGGTCGGGGCGAAAGGCCGGGTTCCGGCGACCCACAGTTGCGGAGCACCCGTGACGTAGCGGACGTTGGCCTGCCGGCCGAGGACGAGCACGTCGAGGTCGTGGGCTGCCATCTGCGCCAGCGCGCGCTCCCGCCGCCCGGTGCGGAGAGCGTGATCGTCGGGCAGGACCTCAGTCGCCATAGGGCGTATAGGGGTAGTCGGTCAACTTGATCCAGCCCTCCTCGGTGATCACCACGATCTCTTCGCTGCGGTAGCCGCCGGTGCCGTCCTCCCACACCACCGGCTCCAGGACGAGGACCATGCCGGGTTGCAGGACATACCCCTCGTCGAACTCGTCGCCGAGATCGGTTCCGATCATCGGCATTTCGGCGGCATTCACTCCGATACCGTGTCCCAGGTAAAAATGCGGAAGCCACGGGCGGCTGCCACCGTTGGCCCTGATCGCGGCCCGGCCGAGGTCGGCCGCGGTGGCGCCGGCGCGGGTCACGTCGAGAACCGCGGTCATGATGTCCCGCCACCGGTGGAACTGCGCCTGCTGGCGGGGTGTCGGGTCGGCGCCAACGATCCAGGTCCGGCCGAAGTCCGAACAGTATCCCCCGTAGGTGATGCTGACGTCGGTCCACAGGACGTCCCCCACCGCCAGCTCGCGCTCGGTCGTGAGCAGCGGCAGCGCCAGGTCACCGTGCGTGGTCCACACACCCTCGGCCTTCGAGTGCGGCATCACCTGCCAGATGGGTTCGAGCATGCTGGCCACCGCGCCCAACTCGAAGGCGCGGCGCACGAACTCGGCCGACAGGTCGATTTGCCTGATCCCCGGGGCGAGGGCGGCGTGGACGTCGACCATCGCCTCGTCGGTGATCTTGGCAGCCCTTCGGATACAGGCGATTTCGTCGATCGTCTTCACCGACTTGGCGGCGCTGACGATCACCGCGGCGTCGGCCGGTGCGGCGCCGGGGAAAAGCCCGTCCTGCGCGCGCCGCATGGCACCGGTGAGCTCGTCGACCGCCACCGTGGTCCCCCGGGGGGCCAGATCGCCCAGCAGGCGCCCGAAGTTCCGCACGCCTTCGTCGAACTCCAGATACACCGGCTCGTGGACGTGATCGGCGGGCAGCTCGGATTCCTCCGCGGCGCCCTCGCGGAACGGCAGGAACAGGTGCGGCCACTCGTCGTCGGCGAGGACCACCGCGACAGGGCGTTCGACGTGCGACAAACCGGCGTCGCCGAGCCGCCAGCTGGTGCCCGTCGCGTACGCAACGGCGCTGTTACCCAGCAGGATCAACGCGCCCACATCGCGTTCGGCCATCGCCGCCCGCAGCCGCGCACCGGTTTCGCGGCGCAGACGGGTGCGGTCGGGTTCGGCCGGGATCTCAATCGCGGACGTGTCCGCCGCCAGATTTGTCGTCATGCTAGAGGCCCAGGAACTCCCTGATGTTGCCGCTCACGATGCGGGTGGCGGCTTCCGGCCCCACCGCACCGACAACCGCGGCGAGCGACTTCTCCGAATACCCGAAGGTGCTCTCGTTGTGCGGATAGTCGGAGGACCACATCACCTTGTCCACACCGATCCGGTCGATCAATTGCAGGCCCAGCGGATCGACCATGAACGACGCGCTCATGTGGTTGTCCCAGTAGTAGCGGATGTCATGGTCCAAGGGCCGATTGAACATGTGCTGATACGACGCCAGCAGGTGTTCGGCGTCCTGCAGGGCCGACGGAACCCACGCGATCCCGCCCTCGAACCAGCCGATTCGCAGCCTCGGGTGGCGATCGAGGATGCCGCCGAAGATGTACTTGGAGAACATCTCCCGGAACGAGTCGACGTTGATCATCATCCCGACGACGACGCTGTTGACCTCGCACGGGGTTTTCGGCGGGGTTTCCCCGATGTGGTGAGTCACCGGCAGGCCGGCCTCTTCGATCTCGTCCCAGACGGGGCCCATCGCGGTGCTCGAGTAGTCGATCACGTTGCCTTCGTCATCCTTGCCCGGGTTCAAGGGCAACAGGAACGTCTTGAGCCCCAGCGACTTCAGTTCTGAAAGCGTCCGGCGTGTGCCCTGCGGATCCCACCAGTTGATCAGCCCGGCGCCGTAGAAGTGGCCGTTGCCACGCTCCTGCAGCTCGGCCATGTATTCGTTGTAGACGCGGAACGCGAGTTCGCGAACTGCTTTGTCGGGGTAGTGAAAAAGTGCGAGGACCGCGTTGGGAAAGGCGAGCTCCCTGTCGACGCCGTCCTCGTGCAACTCACGGATCCGCGCGTCGATGTTCCGGCTCGCCGCGCCCGCCAGATCGTCGTACTGCATCAGCACGGCGCTGAAATCGCCCGGCAGGAACGACTGTCCCTTGCGGCCGAGCTGATAGGCGCCGTCCTCGTACCAGATCCGCGGGGCCTTGTCCTTCAGGTCGTCCGGGAAGCGCTCGTAGAAGATGTCGTCCGCCAGCGAGATGTGATTGTCGGCGGAGAAGATCTCGGTTCCCGCGGGCAGACCGACGTCACCCCCGGCGTGGCCGTGGCGATTCTTGGGCGCGCCAAAGCCGCCGGGCGGGTAGAGAACTGTGCTGCTGTGACTGGACATCATTGACCTTCCTTACCAGGTGATGGGCAGTTCGTAGACGCCATACGCGAGCCGGTCGTGCTTGAACGGGATCTCCCCGATCGGGACGGCCAGCCGCAGCGTCGGGACGCGGCGCAACAGCGTGGTGAACACGATTTGCAGCTCGGCGCGCGCGAGCTGCTGGCCGACGCACTGATGCCTGCCGTAACCGAACGCGACGTTCTGAGCGGCGCCGTCCCGTTGCAGGTCGACACGGTCGGGTACGTCGAAAACCTTCGGGTCCCAGTTCGCGGGCGCGAGGTCGATGATGATGCCCTCGCCCGCGCGGATGACCTCGCCGGCGATCTCGATGTCCGCCAGCGCGATCCGGCGCTGGCCGTTCTGGATGATGCTGAGGTAGCGCAGCAGTTCTTCGACCGCGTTCGCGACAACCTTCGGGTCGTCGGTGTCGCGCAGCAGGGCCAGCTGCCCGGGGTTCTCCAGCAAGGCCAGCGTGCCGAGACCGATCATGTTCGCGGTGGTCTCGTGCCCGGCGATGAGCAGGCCGGTGCCCAGCTGGGCGGCTTCGCGCACGTCGATCTCGCCGGCCTTGACCCGTTCCGCCAAGTCGGACACGGCGTCCTCGGCGGGTTCGGCCATCTTGGCCTCGACCAGCCGGGCCAGATACTTCGAAAGGCCGGCCGCGCCCCTGCCGGTGTCCTCGGCGGTCGCGTAGCGGCCCAGCCCGATGTTGGCGTGGTGCTGGAAGAATTCGGCATCCTCGTAGGGCACGCCCAGCAGTTGGCTGATCACCAGGGACGGGACGGGCAGCGCAAGCGCCGTGACGACGTCGGCGGGCCGCGGGCCGGCCAGCATCGCGTCGATGTGCTCGTCGGTGATCTGCTGAATCGCCGGCCGCAGGCCTTCGACCCGCTTGAAAGTGAACGGCTTTGACAGCATCCGCCGAAACCTCGTGTGCTCCTCGGCGTCCGAGGTGAACACCGACCGCGGGCGCTTGTGCACCGTCGCCAGCATGCCTTCGTTCCAGTGCGGGAACCCCGGCAGCCGGTCATCGACGCTGACGCGGGAGTCGGAGAACAATGCGCGCACCTCCGCATACCCGGTGACCAGCCACGGTGTGCTGCCGTCCCAGATCCGCACCCTGCTGACCGGTCTGGTTTCGGCCAGCGCGAGAACATCCGGCGGCGGCGCGAACGGGCAGCCGGCGGCCCTGGGCATCGGATAGTCGGGGATCGGCGCTGTCGTCCCGGTTGCGGAGCCGGTCAACGTGTCAGACATGTCCGGTTTTCTCATTCCTCGATGTGGATGGCCAGCGCCGGGCACGCCGCCGCCGCCTTGCGGACCTCGCCGGACAACTCCTGCGGCGGGTTCTCGTCGAGCACGACGACGACGCCGTCCTCATCGCGTTGGTCGAACACCTCACCCGCATGGCGCACGCACTGCCCGGACGAGACGCAGTTGTCCTGGTCGACGATCACTTTCATCAGCATCTCTTTCAGGGGTGCGGTGTCACCGGCGCGAGCCACAGCCCGACAATCGCGTCGATCAGGCCCGATGTGGCTGCGCGCCAACCGGTTCGGGGAATTGCCGCGCCCTCGGCCAGCGCACGTTCGCGGTCCGCGCAGGTGTGCATCAGCAGATTGCGGGCCATGATGTTGCGCTCGGCGTGCACCTCTGCGGGCAGGTCGGGAAGGCAACGGTTGATCCCGTCGATCACCTGCACCAGCGACGGCGACGCGAGCGCGTCCTTGGTGACGATCTTCTGGTAGGCCGGGTCGGCCATCGCCTGAGCGGCGAAGCGGGCATACCAGCTGGGGTTGCCCAGTTCGGCCAGATGCTCGGTGAGCGGGCACACCAGGCACGCGACCCAGTCGCGCAACCGGGTGGAATCCCCCGCGTCGGCCACCATCTGTTCGCGCAGCCGCTCGATGGGGGCGGCGTGTCTGCGCTCGATCGCCCGGACGAGATCGGTCTTGGTGCCGAAGTGGTAGCCGACGGCGGCGTTGTTGCCCTGGCCCGCCGCGTCGCTGACCTGTCTGTTGGACACCGCGTACACGCCGTGCTCGGCGAACAGGCGCTCCGCCGCAGTCAGGATCGCTTCCTGCGTCGTGCTGCTCCGCTCGGCACGCAGCGTCCTGCCGGCTGTCGTCAAGTGGCTCCTTCGTGCAGGTCGGGCCTCGTGAACCAGTGAACACCGGACCTCCGTATTAAGTCAAGCGCTTGATTTAATTGGGTCGCGGCGCCTGATCGGCTTGCCCGCGACGGTCCCGCCGTCCACCGGCAGTACCGTGCCGGTGACGTAGCGGGACCGGTCGCCGGCGAAGTACAGGGCGGCCTCGGCGACGTCGTCGGGTGTGCCCTCGCGCTGCAGCGGCCGGTCGGCGCGCATCGTCTCGCGGATCGCCTTGGTGAACCGCTGCGTGGCCTCCGCGGTCATGTTCGTCGCCGAGGAGGCCAGCAATGGGGTGGGTATGTTACCGGGCGCGATGCAGTTGACGCGAATGTCGTATTGCGCCAGCTCAATTGCGGCGGATTTGGTGAACTGGATGACCGCGGCCTTGGACGCGCGGTATGTCATGACACCGCCGCCGGCCTGTATCCCGCCGATGGAGGTCAAGTTGATGATCGACCCGCCGCCGCCCTCGGCCATGCGGCGCGCGGCGTCGCGGGTGCCGAGCATGACACCGAGCACGTTGACCGCCATGATCCGCTGAAAGTCGGCGAGGTCGTCGTCGAGGAAACTGCGGTGCATCGTGCCCGAGACGCCCGCGTTGTTGACCATGATGTCCAGCCCGCCGAACCGTCGCACCGCGAGCGAAACGAGCGCACCGACCTGGTCCGGCTCGGACACGTCGGTCTGCTGAAAGCACGCGTTCGCGCCGAACCCGGCGGCCAGGGAGTCACCGCGCTCACGGTCGACGTCCGCGATGACCACCTTCGCCCCCTCGGCGAGGAATTTCTCCACCGTGCCGCGCCCGATACCCGAAGCCCCACCGGTGATCACGGCGACCTTGCCGGACAGTTCGTTGACCATGCGCTCGATACCTTTCAGTGCTCATCTCGGTGCTCATCGATGCTCGGTGCTCATCGTTGCTTGGCCGCCGCGCCGAAGAACTCGACGAGCAGCGCGTTGACCGCGTCGGGGCGTTCGATCTGCGGGCAGTGGCCGGCCCCGTCGACGACCGCCGAACGGCCGCCGCGGATCTGCGAGGCGATCCGGCCGGCCCAGCCGGCGGGCAGCAGCTTGTCGCCGCCGCCCTCGACGACAAGCGCCGGAACCGCGACGCGGTCGTAGGCCCGCCCGCTGGCTGGGGTCGGCGGCGGGGCCAGGCCGGGGCGGCGGAACCGGGCGGCCGCGACCGCCTCCCACGCCCCCGGCGCGACGCTCGAGTCGTACCGGCGCCGCACGTAGTCATCGTCGGCCGGGTAGCACGGGTCGTGGAAGAGTGCCCCGACGATCCGGCGCATTCCCGGCAGGGTCGCGTCGTAGGTGTGGAGCGCGTCCATGTATTGGTTGCGCAGGATGTCCCCGCCGCCGCAGATGGCCACCAGCGTGCGCACCGGCAACACCGGCTTGGCCGCGGTTGCGTCGGTGAGCAGCATGATCGCGCCCATCGAGTTGCCGACGAAGTGCGCGGACTCGACGCCCATCAGCTCACAGAACCGGGCCAGGTGCCTGATCCGCATGCCGCGGCCCTCGTTGAAGTCGATGACTTTCGCCGTTTCGCCGAAGCCCAGGAGGTCGGGGGCCAACACCCGATGATGCTCGGCCAGCGCGCCGATGTTGCGCTCCCAGCCCAGCTCCGCGCTCGCACCGAACTCGCCGCCGTGCAACAGCACCACCGGGTCGCCCTGCCCGGATTCGAGATAGCTGGTGGTCAGGCCGTCGACCGTCGCGGTTCTGCGGCGTATCTGCACTGATTGCTCCTCGGCTACGGCGGCGACGACCGATAATGCGATTCTCGTATATGGAGTATGTCACTTACGCGAAGGAGTGTTATGGCCGCCAGCGATGTCGTCGTCGTCATCGGCAGCGGGGGAATGGGGCGGGCCATCGCGCGCCGGGTCGGGGGCGGGCGCACCGTGGTGCTGGCCGACGTCGACCAGGACCTCCTGGACGCGACCGCGGACGAGCTGGTCCGTGACGGTCATCGGGTGGTGAGGAGCACCGTCGACGTGTCCTCGCACGGCGCGGTCGCCGAACTGGCACGGCTGGCCGCCGCGTCCGGCCGCGTCAGCAACGTCGTTCACACCGCCGGGCTCTCGCCCGAGCAGGCATCGGCGGAGAAGATTCTGGCGGTCGACCTGGCCGGCGTCGCCATCACGCTGGAGGAGTTCGGGCGCGTCATCGAGCCCGGCGGGTCCGGCGTCGTCATCGCGAGCATGGCCGCACACATGTATCCCCCGTTCGAGCCCGACGTCGAACGGCAACTGGCCACGGCACCCGCCGACGAGCTGCTGCGCCTCGAGGCCTGCTCGCCGGAACGGATCACCAGCAGCCAGCTCGCCTACCCGTTCGCCAAGCGCGCGAATCTGATTCGCGTCGCCGCCGCGGCGACAAGCTGGGGTCAGCGCGGCGCGCGCATCAACTCGATCAGCCCGGGGGTGATCTCCACCGCCATGGGCAGAGGTGAATTGGCCGGCGGTTCAGGGCAGTTCATGCTGCAGATGGTCGAGGCTTCGGGTACCGGACGAATCGGCACGCCCGACGACATCGCCGCCGCCGCGGAGTTCCTGCTCGGCCCGTCGGCGTCGTTCCTCACCGGCATCGACCTACTCGTCGACGGCGGGGTGATCGCGGCGATGCGTACCGGCGGCCTTTCCTAGCCGACTGTCGTCGTCGGTACGCTGCACGTGCCGCCCGGAAATGAGGCCAACGACGCTTAGCCGATATAACTAGGCTGACGGCGACTGTAGAGGATAAGCGAGTCCGATGCCAGATATCAGCTACGACTGTCCGGCCGGCCCGCTGCCGGCATATCTCGCGGTTCCCGACGGCGACGGCCCGTGGCCGGGTGTGGTCGTGGTCCACGACGCGCTCGGTCTGACCACCGACCTGCGGCGGATCACCGACCGGTTCGCCGCCAACGGCTTCCTCGCGATCGCCCCGGCCCTGTACCGGCGCGGCAACCGGATGCGATGCGTCGTCCGCACGCTGAGGGCGTTGCCCGAGGGCGGCGGCGAGGCCGTGGACGACCTGATCGCGGCGCGTGATCACCTCGCGACCGACCGGCGCTGCACGGGGAAGGTCGGCTCGGTCGGGTTCTGCATGGGGGGCGGGTTCTGCCTGCTGTTGGCGCCCCGGGCGGTGTTCGACGCGACGGCACCCAACTACGGCATCTGGCCCAAGGACATCGACGCGCTGAGCCGTTCGTGCCCCACCGTGGCGAGCTACGGAGCGAAGGACCGCTGGCTGCCCAACGCGGCGGAGGCGCTCGAGGCGGTGCTGGCCTCCGGTGACGTGCCACGTGACATCAAGGAATACCCCGGCGTCGGCCACAGCTTCATGAACGACTGGGGCACACCGCACGTGCTGCGCGGTGCCGAACGCCTTGCCGGAATGGCCTATTCAGAACCGGAGGCCGAGGACACCTGGCGGCGCATCCTCGCGTTCTTCGACAGCCACCTGCGCTGAGTTCACGCGGGGTGGCCGGCCGCGCGTGCGAACGTGCGCACCCACACCTACTTGATCGCAATGGGATTGACCGGAGAGCCCACCGCGCCGGTCACCCGCAGCGGCGGAGCGACGAGCTGAAACTCGTACACACCGTCGGCGGCGCAGTCGGCGGCCAGCGCGGTCAGGTCCCAGTATTCGCCGAGCATCATGCCCATGTCCCGCAGGCACAGCATGTGCATCGGCAGGAACGCACCCTCGACACCCGACACCGGGTTCTCGACCATCAGGTTGTCGGCGGCCACGGCCGCAACCTCGCGACCGTGCAGCCATGAGGCGCAGCGCCAGTCCAGGCCCGCGCCCGGCTCGCCCCCGTCGCCGTTCTCGAGGAACCTTGCCCACCAGCCGGTGCGGACCAGCACGATGTCGCCCCGCCCGACCGTCACGCCCCCGGCCCGGGCCGCTGCGTCCAGTTCCTGCGGCGTGATCGGATCGCCGAGTTCGCAGAATGTCTGCACACCGCGCAGCCGCACGATGTCGAGCAGCACCCCGCGCGAGGTGATGCCCTTCTGATCCACTTTGTCGATCCCGCAGTGGTAGGCACCGAGGCTGGTCACCGAGTTCGCGGGAAAACCGTTGTAGAGGTAGTCCTCGTAGTAGACGTGCGACAGCGCATCCCACTGCGTGGCCGCCTGCAGCGGCATGATGATCATGTCGTCGTTGAAGCGCATCGGATTGTTCTTGAAATATCGGCTCAACTCGCCGGCCACCGGGTTGCGCGCCCAGTGGGGGCCGTACTCGAGCAACGTGCGGGCGTCACCGCCGTCGACGGTCATCACGTGCACCGGGTTCTGCCGGAAATGGAACGCCCCCTGGGGGCCCGACGAGCCGAAGTCGACGCCGAGGGGGAAGACCTTTCCGTGCCTGACCAGACTCGCCGCTTCGCGGACCTTGTCGGCCGTGATGAAGTTCAGCGTCCCCAACTCGTCGGCGTCACCCCACCGGCCCCAGTTGCGGACCTCGTCGGCGACCCGGCGGAAGTCGTTCAGAGTGGCCATTGTTCGGATCCCTCCAAGGTGGCGGCAATGCGGCCGGCGACGGTGCCGCCGTCGACCCACAGCACCTGGCCGGTGACATAGCTCGCTGCCCGACTGTTCAGGAAAACCAGGACCGCCGCCTGTTCGGCGGGTTCAGACACGCGTCCCAACGGCTTGGGGATGGCATCGAGGTAGTCCTGGCCGTAGGCCGTGCGCAACTGGTCGAGAATCGGCGTTTCGGTGACACCTGGTGCCGTGCAGTTGATGCGCACACCGCGGGCGCCGAGCGGGACGGCCTTTCGCATGCAGTAGAAGATGATCGCCTCCTTGGACAGCCGGTAGCCGCCGTCGGCGAGCGCTTCGGGATGCCGCTGACACCAGTCGACGCCCTCGTCGAACGTGCGCGTGCTCAGCAGCCCGGCGATGCTCCGGCGATGGTCAAGGTAGCCGGCCGCCGCCAGCGACGACACGCACGCGATCGACGAACCCGATGGCATAGCCGGGACGAGGGCCTCGGTGAGGTGGCGCATGCCAAGGAAATTGATGGTGGCCACCAGCAGCGGGTTGCCCAGCCCCGACGAGACCCCGGCGACGTTGAACAGCGAATCGACCCTGCCGCCGATCGCCTCGACGGCCCGATCGACCGACGCCGGGTCCGCGAGGTCGACTTCGTGAAATTCCTTGACCTGCAGGGTATCGGTCCGCCGGTCCAGGCCGACGACCTCGGCACCGAGTTCGGCCAGCAGGCGCGCGACGTCGGCACCGATGCCTGAGGCACACCCGGTGACCACGACGCGCCGGCCGTCGTAGCGCCAGAGGTCGTCGACCTGTCCCACCGGTCAGCCGGATGTCTTTTTGGCGGCCTCGCGCTCCTCCTTGAGGCGCTGGGCGGCCTGCACACGACCCTCGTTGATCTCGGCCATCGCCTCCGGAATCTCGCTCGCGGTGAACTTCCCGCCGCGACCGGTGGGCAGCCCGCCGAAAGAATAGTTCTCGTCGAACTCCGGCGCGTCGGCGGCCGGCCTGCGGGCCTCCACCCGCTCGACGACCGGCTCCAGCCTCTTGGCCTTCTCGGCCACGGCCTTCTCGTCGCGCTCGATGAACTCCGGAAGCACATGCTTGCCCATCAGCTCGATGGCCTCCATCGTGTATTCGTGGCTGCGGGGGTTGAGCAGCAGGATGAGCTCGTCGACGCCGCTCTCCTCGTAGCCGCGCAAGAACTCACGGGCCGTCGCCGGGCTGCCGATCGCTCCCCGGCCGGGCCCGTAGGCCAGGGTCGGATCCTTCGCGGTTTCTTCGAGGTAGCGCTTCCAGACCCCGGTGCGCCCGGGCGTGTGCACGCCGGTCATGTAGTAGTGCATGATTCCGAACGAGAAGAACCCGCCGCCCACTCCGAGGCGGTCGATCGCCTGTTCATCGGTGGGAGCCACCATCATCGACAGGTCACCGCCGATGGCGAGGATGTTCGGGTTGATCTGCGGCGTCACCGGGGCGCCGCGCTCCTCGAGCTCCTTGTAGTAGCCGTTGACGCGCTCGGCCAGCGGGCCGGGCCCGGTGTAGGCGAAACTCAGCGCGCCGATGCACTTCTGCGCGGCCATCTGCACCGACGAGGGCCGCGTGCAGGCGACCCACACCGGCGGATGCGGCTTCTGCATCGGCTTCGGGATCACGTTGCGCGGCGGCATCTCGATGTGCCGGCCCTTGAACCCGGAGAACGGCTCCTCGATCATGCAGCGGATCGCGACCTCGAGCGCCTCCTCCCACTGGGCGCGCTTGTCGGCCGGGTCGATGCCGAATCCGCCGAGCTCACCGACCGACGACGATTCGCCCGTGCCGAATTCGACGCGCCCGTTGGAGATCAGGTCGAGGGTGGCGATGCGCTCGGCGACCCGGGCCGGGTGGTTGACCGCCGGCGGCAGATGCATGATCCCGAAGCCCAGCCGAATGTTCTCGGTGCGCTGACTGGCCGCGGCGAGGAAGATCTCGGGCGCGGTGGAGTGACAGTATTCCTCCAGGAAGTGGTGTTCGGTCAGCCACACCGTCGAGAAGCCCGCCTTGTCCGCAAGCTCGACCTCGTCGAGGCCATCCTGAAACAGGACGCGCTCTTCACCGGGCTGCCACGGGCGCGGCAACGGGAATTCGTAGAAGAGCGAGATTTTCATTTCCTACCTCCGATGTGAATCAACCGAACGAGTGCTGCCGGCGTCGCTCGATGCGACACCGTTGGCGATGTGCCTGGCCGCCACGTAGCCGAACGTCATCGCCGGACCGATCGTGGCCCCGGCGCCGGCATAGCTGCGGCCCATGACCGCCGCGGACGTGTTTCCCACTGCGTAAAGACCCGTCACGACACTGTCGTCGGCGCGCAGGACGCGCGCGTGCTCGTCGGTGCGCAGGCCGCCCGATGTGCCGAGGTCCCCCAGGATGATCTGAAACGCGTAGTACGGCGGCTTGGTCAGCGGATAGAGATTGGGGTTGGGCAGCGTCGGGTCGCCGTAGTAGTTGTCGTAGGCGCTGTCGCCGCGGTTGAAGTCGTCGTCGTGGCCGCCTCGCGCCAGCTCGTTGAAGCGCTCGGCCGTGTGCCGCAGCGCGTCGGCCGGCACCCCGATCTTGCCCGCGAGCTCGTCCCAGCTGCCCGCCTCTTTGACCACGCCCGAGCCCAGCCAGGCCTTCGGCACCTTCCAGCCGGTGGGGACCGGCGCGAACGGCACCTTCGGGATGGGCAGGTGCCCGGCGAGCACGTAGCGGTGGAAGGAACGGATGTCGGTGATCAGCCAGCAGGGGATGTGGGCGACGCCCGACTCGTGCCCCGCGATCATCGCGTGCGCGAAGTCCATGTAGGGCGCCGCCTCGTTGACGAACCGCCGGCCCGCGCCGTTGACGACGAACTGGGACGGCATCATCCGTTCGTTGAGCATGAACTGCAGTCGCCCGTCGGGCCATTGGATCGCCGGGAACCACCACGCCTCGTCGAGCAGGTCGGTGGCGCCGCCGACTTTTTCGCCGGCGCGGATCCCGTCGCCGGTGGCGAGCGGGTTACCGAAGCTCCAGTCCTTCTCCAGCACCGGCAGATACCGCCTGCGCCAATCCAGGTCGTGGTCGAAGCCACCGCTTGCCAGGATGACACCGCCGCGCGCACCGATCCGCTCTGTCGTGCCGTTGCGTTCGATCACCGCGCCGGTGACGTTGCCGTCGACGTCGGTGGCCAGCTCGGTCATCGGCGAGTCCAGCCACAGCGGGATACCACGCTCCGTCATCGCCAGCCGCAGCCGGGCCGCCAGCGACTGGCCGATGGCGGCCATCCGGTCGCCGAACACCCTGGCCCGGAACATCCGCCAGATCAGCTTCACCAGAACCGCTTTGCCCCGCCATGACTGCCGGACCTGGTAGAAGAGCCGAAGGTCTTTGGGGCCCAGCCAGATTCCCTTCGGCGCCAACGCCAGCGGTTGCAGCAGGTTGTGCTCCTCGTCGCCCAGCTTGCGCAGATCGATGGCCGGCACGTTGATCGTGCTGCCGCGCTCCGAGCCGCCCGGCAGCTCGGGGTAATAGTCGGCGTAGCCCGGCTTCCAGACGAACTCGAACCAGCGGCTGGTCTTCTCGAGAAATTCCATCATCACCGGCGCGGTGTCGACGTACTGGCGCAGCCGTGCGTCGCTGACCAGGCCGTCGGTGATCCGGCGCAGGTACTCGAAAACCCCGTCGGGAGACGGCAGGTAGCCTTCGCGTCGCTGCGCCGGCGCGCCGGGCACCCAGATTCCCCCACCCGAAAGAGCGGTGGAGCCGCCGAAGTGGGAACCCTTTTCGACCACCAGGGTGTCCAGCCCCGACGCGTTCGCGGCCAGCGCAGCGGTCATGCCGCCGCCGCCCGAACCGATCACGAGCACGTCGACGACATGATCGAACGACTGGATCATCCGCGTGCCTCCGGCACGGCGGTCCTGATCGCGAAGCCCGCGATCAGCTCGGGGGCCGCGCGGTAGTAGCGCAGCCGGGTCTCGAACGGGCCTTGGGTGGCCAGCGCGGCGAACGCCGCCACCCAGGTGCGGATTTCATGCGCGGAATTACCCGCCTGCGCGGCTATCCACTCGTTGGACCAGCCGTCGAGGGCGGCGAGGTCGCCGTGATCGAAGATCTCCAGAAGGTGTTGGTCCCATCCGGGATTGAGGGGCTGCAGCGGGCCTTCGCCACGCGCGAAGGCCCGGGCCGCCGCCATCACGGCCACCTGCCGGGCCTGCCGCTGCTCGGCTGTCATCGGCCGGCCGTGGATGATGCGGTCCCGGGCGCCCGGCGCCGCGGTCGCCAGCGTCGGAACCGGCGGATCGTGCGACAGTCCACCCGATCCCAGCAGCAGGACGCGTTTGTCCAAGCCGGCGACGAAGCCGCCGACCGCGGCGCCGAGCGCCCGTGCCCGCCGCAACGGCCCCAGCGGCGTGGCGACCGAATTGATGAAGATCGGGACCACCGGCGGTGCCGCGGCGTCGCCGAACAACGCCTGCAGGGGCTGGACCGTGCCGTGGTCCACCTCCATGCTCGCCGAAACCGCCACGTCCACCCCGGCCTCGAGGACCGCCGCCGCACAATCGGTGGCGATGTCGGTGGGCACGTTCAGCGGCCCGGACCGGGTGCCGAAATCGCCGACGCCACTGGCGGCGGTGCCGATGCAGAACGGCGGCATCAGCCTGTAGAAGAACCCGTTGTAGTGGTCGGGGGAAAAGACGACGACGAGCTCGGGGTCATAGTCACCCACGAACTCGCGGGCGCCGGCCAGCGCACCGTTGATGTCGTCAAGGAGATCCTGCGACGGTCCGGGAAGGTTCAGTAGCGGGCTGTGGGACATACAACACAGAGCCAGTGGCACCGTTGCCTCCTCCCTGAGTCACATAGAGGACCTTGAAGAGCGACGCGCTCAACTCCGGCGCGCGCTGAGCGATGCATGCGCCTGCGATGCAGCGATCGGGTCGCAGGAACAACACCGATTCGGTGTGCGCGTCGAACCAGGACTTGAGGGCACCGGAGCGATCTCCGACGATCACGACGTCGGGGTCGTCGTGGCCGGTCCAGTGCAGCTGGGTCAGCGGCCGGGCGGCAACAAAGCGCGCTCCCAACGCTTTCCAGCGCCCGAAGGCGTCCGCCCCGAGCAGGGCGCGCGGGTTGTTGTTCCAGCAGACAACGGCGAAGCCGGGACCCAGCACGTCGTCGAGCAGGACGTCGGGGCCGTCGCGGGTGTCGACCCGGGGCTGGACGAACAGGGTGCCCACCGGCGAGGTCTCCGAGCGGGGCTCCGGGTGGAACACGGCGCCCTGCTCGTAGCGCGGCATCGGCTTGAACCGCATCTCGAGCACGTAGCGCTTCAGGGACGGCATTACCGACGCGGCGCGAATCACACCGTCCCGCAGCGCCGCAACACCCCCGTTGGTCGGCGAGATCACCCGCCCGACCATCGTGGACAGGTCGATCATCGCCCTGGCGTGCTTGCGGCGCTCGACGTCGTAGGTGTCCAGCAGCGCATCGTCGGCCTGACCGCTCACCACCGCGGCCAGCTTCCAGCCGAGGTTGGCCGCGTCGCGGATTCCGCTGTTGTAGCCCTGTCCCTGCCATACCGGCATCAGGTGCGCGGCGTCGCCGGCCAGCAGCAGCCGGCCGCTGCGGAAGGCTCCGGCGATCCGCGAGTGGTGGGTGTAGAGGCGGTGCCGGATCACGTCGACACGGTCGGGGTGTGGAACAAGCAGGCCGAGCATGCGCGCGATGAATGCCGGGTCTTCGGCCTGTTCGTCGGACTCGTGGGCGTGAATCATGAACTCGAAGCGCCGGATGCCGTGTGCGATCGAGATCGAGGCGTACGGCCGCGCGGGGTCGGCACCCACCTCGCTGTTGGGGTGGCCCAGGGGGTCGTTGGCGACGTCGACGACCAGCCAGCGCGTCGGCGAGGTGGTGCCGTCGAACGACACGCCCATCAGCCGGCGGGTGGCGCTGCGGCCCCCGTCGCAGCCCACCACGTAGCGCGCCTGCGCGCCCGATGCCGCCCCGTCACCGGCGAGGTCGACCGTCACACCGCTCACGGTCTGGACGCAGTACTCCATCCGACGGCCCCACATCACCTCGACGTGGCCGAACCTGTCCAGACCGGCGAGCAGTTCGGCGTCGACCATCGGCTGCACGAAACCGTTGCGCTTGGGCCAACCGAAACGGGCGTCGGGTGGCGCCATCTCGGCGAGCAGCCGGCGCTTCGCGTCGAAGAACCGCAGGATCTGGTTGGGCACCGTGTGCGGCAGGATGCGGTCGACCAGCCCGATCGACTGGAACGTGCGCAGCGCCTCGTCGTCGAGGCCGACACCGCGGGGGTAGTCGATCAGCGTGTCGCGTTCCTCGACGACCAGCGTGCGGACGCCCTGCAGCCCAAGGAAGTTCGCCAGCGTCAGTCCCACCGGGCCGGCCCCGACGATGACGACGTCCGCCTCTGCGTTCCGGCTGGGGGCCACGGTCAGCGGCCCCGCAGGAAATCGATGTGCAAGCGGTTGAACGTCTTCGCGTCCTCGTACTGAGGCCAGTGGCCGCACCCGGCCATCACCTCGAAGCGGGCACCGGGGATCATCGACGCGATCCGCCGGCCCTCGCCGACGTCGGCGGTCGGGTCGTCGCTCGTCCACAGCACCAGCGTCGGGGCGGTGATCGCGCCGTACTCGGCCGGTCCCAACAGGTTGCGCGCCCGGATCTCCGGGTCCTGCAGTGCCATGATGTCGCGCATCGCCGCGACGAAACCCGGCTGGCGGTAGATGCGTTGCCGGCTCGCGACGAGATCGTCGTAGTCCCTGGACTTGTCGGCCATCAGCCACTTGATGCGCGCCCGCACGGTCTCCCACGTCGGGTTCTCCGCGGCGGCCATCGACAACGAGATGATCCGCTTCATGACCTCCGGATCGGCCTGCGAGCCGCCGGCGGTGTTGAGCACCAGCCGATCGACGCGGCCGGGATGGTCGACGGCGGCACGGGCGGCGACCCAGCCGCCGAGCGACTCGCCGCTGAGGTGAGCGCGGTTCGCACCGATGGCGTCGAGGAATGCCATCAGGTGATCCACGTAGTGGTGCACCTCCAGCGGGTGACCGGGCTTGCCGGTGTAGCCGTGACCCAGCATGTCGATCGACCACGTCGAGAAGTGCTCGGCGTGCGCCTCGAGGTTACGCACGTACGCCTCGGCGTGGCCGCCGGAGCCGTGCAGCAGCACCAGAACCGGGCTTTCGGGGTCGCCGGCATGCAGGTATCGGGTTTGGACCCCGCCGACGTCGAAGCAACCCTGCGTGAACGCGACGCCCTGGAGGTCACTCCAGATGCTTTCGTGTTCCGACACTTCTCGCCTCTCCGTCTGCGATTATGTGATTCTCGCCTCGCGCAAATCAAATGTGCTAATATCGCACATTCGTGTGCACTATGTATAGAGGATCACTGTCGGGCTGATGTCTGTCAAGGGAACGACCAACGGTGTGCCCGGTTCGCAGACCCTGGCCAGGGGGCTGTCCATCCTTCAAGCCGTCGCCACCTCGCGCGCGGGACTGACGGTGCAGCAGGTCGCCGACCACGTCGGGGTGCACCGCACCATCGCCTATCGCCTGCTGGGCACGCTCGCGCAATTCCGGCTCGTGGCCAAGGGCGAGGACGGCCGTTACAGGTCGGCGTCCGGTTTGGCCGTGCTGGGTGCCTCGTTCGACCACAACGTGCGCCAACTGAGCCTGCCGACGCTGCGCGCGCTGGCCGACGACCTCGGCACCACGGTGTCGCTGCTCATCGCCGAGGGCGACCAACAGGTGGCGATCGCCGTGATCGTGCCCAGCCGTGTCTCCTATCAGCTGTCCTTCCACGAGGGCAGCCGCTACCCGCTGGATCGGGGCGCCGCCGGGATCGCGCTGCTCGCAAGCATGCCGCCCCGGCCCGGCGAGCGGGACCTGGTGCAGCAGACCCGAGCGCAGGGTTGGGTGATCACGCACGGTGAGATCGAGCCGAACACCTACGGCCTGGCGGTGCCGGTGCGCCGACGGCCACCGTCGCCGCCCACGTGCATCAACCTCATCTCCCACCGGGAAGACGTGGTGATGCGGGGCAAGGACGCGGTCGTGCGGGCCGCCGACGAATTATCCGAGACTCTCAGCTGACCATCGTTTCCCGAAGGGATGGGCCATGACCGATTGGGACCGGGAAGTCGACATCGTGGTGCTCGGCAGCGGCGCCGCGGGCCTGACGGCGGGGTTGACGGCGGCAGTCGACGGAGCCTCGGTGGAGGTGTACGAGAAGGCCGCGACCGTCGGGGGCACCAGCGCGGTTTCGGGCGGCATCGTCTGGATCCCGGCGCATCGGAGGATGCCGGGACAGGAGCTGACCGCGGCCGATGCGATGAGCTACCTGCGGGCGCAATCCTTCGGTTCGATGGATGAGGACCTGGTCGAGACGTTCGTTCGCACCGGGCCGGCGATGCTCGACTTCGTCGAGGCGCACAGTGACGCCCGGTTCGAGATCGCGCAGGGGTTTCCGGACTACAAGCCGGAGTTGCCCGGCGGACGCCCGGCGGGGGGCCGGTCGCTGGCCGTGCTGCCGTTCGACCTCGACCGCCTCGGCGACTGGGCCGACCGGATCACGGCGTTTCCGCCCGACTTCAGCAACGTCGGAATCGACGCCGAGACGCGGGCCCGCATTCACGCGTCGGCTGACTCGATCACCGACGGGGCGTCCGGACGGATCTGCGTCGCCGGCACGGCGCTCGTCGCCGGGCTCCTGAAGGGGCTGCTCGACGCCGGCGTGGCGCCCCGCACGAATGCTCGCGCCGCTGAGCTCATTTCCGGGTCCGGGCGGATCGCCGGCGCGCGCATCGCGCAGAACGGGGATGAGTTCACCGTTCGGGCGCACCGCGGGGTCATCCTCGCCACCGGCGGCTTCGAGTGGGACGCGTCGTTGGCAGGGGCGTTTCTGCGCGGGCCCATGCACGGCGCGGTGTCGCCGCCCAACAACACCGGCGACGGGCTGCGCATGGCGATGGCCCACGGCGCGGATCTCGCGAACATGGGTGAGGCGTGGTGGGTTCCGATCGTCAGGATTCCGGGCGACACGATCGACGGCAGGCCCCGCAGCCGCAGCGTGCGGCTCGAGCGCACCCGCCCGAGGAGCATCATCGTCAACCGGGCCGGCAAGCGGTTCGTCAACGAGGCCGGCGAATACAACTCGATGGCCGGGGCGTTTCACTACCTCGATCCCCGTGGCGGCTACGTCAACGATCCGGCGTGGATCGTGTTCGACGCGCTGCATCTCAAGCGCTACGGCTTCCTCGGCGTGGCGCCGGGCGAGGCGGTTCCGGACTGGTTTTCGCCGTCGGCGGATCTGCGCGAACTCGGCGCGAAGACCGGCATCGACCCGGACGGCCTGACCCGGACGATCGAGGCGTGGAACCGCAACGTCGAATCCGGATCGGACCCGGAATTCGGCCGCGGCTCAAGCGCGTACGACGGCTACTGGGGCGACGACCGCGCCACGACGCCCGCGGGTAAAACGCTCGGCCCCGTCGACACGGCGCCGTTTCACGCGGTACCGGTGTCGGTCGGCGCGATGGGCACCAAGGGCGGACCACGAACCGACCGCGACGCGCGTGTGCTTCATGTCAGCGGCAGGCCCATCGGCGGCCTCTACGCCGTGGGCAACGCGATGGGCGGTGTCACCGGGCGTGCGTACGGCGGCGCCGGCGGAACACTCGGCCCGGCAATGGTCTTCGGCTTCCGGGCCGGGCATGCCGCAGCCACCGGGAAATCGGTGAGCGAGGCGGGGGCCGACTGAACAGCGTGTTGCTCGGCGACGCCGGCGACGAGGCGCGGGTGCCCGAATGAACGCGAATCACTCCGTGGTGCCGTCGCGCCCGGCACCGTGGTGTTCCGTTACTTCTTCTTCTTGTTCTTCTTGTGTGTCTTCGTACGAGACGTCGGGCTCGAACAGGTCCGCCTCCAGGTGCCGCTTCGCCCGGGTGACCCCGGGTTCGCGCGGCTCGTGCAGCTCGGCCGGCGGGACGGCCTCAGGACGGCGGCGGTCTCTGAACCAATCCCTGGCCAACAGCAGCAGGCCGAGCGCCGCCAGCGCGATGACCACCAGGGCAAGGATCGTGTTGGCGGTCAGGATGGCCACGGCGAGCAACAACAGGCCAACGACGGCCACTACCAGCACGACCATCAACATCGACCATCACTCCCCCTACATGGTTACCCCGGTTCGCCTGGCGGAAAGCGTGTTCGCCGGAACTCACAGCGTCAGGACCGTCGCGGCGGCGGTGCCGGGTGCGCCGTAGACCTGCGCGAAGCCGACCCGCGGTGTGCCGCCGACCTGGCGGTCGCCGGCCTGGCCGCGCAGCTGGCGCACCAGCTCGTGCACCTGCCGCAGCCCCGACGCGCCGATCGGCTCGCCGTTGGCGATCAGCCCGCCGTCGGTGTTGACCGGCATCGCACCACCGATCTCGGTGTCCCCGTCGGCCAGCAGCCTCTCCTGCTCCCCATCGGCGCAAAACCCCGCCTCGGCCAGGTGAATCACCTCCGCGCCCGCGTCGGTGTCCTGCAGCTGGATCACATCGACATCCTCCGGCGCCACCCCGGCCCTCTCGAACGCCGCACGCGACGCATACACCGTCGGCGACACGTCCTCATCCAACGGGGCGGAGGTCGCGTGGACCTCGTAGGCGCCGTAGCGGCGGGTGCGGATCTCCACGGCCCGCAGATACACCGGCGCGGCGGTGTAGCGGTGCGCGATGTCGGCGCGGCACATGATCACCGCGGCGGCGCCCTCGTCGGGCGCGCAGAACATGTACTGGGTGAGCGGGTAGTTCAGCATCGGCGAGTTGAGGATCTCGTCCTCGGAGATCGGCTTGCGCCGAAACGCGTTCGGGTTCAGCGCCCCGTTGCGGAAGTTCTTGGCGGCCACCCTGGCGAGGGTGTGCTGGGAGATGCCATGGTCGTGCAGGTAGCGGTTGGCCTTCATCCCGAAGAACTTGGTGGTGATGAACTGCCCGTTTTCCGCGTACCACTGCGGCAGCGCGAGCTTGGCAGGGTCGTCGGTGAAGGCGCCGCGCGGGTGCTTGTCCATGCCGACCGCGATGCCGATGTCGTAGTCGCCCAGCCGAATCGTGTCGGCGCATGCCTTGATGGCGCTGGCCGCGGTGGCGCAGGCATTGAACACATCGGTGAACGGGATCCCGGTCAACCCCACGAGCCGTGTCACGGCATCGGGATTGGACACCTCATAGCTGCCCCCGACGCCGAACTGGATGTCTTTCCAGTCGATCCCGGCGTCGGCCAGCGCGGCCTGAATCGCGTCGGCACCCATCTGCATCGCGGACTTGTCGAACCGCCCGAACGGGTGCAGCCCCACGCCGATGATCGCCACGTCGTTCATGTTGGACTCCCTGTTTGATGATCAGACCGGCCGGAAGGCGAAGGTCACGACCTCGTTGCCCTCGTCATCGGTGGTGAAGGGCACCATGGTCAACTCGACCTCCATGCCGAACTGCAGCCTGGCCGGATCGTTCTCGGTCAGCCGGCCCTCGACGCGCACGACATCACCGAGCTGCACCAGGCCGACCCCGAACGGGACGAAGGTCTTGGCCGTCTCGCGGCCGGCGTACGGGGGGCCGGGCAGGAAGCCCTGCGTCGTCCAGGCCACCAGGGTGCCGCGCCGCGGCAACAGCAACTCCGACATGTCCCCGCCGCTGCACCTGGGGCAGCGATCCTGGCTGGGAAACGTGGTGGCACCACACGCGCCGCAGCGGCTGCCGATGAGCTGCGGATTCTCGTCCGGCCAAGTCGAGATGTCGGGCGCGAGCGCCTTCTGCATAGAGTGATCCTCCGCAGTCAGACACGAAAAATGCTATTAGCGGAATCGTACAATACCGTTCGGCCTAGGCGGAAATCACATTCTCGAAGGTGAGCCTCCCGCCGGCGATCGCCGGCAGCGCTGCGGCCCTTCGCGACTGTCGACGTTGACCTGCCTACCGAAGAGTGTGTTATCTGTGAGTTAACCGCTTCGCCAAGTGTTTACACCGACCGGGTAGCACCATATAGTTCCCCGACATGGCCATTGCCGGACGTGCCGGACATGGCCATACTCAATGGATGGCCTCGGCTCAATGGACACGGATAGTCAAGCAGCGATGACATGCCACGCAGCAGCGGGTCGGCGCCGTGTCGAGGCGACAACGAGCTCTGGGCATGGTTGACTGGCTGTGGCCATGGTTGACCTGCGCGACGTTTTCTGCTTTCCGGAAAGCATCCACAGCAGGCCAAACCACGAACTGCATTGCGTTGGAACGCAACTCCATGCGGCCCGGCACTATCGAAGGAGTTCCACCCGTGCGAGTCACACTGGGATCCGTCATACCAGCGTTGGTGGTAGGCGCTGTCGCGCTGGGTATCGGCGCCGCACCGACGGCTGCGGCCGACAATAGCGAGTTCTGCACCAACCTGAACACCGGGGCAACCAAATGCGAGAGGCAAGGCAACGTTGAAGTCAACGACTCCCTTTCGCACGCCAACACCATGGCTCCATGGGCCACCCAGGGCCTCTTCACTGGCGGCCCCTATCTGGGCACCTTGGGCGGCGGCAACCGCTGACCAGAACGGATCCGTTTGAGAACAGATCAGTTCTGGAAAGAAAAATCGGATATCGAATCAATAGGGGTGCCACCATGCGCATTGGATTGAAACACATCACAGCAACGTTGGCGGCGGCCGCTGCCGCGGCAGCGGCCGCGGTAGCCATTGGCGCGGCACCGATGGCCACCGCCGATCGGACGCCGGTGCCGTCCCAGCCGGCGCCGACGACGGTGACGACCACGGTCACTACGGCGGCGGCGGCGCCGGGTCCGCAGGACTCCCAGTCGTGCACCTCCGGGGCCACCGCGACCAAATGCGTGAAGAATGGCGACGCCGAGATCAACGCCGCCATTCCCGCACCGTATCCCGGCATCTGGACTATCTACGGTCCCTTCTATGCCGGCCAAGGAACTAGGATAAAGCCGGGCCTCGGCATAACATCATAGGCACTGACCCCTCTGCACAGAGTGCCCGATCCTGACGCCACCTGGTCAAGGGTGCATCAACGCAACATCGCTGGTTGCAGAAGTACTACGCCACGCCACCACACTCCCAGACCTGGCCTCTAGGCCCGCGATTCCAAATTCGCTGCTTCCGCGATTCTTTCTGGTTCTTCACCACTGAAGATCGCGAGCACCTGGAATCCGAGGCTGGCCGTGATGAGTTTGGCCATCGTGGCGCGGCGCGGTCGATCCGGTCGCCGCGGCCAGTGCGGTTCGACGGCTGCAGCGTCTCAACATCGGCGCCACCGCGGGTTGTCCCGCCGATCCACTCCAGTTCTCCACGTCGCACCAGATGGCGCACGGCGTTCGTGATGTGGTGCGGGTCGATGTTCTGGCCAGAGCTCGGCCAGTACCCCTCGGCGATACGACTCTCGAGTTCGCAGCGGACGGCTGCGTGCTGTTCGGCGATGATCTCCCGGATGCGGTCGACGGCGCGAGCTTGGTATTCGGCCGCCCTTGCCACACTGGAAGTATCCGCTGCGCTGCGGTGCGCGAATTTGTCGTTGAACTCGTTTGCGCCATCCGGGCCGCCGACTCCATCGACAATCCCGCACCCGCCATCCAGGTCATCGAAAGCCGGCGCCACACCGCCGAAGTCCTGGCCGACCCCGAGCTCGCGGCCGTGCTGACACCGCCTAGCGCCGACGACCACGGCCCCGTGCCCGAAATGCCGT
>Ga0209656_10000524_pt1 | contig 25268 bp, 20 predicted proteins | sample BogFormECP12_OM2_FD_188239 | JGI IMG/M metagenome (GOLD analysis project Ga0209656, IMG submission 188239) | Bog forest soil microbial communities from Calvert Island, British Columbia, Canada - ECP12_OM2 (SPAdes) (version 2) | ecosystem: Environmental > Aquatic > Freshwater > Wetlands > Bog ...
ATCCGGCGGCGCGCCGATTTCGGCGCCCATGCGGTAGCTTGAGTGATCCTCCCAAGTTTCCGAGCCGGACGGATTGGCGCCCACCGCGTAGTCGCCGTAAAGGCCGACGGGCATGCCGAGTTCGCGCGTCAGCGCCTGCGCCTCGCTCAGCTGTTCGTGGGCGAGCCATTGCAGGTAGGCCTGAAACTCGACTTCCCGGCGATGCTCGGCGGCGAATTGCGCCGCCGCGCCGCCCATCGCATCGCGGAACTCCTCCGGCCAGCTCATCCAGCCCGACCCCGCGCCTGATGTCGCGCGAAAGTGGCGATCGAGCGCGTCGAAGCGGGCGTGCAGCTGCAGCGGCTCGCCGCCGGCGGCGACGAAGCACTGGAAACTCCGCGCCCTGTCGCTCGAGCAAGCGATGTGCCGCACGCAAAAATCCTGATACAGCAGCTCGAGGATCTCGAATTTGAGCTGCGCCACGCCACGGTAATCGACCAGTTCCCGCCCGCGCAACTCGTCAAGGCGCTGCGCGAGCGAAGCATCGGCCAAGCGTTCGCGCGCCGCCGCGCATTCGTGAAATTCCGGCACCGACGGGACGGCAATGTACAGGACGTTGAGGAAGTGCCGGCTCGACGCGCTGTACGGAGAGGATCTGTCGGGATCCGCGGGCGCCAGCGCATGCAAGGGATTCAAGCCGACGAATCCCGCGCCGTGCGCCGCCACCCAACGGATCAACGTCTTGAGATCATTGAAATCCCCGATGCCCCAATTGTCGCGCGACCTCAGGGTATACAGTTGCACGGCGAGGCCCCACAGCCGCCGCCCCGCGACGATGGGCTCAGGCTCGTAGCAGTGCGGCGGCGCGATGATCATCGAGCAGCGATGCGCGGCGCCGCCGGCCGTTCTCGCCTCCAACTCGTGATAACCCGTCGGCAGATCGAACGGCAACGTGAGGCGCCGGCGCGTGATCCACGATCCCGCGACTTCGCCGCGCCAAACTTCCGCGCAGTCGGCCGTCGAGATCGCCCCATCGCGGCGCGAGCCGTCCTCGAAATGCACGGTCCATAGCAGCGTGGATCCGAATTCGCGCGCGCCGACATTGACGTCGACGCCGATTCGGGCGCCGTGCGCGGCCGCGACCGGCGGCAGGAAACTGCGCCAACGAGTCGCCTCGAGCGCTTCGAGCTCGCGCGCCAGTGCGGCCGGATCATCGACCGCGCATCCCATGGCGCGCAATATTCCCAGCTTCGTTTCGAGGCTGAAATATTTCAGTTCGCCGCGATAGTCATGATACGCATCGCCGACTCCGCGCAGCCGCGCCAGTCTCTCGATCAATGCCGTGTCCACGATGTCAACACTCCAATAGGGCGACGCTGCTGGCGGCCATGCGATAATCACGAACCTGCCCGAGGCTCTTCGCCTGATGAGCGTCCTCAGCCGTGTCGAATTGACGAATCCAAGGTTCGTCCGCCGGAGCGGACGGCAGCACAAATGTCTGCTCCGAGTCGCTGCCGTTCACCAGCAGCAGCAGGCGCCCCGCCGCATCGTGCCGCTTGCCGAACCAGATGCTCAAGGTGCGCAGGTTCGCATCGTGCCACTCGGCCTGCGTCATCTCGGTGCCGAGCACATTCAGCCACGTCACATCCTTGACGCTGGCGCGGGACGCCGCGCCCTTGAGGAAGGTCTCGCGGCGAAACTCGACGTACCGGCGGCGCACTTGCGCGAGCAATTGCACGAAGCGCAGCAGGCTCAGGTTGCTGCGGCGCAGGCTCCAGTCCATCCAGGATATCTCGTTGTCCTGGCAGTAGGCGTTGTTGTTGCCGCGCTGAGTGCGCGCGATCTCGTCGCCGGCTTGCAGCATGGGCACGCCCTGCGATAGGAACAGCGTGGCGAGAACGTTGCGCATTTGCCGCTGGCGCAGCCGATTCACGGCCGGGTCGTCCGTCGGGCCCTCGGCGCCGCAATTCCAGCTCAGGTTGTCGTTGTGGCCGTCGCTGTTGTTTTCGAGATTGGCCTCATTGTGCCTCTCGTTGTAGGACACCAGATCGCACAGAGTGAAGCCGTCGTGCGCGGCGGGAAAATTGATGCTGGCGGTCGGCTTGCGGCCGTTGTGGCGGAACAGGTCGCTCGAACCCGCGAATCTTTCCGCGAACTCGCCGATTTTCCCCGCGTCGCGCCGCCAGAACGAGCGCACCGCGTCGCGATAACGGTCGTTCCATTCGCCCCAGCCCGGCGGAAAACGGCCGAGCTGATAGCCGCCCCAGCCCACATCCCAGGGCTCGGCGATCAGCTTGACGTAGGCGAGCGCGGGTTCGGCGCGCAGCGACTTGAAAAAGTCGCTGTGCTCATTGAAGCCGTTGCCCTCGCGCGCCAGGACCGTCGCCAGATCGAAGCGGAATCCATCCACATGCATGTCCAAGACCCAGTACTTGAGGCAATCGATGATCAGCGCGCGAACCTGAGGGTGCTCGCAGTTGACGGTGTTGCCGCAGCCGGTGACATTCTCGTAGAAGCGCTTGTCCTGCGGCATGAGGCGGTAGTAAACGGAATTGTCGATGCCCCGCAAGGAGAGCATCGGCCCGGTTTCATTGCCCTCGGCGGTATGATTGAAGACAACGTCGAGAATCACCTCGATTCCCGCCGCATGCAGCGCCTTCACCATGCTCTTGAATTCGGCCACGGCATCGTCCACGGCGTATTCATTCGCGGGCGAGAACCACGCGATGGGGTTGTAGCCCCAGTAATTGCTCAATTTGCGGTCGGCAAGAAATTGCTCGGTCACGAAGGACTGGCACGGCAACAGTTCGACCGCCGTCACCCCGATGGATTTCAAATGCTCGATCACCGGAGCGACCGTCAGACCCAGATATTTGCCGCGCCAGCCGGCCGGCACCGCGGGGTGCAGCCGCGTAAAGCCCTTCACATGCAATTCATAGATCACCGTATCGCGCCACGGGATGGCGGGAGGCCGGTCGGCGCCCCAGTCATAGGCGCCGTCGATCACGCGGGAGCGCAGCGCTCCGGAGCGCGAAAGATCGCGCGAATAAGGATCGATCAGCGCGGCGGCGGCGTCGAATCGGTGGCCCGCCGCCGGTTCGTTCGGGCCGTGTACGTAAAACGCATAGTGAACCCCGGGACAGGCGTAGCGCGGCGAGATCAGTCCATGCCAAACATCTCCGCTGCGCGCCGGCAAATCGTACCGCACGCGTTCCTCGCCGCTGTCGGCGTCGAAGAGACAGACTTCCACGCGGGTCGCATGGCTCGAGAACAGCGCGAAATTGACGCCGCGTTTGGTCCACGTGGCGCCCAAGGGACGCGGCAGACCCGCCTGAATGGCCTTCACGGGCTCCTACACCGGCCCTGAGAAAAACAGTGCGCCGAGCGGCGGCAGATTCAGCTTGAGCGAGAATGGATAACCCTGCGCGCGCTCATCCGTTGCGCTCACCTCGGATTGCCCGTTGTATCCCGAGCCGCCGAATCTCACCGCATCCGAGTCGAAGAGCTTGCGGTACGTCCCCGGATCGGTCACTCCCACGCCGTATCCATCGCGCGGCACCGGCGTCGCATTGAATACGCAGGTGACGGGCGCGCCGGCATCCTCTCCGACGCCGCGGCGGGCGAACGCCCAGATGCTCTCATCGGCATTGTGCAGGTCGACCCACCGGAATCCGTTGTAATCGCAATCGCTGGCGTGGAACTGCCGGGTCCCGCGGTACAGAAAATTCAGATCGCGCACGCAGTCGCGCAGCCCCGCATGCTCGGGAATCGACAGCTGCGCCCACTCCAGCTGGCCGTCGTCCCGCCATTCCTGCCACTGCCCGAATTCCGAGCCCATGAACAAGAGCTTCTTGCCCGGATGGGCGCACATGAAGCTCAGCAGCAGGCGAAAATTCGCGCGCTTCTGCCAGTCGTCGCCGGGCATCTTGGCGAGCAGCGAGCGCTTGCCGTGCACGACTTCGTCATGTGAAATCGGCAAAATGAAATTTTCCGACCAGGCGTACACGAAGGAAAACGTGATCAGCTGATGGTTGTAGCGCCGATACACCGGATTCAGGGCGGCGTAGCGCAGGGTGTCGTTCATCCATCCCATGTTCCATTTGAAGTTGAATCCGAGTCCGCCGTATTCGGGCGGCTGCGTCACGCCGGCGAACGAAGTCGACTCCTCGGCGATGGTCAGCACGCCGGGAAATGCGCGATGCACCGCATTGTTCATCTGGCGCAGGAAATCGATGGCCTCCAGATTCTCCCGGCCGCCGTCGCGGTTGGGCAGCCACTCGCCGGATTTTCGGCTGTAATCCAGATACAGCATGGACGCCACCGCGTCGACGCGCAGCCCATCGACGTGATACCGGTCCGCCCAGAACAGCGCATTGGCGACCAGAAAATTGCGCACTTCATGGCGCCCGTAATTGAATATCTTCGTGCCCCATTCCATGTGTTCGCCGAGCCGGGAGTCCTCGTGCTCGTACAGCGCGCTGCCGTCGAAATATGCCAGGCCATGATCGTCGCGCGGGAAATGCGCCGGCACCCAGTCGAGAATCACGCCGATTCCGGCCTCGTGGCAGCGGTCGACGAAGCACATGAAGTCCTGCGGGGACCCGTAGCGCGCCGTCGCCGCATAGTAGCCGACGACCTGATAGCCCCAGGATGCGTCGAGCGGATGTTCCGCGATCCCCATCAGCTCGAGGTGCGTGTAGCCCATGTCGGTGACGTAGGGAATCAGCTGATCCACCGCCTCGACCCAGGTCATGAAAGGCGGTGTCCGCTGGTCCCACGGACGCCGCCAGGAGCCCAGGTGCACCTCGTAGGCATTGAAGGGCCGGCGCAAGGGATCGCCGCGCCCGCGCTCCTCCAGCCACTGCGAGTCGTGCCAGACATGGCCCTCGAGCGAGGCCACCACGGAGCAATTCTCCGGGCGCAGCTGCATGGCGAAGCCGTACGGATCGGCCTTGACGAACAAGTGCCCCCGGCGGTCGCGAATTTCGTATTTGTAGGCCGTGCCGTCGCCGATCCCGGGGACGGTCAATTCCCAAATTCCGCTCGATGCGCGGGCGCGCATCACATGGACATCCCCATTCCAGTTATTGAATGGGCCCACCACGCTCACGCGTTCGGCGTTGGGCGCCCAAACGGCGAATCGAGTGCCGCTCTCGGCGCCGTCGCGATGCGCATGCGCGCCGAGCTTGTCGTAGATGCGCTCGTGCTTGCCCTCGCCGAACAAGTACAGATCGAAGTCGGTAAGCGCATGGTCGGTCACGTTGTGGCCTTCAGATCACCGGTTTCACTGCCCAGATGCGGTCCGCGTACTCGCGGACACTGCGGTCGCTCGAGAAATAACCCATATTCATGCAGTTGACTATCGCCCTGCGGCTCCATTCGTCCTCCTGGACGTACAGGGCGTCCACCTGCTCCTGTGCCAGGGCGTACGCGGCGAAATCCGCGAGCACCAAGAAGGGCTCGTCATCGCTCAGCAGGCGGTCGACCACCGGCTTGGCGTCATCGGCGCGTCCGGGCGAGAAGAATCCCGACTCGATCAGCTTGAGCGTGCTCCCGAGGTCGGGATTGGATTCGAGCTCGCGCCGCGGCCGGTAGCCCGCGGCGCGCCGCGCGGCGACCTCTGCGGCCGTGAGGCCGAAGATGAACACGTTTTCCGCGCCCACATGGTCGCGAATCTCGATATTGGCCCCGTCCAATGTGCCGATGGTCAGTGCTCCGTTCAGCGCCAGCTTCATATTACCGGTTCCCGACGCCTCCATGCCGGCGGTCGAGATTTGCTGCGACAGGTCCGCCGCGGGCATGATCTTTTGCGCCAGCGAGACGTCGTAATCCGGCAGAAACACGACGCGCAGCTTGTCGCGCACATCCGGATCGGCGTCGATGGTGCGCGCCACGTTGTTGATGAGCTTGACGATGGCCTTGGCCATCGCATAACCGGGAGCCGCCTTGCCAGCGAAGATGACCGTGCGGGGCACGACGTCGGCGCGCAGATTTTCGCGAATGTGACGGTAGCGCGTCACGACGTACAAGAGGTTCAACAGCTGGCGCTTGTACTCGTGGATTCTCTTCACTTGCACGTCGAACAGGGTGTCGACGCCGATCTCCACTCCCGTGCGCCGCATGACCTCGTCGGCGAGCCGCTGTTTGTTGGTGCGCTTCACGCCGCGAAACTGGCGGCGAAATTCCGCGTCATCGGCCGCGCCGGTCAAGCGCGCGAGTTCCTCGAGGTCGTTCTCCCACCCGAAGCTCAGCCGCTCCGTCAACAGCGCGGACAAGCCGGGGTTCGATTGTTTCAGCCAACGGCGCACGGCGATTCCGTTGGTGACATTGATGAGCCGGTCCGGATACATTTCCGCAAAGCCGGAAAACACCTGCGTGCGCATGAGATCCGAGTGCAGCTGCGCGACTCCGTTGACCCGCCGGCTGCCGATGATCGCCAGGTGCGCCATGCGCACGCGCCGGTCGCCCTCATCGTCGATGATCGACAGGCGGCGGCGGCGTTCATGATCTCCCGGATAGCGCGCCTCGACGGCGTGCAGAAAGTCCCGGTTGATCAGGTAAATGATCTGCAGATGCCGCGGCAGCAGCCGTTCGAACATGGCCACCGGCCACGTCTCGAGCGCCTCCGGCAGCAGGGTGTGATTGGTGTAGGAGAACACGCGCGAGGAGATCTCCCAGCTTTCCGACCAGGTCAAGCCGTGCTCATCCGTCAGCAACCGCATCAGCTCCGGAATCGCCACCGCCGGATGCGTATCGTTGAGCTGAACCGCGATCGAATCGGGCATGGACGCGAGCGAGCGCCCTTCGCTCAGGTGCGTCGCCAAGATGTCCTGCAGGCTGGCGCTGACGAAAAAATACTGCTGCTTGAGCCGCAGCTCCTTGCCCTGCGGCGTGGAGTCGTCCGGGTACAGCACGCGCGACAGGTTCTTCGCCTCCACCTGCTCGCGCACGGCGGCCGCATAGTCGCCGCCGTTGAAGGCGTCGATGTGGAACGGCGTGATCGCCCGGCCCGACCAGAGCCGCAGATGATTGACCGTGGGTACGCGGTTGCCGGGTATCAATTGATCGAATCCGATGGCGTAGATGTCGCTGGTGTCGAGCCAGCGGTCGGCATCCAACCGCCCGCCGAATTTCACGGTGAAGCGCACGTTGCCGCGAGGCGTCTCCCACACGTTGCGCAGCCGCAGCCAGCTGCTCGCGACCTCGCGCTGCCCGCCGTCCGCGCCGATGACTTGCGTGAAAATGCCGTAGTCATAGCGGATGCCGTAGCCCACGGCGGGGTATTGCAGCGTGGCGAGGGAATCCAAGAAGCAGGCCGCCAGACGGCCCAGGCCGCCGTTGCCCAATCCCGGATCGACCTCCTGAGCGGCGATATCCTCGATGTCATGGCCCATGTCGCGCAGGGCGGACCGCGCTTCCTGCAGCAGCCCCCCTTCCAGGCTGGACAGCGCGTTCAACAAGGAGCGGCCCGGAAGATATTCCACCGAGAAATAGCACACCCGCTTCACATGGGCATTTGCCACTCGGCGCTGGGTGGCAAGCCAGCGTAGAGTGAGCTCCTCGCGCACCGCGAGCGAGAGCGCATCGTAAATGTCCCGCGCCGTCGCCGAGTCGGGGTTTTTGCCGAGGGTCCGGGTGAGGCGATCCAGCAGGGCCGCCATCAAGGTGCCGGGCTGCAAAGCGACGTTCCGGCGGGTCGCAAACTGGGTATCAATCGAGTTCATGTTAATTGTTATTATAGGGTCGTAAACCATGGGACGGCGGGCGAACCTCACAATGCGTGACCTAAATTGACTACATCCTCCCTGGCGATCGGCATCGACGTCGGCGGTTCGTCCATCAAATGCGCGTTGGTCGATTTGCACACGGGTGCGTTCGCGAGCGAGCGGTTCAGCACGCCGACGCCGGCGCAGGGCTCGACCGAGACCCTGCTGACGGCGTTGAAGACCGTGGTATCGAACGTGCCGGGCGATCATGCCGTGGGCCTGGCATTTCCGAGCGTGATCCGCGCAGGAACGGTGCGCACGGCGGCAAATCTCAACAAGGCGTGGATCGGACAACCTCTGGCGGCTCTGGCCGGCGAGCGTTTGCAGCGGCCCGTGATCGCGATCAACGATGCCGACGCCGCGGGTTTCGCCGAGCTGCGTTACGGCGCCGCGCGCAATGTTCCGGGCACCGTGCTCCTGTTGACTCTGGGTACGGGCATCGGCAGCGCCCTGTTCGTCGACGGCAGGCTGGTGCCGAATACCGAGTTTGGCCACCTGCAAGTCCACGGAATCGAGGCGGAGCTGCGCGCGTCCGGGCGCGCCAAAGTGGACCAGCACCTGGACTGGGATGCCTGGGCGGCGCAATTGAATCTGGCCTTGAAGGAAATGCACGCGTTGCTGTGGCCGGACCTCATCGTGCTGTGCGGCGGCATCACCGAAGAGCCGGAAAAATTCATGGACAAACTGCACTGCGAGGCACAATTGTGCATAGGGACCTTGCGTTCGGAGGCTGGCATCGTCGGCGCGGCGTTCGCGACGACCCTGGTATCCCCGAATCGGGTGTGAAGCCGACACGCTTGGTCAGAGCCGCTCTCGCCGCCGCTCTATCGATTGCGCTTTGCGCCTGCGCGAGCACCGCGCAGCGGCGCGAGCAGCCGGCGGCGCCCGCGCCACCGGCAGAACCAGAGCCGGCGCAATCCGCCTTCGCGCCCCCGGATCCACGAACGGCCATGGTCGATCTCGCCACCTCCATGCTCGGCCAGCCGTATCGATTCGGCGGTGCCGCGCCCGGCGGGTTCGACTGCAGCGGACTGGTTGCCTATGCGGCGGGGGGCGCCGGCATAGCATTGCCGCGCACCGCGCAGGAGCAGCTGCGCACCGGCGCGCCGGTCGCGCGCGGCGCTGTGCAAATGGGCGATCTCGTGTTCATGCACCTCAAGCACAAGGAGCTGCACGTGGGCATCGCCATCGACCGCGAACGCTTCATTCATGCGCCCTCCACGGGCGGCCACGTGCGCATCGACTCGCTCGCCGCCTCCCCTTATGCCCAAGGCTTCCTCGGCGCGCGGCGCATTATCGCCGCATCGGAGTCGGGTATAATCAGCCGGCCGTAATCGGCCCCTTTTAGCGCCCGACCTCAGGACATCGATATGAAACTCTACTACGCTCCCGCCGCCTGCTCGCTGTCGCCGCACATTGTGCTGCTCGAGGCGGGGCTGCCGTTCACGCTCGAAAAGATGGACTTCGCGACCCACAAAACCTCGACCGGGACCGACTACTACACCATCAACAGCAAGGGCGCCGTGCCCGCGCTGCAGCTCGACGATGGCCGGGTGCTCACCGAAGGACCGGCCATCGTGCAGTATCTCGCTGATCTGAAGCCGGATTCCGGTCTGGCGCCGCGCGCCGGCACGTTCGAACGCTACCAGCTGATGGAAATCCTGAATTTCATTACGTCCGAATTGCACAAGACGGCGGGTGCGCTCTTCAATCCGAAGATCTCGGCCGACTGGAAGGCATCGGCGCTCGCCACCCTGGAGAAGAAATTCGAGTGGCTGACGGGCTTCCTGGCGGGCAAGAACTATTTGATGGGAAATACCTTCACCGTCGCGGACGCGTACTTGTTCACGGTGCTGAACTGGACCGGGCATTTGAAAATCGATTTGGCGAAATGGCCCGTGCTCGCCGCCTATCAATCCCGCGTCGCGCAGCGACCCAAGGTGCAACAGGCGCTGAAGGAAGAGGGTCTGCTGAAGTAGCGCTGCGGCGGCGAAGCGGTCATTCGGCGGCGAAGCGGTCATTCGGCCGCGCCGCGGCGCCGGCCTCAGCTCATCGCCGCCTCGACCGCCTCGCTCGTTACCGCCGAGAATTGCAGCGAGGCGAGCCGCGCATACAACGGGCTGTGCACCATGAGTTCCGCATGGGTACCGACCGCGATCTTGCGTCCATGATCCATCACCACGATGCGATCCGCCTTGAGCACCGTGGCCAGGCGATGCGCGATGATGATGGTGGTGCGCCCCTGCATGAGCTTCTCGAGCGCCTCCTGCACCAGGCGTTCGGATTCCGAGTCCAGCGAACTGGTCGCCTCGTCCAGCAATAGAATCGGCGGATCCTTGAGGATGGCGCGCGCCAGCGCAATCCGCTGCCGCTGACCGCCCGACAGCCGCGTACCGCGCTCGCCGAGAAAGGTGTCATAGCCCTGCGGCAGCTTGCGCAGGAATCCGTCGGCCGCAGCGGCCACCGCGGCGGCTTCGATCTCGGCGTCGCTCGCCGTCGGCCGGCCATAGCGGATGTTCTCGCGCGCACTGGCGCCGAACAGCACCGTCTCCTGCGGCACCAGGCCGATCTGTGCGCGGATGTCCTCCGGCCGCAGATCCGCGAGCCGCCGATCGTCGATCAGCACGCGGCCCGAATCCGGATCGTAGAAACGCAGCAGCAGCGCAAATGTCGTGCTCTTGCCGGCCCCCGAGGGACCGACGAAGGCAATGGTCTCGCCCGGCGCCACGTCGAGGCTGAAATTGACGAGCGCGGCGCTGTCCGGGCGCGACGGATAATGAAAAGTGACATTGTCGAAGCGCATCGCTCCCGTGACCCGCGCCGGCAGATCGGCCGGGTGTGCCGGAGGGCGGATGGTCGGCTGTGCCTGCAGCAATTCGCTCAAGCGCTCCATGGCGCCGGCGGCGCGCTGCATCTCGCCCCACATTTCGGTGAGCGCGGCGGCGGAACTGCCGACGAAGCCGGTGTACAACAGGAATTGCAGGATCTGCCCTCCCGTCATGGTGCCGGCGAGCACTTGGCGCAACGCCAGCCACAGGACAAACGTGATGCCCGCCAGTACCAGCGTGATGCCGACGGCCGTCAGTGCCGCCCGGACCCGGGTGCGGCGCACGGCGGTGACGAAACTCTCTTCCACCGCTTTTCGGTAGCGTTCGCTCTGCAGCTCCTCCAGGGTAAACGCCTGCACCGTCTGGATGGCGTTCAGTGTTTCCCCCGCCAGCCCGCTGGTATCGGCGATGCGGTCCTGCGAGGCCCGCGACAGTCCGCGCACGCGCCGGCCGATGGCGATGAGAGGAGCAACCACCACGGGTATCAGCACCAGCATGATGCCCATCAGTTTCGCGTTGGTGAGCCCGAGCATGACCAGCCCGCCGATCAGGCTCAAGGACGAGCGCAAAATAATGGACAAATTCACGCCGGAAATCGCCTGCACCAGCGTGGTATCGGTGGTCAACCGCGACAGCACTTCGCCGACGCGAGTGGTCTCGTAGAACATCGGGTCCATGCGCACGACGCGCCGGTAGACGGCCGAGCGCAGGTCCGCGACCACCCGTTCACCCAGCCAGGTCACGAGATAAAAGCGCAGCGCGGCAAACACGCCGAAGATGAGCGACGCGGCCAGGAATCCGATGAGATATCGATCCAGGGTACTGGCGTCCTTGGCGCCGACGACATGATCGATGAGCTGGCGCAGCGCCACCGGCAAGGCCAGCATGGCGACCGTCGCCACCAGCAAGGCGCCCAAGGCGGCCACCATCATGGCCCGGTACGGCCTTAAAAAAGGCGCCAGCGCGCGCAGCGGATTCAAGCTCTTGGCACGGGGACGGTCGACGCTGGTATTCATGGCGGCCATGATCCCATAACTTAACCGGGGCCGCGCACGCGGTAGACGCGCTCGAACCGGTCGGCCGCCACGATGCCATGGTCGCCCGGCGCGTACTGCAGCAGCCAATCGCCCGCATTCCCCCGCAGCAAATCGCCGCCGGACGAACGCTCGACACTGAAATCGACACTCATGCGTTTGGCCAGCACCGCAACCGGGTTATTGCGGTAGCTGCCCGCTTCGCCGTGACGCAGCGGCGCTTCCGGCCGATACTTGGCGTCGAATCGACCGCGCGACACGCACCAGCGATCCCCCGTCGACCCGGTCAGCAGGGCATCGCCCACGGCAAACCGATTGAGCCCCACGACGGTCTCGAGCACGCCGGGCGCGGCGGCAAACTCCACCCACACCACTTCGTCCTTCATGACCCAACAGGCAGCGCCGTCCGCGGCTAGGTCGGGTTTGTCCAGCTGTAGCACCATGCCCACATACTAACGGACGCCCCGGGCGGGCCGCGAGCCATCGGCGGTTGCGTCAGTTTTTGCACGGTGCTACTGTCGCCGGGGATTAAGGGATTATCTGATCATATAACTAATTTTCGGGGATACGATGCAAGCCACTCCTTCAAAGCGGTTCACGCTGCGGGTTTCCTCGCAAGTGTTGTTTTTACGCACCTTCCTGCTCGGTGCCGGCGCTTGCGTCGCCACTGGCGCCTTCGCCAACGATGCAGCCGATACCGAAACCGCCGCTGCGCCTGCCCTCGACGAAATCGTGGTCACGGCGACCCGTCGCGAGGAAAACATCAGCCGCGTCCCGATCAGCATCACCGCCATGAGCCAGGAGATGCTCGACACCAAGGGCATCAAGGACTTCGCGGACGTCGCCCGGTTCACGCCCGGCGTGTCCTTCGACACCAGCCAGACCAACCAGATCTCGATTCGCGGCATCAATTCCAGCGGCGGGTCGGGCACCACCGGAATCTACATCGATGATGTGCCGATTCAAGTGCGTGCGCTCGGATTCAACTCCGACGATGCGCTGCTGAAGATTTTCGACCTCGACCGCGTCGAGATTCTGCGCGGTCCGCAGGGAACGCTGTTCGGCGCGGGCTCCGAGGGCGGTACCGTCCGCTACATCACCACCCAGCCCAGCCTTACAAAAACCAGCGCGTATGCGAAGACGGAAACCTCCTACACCCAGGGCGGAGACTTGAGCTACGAAGCCGGCGTGGCGGCAGGTACTCCGGTGATCGACGGTGTCTTGGGCGTGCGTGCCAGCGCCTGGTATCGGCGCGACGGCGGATGGATCGATCGCATCGATCCAACCACGCTGCAAACGGTGGACAAGAACGCGAATCACGTCGAAACGAGCGTGCTGCGGGTAGCCGCCCTGTGGCAGCCCAGCGATGCGGTCAGAGTGTCGCCCAGCATCCTGTATCAGGACAGTCAGCGCAATGACGTGACGATCTACTGGCCGCAGTATTCGGATCCCAGCAAGGACCGCTACTTCAGCGCGAATCCCACCGGGCGCACGGAACCCGACACGCTGTGGCTGCCTTCGATCAACATCCAGGCCGACTTCGGTGCGGTCAGGCTGATTTCAACCAGTGCCTATTTCAACCGCCACGAAGTCAGCGGCTACGACGGCACCCTGTACAACCTCGGCTACTATCAGACGCTGGGAATAGATCCCACAACCTTTCCGCTGCTCGATGGCTCGGGCGTGCATCTGCCGCCGGGGTTGCAGAATTACCGCGCCCCCACCAGCGTCACCAACCAGCAGGACAACTGGACCCAGGAGTTCCGGCTGCAGTCGACCGATCCGACGGCCCGCCTGCAGTGGACGGCGGGAGTTTTCTACTCGCTCGATCGCCAGTTCAGCCTCGAGGAAATCCATGATCCGATGGCGGATCAGCTCTTCAATCAGCTGCTCGGCGAGAACATCGCGACATTCTTCGGCACGCCTCTGAACCCGGATGGCAGTTCCTATCTGCCCATGGGCGACTCCTATTTCAACCGCCTGGTGAGCCACGACCGCCAGCTCGCCGGGTTCGGGGAGCTAAATTTCAACCTGACCGATACCTTGAAGCTGACCGCCGGGGTGCGCGTCTCGAGAACCACGTTCAATATCGAGAGCCTCTCGGGCGGACCGCAGAACAGCGGACCCCGGCCCGGTACTCAGCAGAACACGGAAACGCCGGTCACTCCCAAAGCGGGAATCGAATGGCAGGCCGACCCGAACGACCTGTACTACTTCACCTTCGCCAAGGGCTTTCGCAGTGGCGGCGGCAACCCGTCGATTCCCTACGACCCGACATTCCAGAATCCCGCCGTCGGATGCACCCAGGACTTCCTGAACTTCGGCATTCCGCACGCGCCCGCGACCTACAAATCCGATTCCGTGAAGAGCTTCGAGGTGGGTGCCAAGAACAACTTCAACAACCGCATCCGCCTGGCGAGCAGCATCTATTACATCCGCTGGAACGACATCCAAGGCAATGTGGTGCCGCCCATCTGCCAAATCCAATGGACCGACAATCTGGGCGACGCCATTTCGAAGGGGTTCGATGTACAGGCGGACTTCCAGGTGACCACCGCGCTGTCCGTCGAATCCAGCTTCGGCTACACGGATGCGCGCTATACCAAGAACGCGTTCCCGAGCGGTGCAATCGTCACCGGGCCGAACCCGCCCTTGCCGCTGGTGGCCGCCGGTGATGCGGTGGCCGGGCCCAACGGCATCGGTACCGGCTACTCAATTCCGCCCTACTCGGCAACCATCGGCGTGGAATACAAGTTCCAGGCCTTTGGCCACGAGTCCTTCATGCGCGGCGATTACGAGTACCTGGCCGGGGACAAATGGGTGCATGCGAACCTCGATTCGAACACGTCCTCGTATGATCCGACGGGCTTGGGGACCGAGCGGCAGGTGTTTGCCTCGCTGCGGGCCGGGACCAATCTCGGCGGCTGGATCGTGTCCGGGTTCGTGGACAATCTGACCGACAGCCACCCGATCCTGAACTTCAATCATCAGACCAACTCTTACGACGCCAATGGCGTATTGCTGGCCAGTCCCGCGTATCGATTCATTACCTATCGCCCGCGGACCTTCGGCATCACCGCAACCTTCAAATATTGAGGCGGCTCGGGAGCAGCTGGAACGGCTGCTCCCGGTTTCAATTTCCTGAAGTCAAAGGCTCAGGCGCCGCTCGGCGCTTCAGGCCACGGCGCGTTTGGATTCTTGACCGTACGCGTCGCGCAAGGCCGCGGCCAGCAGGTCCAAGCCCTCGGCAAGCACGGCCTCGGGGACGGTCAGGGGCGCGAGCAAACGCACCACGTTCGCCGCCGTGCCGCAGGATAGGAGAATCAAGCCGCGTTTTTCCGCGTGACTCAGCACGGCGGCGGTCAGGTCGGCATCGGGCTCTTTGGTCTTCGCATCCTTGACCAGCTCGAAGGCCACCATGGCGCCCAAACCCCGCACATCGCCTATGCACGGTAGTTCCTTGGCAAGGGCCAGAAGCCGGGTGCGCATCTTGTCTCCGACAGCGGCCGCGCGAGAGCACAGTCCCTCTGACTCGATCACGTCCAATACCGCATGCGCCGCCGCGATGCTGATGGGATTGCCGCCGTAGGTGCCTCCGAGGCCCCCGGCATGCGCCGCATCCATGATGGCCGCGCGGCCGGTCACGCCCGACAGCGGGAAGCCGCCCCCCAAGCCCTTGGCCGTGGTGATGAGATCGGGCACGACGCCGGAGTGTTCGATGCAAAACATCTTGCCGGTTCGGGCGATGCCGCTTTGCACCTCGTCGGCGATCATCACGATGCCGTGCTCGTCGCACAGGCGGCGCAGCGCGCGCAGGAAATCGAAGGGCGCCACATTGAAGCCGCCCTCGCCCTGCACCGGTTCGATGATGATGGCCGCCACCGATTTCGGGTCGACGTCGCCGTGGAACAGCCGATCCAGATCGGCGAGCGCCTGTTCCGAGGTGATGCCCCGATAGGGCTGGGGAAATTCCGCGTGATAGACCTCGGCGGGAAACGGGCCGAAGCCGCGCTTGTAGGGCATGACCTTGCCGGTGAGCGCCATGGTCATGAGCGTGCGGCCGTGAAAGCCGCCGGAAAATGCGATCACCGCGGAACGCTTGGTATGGTAGCGCGCAATCTTGATGGCGTTCTCGACGGCCTCGGCCCCGGAGTTCAAGAACAGGGTCTTTTTCGCGAAGTCGCCGGGCGCGAGCGCATTCAGCCGCTCGGCGAGGCGCACATAGGACTCATAGGACGTCACATGAAAACAGGTGTGCGCGAAGGCCTGGGCTTGCTGCGCCACGGCCTCCATGACTCGCGGATGGCGATGGCCGGTATTGAGCACGGCAATACCCGCCGCGAAATCGACGTAGCGCCGGCCGTCGACATCCCAAATTTCCGAATTTTCGGCCTTGGCCACGTAAATGCCCCGGGAACTCACACCCGAAGGCACGGCGGCCGCTTTGCGGGCTTTCAGGTCAGCTGATTTCGACATGTACGTCCCCTTTGATGGCGTCGCCTGACGCCTAAGAAAGGTATCATTGGCGGGTAATTTGAGCAAAAGCTAGGCGGTACTCAAAAGCCATGGCCAACAACGTGTTGCCCACCACCCTCAAAGCCCCAGTGGCGAGCGAAACCTCGGGGGCGAGCGGCACGCTCAACGTGCGTATCCAGCGCTTGAGTGCCGACGGCGCGCAACCCAAGGACGATCGAGTGGCGGTGGAAGCGCCGCTGGAATTCCAATTGCATCATCCGGCGCTGGGCCAGGAGCCCGTGTCCTTCGGCACGACCATGCGCACCCCGGGCGACGATGAGTGGCTGGCCGCCGGACTGCTGTACGGCGAGGGCATCGTGAACCACGCGGCGGACATCGAGGTGATCGAGTCGAGCACGCGCCGCCCCAATGTGGTGAATGTGCGCCTGCAACCCCACGTTGAGATCGCCCTGCAGACCCCCGCCCGGCGCTTTTCCGCCGGCTCGAGCTGCGGTGTGTGCGGCACCACCGGGCTCGATGCCGCCATCGCCCGCGCCGCCGCCACGCGCATCCCGGCAACGCAACCCATCCCGCTGTCGGTGCTGCTGCGCCTGCCAAATCGCATGCGCACCTCGCAGTCGAGATTCGGCGACACCGGCGGCATTCACGCCGCCGCCGTGTTCGATTCGTCGGGAACGCTGCTGAACCTGGCGGAGGACGTCGGCCGTCACAACGCCTTCGACAAACTCGTGGGGATGAGCCTCATGTCGGGCGATCTGCCGCTGACCGATCGCATCGTGCTATTGAGCGGCCGTGCCAGCTTCGAGCTGGTGCAAAAGGCGCTGCGCGCGGGCGTGGCTGTGTTGGCCGCCATCGGCGCGCCCTCGAGTCTCGCCGTGAATCTGGCCGTCGCCTCCGGCCTTACTCTGGTGGGATTCTTGCGCGAGACGCATTGCAACGTCTACGCCCATCCCGAGCGCCTTACGCCTTCGTCCGCTCCGGGAAGTTGAGCGGCTCGTCGGCGCACAGGCTCTCGTGCTGCTCCGTTTGGCCCGTCAGCCAGCTGGTGGCGCGTGCCGCCCCGTCGTTGAACCAAGCTCGCCCGGAGCGCAATGCGCCGATCACTTTGGGATAGGTGACCGTGCGGGGATAGGTCACGGACTCATGCACGAGGCCGATGAACTCGCGCCACTGCCGGTGATTGGAGAATCTGCGCTTGAAGTCTTCGAAGTTGTTCATCGTATTACACGCCGCGACTATCGGTTCATGAGCACTATTGCACGCGCGGCGCCGAGTTCACTATCGGCGGCACGCGGCGCTCTGCGTAGGATTAGGCTCACATTCCTCAATTGACTTGGTAGCCCCGCGCCTGCAGGCATGCGGACATCGCGCGATTGTAATTGCTGCGGCTGGCCTCGGCACTGCCCTCTGCACCACCGCCAGGCTGCGTCGGATCGAACCCGGTTTGTCCCTTCGCCCAATTGTGGCACTCGTATTGGTCCGCCGCCTGCTGCTCCTTGCTCTGGCCATTCTTCGGGTAAATGATCAAATCCGGCTGCGCACGATCGGGCGGCGGCGACGGAGCATCGGCATTTTCGGGCGGGTCCACCACGGCGTAGCCGCTTTGATCCGGCTGCCATCGGTAGTACACGTTGTCCGCATAGTAGTAAGGAACGCCGCCGAGCCACACGGTCGAGTAAAAGGGCGGTAGTACCGAGATCACCAGTCCCGGCGGCGGGGCGACGACGACGAATCCAGGTCCGCGCGGCGCGTACCAAATGCCGCCGCTGAAATAGTAGCGGCCGCCGCCGTGATAGTAGGGACGATAACCGTCGGGCAGCGAAGGCCTGACGGTCCCCATCGGCGGATAGTAGCGGCCGTGGTTGTAGCGGGAGTCCAATACCTGTCCGCGACCGTCGAAGGACGCATGTCCGGGCGGCGGGCCCGCCGGCCGCCCCGGCGCGGCACCGCGCGGTTCGGCATGGCCGTGTTCATGCTCGTCGGCAATTGCCAGCGTGCTCGCTTCAAGCCCTAAAAACAGCAACAGCACCGACAGCAATCCGACACTACGTGTGTAACTCATGGCCTCGACCCTCGACGAATTCCCACCGCGCTCGGCGGCTCAGCTGACCGTATAACCGCGGCCCTGCAGGCACGCGCCAATCGCTCGCCGGTAAGAATCTCCGCGCGCCCGTCCGGCGGCGGCGCTTTGATTGATCTGCTGTTGTGTCTGCTGCGCCTGCTGCTGCGCGCTGGCGTCCGCCGCCGATCCCACGATCGCGCCCGTGGCCCCGCCAATGAGCGCGCCGGCACCGGCGTTGCGGGGACCCCCAATGATGGCTCCGATGATGGCCCCGCCGATGGCGCCGGCCGCCGTCCCGGAGCCCGGCGGATTGGCCGGCTGAACGATCACGCGCTCGTAAGCGCTCGCGTCCGCGCGGCTCGGGTCCACTCCGGTTTGCTGGACCGCCCAAACATGACATTCGTAACGATCCCGGTCGGTCTGTTCCGGAGTCTGGCCGTTGGCCGGATAGACGAATACCCGTTGCGGCGGGGGTGCCGGCACCGCGACCACGCGGGGCGGCGGCGGCGCCACGACGCAGGCCGCCAACAGAACCGTCGCCGCAACCGGCGCGGCCAGCCGCAGTCCGGTACGTGACTTGGGTGAGAAAAATGCCGATTTCATGTCTTATTACCCTTAGGACCAATTGCCATTCAACGAGGGACGTCCCCTTCAGTTGACAGCGCGTCAGCGCCTTAAGTTCGGGCCGGCCGCTATTTTGCAGGCTTACGAAACTTTAATATGAATTGATCGGTTCTGCCGCGCACGGCCGGGTCGAACACTTTCGCCGTGTGGGTATCGCTCGACTGGCGCAACAGATCGCTGCTTCCCACGAAGACGAAGCCTGCCGCCAGGACTTCCGCTTTCACGGTTTCCTCGTCGATCCTATGCAGGGTTTTGGTATCGCGGCCGCCCGACCCCGGTTCAGCCGCGTGGTCGAGGATCAGATAGATCCCACCCGGCTTCAGGTCGTCGAATATCATTTTGTTGAAGACCCCCACATCCAGGCCCGGGAAATTGTGCAGGTCATGGTAATTCTGCGACGTCCACACCAAGTCGACGGGTGCCGGCACATCCAGATGGCTGAATGGCTCCACCACCACGCTCACATTGGCATAGTTCGGATCGGCGGCTATCGCCTTCACGCGCGCGGCAAAATCCGGCACGTCCGCCGGTGCGTCGGGCAGAGGCGCCGGCACCAGCGCGTACACATGTCCCGAACCGCCGACGGCCTTGCTGAAGAGGCGCGTGAAATAACCGCCGCCCGGCAACAGCTCGGCGATTTGCGCCCCCGGCTTGACGCCCGTGAACGCCAGAGTCTCGGCCGGCTTGCGGTTCGCATCGCGTTGCTTGTCCGCATCCGGCCGGCTGCTGTCGGCAACGGCCGCCGCGATATTGTCGGGAATGGATGCGGCGCTCGCGCAGTTTGCGCCGAGCATCAGTGTCGCCGCGAAAGCGGCCGCGAGAACCGGTGGCTTGCGAATCATGAAACTCTCCAATTTTGAGCCGTACGCAGGCAAAGGATTTGTTATGCCCTCATTCTACCACTTGGGCGGGCGCGGGTTTTGACCGCCACGGCCGCCGCCGCGGCGTATGATCATGGACTGTCCGTATTGCAGGTAATCGCATGAGCTTGAGCGTTTTCGATATTTTCAAAGTGGGCATCGGCCCGTCCAGTTCGCACACCATGGGGCCGATGAATGCCGCGCGCAGCTTCGTGGAACTGCTGGCGGCCCGCGACTTGCTGTCCCGCACGGCCCAGGTGTCGGCGCAACTCTATGGCTCCCTGGCGCTGACCGGCCGCGGTCATTGCACCGACCGCGCCATTCTCTTGGGTTTGGAGGGAATGAGCCCCGACACCATCGACTCCGCCGCCGTCGAGCCCGCGCTGCAGAGAATTCGCACCCAGGGACGCATTCGCCTGCTGGGCCGCCATGAAATCGCGTTCGACGAGCCGCTCAATTTGTTGTTCCACATCGACCAGGTACTGCCCGGTCATTCCAACGGCATGCGCTTCACGGCGCATGACGCGGCACTGCAGGTGCTGGCGCGGGAGGAGTACTACAGCATCGGCGGCGGCTTCGTGGTGCAAGCCGGCGCGGAGGCGGGTTCCGGCGCCGCTCCCGCCACGCCGCCGTACGAGTTCAACTCCGGCGCGCGCCTGCTCGAGATCGCTCGCGCGCAGGGCTTGGAAATACACGAACTGGTGATGGCGCGCGAGCGCACCTGGCGCACCGACGCCGAAGTGCGCGCCGGCCTGTTGCGCATTTGGCGGGTCATGCAGGATTGCGTGCGCCGCGGCTTCGAGGCCCAGGGCCTGTTGCCGGGTGTGTTGGGCGTGCGGCGGCGCGCACCGAAACTGTATCGCCAGCTCATGAGCGCCAATCCGTCGAGCCCCATGCACGCTCTGGATTGGGTGAACGTCTTTGCCTTGGCGGTCAACGAAGAAAATGCGGCCGGCGGACAGGTGGTGACGGCGCCGACCAACGGCGCGGCGGGCATCGTTCCGGCCGTGCTGCACTACTACCGGCGCTTCGAACCGGGGGCCGACGACGACGGCGTCATTCGCTTTTTGCTCAGCGCCGCCGCCATCGGCATGCTCTACAAACAAAATGCCTCCATTTCCGGCGCCGAGATGGGATGCCAGGGCGAGGTCGGTGTCGCATGCTCCATGGCGGCGGCCGGATTGGTGTCGGCCCTCAACGGCAGCAACGAGCAGATCGAAAATGCCGCCGAAATCGGCATGGAGCACAATCTGGGTCTGACCTGCGATCCGGTGGCCGGATTGGTGCAAATCCCCTGCATCGAACGCAACGCCATGGGATCGGTGAAAGCGATCAACGCCGCGCGGCTTGCGATGCGCGGCGACGGCTCGCACAAGGTGTCGCTCGACCAAGTGATCGCCACCATGCGCCAAACGGGGCTCGACATGTCCACCATCTACAAGGAGACTTCGCAAGGCGGCCTCGCCGTCAACGTCCCGGAGTGCTGACCCGCCCTGCGCCACCCTTCCCGGCAATGTAACCCGGGCCCGTCGAGGATCGTCTAAATACCGGTCGCGGCATCAGGACTCCTTGGCTACACTTCCCTGGTCGCACAGCAGGGGAATGCCATGGGTTTTTCGCTCTACGCCGCCACCGTCCCGTCCTATCTACAGATTCTGGGAGCAGTCGCCGGTCTGCTCGGCAAAGCGCAGGCCTTCTGCGCCGAAAAAGGCATTGCGCCCGAAGACATTATTCATGCCCGCCTTGCCGAGGATATGCAGCCGTTCGCTTACCAGGTGAAATCGACGGCAGTGCACTCGCTCGGCGCCATCGAGGGAGTCCGCAAGGGCGTTTTCTCCCCCGATCCGGCGCCGCCACCGAAAGACTTCGCGGCTCTCGGCGCAAGAATCGCCGAGACCCTCGCCGCGCTCGAGGCGATCGATGCCGCCGAGGTCGACTCCTTCGTCGGCCGCGACATGCGCTTTGCGTTTGGTGATCGGCATGTCGACTACACCGCCGAGAATTTCCTGCTCTCCTTCTCCCAACCCAATTTCTATTTCCATGCAACGACGACCTACGACCTCCTGCGCTGGAAGGGAGTGCCGATAGGCAAGCGCGATTTCATGGGGAAGACCCGAAAAAAATGAAATCCTCAACCAACGCGGCCGCCCTCGCACTCTGGTTTGGCATGCACTGTCTCTTCGGATCGTGCGGCGTTGACGCTGAGGCGGTCCCTGCATCTTCAATCCCCGCCGCGGAACTGCTCCAGCCGGAGGTTCTCGCCGCGACGCTGCAATCGGAATCGGCGCCGCGGCCGCTCGTTCTGCAGGTCGGCTTCCGCAAACTCTTCGACCAAGCCCATATCGTCGGCGCCGAGTATGCGGGTCCCAGTGGCGACAGCGCCGGCCTTGCCGTGCTGCAAAAGCGTGTCGCCAAGCTGCCCAGAGACTCAGCGATCGTCATCTACTGCGGTTGCTGTCCCTGGAGCCATTGCCCAAACATCGGTGCCGCCTTTTCGGCGCTGCGGGCGCTTGGTTTCCGCAATGTCAAAGTCTTGTACATCGTTGATAATTTCGGCGCTGACTGGATCGACAAGGGCTACGCAGTCACCAAGGGAGGGTAGTCATGTGGCATCGGCGGCGTGTCCTCGATATGGCCGCCTTGTTCGCCTGCTTGGGCGCTCCGATCGTCGTCGCTGATACGCCCGCCCGACCCTTAGGGACGCTCAACACCATCGCCCCGGATTTCACGCGCACCGACCTATCCGGCCGACCCTTGCAACTCAACCGGTTCAGAGGTCGGGTGGTGCTGCTCAACTTTTGGGCGACCTGGTGCGGCCCCTGTGTCACCGAGATCCCGGTCTTTTCGCGCTGGCAACACCGCTATGGGGGCGCCGGGTTGCAGGTGATCGGCGTATCGATGGACGATGACGAAGCCCTCGTCAAGCGCTTCGTCGCGAAGCATGCTGTTTCCTATCCGGTCCTGATGGGAGACGCCAAGCTCGGTGAATCGTTCGGCGGGGTCTTCGGGCTGCCGCAGAGTCTTCTACTCGACGCATACGGACGCATAGTATTTCGCCAAGTCGGCGAACCGAACATGGAGGCATTGCAGTCGCAGATCGAGGGCCTGATTCGCGTCCGCTGAAGCACCGCGTCGCCCCCCGGGAGCCACACCCTATATGCTGGCGACGACACTCGGTCAGGCGCGCTATCTCATATTCAAATAGACTTCACTTTTTACAGCAGAAAAAAAATGGAAGGAGGCTGACGTGATGCATCCGATCACCCAGGCGAGACGTGCAAAAAAAGGCACGCGATATTGGTTTCAGTCGCTGCTGAGCGCGGCCTTCCTGCACATTGGCGCCGCCGGCATCGCCGCCACACCAACTGCGACAATCGACGTCGATGCACGCGAGGCGCCGCGCGGCATTGAGCGCGCGCATCTCGTATTGCCGGTCAAGCCTGGGCCCTTGACCCTGCTCTATCCCAAGTGGCTCCCGGGCGAGCACTCTCCGGGCGGCCCCATCGGTTCACTGTCCGCGCTGAAATTCGCTGCCAAGGGACAGCCACTGAAGTGGCGCCGCGATCCAGACAACATGTATGCCTTCCATCTCACAATTCCGGCTGGGATTACAGCGCTCGACGTCACACTCGAAGTGCTGGGAGTTCGCGACGCCGCGAATCAAAACGCCGACCGTACGGCCACCGAATCCCTGGCGATCATACTCTGGAACCAGTTGCTGCTTTATCCAGCCGGCGCCCGTTCGGATGATCTGCAATACGCCGCCAGGCTCGAGCCGCCCGTGGGCTGGCAGGTGATGACGGCGCTGCCAACCGCCGGCACCGGCAAGGATGGCGTTCAATTTCGGCCGGTGTCGCTGACGACGCTGATTGACTCGCCGGTGCTCTCCGGCATCCATGTCCGCACGATCGACCTCGGCGGCTCCCCCAAAACCTTCCTGCATCTCGCAGCGGACAGCGACGCCGCGCTCGCTGTGCCGGAGGCCACACAGGCTCAGCTGCGCAAGCTCGTGCGCGAGGCAAGTGCGCTGTTCGGCGCGACTCATTATGGGGAGTATCATTTCCTGTGGACGCTGAGCGACCATATAGGCTATGAAGGAATTGAACACCACGAATCGAGCGACAACCGAACAGCCGAGCGCGCCCTGATCGACAATGATCTGCGCAGCGCCGCGGCGGTCACGATGCTGCTGCCGCACGAATACGTTCACTCGTGGAACGGCAAGTACCGGCGCCCGATCGGTCTGGCGACCGGCAACTACGACGCGCCCATGCGCGGCGAGCTCCTATGGGTTTATGAGGGGCTTACCGAATACCTCGGCCTGATCTTGAGCGCGCGCACTGGTCTCGCGTCGACGGAGGAGGCTCGTACCGGCTGGGCCGACATTGCTGCATTGATGGACTCCCACAAGGGGCGCGAATGGCGCCCGCTCATCGACACTGCAGTTGCGGCACAACTTGGTTACTACCAGCCGGCCGACTGGCGCGCTCGAATCCGAGGCACGGACTTTTATCGCGAATCGGCGCTCCTGTGGCTCGAAGCCGACGTACTCATCCGCAGCAAGTCGCACGGCGCAAAAAGCCTCGATGACTTCTGCCGACTGTTCTACGGTCCGCCGAGCACCGGCCCGAGAGTGCTGCCCTACGATTTCGAGGCCGTAGTCACAGCCCTCAACACCGTGCTGCCGTACGACTGGCGCAGTTTCTGGGCCGACCGGCTCGAACGGATCACGGCCGGCGCGCCCCTCGAGGGCCTAGGCTTGAGCGGCTGGCGCCTGACCTACGCAGCAGAACCCGCCGGCGTGCAAAAGGCGGAGGGGGCACTATTCAAATCGACGGATTTGCGCTACTCACTCGGATTCCTGGTTCTCGACGAGGGCGCCGTCGTCACCTACTTGATCCCGGGCTCACCGGCAGACCAGGCCGGAATGGCACCTGGCAGCAAGCTCGTCGCGGTCAACGGGCGAAAATATTCCAAGGAGTTGCTCCAGGATGCGCTGAATGCGAGCGGTGCGGATCCGCGCTCGATCAGCCTGCTCGTGGAGAAAGATGAGGAATTCAAGACGCTGGAACTGCGCTATGCGGGAAAGGCCCGCTATCCGCGGCTCGAACGCGACACCACGACGACCGATCTGCTGACCACCATCTCCACCGCGCTGACTCAATAAAAAAAACGCTGGGGGATGTCCCTCAGCGAGCGCGGTTGTGGCGATTTCCGCCCCTGTATCAGGAGGCGAGACCTCCGGCATCACTTTCTGATACCAAGCCGCCTCGAGTATTGGAGATGGCCGCGGCCCACTACGATCGCCTTGAAAACCGCGCGATCCACCTGTCTATCGACAGTGGCCATAACCAGCAAGGAGAGGGATCATGTCAACCGTCCACATCAAGAATCGTTCAATTGCGTGCGTACTGCTGTTCTCGATCGGCACCATTGCGAACGCCGCACAACCGCCCGACGTGGTGGTGAGCGACCCCAACCTCAACACGGCAATGGGCACCAACGCCCTTCTCTATCTCACGACCGGATCCGCCAACACCGCAACCGGACAGCAGGTTCTGATATCGAATACAACCGGCTATCAAAATACGGCCATTGGTGTGGCCGCTCTTGGTTCAAATACGGAGGGCTTCTTGAAC